>Ga0207657_10006097_pt1 | contig 12535 bp, 13 predicted proteins | sample KBSC33metaG_FD_184316 | JGI IMG/M metagenome (GOLD analysis project Ga0207657, IMG submission 184316) | Corn rhizosphere microbial communities from Kellogg Biological Station, Michigan, USA - KBS C3-3 metaG (SPAdes) (version 2) | ecosystem: Host-associated > Plants > Roots > Rhizosphere > Soil ...
CTGTTCAATCGCCCCGCGATCGCCGGTGCGCGACTGCGCCTGGGGATTGATGCGAATCCAGCATCCGTTGTCGCGGTTGTTGGCGGGGATCAGCACGCCCAAATGATAGCGCACAAAGCCTTTCCAATAGCCCCAATGCGCCTTGATATGCTGGTGCGGCTCCAGCACGGAGAAGAAAGCGGTATAGACGCCGGGAATGCCGCGCAGCAGCGCGGCGGTCCGGGGCGCCAGGGCGCAATTCTCCTCGATGAAGTTGCCGGACTTGAACATGAAGCTCTTCCAGGCGATCTGGTGGATGCCGCTGGCGGTGTAGCTGGTCAGTTCTTCCATGCCGGGCATGCGCAACCGGCTGGCAATCAGCTCTTCGCATTCGGCGCGAATGACGGGGTAATTCCGCGCCAGCACCGAAAGCTCCGGATACTCGCCGAGGTCGCGCTCAAAGGCCGGCAGCTTGCGAAACGTGCCGCGCTGTTCGGCGCGCACGAACAGCTCCGCCGCCCAATCCTTTATCCGGCTCGCCAATTTGCTCATGGCTCAATAGCCTCGATTCAAATCCACGACATTCTTGAACGGCGCTCCGCTTTGCGCGCGGTTCACGCAGTCCACCACAAAGGCGGCGGCATTGCGCGGATCGGTGATGCCGGCGATATGCGGCGTCACCGTCACCTTGGGATGGGTCCATAATATATTGTCCGGCGGCAGCGGCTCGGTCTGGAAAACATCCAACACCGCGCCGCCCAGATGGTCGCTGTCCAGCGCCGCCACCAGGTCCTGTTCGTTGCAATGGCCGCCGCGGCCCACATTCATCACCCAGGCGCCTTTGGGCAGGCCCGCGAACAGCTTGGCGTCCATGATGCCCTCGGTCTCCGGCGTCAGCGGCAGCATGCAGACCAGAATATCGCATTGGGCCAGGAATTGCGGCAATTCCTGCTGGCCCGCGAAGCTGGTGACGCCGGGCACGGTCTTGCGGCTGCGGCTCCAGCCCATGACCTGGAAATCGAACATCAACAAGCGCTCCGCCGTCACCGCGCCGATATCACCCATGCCCAGAATGCCGATACGGACCTCGCGGGTGGGGCGCGACAGCATGCGCTGGCGCCAGGCCCGTTCCTTTTGCGCGGCGTCGAAGCCGCGCTGATGGCGATGGATGATCAGGCTATGCATGGTGACGTACTGCGCCATCTCGCGCTGCAGCGTTTCGTCGACAAAACGCACCACCGGCAGATGGCGGGGAAATTCCGGATCGCGCAGAAAGCCGTCGACACCCGCGCCCAGCGAGAAGATTGCCTTCAGGCGGGGCAGGGTCTTGAGAAATCCGTGCGGCGGGCGGAAGCCGACGAAATAGTCGATCTGCTGCGGCGCATAGTGATCCTTGCCGTGCAGGAAGCTGTTGAAGGCCGCATGGCCGAACAGCGCCTTGCTCAGCGCATCCCATCCCGGCGGCAACAGGAACAAGACATGGGGCTTGCCGGACAGCCCGGTCACGGTCTGTCCCGTCCCGATTCTTTAATTGGCCTTGGGCGCGACCGGCATTGGCGCACCGCCCTTGGGCGACACGGTGGCACCGGCCGGCGCGGCGGCGGCCGGCTCGGCAGGCTTTTCCGCAGCCTTGGGCGCAGGCGCCGGAATGGCGGCAGGCGCATCGGCATTGGAGCGCAGATAGGCGATCAGGTTGATCCGGTCCTTTTCGCTGCGAAGGCCCGCAAAGCTCATCTTGGTGCCCGGAATGTCGACACCAGGCGCCTTGATGAACTTGAACAGCTCGTCATAGGTCCAGTTGCCGGGCTTGCCCTTCATGGCGCTGGAATAGGCGAAGCCTTCATGCGAAGCGCGCGCGCGGTCGACCACGCCGAACAGGTTGGGGCCGATCTTGTTGGGGCCGCCCTTGCTCAGGTCGTGGCACTGTTCGCACTTCACCGAAGCCGTCTTGCCGGCCGCGACATCGGCGGTGGGCAGGACCGTGCCCCAATCGGGCATGGCTTCCTCGACCGGCGCGGTTGCGCCGGCGGACGCTTCGACGACGCCTTCGACGACATAGCCGGGCTTTTCGGGTTTTTCGGCCTCATAGACATGCTCGGCCACAAGACGGACGACGAAGATAAAGATCGCCGTGCCCAGAACCGCGCCGATGATCTTGTTCCACTCGAAGGAATCCATGGCTCTCCCCAAAGCCGGGCAAGGTCCCGGCGAAAATACGGGGCGACATTACCCGCCACCGCCCTCGCGTCATTGCGGCGAAGCGTCGCATAAATTGTAAGCGGTATCTGGTTTTAGCGCCAATCCCGGCCTACACAGACACCCCATGGAACCGGGACAAAAAGCCCCGGCGCCCCGACCCGCCAAAGACTCATGAAGCCCATACTTTTGATCCCCGCGCGCATGGCCTCGACCCGGCTTCCCGGCAAGCCGCTGGCCGATATTGGGGGTGTGCCCATGATCGTGCGGGTCTGGGCCCGCGCCGTGGCGGCCGGCCTGGGGCCGGTGGTGGTGGCGTCCGCCGAAAAGGCGATTGTCGCGGCGGTGGAAAAGGCCGGGGGCCGGGCGGTGCTGACCGATCCGGCGCTGCCATCGGGTTCGGACCGCATCTGGGCCGCCTTGATGGCGGCCGATCCTCAGGGCGTCCATGATGTGGTGGTGAACCTGCAAGGCGACCTGCCGGCGCTGGATCCCGAGCAGCTCAAGACGGTGGTGGCGGCGCTGGCAAAATCCGGTGCCGATATCGCCACCCTGGCCGCTCCCATCGACAATGCGGCCGACGAAGCCAATCCGGCGGTGGTCAAGGCGGTGGTGGCCTGGGACGCGCAGGAGCGGCTGGGCCGGGCGCTCTATTTCACCCGCGCCCGGGCGCCGGACGGCGAGGGCACGCTCTATCACCATATCGGGCTTTACGCCTATCGCCGCGAGGCCCTGGAGAGCTTTGTCGCCCTGCCGCCCTCGGCTTTGGAGCAGCGCGAAAAATTGGAGCAGCTGCGGGCGCTGGAAGCGGGTATGAGCATTGCCGTGGCGCGTGTGGACGAAGCACCCTTGTCTGTCGATACTCCCGCCGATCTGGAAAAAGCGCGAAAGCTGTTGTCGTGACAAAAGGCATAAAAGCAATCGATGAGGCCAAGCGGGTCGCCTTTCAGGGCGAGCCCGGCGCTTATGCCAATCTGGCGGCGCGCCAGGCGATCCCCCATGCCACCGCCATTGCCAAACCCACCTTTGAAGACGCCATCGAAGCGGCGAAATCCGGCGATACCGACCTGGTGATCATCCCGGTGGAGAATTCGCTGATCGGCCGCATCGCCGATATCCACCATCTGCTGCCGGACTCCGGCCTGCACATTGTCGGCGAGCATTTCCTGCCGATCCGTCATCAATTGCTGGGATTGAAGGGCGCGCAGCTGGACGACATCAAAAGCGTCTACAGCCAGGCGCCGGCGCTGGCGCAATGCCGCACCCTGCTTCGGACGCGCAAGCTTGTGGCGCATCACTGGTACGACACGGCGGGCTCGGCCAAGCATGTCGCCGAACTGGGCGATAAAAGCGCCGCCGCCATCGCCTCCAGCCTGGCGGCGGAATTCTATGGTCTTGAGATCCTCAAAGCCGATGTCGAGGACGAGCATCACAACGCCACGCGCTTTTTGATCATGTCGCGGCAGGACGAACGGGCGCCCAATCAGGGCAAGGTGGTCACCAGCTTCGTGTTCCAGGTCAAGAACGTCCCGGCCGCGCTGTACAAGGCGCTGGGCGCCTTCGCCACCAATGGCGTCAACATGACCAAGCTGGAAAGCTATCAGCTGGGCGGCTCCTTCAATGCCACCCAATTCTACGCCGATATCCAGGGCCATCCCGAACAGCCGCATGTGGCACATGCCCTGGAAGAACTGGCGTTTCACACCGCCAGCCATATGATCATGGGCGTATATCCCGCGCACCCCTTTAGAGAAGATATGCCTTAGCCCTCGACCCAATCCCTGATGAGGTGATGGGCGATGGCGATGGTGGCAGGGAGCTTCATCTCGTCTTCGATTTGATGCGCCAGCCGGGCGCGGGCCTCGTCCTTGCTCAGCCAGCGCGCGGCTTCGATCTCCTGACCGTCGATCTGAAAGTCGCGGCTCAAGGCCTGCGCATGGCAGCCCAGCATCAGGGATGAGGGAAAGGGCCAAGGCTGGGTGGCGTGATACCGGATCGCGCCGACCGCAAGATCGACTTCTTCCCGCAATTCGCGGCGCACCGCTTCCTCCATGCTTTCGCCCGGCTCGACAAAGCCGGCAAAAGCGGAAAAAAGCTGCGGCGGAAAGCGCGGGCTGCGTCCCACCAGGCATTCTTCTCCCCAAATCGGCAGCATGATCACCACCGGGTCGGTGCGGGGAAAATGCTCGGCGCCGCAGTCGGGGCAGAGCCTGCGATAGCCGCCGTCGCGCATCTGGGTGGGCGCGCCGCAATTGGGGCAGAAGCCATGGCGCTTGTGCCAGTCCAGCAGGGCCTTGGCCTGGCCGGCGATGGCGGTGTCGCGCGTCGGCAGCACAAAGGCGCTGGCGCGCATCTCCGCAAAACCGCCCTTGCCCAGCTGCGGCTCTTCGTCGCCCGCAAGGTCCACGGCGAACAAAGGCTGGCCGTCATCTAGTCCCAGAAAAACGCTGCAACCTGTCCGCCACTCCTCGCGCCCGGGCAGGAAACCGGCGCGCTGGTTCACCACAAAGGGGCGGTTTTGCCAGAAGGGCAGGAACAAGCCCGTCGCGGCTTGTTCCACCAGCCATGCCTGATCACCGCGCCGCTGACTGGCGCGGTCCAGAGGATTGCCGCTGAAAGCCAGGGCCGCCGTCACGACACATCGCTCCACAGGCGGTTGTCGGACAATTGCGCGCTTTCCCATTTTGACACAGTGTTCTTAAACCCCAATTCACGCTCCCTGCCTATGGTCCGCTCGAACGAAGGGCTGTCCATGTTGCGCGTTCTGGGTTGCATTTATTACCAGCATGATCTGCGCATGCTCGCCGCCGCGGCTTGTATCTGCATTTTTGGCTGTATCACGGCGCGCGCCATGGTGCTGCGCGCCAATTCCTATTCGCAATCGCGGACGCGCCTCGCCTGGCTGCTGGGCGCGGGCGCTGTATCGGGCGCGGGTGTCTGGGCCACCCATTTCGTCGCCATGCTGGCTTACGACATCTCCCTGCCGATGAGCTTTGATCTGGGTCTCACCATCCTGTCCGTGCTGATGGCGATGGCGATTTCGGCGGCGGGATTCGCGCTGTCCTTCAGCCGGGCCGGCGGCGCGGTCGGCGGCATGGTGGTCGGAAGCGCCGTACTGGCCATGCACTATACGGGCATGGCGGCTCTCCAGTTGCCGGCCGTGGAGATCTGGAATACGCAGCTCGTCGCGGCGTCGATTCTGATCGGCGTTTCCGTCGGCGGGCTTGCCGGTCATTTTGCGGCGCTGCCCCCGGGCCGTTTCAACAATGTCGCCACCGTGACCCTGCGCGTGCTTGCGATTCTGGGTGTCCATTTTACGGCCATGGCCGCTGTGCGCTACCTCCCCGTCTCCGGGGCGCGGATCACGCATCCTTTGGCGATGTCGTCCACCATCATGGCGATTCTGGTCGCGGCCGCGGGCATGTTCATCGTGGGACAGGCCCTGATCATGGTGCTGGTGGACCGTCATCTCAGCCGCCGCGCCCAGGGCGAGGAGCAGCGTCTGCGCAACCATATCGTGGAACTGGAAAATACACAGCGCGCGCTGGAAAAAACCTCGAACGAGCTGACGGTGGCGTTGGATCAAGCCGGCCAGGCCAGCAAAGCCAAGTCCGAATTCCTCGCCTCCATGAGCCACGAGCTGCGCACGCCGCTGAATGCGGTGATCGGTTTTTCGGACGCCATGGTGATGGAAATCTTCGGTCCCATGAGCGACCGCTACAAAAATTACGCCTCCGATATCCGCAGCAGCGGGGCGCATCTGCTGGCGTTGATCAACGACGTGCTGGATCTGTCGCGGCTGGACGCGGGTCACGCCGAATTGCGCGAAGAAGTGTTCGGCCTGCCCGAACTGGTCGGCGAATCGGTGCGCATGATCCAGGACCAGGCCCAGAAGGCCGGCCTGGCCGTGTCCACCGACATCGCGGACGGCCTGCCGGCGCTGAAAGCCGACAGGCGGCGCATCAAGCAGGTGCTGGTCAACCTGTTGTCCAATGCCGTGAAATTCACCCCCAACGGCGGCGGAGTGGCGATTTCCGCCCGGCTCACCGAAGCGGGCCTGACGGTAGCGGTTGCCGATAGCGGCATCGGCATCGCGGCCGAGGACATTCCCAAGGCCCTGGAAGTGTTCGGCCAGGTCGATTCCTCCCTGGCGCGCAAATATGAGGGCACCGGCCTGGGCCTGCCCTTGTCCAAGCAATTGATGGAATTGCACGGCGGAACCCTGAGCCTGGAAAGCCTGGTCAATGTGGGAACCACCGTGGCGATAACCCTGCCGCGCGAACGGCTGGTGACGCGGGGCCTGGTCGCGGCCGCCTGACCCCCCGGCCTGGGCCGGACTCGCAATTTCGGGTCAGAAATCCTATATCCCGCTCGGAAGTCGGGCGGACGCAGCTCTCGCTAACCTGGTCAGGTCGGGAACGAAGCAGCCATACCGAATCTGCTGCGGGTCGTTCCGGCTTCCACCTTTCCACACAAATTCTACAAATCGCCCGCGCGCGTACGGGCCTGCTTGCTATAGTCCGCCCATGGCCAAAACCACCGCCCAGCCCTATCGCGTCCTGGCGCGCAAATACCGTCCCACAGACTTTACCGGCCTGATCGGGCAGGAGGCGCTGGTGCGCACCCTGTCCAATGCCTTCGCCACCGGGCGCATCGCCCATGCCTTCATGCTGACGGGGGTGCGCGGGGTGGGCAAGACCACCACGGCGCGCATCATCGCGCGGGCGCTGAACTGCATCGGTCCCGACGGCAAGCGCGGCGAGCCCACCATCCAGCCCTGCGGCGTGTGCGAGCCCTGCGTCTCGATTTCGGAATCGCGCAATGTCGATGTCCAGGAGATGGACGCCGCCTCGCGCACCGGCATCGACGATATCCGCGAGATCATCGAGGGCGTGCGCTATGCCCCGGTCGCGGCGCGTTACAAGGTCTATATCATCGACGAAGTCCATATGCTGTCCAAGCAGGCTTTCAACGGCCTGCTCAAGACGCTGGAGGAACCGCCGCCGCATGTGAAATTCGTTTTCGCCACCACCGAGATCCGCAAGGTGCCGGTGACGGTCCTGTCGCGTTGCCAGCGTTTCGACCTGCGCCGCATCGACAGCGCGGAACTGGCCGCCTATCTGGCGACCCTGGCCGACAAGGAGAAGGTCAAGATCGAGGATGGCGCGCTGGCCCTGATCGCGCGCGCCGCCGAAGGCTCGGCGCGTGATTCCTTGTCCTTGCTGGACCAGGCCATCGCCCATGGTGAAGGCGATATGATCACCGCCGATACGGTGCGCTTGATGCTGGGCCTGGCCGATCGCGGCCGGGTGCTGGATATTTTCGAGAAGCTGATGGCGGGCAAGGTTTCCGAGGCCCTGGCCGATCTGTCCGGCCTGTACGATGCCGGCGCCGATCCGCTGGCGGTGATGCAGGACCTGCTGGAGACCACCCATTTCCTCACCCGGCTGAAGGTCGCGCCCGCCGCCCAGGGCTTCTTCGATGGCGGCTCGGGCGAGGCCAAGCGGGCCGCGGACCTGGCCGCCAAACTGTCGGTGGCATCGCTGACCCGGGCCTGGCAGATCCTGCTCAAAGGCCTGTTCGAGGTGCGCGACGCCACCCGTCCGATCTCGGCCTGCGAGATGGCGTTGATCCGCCTGGCCTACGCCGCCGAGCTGCCGCCCACCGACAGGCTGGTGAAAGATTTGCTCGACGGGGGTGCCGTGCCCGCGCCGCGCGGCAATGGCGCATCCGCGCCCGCTTCTTCGCCACGCGCGCCTGTGGCGTCGGGATCGGCCATGCCGGCGCGCGCCGCAGTTCCAGAAGGCGCACCCACCGCCTCGGTCCGTACCCTGGAAGATATTGTCGCGATCTGCGAGCCGCGTTCGGAACTGCGCGTCAATCTCGAGCACAATGTCCATCTGGTGCATCTGGAACCGGGACGGATCGAGATACGGCCCACGGCGCGGGCTCCGCGCACCCTGGCCAACGACCTGCAAGCCAAGCTGCGCGCCGCGACCGGCGAACGTTGGACGGTTTCCATCGCCAGCCAGGGCGGCGCGCCCACCCTGGCGGAACAAAAACAATCGGCCAAGACCGCGCGCTTCGAGGCCGTGGCGCAGGAACCGATGGTGCGCGCCGTGTTGGACCGTTTTCCCGGCGCGGAAATCGTGGCGGTGCGGGACACGGTCGCCGAGGATATCGCGCCCTCCATGCCCGAATCCGATTCCTGATGGCGGCGATCGGTTCGGAGATCGAGCGGCTGATCCAGCTGCTGGCCAAATTGCCCGGGCTTGGTCCCCGGTCCGCGCGGCGCGCGGCGCTGGCGCTGCTGAAAAAGCGCGACACCTTGCTGGAGCCCCTGGCCGAAAGCCTGCGCGAAGCCGCCGATGCGATTCTGACCTGCGAGAATTGCGGCAATCTCGATACCCAAAGCCCCTGCACCATCTGCACGGACGGCCGCCGCGATCCGCATATTCTCTGTGTGGTCGAGGATGTCGCCGATCTCTGGGCGCTGGAGCGGGCGGGCGTCTTCCGCGGCCGCTATCATGTGCTGGGCGGCGCTCTGTCGGCGTTGGATGGCGTAACGCCCGAACGGCTGAATGTCGGGCAGCTGCTGGAGCGGGTGAAGGATCACGTGGATGAAGTGATCCTGGCGATGAACGCCACGGTCGAAGGCCAGACCACGGCGCATTATCTGATGGACCTGCTGGGTGACAGGAAAGTCACCCGCCTGGCGCATGGCGTGCCGGTGGGCGGCGAACTCGATTATCTGGACGAGGGTACGCTGTCAGCGGCCTTCAAGGCGCGCCGCGCGCTCTAGTCCCGCGCTGGAAACAATAGCGGCAGCGCCATTGTGGCCGCCATCAGCGTCAGGAAGATCGAAATGTTGCTGACATAGGGCGCGATACTGGCGTGCCAGACCAATTCCACGCTGGGCGCCGCCAGGCCCAAAAGAATGATGGCGCCGAGCGCAAGCCCGACCGTCGTCGCCAATTCCCGTCGGAAACGGCGCTGCTCGATCCGCGCCATCACTGACAACACAAAGCGCGGGTCTGAAGTGGGCACATCGGCGGCCCATTGGGCTTTCAGCCGATCATCCATCCTGTCATCCATTCACGCCTCCCAGCGCGGCGGCCAGCTTTTCGCGGCCCCGCGCCACATGCGATTTTACCGTGCCCAGCGGCAAGGCCAAGGCCTCGGCCGTTTCCGCATGGGTAAATTCCGCCCCCAGGCAAAGCAAAAGCGCGGCCCTTTGTTCCGGCGCCAGGCTTTGCATGGCCTTGGCCAGATCCAGTTTCAGACCGGGATCTGGCACGAAGCTGGCTTCGGTGGCGGCGGCGCGGCCTTCGCGGGTCAAAAGCCGCAGCCAGCTTCGCTTGCGCTCGCGATATTTGCGCCAGCCGATGCCGAACAGCCAGGGCCGGAACGGGCGGGCGGGATCGAAGCGGGCGATATGTTCCCAGGCGAAAACGAAAGTCTCCTGCGCCAGATCCTCGGCATCGGCGGCGTTGCCGCACAAGCGCCGCAGAAAGGCGCGCAAGCCCTGCTGGTGGATGTGGACCAGACGCCCGAAGGCGTCGGCCGAACCGGCCCGGGCGGCATGCGCCCAGGCCGTGTCGGCTTCGTGCGGTGTCACTGCAATCTGTCCCGCGGCGGCAAGTCAGGGCGCGGCTTCATCAGCGCCGAGATCAGACCGCCCAATGCCAGCCCCACCATGACAATGGCCACGAAGATGAATGCGAATTCGTGGCCCTCGGACAGATCGCTGGGAATGAAGGCCAAGACGCCAAATCCCACCGCCAGGGCCGCGAACAGGCAAAACCGCACCCAGCCATGCTCAGGGCCTCGATAGTGGCGATCCTCCGCGTCGCGGCGATCCCGCAATGCCGCCAGCAGCTCCGCTGGCGGGTCCTTGCCCTGGTCGGCATAGGTCTTGATAATATCCAAAGCCCGGTTGGCGTTTGAATGGCGCAAGCTCAGGCGGACGATCCGCGCGATCATCCAGAAGATGGGGAAGATCAGCCACCAGAAGCGATTAAACAACCAGTAAAAATCGTGTTCCATGGGGCAGCCCCTTCTCAATGCTTTTGGCTTTGACCTCTATTGGCCGCCCCCACCCCCTGTGGATGCAGCCTAGATCAGGCTTTTTGCCGCTTCCGGCGGCGCGAGCTCGACCTTTTCGATCCGTTCGGCCCGGCCGGTGATCTTGCCGGTGGAGATCAGGATGTTCTTGATATCGGCATCGGCCTGGTTGAAGTGGCTCTGCAATTTCAAGACCCGGTCGGACAGCAGCCGCACATCGTTCAGCAAGGCGCCGACCTCCTGCTTGATCTGGTCGGCCTGCTCGCGCATGCGGGCATCCTTCATCACCGTCTGGATGGTGTTGATCGCCAGCATCAGGATATTGGGCGACACCACGATCACATTGGCGCGATGGGCCTTCTGGATCACATCGGAAAAGCCGTCATGCAGATCGGCATAGAGCGATTCCGAGGGCACGAACATGATCGCCGGGGTCTGGACCTCGCCGGGGATCAGATATTTCTCCGCAATGTCGTTGACATGCTTGGTCACGGTGGCGCGCACCTGGGCCAGGGCCGCCTTTTTCTCGTCCTCGGTGGTGGCGTCGCGCAACCCGCTAAAGCCTTCCAGCGGAAATTTTGAATCGATCACCAGCAAGGCCTTGTTGCCGGGAATGCGGATGACGCAATCGGGCCGGTTGCGGTTGGAGAGGGTGAACTGGAAATCGTAAAGCGTGGAGGGCAGGCCGTCGCGCACGATCTCTTCCATCTGTGCCTGGCCGAAAGCACCGCGCGACTGTTTGTTGGACAGAACCTGTTGCAGGCTGACGACATGGCCCGACAGGGCCGAGATGTTCTTCTGTGCCTCGTCGATCACGATCAGACGCTCGCCGATGCCGGCAATGCTGGCTGCCGTCTTGGTGGCGCTGGCGGTCAGGTTGTCTCCCATGCGCTTTTCCAGCGCCTCCAGCCGCTCGCCCAGGGTGCGGGTCAGGGCTTCCTGTGCCGCCACGGTCTGGCTGAACTGGCCGCCGATCTCGCCCTGCTTGGCCAGGAGGGTGTCCAGCCGCGGATCGAAGGCAGGCGGTTCCGCCTGCGGCTTGCGCGGGGCAAAGGCCAGAATCGCCGCGCCCAGAACCACCGCCGCGGCCAGCAAAATCAACGCTAATTCCATGAATCCTTGACCCAAAAGGGCTGAAAGCCTATTTCCAGCCCATGACCGTCCGCCCCATTCTAACCGCCCCCGATCCGCGTCTCCAAGCGGTCTCCACCGATGTCGAGACGGTGACCGCCGAGATTCGCACCTTGGTCGATGACATGGCCGATAGCATGTACGCCGCCGACGGTATCGGCCTGGCCGCGGTGCAGATCGGCGTCCCCAAGCGGGTGATCGTGATCGATCTGGACCAGAAAGAGGGCAAGAAGAATCCCCGCGCCTTCATCAACCCCAAAATTACCTGGGCCTCGGAAGAGATGGCGGTGTTCGAGGAAGGCTGCCTGTCGGTGCCGGAAATCTGGGACGATGTCGAACGCCCGGCCCGCATCAAGTGCGAATATCTGGACCGCGACGGCAAGAAGCAGCTTCTGGAAGCCGACGGCATGCTGGCGACCTGTCTGCAGCACGAGATGGATCATTTGAACGGCGTGTTGTTCATCGACCATCTGTCGCGCCTCAAGCGCTCCATGGCGATCAAGAAGCTGACCAAGGCCAAGAAACTCAAAGAGACTGCCTGATCGCATGGCGCTGCGATTGGCATTCATGGGCACCCCGGATTTCGCGGTGCCCACCCTTGCCGAGCTGATCGCCCAGGGCCATGACATTGCCTGCGTCTATTCCCAGCCGCCGCGCCCCAAGGGCCGCGGCATGGTGCTGGAGCCGGGACCGGTCCACAAATTCGCCGAAGCCGCCAAGCTGCCGGTGCGCACGCCGCTGTCGTTGAAGGATGCAGACGAGCAGGCGGCCTTCGCGGCGCTGGATCTGGATGCCGCGATTGTCGTGGCCTATGGCCTGTTGCTGCCCAAGCCTATTCTGGAAGCGCCGCAACTGGGCTGTTTCAATCTGCATGGCTCGCTCTTGCCGCGCTGGCGCGGCGCCGCCCCTATCCAGCGCGCGGTGATGGCCGGCGATGCCGAGACCGGGGTGATGGTGATGCGGATGAATGAGGGGCTGGATACTGGCCCGGTGCTGATGGCCGAGCGGGTGCCGGTGGGGCGCAAGACCAGCGGCGACCTGACGGCCGAACTGTCGCGGCTGGGCGCGGACCTGATGGTGCGGGCGTTGGGGGCGCTGGAACGCGGCGCCGTCACGCCCCGGCCGCAACCTGACGACGGCGTGACCTATGCCAAGAAGATTTCCA
>Ga0207657_10006098_pt1 | contig 12535 bp, 12 predicted proteins | sample KBSC33metaG_FD_184316 | JGI IMG/M metagenome (GOLD analysis project Ga0207657, IMG submission 184316) | Corn rhizosphere microbial communities from Kellogg Biological Station, Michigan, USA - KBS C3-3 metaG (SPAdes) (version 2) | ecosystem: Host-associated > Plants > Roots > Rhizosphere > Soil ...
CGGCGAGTTGCACGAGAGGGCGAGCACTGCCGGCAGCCAGCCCAGCACCGACTCCAAGCGCTCCCACACGTCGCTTTCGATCCCGACGTGCACGTGCAATCCATTCACGCCCTGACGGCGCGCAGCGTGCCCGATGTCGCGGATCATCGACAGGTACCGCTCCTCCTGCACGACCGGCAGCGAGTCGAGCGTTGCCGTCGGATGCGAGCCGGCCGCGGCGACCACGTAACCGTGCTGAGCGGCACGCTCGGCAGCCGCGCTCCGCAACGACCGGAGTGACGCGGCGACTTCGTCGACGTCACGGCAGATCGGCGTCGTCAGCTCGATGACCGACGCGTGCAGCTCGGTCTTCAGCGTCCCGGCGTCGAGCTCGCCGACGAGCAGATGCGAGGCTGCAACCGGCTCGTAGGTCTCCGCGTCGAGGATCATCAGCTCCTCCTCGACGCCGAGCGTCACGACGCCTGGCGTACGCCGTGCACGGGGCGTCCGGCGGCCTCCCAGGCGTAATACGAGGCGCTCGGCCCGTAGCCGGACTCATAGGTGACGACCCGCGGGTTGCGACCGACTTCCTTTGCGCGCTGTGCATGCCGCAGGAGATTCGGGTCGTCTCGTTCCTCCCACACGAGCACGAGATGCGCGGCCGTCATGAACTCGGCGACAAAACCGCAACCCGCAGCGGGACAGGGGAACGGATCGGTGCGCACGCAGTACCAGCCGGCATGCGATTCGTCGTCGTTACCTGTCCACAGCTCCTCGTCGACGTCGGGATCGACGTGCTCGACGACGCCTGCGCGTCCGAGGTGGAGCTCCTCCCCTTCCACGCGCGCAACGGTAGCTACGCCGGCGGGCCTTTCGATGTGTGCAGAGCCTTACGCAGGACGCTCGCGCTCAGCTCCGCCGCGTGCAGCGCGAACTTCTCCTGCTCCGGCGTGTTCGGGCCGAAGCTGTAGACGCCCGAGAGCACGTCGCCGAGCCGCTGATACACCGCATAGGACGTCTCGTCGACGTGTGTGCCGTCGGTGAGCTTGCCCACCGCGCGCACACGCACCGCGACGTAGCCGGCGAGGAGCTTCTTGTCCTTGACCGGGGTGATGGTGAATCTCAGTGGGCCGACGCCTTTCTCACCGGTGACGACCGGCGTGTGCGGGCACGACAGCGCGTGCAGGCCGACCTCGCGCAGCGCCTGCTTCGCGCCGCCGGCCTTGTACCGCACGACCTCGTTCGAGAGGCCGAGCTTCGTCTTCTGCTTCAGGTAGTTGACCTGGAGCCGGTCGACGCGCAGCTTCTCGCTCGCGTAGCCCTTTCGGCCGCAGAGGTCGAGCGTCGGCGCCGCCTTGACGCCGAAGCCGTCGCTGCGCGCGATCAGCTGGTAGCCCTTGCCGACCTGCGCGGGCTGCAGGATCACCGTCCGCAAGTCGAGGCTCGTCGTCGACACGAGCGCGACCGCCGCAAGCGCCAGGGCCTTCATGCTCTCAGTCTAGGGACCCTCCGGCGGCGTGGTAAACCCCGCAAAGCCCGGAACGTGCGATCCATTCGTAGTCGTTCCACTGGACGAACGAGATGAGAAACGCCGCGACGTGCTTCACGCCGCGGCGTTTTTCCCTACTGGCCTTGCTTAACCCCAGGCTCCGCCCAATCGAGCTGGATCGCCCTCGTGGGCTGGCCGCCCGGCTTGTTGGCCTCCATGTTCGTCTTGAAGGCCGGCAAGATCGTGCGACCCGCCGAGCCGAGCCACATCATCGCCGTCGCCGCGTACCACGCGCACGCCGCCGAGATGACGAAGATCCACCCGGCCCAGTGCTGGGTCGTCGTGCTCTCGTACAGAAAGCCGAATGCCGCGACGGCGGAGCCGCCCGACAGCGTCGAAAGCACGACGAGCAGTCCGCCGTTCCCTTCGAGCAATGCGCCGACCGCGCCCGAGAACGTGAGCGCCGCGAGCGCGATGAACCAGAAGCCGAGCGCAGAGTCGAGCGTGCCGCCGGTGTGCAGCACGTGGGTGGCGAGCAGCAGCTGCAGGATGCCGTACCCGATCCAGAACGAGCCCCACATCCCGTGCATCGCGGTCGCGACGCCGTCACGCGCCTTGTACGACCACATGCCGGCGGCGAACTGTGCGATGCCGCCGAAGGTCAGCGCGAACGGGAACAGGTACGCCGGGGTCGACGAGTTGCCGTACCAGCCGGCGAGGTTCGCGGCGACGATGAACGTCGCGGCCGCGAACCCGAACAGCCCGAGGATCGACGGCGCCGCGATCGGCTGCAGGAAGACGCGCGGCCGCGCGAAGTCGCCGTACCACCCGTCAGGGTCGTGGTTGAGCGCGACTCCCGCAGAGGCACGCTCCCGCCGTTCGTCGATTGTGCTCAATCGAATCAACCCCTTCGTATTGCGATCAGTGACGGTTGAATCATTCCCTCTTGAAAATCCCTGGAAACCTCAAGGTTTCTTCCGTTCCGTCCTGAGAAAGACCACGTGCGATGGGTCTGATCAAGCTGCTCGAGCAATGGCCGGTCGTCCGCCAGCTCAGGGAGGGCGACCCGCTCGCGCTCGGGCCGGCCGTCCAGTCGCCGCGGTCGAAGTCGCTGACGCCGCGGACCGACGAGGCCGAGCACGTCGTGCAGTCGGTTTGCCCGTACTGCGCGGTCGGCTGCGGTCAGCTCGTCTACGTCAAGGACGGCGAGGTGACCCACATCGAAGGCGATCCGGCGAGCCCGGTGTCACGCGGCCGCCTCTGCCCGAAGGGTCAGGCGTCGAGGAGCTACGTGCAGTCGCCGCTGCGCGAGTACAAGGTCAAGTACCGCCGCCCGTACGGCACGCAGTGGGAGGAGCTGTCGCTCGACGACGCGATGGAGATGATCGCGCACCGCATCCTCGAGACGCGCGAGGCGACGTGGGAGTTCGAGACGCCGGACGGCAAGCCGGCGAACCGCACGACGGCGATCGCGCATCTCGGCGGCGCGACGCTCGACAACGAAGAGAACTACCTGATGAAGAAGCTGTACACGGCGCTCGGCGTCGTGTGTGTCGAGAACCAAGCACGCATATGACACAGCTCCACGGTCCCCAGTCTGGGGACCTCGTTCGGCCGAGGCGGTGCGACGACGTTCCAGCAGGACCTGAAGAACTCGGACTGCATCGTGATCATGGGCTCGAACATGGCGGAGAACCATCCCGTCGGTTTCCAGTGGGTGATGGAGGCGCGGGAACGGGGCGCGAAGATCATCCACATCGACCCGCGCTTCACGCGCACGAGCGCGATGGCGACGAAGTGGGTCGGCATCCGCGCCGGCAGCGACATCGCATTCCTCGGCGGCGTCGTCAACTACATCCTCCAGAACGACCTCTACTTCGAGGAGTACGTCAAGCACTACACGAACGCGCCGGTGATCATCGACGAGGCGTACATCGACACCGAGGATGCCGACGGGCTCTTCTCCGGCTGGGATCCCGAGCAGGGCCAGTACGACGTCACGACGTGGTCGTACGAGGGAATGGAGACACACGGCGCCGCCGGCCAGCGCGAGGAAGGCTTCTCGACGAAGGGCGAGCAGTCGGGGCACGGCGGGCACGGCGGCGGGCTGCAGCACGGTGAGCCGCCGTCCGAGGACCCGGAGCTCACGCACCCGCGCTGCGTCTTCCAGATCCTCAAGCGGCACTACCAGCGCTACACGCCCGAGTGGGTCTCGGAGACGTGCGGCGTCTCGGTCGAGGACTTCCTGTACGTCTGCGAGGCGTTGACGCAGAACTCCGGACGCGAGAAGACGAGCGCGTTCTGCTACGCCGTCGGCTGGACGCAGCACACCGTCGGCGTGCAGTACATCCGCACCGCCGCGATCATCCAGCAGCTGCTCGGGAACATCGGCCGACCGGGCGGCGGGATCATGGCGCTGCGCGGGCACGCGTCGATTCAGGGCTCGACCGACATCCCGACGCTCTACAACATCCTGCCGGGCTACCTGCCGATGCCGCACACCGAGAAGTACGGCGGCTTCGACAACTTCGTCGAGGCGAACGTCGCGCCGACCGGGTGGTGGGGCAACTTCAAGCACTACTGGGTCAGCCTGATGTGCGCGTACTTCGGGCCGCACGCGAGCGCGGAGAACGACTGGCTCTTCGAGCACCTGCCGCGAATCGACCAGGACAACTCGGCGTACTGGTCGCTCGAGCAGATGCTCGAGGGGAAGGTGAAGGGCTATGTCCTCGCCGGCGAGAACCCGGCCGTCGGCAACGCGAACGGCAAGGCGCACCGGCTCGGCTTCGCGCAGCTCGACTGGCTGGTCGTGCGCGATCTCGTCGAGATCGAGAGCGCGTCCTGGTGGTACGACAGTCCCGAGATCGAAACCGGCGAGCTGAAGACGGAGGAGATCAAAACCGAGGTCTTCTTCCTGCCCGCGGCCGCGCACACCGAGAAGGACGGCTCGTTCACGAACACGCAGCGCCTGCTGCAGTGGCACTGGCAGGCGACCGAGCCGAAGGACGACTGCCGCTCCGAGCTCTGGTTCTACTTCCACCTCGGCAAGCGGCTCAAGTCGCTGCTCAAGGAGTCGAAGCAAGAGCGCGACGTCCTGATGCAGAGGCTGAACTGGGACTACCCGGTGCACGCGCAGATCGAGGAGCCGAGCGCCGAGGCCGTGCTCAAGGAGATCGGCGGCTACAAGGCGCAGACGCGCGAGCCGCTGTCGAGCTACAAGGAGCTGAAGGACGACGGGACGACCGCGTGCGGTTGCTGGATCTACTGCGGGTGCTACCAGGACGGGATCAACCAGCCGGCGCGCAAGAAGCCGCACTGGGAGCAGGACTACGTCGCCGCCGAATGGGCGTGGGCGTGGCCGGCCAACCGCCGGCTCCTCTACAACCGCGCGTCCGCCGATCGCGACGGCAACCCGTGGTCCGAGCGCAAGAAGTACGTGCACTGGAACGGGGAGAAATGGGAGGGCATCGACACGCCGGACTTCGACGAGACGAAGCCGCCGGACTACGTGCCGCCCGACGGCGCCGCGGGGCCCGACGCGATCGCCGGGTACCACCCGTTCATCATGCAGTCGGACGGCCGCTCGTGGCTCTTCGTCCCGCAGGGCCTCGAGGACGGGCCGCTACCGACGCACTACGAGCCGCACGAGTCGCCGTTCGACAGCACGCTCTACTCGCAGCGCGCGAACCCGCGCCGCCAGCAGCACAAGGACGCCGAGTGGGATCCGTACAACCCGCTCGAGGGCGAGCCGGGCCACGAGCTCTTCCCGCACGTCTTCACCACGTACCGGCTGACGGAGCACCACACAGCCGGCGGGATGACACGCTCGGTGCCGTATCTCGCGGAGCTGCAGCCGGCGATGTTCTGCGAGGTGTCGCCGGAGCTCGCGGCCGAGGTCGGGCTCGAGGACGGCGGCTGGGCGACGATCTATACGACACGCTCCGCGATCGAGGCGCGCGTCCTCGTCACGAACCGCATCCCGCCGCTGACGGTGCAGGGACGAACCGTCCACCAGATCGGGCTGCCGTACCACTGGGGCCAGCGGCTGCTCACCTCCGGTGACAGCGCGAACGACCTGATGCACGCGGCGCTCGACCCGAACGTGCACATCATGGAGACGAAGGCCGCGACGTGCGGGATCCGTCCTGGACGCCGGCCGCGCGGCAAGGCGCTGACGGAATTCGTCGAGTCGCTGCGCGCGCAGACGGCCAAGACGCGCGTCGAGCCGGCAGAGACGAAGAAGACGGTGCCGTCGTGAGCACGTTGACGGAGCCGACCGGCAGCCCCGCCGGCTACGAAGCCTGGGGCGACGCCAAGCACGAGCGGATGGGCTTCTTCACCGACACGTCGGTGTGCATCGGGTGCAAGGCATGCGAGGTCGCGTGCAAGGAGTGGAACCTCATCCCGGCGGACGGCCAGGAGTTCCTCGGCCGCTCGTACGACAACACCGGCGAGCTCGGCTCCGAGACGTGGCGGCACGTCGCCTTCATCGAGCAGGAGAAGCCGCTGCACACGAACGGCGACGGCGCGACCGGATTGCGCTGGCTGATGGAGTCGGACGTCTGCAAGCACTGCTCGCACGCGGCGTGCCTCGACGTCTGCCCGACCGGCTCGCTCTTCCGCACCGAGTACGGCACCGTCGTCGTGCAGCAGGACATCTGCAACGGCTGCGGCTACTGCGTGCCTGCGTGTCCGTTCGGCGTGCTCGAAAAGCGGCACATCGCCTCGACCGAGAACATGGGCCACAAGCCCGACCTGCCCGCCTTCCTCGGGAAGAAGGAGGACGGCCGCGTCTGGAAGTGCACGCTCTGCTACGACCGGCTCAAGGGCGGGCACGAGCCGGCGTGCTCGCACGCATGCCCGACGAAGTCGATCCAGTTCGGCCCGCTCGACGAGTTGCGCGAGCGCGCGGACAAACGCCTCGACAAGCTCCAGCACGACGGCTGGAACGGCGCGCAGCTCTATCTCCGCGATCCCGACGACGGCATCGGCGGCGCGGGCGCGTTCTTCCTGTTGCTCGACGACCCCGAGGTGTACGGCCTGCCGCCGGACCCGGTCGTCGCCACCGCGAAGCTGCCGGAGATGTGGATGAACATGGCGACGGCTGCAGCCGTGCTCGCCGTCGGGATCGTCGGCTCGTTCCTATTCGGACGCGAATGAGCGACTCGTACTACGGACAGCCCGTCATCAAGGAGCCCACGTGGACGTGGGAGATCCCCTGTTACTTCTTCACGGGCGGTCTTTCGGGAGCGTCGTCCGTGCTGTCGACGTCGGCGAAGCTGTTCGGCAACGAGAAGTTGTCTCGCACGGCGCTGTACATCGGCGCGGTCGGCGACGCGATCTCACCGCTGCTGCTGATCTCGGACCTCGGCCGGCCGGAGCGGTTCCATCACATGCTGCGCGTGTTCAAAGTGACCTCGCCGATGAACGTCGGCTCGTGGATCCTGCTCGTCAACGGCGGCGCGTCGAACACTGCCGCCGTCCTCGAGCTCCTCGGCATCCTCAAGCCGATCAAACTGCTCGCCGAGCTCGTCGCGACGCTCTTCGGGCCGCCGCTCGCGACCTACACCGGCGTGCTCGTCGCCGACACGGCGGTGCCGGTGTGGCACAACGCGCGGCAGGAGCTGCCGTGGATCTTCGGCGCGAGCGCGGCGGCGTCGGCCGGCGCAGCCGCGTCGATGTTCCTCGCTCCGGGCGACGCGGGGCCCGCGCGGAGGCTCGCTGTGGCCGGTGTCGTCGCGGAAGGCGCGTTGATGCAGACGATGGGGCTGCGCCTCGGCGAGGTCGGCGAGGTCTACCACCGAGGCGCGGCCGGAACGTTCTCGACGGCGGCGAAGCTGCTCGCCGGCGGCGGCGCCGCTCTGCTCGCGACACGCGGCCGCAAGTCGCGCGGGGCCGCTGTGCTCGGCGGCGCGCTCGTGTGCGCGGGTGAGCTCTGCCTGCGCTGGGCGGTGTACAAGGCGGGCTTCCAGTCGGCGCGCGATCCGAAGTACACGGTGAAGCCGCAGCGCGAACGCGCGAATCGCGAAGGGTCGAAGGCGACGATCAAAGCCGCGTGAAAGGCGACGGGCGGGCGCACGTCGTCCGCCGGCGCCGCGTGCCCCGGCGCCGGCGAGGATTGCGGGCTTCGTACGCCCGCGCAGCACTTCGGCCGCACGCTCGGGGTGCGAGCGAGGAGGCAGCGGCCTCGGTGGCAGCGTCGGTACGGAGGTGTGGCCTTCGACCAGCCCTCCGCGCTGGTAAATCGTAGTACGATCTGACCTACCCGCCGGTCTGGGACGTAATCCTCGCCGTTTCGTGAGGTAGGCGGCCGCGACGCGAGACGAGCCGCCAGAGCGCGCCGGCCAGGCAGATACAGGCCGCACCGCCGACAGCCGTCGCGAGCGCGACGAGGAATGCGACGAGACCGGGGTTCATCCCTCCTTCTGTTGCTCGCGCAGCGACTGCACAAAACGGCGCGCAACCGCAGGAAGTACCATCACCGCATCGGCGACCTGCCTCAGTTCGAGTTCGACGCCGCGCCGCGCGGCGAGCGGTGCGAGAAGTGCGGCATGGGCGCGGACGGCGACCTGCGGTTCGTCATCTTCCGGGGGCGGACGCGGTACGTCGGACGGACGTTGTGCGACCACTGCACCGAAGAGGTGCTCGAGGCGATGGTCGCGTCCGATCCCGATGCCGAGAGCTGATCAGGGTGTGACCTTGCCGGTCTCCGGATCCTTCTCGGTGTAGGCGTCGCCGCCCGGAGGCGCCCCGGCCTCTGCCTTCGGCCGGTGCGGGTCGCCGTCGAGGCGCGACGGCTGCACGTGCAGGATCTCCTCGACCACCTCGTCGAGGCTCTCGTACTTCTTCTCCTCCGAGAGCGTCCGCAGCCCGTCGAGCAGCCGCGGCTCCGCACGCTGCTGGACGGCGTACTCGAGCAGCTGCGGCTTCTCGGCCGGCAACGTCACGCCGACGAGAGCGGCCTTCAGCTCTGCTGCGTCCGCAGGGTCCACACACCCGTGGTTTCCCGGATGGAAACGGGGAAACGCCGCTCGAACTGATCTTCGGCTACCGCTACGGCGCCCATTACAGCTGGCTGTTCATCCCCGGCAACTTCGGCCTCGCCGCCGCCGGGAACCTCGTCGGCGGGGTCGGGCTCGTGACGCTGAACCGACTGACTCAGGGCAAAGCGGGCAACAGCTAGATTCGAGACGTGGACACGCTGCACGTCGGAGATCAGTCGTACTCGATCTACCGGCTCGATTCGCTGCAGTCCAAGTGGGACGTCGCGCGGCTGCCGTACACGCTGCGGATCCTGCTCGAAAACGTCCTGCGCAACGGCTCCGAGGCCGAGGTGGAAGCCGTCGCCGGCTGGGTCGCGTCCGACGAGCCGTCCCACGAGATCTCGTTCATGCCGGCACGCGTCCTCCTGCAGGACTTCACCGGCGTCCCCTGTGTCGTCGATCTCGCGGCGATGCGCGACGCGATGCGCGACCAGGGCGGCGATCCGTCGAAGATCAATCCGCTGATTCCGGTCGAGCTCGTCATCGACCACTCCGTGCAGGTGGACGAGTTCGCGACCCGGCTCGCGATCTCGCGCAACGTCGAGCTCGAGTTCGAGCGGAACAAGGAGCGCTACGCCTTCCTGCGCTGGGGCCAGAGCGCATTCGACAATTTCAAGGCGGTGCCGCCGAACACCGGCATCTGCCACCAGGTCAACCTCGAGTTCCTGTCGCGCGTCGTCGAGTCGCGCGACGGCGTCGCGTTCCCCGACACGCTCGTCGGCACCGACTCGCATACGACGATGGTCAACGGTCTCGGCGTGCTCGGCTGGGGCGTCGGCGGCATCGAAGCGGAGGCGGCGATGCTCGGCGAGTCGCTGTCGATGCTCGTGCCGCGGGTCGTCGGCTTCAAGCTGAGCGGCGCGCTGCCGGAAGGCGCGACCGCGACCGACCTCGTGCTGACGGTGACCGAGATCCTGCGCAAGGTCGGCGTCGTCGGCAAGTTCGTCGAGTACTTCGGGCCCGGCCTCTCGTCTCTCGCCCTCGCCGATCGGGCGACGCTCGGAAACATGAGCCCGGAGACGGGCGCGACGTGCGGGTTCTTCCCGGTCGACGACGTGACCCTGCAGTACCTGCGGCTCACGGGCCGCAGCGACGAACGCATCGCTCTGGTGGAGGCGTACTGCAAGGAGAACCTGCTCTGGCACGACGTCGACGACCATCCGACGTACTCGCAGGTCGTCGAGCTCGAGCTCGGGGACGTCGAGCCGTCGTTGGCGGGACCGCGTCGGCCGCAGGACCGCGTGCCCTTGTCACGTGCGCGCGACGCGTTCATCGAGGCGCTCGACACCTTCGGCGTTCCGTACGGGAACGGGACGTACGACAAGGAGGTCGCCGATTCGTTCCCGGCGAGCGACCCGCCGACCGGCGACGGGGCGAGCGAGGCGGACACGCCCGCGCGCGCGCACGCGCCGGCCGCGACGATCGACAAGAAGCGCGTGCCGGTGCGCGGCGAGGACTACGAGCTCGAGCACGGGTCGGTGGTGATCGCGGCGATCACCTCGTGCACGAACACGTCGAACCCGTCGGTGATGATCGGCGCGGGCCTGCTCGCGAAGAAGGCGATCGAGTTGGGCCTGCAGCGCAAGCCGTGGGTCAAGTCGTCGCTCGCGCCGGGCTCGAAGGTCGTGACCGAGTACTACGAGCGCTCGGGGTTGGACCGCTATCTCGACGAGCTCGGCTTCAACACGGTCGGTTACGGCTGCACGACGTGCATCGGCAACTCGGGGCCGCTGGCCGACGCGATCGGCGAGGCGGTCAATGAGGGCGACCTCGTCGTCTGCGCGGTTCTCTCCGGCAACCGGAATTTCGAGGCGCGCATCCACGGTGACGTGAAGGCGAACTACCTCGCGTCGCCGCCGCTCGTGGTCGCCTACGCGCTCGCCGGCCGCATGGACGTCGACCTGCTGAACGAGCCGCTCGGCGAAGGGACGAACGGCCCCGTCTACCTGCACGACATCTGGCCGACGCCGCAGGAGATCGACGAGACGATCGCGTCGTCGATCGACGGCGACATGTTCACGCGCACGTACGGCGACGTGTTCACGGGCGACGAGCGCTGGCGCGGGCTCGACGTCCCTGCCGGCGACCTCTTCGCGTGGGACCCCGACTCGACCTACGTCCGGCTGCCGCCGTATTTCGACGGCATGCCGCGCGAGCCGCAGCCGGTCGAGGACGTCCACGGCGCGCGGGTGCTCGTCGCGCTCGGCGACTCCGTCACGACCGACCACATCTCGCCGGCGGGGGCGATCCGTCCCGACGCGCCGGCCGGCGCGTATCTCGTCGAGCACGGCGTCGAGCGCAAGGCGTTCAACTCGTACGGCGCACGACGCGGCAACCACGAGGTGATGGTGCGCGGCACGTTCGCAAACGTGCGGCTGCGCAACCAGCTCGTTCCCGGCTCGGAGGGGACGTGGACCGTGCACGTTCCGTCGGGCGAGGAGGGGACGATCTACGACGTCGCCGGGCGCTACCGCGCGGAAGGCACGCCGACGATCGTCCTCGCAGGCAAGGAGTACGGCAGCGGCTCGTCGCGCGACTGGGCGGCGAAGGGCCCGAGCCTGCTCGGTGTGCGCGCGGCGATCGCGGAGTCGTACGAGCGGATCCACCGTTCGAACCTGCTGATGATGGGAATCCTGCCGCTCCAGTACATGCCGGGCGAGACCCGCGAGTCGCTCGGATTGACCGGCCGCGAGGAGTATTCGATCGTCGGCGTCGAGAACGGCGAGGCGAGCGAAGTGACCGTGCGCGCCGACGACAAGGAGTTCCGCGCGCGCCTGCGGCTCGACACGCCGCGCGAGCGGGAGTACTTTCGCCACGGTGGCATCCTCCCGTTCGTCCTCCGCAAGCTCCTGGGATAGCGTCCGCGCGGCGATCCTCGAGTCGCCCGGCACGCTGCCGCCCTACGAGCGGCGAGCGATCTTCCGCGGCGAGGATCCGCCCGAGCTGCTGACGTTGCTCGAGAAGGTGCGGACGCGCGCGTACGCGATCGTCGACGGGGACGTCGAGGGGCTGGACGTCGACGTCGTGATCGAGGCGACGCTCGCCGCGGCACTCGGTGAGGCCCTGCGCGATCGCGAGCGCGCGCTGGCGGCGATCGAGTGAGGTCCCTCGCGTTCCTCGGGCGGCGCTCGCGCCGCGCCCCATCGTTCGACGCGCCGAGGACAGTACGTTTTGGTACGGCCTCGGCGCGGCGGACCTCAGGGCGTGGCGCGAGCGTCGTCAGCCTTTCGCGGAGGGCGGCTTTGCCGCCCGGGAGCGAAAGGCGGCGAGGAACGTGAGGTTCGCCGAGCTCGAGATCGCCCACGATCCCGACGTCTACGTCTCTGACATCGGGCAGGCGCTCCAGTACCGGCGCGCGCTGTTCGGCCGCCCGTTCAGCGAGCTGTTGCAGGGCGTGATGCGCGGCGAGTCGGAATGGTCGGCCGGCGAGCGGGAGCTGATGGCGTCGTTCGTCTCGTCGCTCCGCCAGTGCCCGTTCTGAACGGAAGCCCACGGCGCGGTCGCGTCGTCAGCCTTCGGAGACCCGGACGTCGTCGATGCAGTCCTGCGCGACTACGAGACCGCACCGATCGACGAGAAGCTGCGCGGCGCGCTGCACTTCCTCGCGACCCTCGATCCCGCGCGCGCGTTCGAGGCCGGGGTCTCGCGCGACGCGCTGCGCGACGCGGTCGAGGTGAAGGCCGGCTTCGACCTGATCACGCGCTTCGCCGACACGATCGGCGCAAGGCCAGGCTCCGAATGCGGTCTGACGCGCGAGCAAGTGCTGGCGCACGGCGCCCGCTTCTACGACGAAGGCTACGTGCGTTAACCAACGAGCGCGCGCGCAGGCGCGCTCGCTCGAGAAGGAACTTCGCGCGCCGGCCGTAGCTCGCGCGCAGGCGCGCTCGCTGGGTTGAGGAACTCCGCGCACCGGAGAGCGCGGTCTCCGGCGCGCTCCGTGCCCTCAGGCTCGCTAGCTTGGGACTGACCAATGCCGCGTCGTCGGCAGGGGCTGCGACGACGCTCTCGGGGCGCGCTCGCTAAC
>Ga0207657_10006100_pt1 | contig 12530 bp, 9 predicted proteins | sample KBSC33metaG_FD_184316 | JGI IMG/M metagenome (GOLD analysis project Ga0207657, IMG submission 184316) | Corn rhizosphere microbial communities from Kellogg Biological Station, Michigan, USA - KBS C3-3 metaG (SPAdes) (version 2) | ecosystem: Host-associated > Plants > Roots > Rhizosphere > Soil ...
TTTTCAGGGTATTTTATAGTTATGTCATATTTAACACAAATATAATTTAATTGTATTAATCTGATAGGGTTTCTTATGTGTCCATTTACATCATTAATAAGATTTAATAAACCTTCTTTATTATGTAATCTATATCTTAATGCACTAATACCTGATCTTAATTTGATTGAGCCGCCATATACATTTTTTACTGCTTGTAATGCTCGTTCATCTCGAAGATCCATGGTAATCTCTAAGCTTGCATAACCTTTTTTAGATAATAAAAAACAACCATCACCGTCAATTAACCCGGCTAATCATTGTTTAAATCTTAAAGATTTATCTAAAGGGTTATTTAAATTATGAATTGATCTTATGTTTAACAAACGTATGGCCTCTGAAGTTCCTACTTGCGTGCTAAGCGCTTTGGTTACTTGCGAATTATCGTAAATTTTTAGAATTTTTACTAAAGCGGTATACAATAAAGTATAACTTATGCTAATAGTATCTAATAAATATAAAACGAACTCCTCGCTTATAGTTTGTTGCGATAAATTCAATTTAAAGGGCCACCATCGACCGAAGAATCCAATTCCTTATTATATAGTTATATTTCACCTGTTAACTATATAACCCTATATCCTACATTTATAAGATATAAGCCTTTTAGGACATATTAAAAGAGGAATCCGACTGTACATTAAGCAGCATTTCAGCTACCCACCAGTGATGCAGTCTGTAGCGTTTATTTAGGTAAACGACGGTCTTGTTATAGGCTAATTTTGACCGTTCCACTAGTGTTGCTTTTAATATTTATTGTTTTTTCCTAAAAATTACACAATAATTTTACTATTAAAAACTAGGGTTGTGGTATACTTTCGTATTCATTAATTAAAGTCTTAATTTATTTAACATCTGCTTTATTAATTTAATAGCTTTGGCTAAACCAATCCCCTTTTTTCCTGATAAATACACTATTTATTTATTTTTTTACATAAGTCCTTTATCTCTAATCTTTTTTCTGAAATTAAATGTTCGCCTTTTTTTAACTTGTAACGAACTTCCTTTCATTTTAGATAGCTAAGACGCTTTTTACTCTTAAGAGTAAATTTATCAAAATATTCAAATAATTTTTCACAATTTTTCACTCCATTTATTCTAAGTTCCCAAATATTAAAATTATTTTTAGACTCATGGTGAGGGTATACTACTCCAACTTTATCTCCGAATAATTTATTTATAAATTCCAATGTAGCTTTATTACTATCTCATTTTTGAGTTAATATATATCTAAATCTATATCCTTTGTTAGGTTCAGATAAAATACTGGAAGTAAATGATGCTTCACCATCTGAAATACCTGATAGTCATGCATCATTTAAAGAAGGTAATATTGTATTATTTATATGAGATATCGTCTTCATATTCTTCTTCAATAACTTTTCATTAATAGCAGAAAGAAAAGTTAGAAATCTGGCATTTCTGGTTGGAAATACCATATTACCGTTAAATAAGTTACAAATAAGAACTAAATTTCTAATATCTTGGACTACAAATCTATGTGTATTACTTTTTATAGATTGTTTAATAACTTTTCCAAATCCTAAGTTATCTTTAATGAAATTTAAACATTCTATATCTGTAGTAGATTGAGTTATGACAAAGGAGAAGTCCCCTCTTTTAGCTATTGTAAAACAACCCTCTCCTTCAGTAAACCCTATAAATCATTCTAAGAAATTAGAATTAGGCAACTTATTATCAGGATATATATTTACATATTCTTTATAAAACGATTCAAAATTAAATGACTTCACGTCATTACAATCGGCAGCATATAAAGTCAACAGAGTAAGGCTGCTTAATATAATAATAAATATAATAGTGTAAGTTTGTTTGTTGCTCGCGCATAAGAAAAGATGTTGAAATAAAATAGGATCACCACCTCCAGCTGTTTCAAAGAATGATGTATTAAAATTTCTATCTGTTAAAAGCATAGTAATTGCCAATTTTATCTTGATCTACTAGACTAGGTCTCATGACAATTTGTCTCATAAATTAATTATTTATGGTAGATACTCAATATGTCACTATATTGTTGGGACTATCTCTTACTTGTATAAGTTATAAAATTTACCTAAATGGTCTCAATTAAATTCTGTTCTTTTGTTATTCATTTTTGATTTTATTTCAATTATAGTTTTTATAGATTCAGGATTAGTATGGTTTTTATTTTCAAAATATTCTAAAACTTTTTTTCAATCTTGATAATTTAAATATTTACTTGAGAATAATGGATAATTATCCATATAATTAATTAATATTAAATTACCCTTTAAACTAGTTGTTCTTACTCTGTATTCAGGTTTAGGTTGATCTACCCTAAATCCTTTTACAGTAGTTAATAAAAAATCTGCAATTAAATTTAAAAATTCATAATTATTTTCATTATTATGATCATTTTGTCTTTGAGTTAATTCAAATTTACATTCTATTTTAGGGTATTTTGAAACAGTAGTAGTTCTTACTGAAAAATGCCCATCAGCATCTATAAATCCAGCAAATCAACTATTAGAATCTATATTGCTAGTATCTTTATCTTTTTTTACTATATTTAAATCAAATCTAACATTTAATCAATCAATTAATTTATATAAAGCAATAATTTTTGGAGTTCTCATATAACCATTTATTAAATTAGCTATAAGTATTAAACCTTCAAAATTATTTATTGTCAATATATAGGCATTAACTCCTTTTTTTTTAGATAAGGATCCATGGTTTATTTTTGATTGTAATATTAAAGCTAATGGAAGATCTCTTAAGTCAAATACTATTTGTATTGAAGGGTAATTTAATTTACCTTTAGGAGATCTTTCAGTTTTAGGTACTATTATTGTACCATCTCCTTCTATTAAACCTGCTAAATAAGAAGCAAAATTTGAATTAAAATCATTATTTTTTAAAGAATTAGAATATAATCTTTTATTTAGATATAAACATACAAATTTTGGCGTATAGTCTCTGAGGATCCTTAATGAGTTTAAACTTAATAAGTTTCCTGCTGATAAAGTTATAATAAACATTCATAACTCTTTCCAGCAAATAGCCAAATTTAAAGCCGGCACACACATACCGGCTAAAACAGGTAAAGATAATAATAATAACACAGCTGTTATAACTACAGCTCACCCAAATAAAGCTAATTTCATTTAAATAGATTGATATTATATTTATATTATTTTTCACATATAGATTATCATATCTTTTGTATAAGGGTACACCCTTAAATTCAAATATTTATCTTTATGTATAGTATCATATTCTACTCTCTATTCATATTCATGTTTGATTTTATAGATAGTATTTTATTTAACCCTTCTTCAGTTAAATGGGATTTATTGACCATTAAGTCTGATACTTTTTTAAAATCTTCAAAATTTTTTACTTTATCTCCAATTAATGAATATTTATCGAAAAAAGGTATAATTATATTTTGTATATCAGATATTTTGGATACTGCATATCTTGTAATGCCTGAAGATTCATTCATTGTAATAGTACCACAACCCAGTGTTGACTTTATTTCTTCCATTAATTTCAGATCTCTTATATTTTGTACTACTATGAAATTAAGATTTACACTTAAACCTAATTTGTGTGTTTTGGATTTACTTGTTTTAACATAAAAACATCCTTCACCTTCTACAAATCCGGCTATTCAGTAATTCATATCGAATAATTTATCCTTAATATTTAAGGTAAATTCTGGTCTCAATTCAGGTTTAGTGTTAGGAAAATCTAATAGTAATCTTTCAGGTAAACCTTTATTCATAGAAGCTCTAATATTTACTAAATTTTGCAAATTTCTTAAATATTCTTTATTTGATATTAATTCATATGCTTTTTTAAATAGTAAGAAATCACTATGTTTTTTAGTCTTTAATGGATACACATTAAAATGTTCTATTATTTTTAATAAATCTTTAATAGCTACTACTTGATAAATAGCAGTATCTTTATGTAATGTAACATTACCTACACCAAAATATTTTTGTAGTGTATATAATACATCAACATCTTTTACGTGTAAATGTATAGCAAATATTAATTTAATACCTCATCCCGATTTCATTAAGGGACTTTTGTAAAAAATTAGTTGAAAACTTGATTCTGCATCTGAAAATCCTGTAACTCAATTAGGGTTTAATTTTACATTATTCGTAGAGTATTTCGTTGCATCGTAGTTTATATATTTTAATTTATATAAACAGATAAATAAAATTATATAAATATATATTTATCTATGACCAGATTTCCTAGTTGTCAGAGTACACCTTACAACTATTTATTTTATAATTGAAGAACCGTCTACTCGTTGCTCTTTTACAGTATTGGTTTCACGTAATACTGATTTAGATCCGCGATTACCCATTTCAAGTGTAAACTCTGTTATACTATCATCTCTTTTGATATTACTATACCCTCAGTGATTAGCTAGGCCAGATATAAAGTTTCCCGAATATCCTTAGTTAAAAGAGCTTTAGGGCTTCCCCGGAATTTGGCTCTTATACACAAATTAACTCATTATGTAATCTTATACCAGGAGTTCTCATATTCATTATCGTAGTAATGACACCGAAAATAGTTAATTATATTAATTAACTAATAGTATAGTGGACTATATCTTCAGCGTACCTTTTTTTTAGATACGGTGTCTAACGTATAGTCTCTGAGGATCCTACTAAAGTAAATATCTATAAATACTTACTGGTTGGTTTCCTGCTGATTGAGCATAACCTATAGGATTTTCACTATTAAAAGTACCTATAGGCACTGAGCTGTTCCAGCATATAGTTAGAAATTTAATCTGAACCTCATTTGCGCAATATTTGTTTTTATAGGAATTTACATAAGTATCCTTTATAAGCTTTACCTAAATTAATATATTTAACCAATGTTACTTGAGAAGCGGATAGACCTTTGTCTTGTAAATATTCCACACATTTACCTAAACTAGGTAACACTATAGTATTTTCTAAATTATTTACATCTGTTAATATAACTGCTTTAGATGAACTATTTAGAGGTTTATTTTTATTATACTTAACTCTATCTTTTTCCAACATTAAACCTAAATCTAAATAAGACATATCTTTAACTTTAGCTGTTAACACCGGCACTCTTGAAAAGAGATATTTTCCTAAATAAAAAGTACCATTTTCTAAATGTTTAGTAAATGTGGAATGATGAATATTTAATTTTCTAATAAAATCTATTTGTTGTGTTGAAAAAAAATATAAAATAGTCATATCTCTATTATAGATATATAAACTCTTAGAATTTGATCCACTAGGATTATTTGCAACTCTTATAGTATTTAATGTAAAACTAGGGTCTAATAAATAATATTGTTCTAATACAATTTCTGAGCCTTTTATGTAATTACTATAAAAGGGAAAAACTTGTAAAGCAAATTTTTTTAACCCTTCTTTTTTTAAGAGAGGGATTAATAGACCACTCTCTTTATGAGAAAGATTAATATAACCATTTAATCTAAAAGCTAACTGTGAAGATGAACCTACGTATTTTCTTCCTGTACTTAGGTGTGTAAAGATATAAATACCAGGTATTCTTTCTTTACTATTAGGTAAACCAAGTTTATCTTTAATAATTTCCTTAGTTCTACTTTTTTCATTTAAATTAGTTAAAGTAAAACTGGGAGTATTAATTAAAGATTTTAATTCTTGATCAGCAGTCTCAAGACTGCGGTAAGCTAAAATTTCATTAATTTTTTTAGCAGTCACAGCTTCACCACTATTAATAAGCTCAATAGCTAGAATATGGCTATGTTTATTAGGACCTGTTCTACCCAATATCTCTTTTCAACGGTTATCCAATTTAAATTTATTATTTTTTTCTCCATTTTTTTTAGAATTATTATCACCACCTGAGTTGTTATTATTACTAGAGTTGTTTTGAAACTCTTGTTTGGGTTTAGTGCTAAAATAACATTTATTAAGAATTAATGTAAAGCTTATTGAATTTTTTAAATATTTAAAAACAAATACAGAGAATCCGAAATTCACAGCTCCAAGTAAGGAGCTTATCCCTGATAAATGTAAAGCAAATATAGCTAAATCGACACTAGGTCCGCTATGACTTTGTACACCTGATAACACGGCAATAAAATTTATCATACAAATTATTAGTCACATTATTTATCTTATTTTTGTGCATACTACGAAGTATTGCTGCATCCTTATGGCACAGCATGGAAAGCGGATAGCTAAGAAAATTAAAGCTACAACGAGCTTAACCATCTGACATAAAAAGAAAAAACGAATATTGTCACAAATAAAAAGATTACTCTTCTGTGGTTACCTCTCCCGTCCATTCAGACGGATGGGAGGATTAAAATAAATATCTCTATATCCCTACTTCAATAGAGTCTTACGTATGAAATTTGGTCTTTATTGTTTAACATAAAATTACGGCATACTTCGTAGCACGAAGGTGCCCTCCGAGCTACTATTTATAAATGACTACTGCGAAGTAAGAAGCTAGCTTTGCCGAAAAGGAATTATAATACCCCACCTTCACCACCCTCAGATATCACTCCAACCTAAAGATTGTAATAAGAATGAAGAGAATCTTACTCGGTAAAATTCCTAAAAATTAGTAACCTGAATTATACTAATAAAAAGCTATAGCGATAACAACAGCAAATTAATCCTAAAAATAAAACTACATCGATCTTCCTGTATTCATACCTGATTTTATTGAAATAATCTGATTTAACCCTACTTCAGTTATATGTTTCTTAGCTTTAATCATTTCAGCCGCTTCACATCAATCTTTAAAGTCCTCCGATTTTACTCCTAAAATATTATGTTTTTTAAAAAAAGGAATAATTTTTTCATAATTATCTGAAAACTTGTAGACCGCAAAATTAACTGCAGGATCTCTAGATGATGCTTCTAATATTCCACACCCAAAAAAAGTAATAAAACTCTTCACTAATTGCTCATCACGAGAGTGTTGAGTTATTTGAAACACTAGATATACTTGGTCTATTTTTCTATTAGCTCGTTTTACTAAACTTATTTTGAAACAACCTTCACCAGAAGTAAATCCAGCTATTCACTCACCATTTGGTATTGTTTTATTTTCTACTAAAGGTCTAAAAACAGGAAAAATGTCAGGAAAATAAAGCTGTAATTCAGGTGATAAACCGTGATTAATTGCAGCTTTAATCGATATAATTTTATTTAATCCCTTCTTAGTTAAATGCTCTTTATTTATCATCATGTTAACAACATCTCTGAATAATAAATAATCTGCTAACTTCTGAGTTATTAAAGAGTATTTTTCAAAATGAGGAATTATTTCATTAACAATATCTTTTAGAGATTCAACTCTAAATTTAACTTTGTCATTTACGTCATTTCTTATATTACCCACTCCAAAATAAGACTGAATATCTTGCAAAATCTTAAGATCTTTTTTATGTAGAGTTATTGAAAAATAAGCTTCAACTACAAAACCAACTCTATATTTAGGGTTTTTTCTAACTCTAATCATAAAAGAACCCTCTCCATCAACAAACCCTGTAATAAATCAAGGATCAAGAGCACAGCTACTTTTATCAAGTGCAGGGTTTTGAATTAAAGACTCAGAAGATATTGAAGAAAATTCACGCAATAACGGTAAACGAATTTGGTTAGAAAGGATTTTTACTTGATAATTTCTCTCGAAACCCGTTAGAGTACATCTTAAACGTGGTAAATTAACACCACGTCAACTACCGTATACTCGTTGCTCTTTTACAACTACTGGTTTATTTATGGCTTGCGGGACGTTTAAACCAGTAGTTGACTTAGATCCGCGATAACCCACATTCTTTTCAGAAGCCTTCAAGCTTATTACCCTACATGAGTGATTAGCTCATCCACAAATTATTTTTCAATAATTGCTTGGTACTTGAAGTTCTAGGGTGTCCCCGGAATTTGGCAGTTTAACCCACTTAAATCATTTCCTACATGATTTGGCAGGTGGATAACCTTTATTAATAACCTCATATATTTATTATATTTTGTTTACTTTTATTTTAGTATACTGCTATAAAATAATCATAAACTAATTTTTAATAAAAATACTATCGTTATGTCCATCATTCACAAGATGGGTTGGACTATGCCTTCACCCTAAAATTAATCTTTTTTAATATTTTTAAATTCTTTATTTAATCTAGTAGTTCTTAGGTTTCTTACAATTTCTCTAATTTTCACTAGTTTTAGAAAATTTCCTTTATGTTTTACATAACTTCTAGCTCAAATTCTATACTCTACAGATTTCATACCTTTAATACAAGAATCAAAGTATGATATAATATTTTCTATAGCCCGAGAATTTGTAGTTACTGTAGTAAAATATGTTTTTTTCTTTACAAAATTAATACCTAGTATTAAAGAAATAGCTTTTAATACAATAACGTCTAATTTTTGAGTTATTTCGAAGGCATGAACTATACGAGTAGGTGCTTTACTTACTAAATAAAAACTACCTTCAGCTTCTGTAAAACCAACAATTCAATATTTACTCATTACTAATTTAGCATCATCTGTACTATTAACTTCATTATTAACTATTTCTCAAGTAGGTGAAATGTAATCATCTGGCATTTTTTTGCTAGTTAAATCTAATAATAGTTTATCTTTCTCTTGAGTAGTTAAACTATCGTTTTCAAGTATATTGTAAGCTTCTTTAAATTTAAAATAAGAGTAATATTTACTAGTTAATAAAGGATATTTTTCAAAAATAGGTAAAATAACAGAACCTATAGTTTTTCTATCTCTAATTCTAAAATCAGCGTTTAAATTATCAGTGTTTATATAAACTGAACCGACACCTAACTGTGATTTTATAAAATAAAGTATTCTTAAATTATAAGAACTTTGAGTTAATTTAAAGAAAAGGGATCATTTCCCCTCTTTAGATCTATAAATATTAAATGTACCATCACCATCTGTAAAACCAACTAATCATTGATGAAAATTATCTTTATTTTCATAATATTTAGACTTATTGATTCATCTTGAATGGTCATGTAATTTAGGGTGCTCTACGTTTAGTCTCTGATGGGGGTTAAACAAAGTAATTGTCTGCTCCCAGGCATATTGCCTTGAACCTAATTCAATAAATAAAATCAGGTAAATTATGTACATTCTAACTGCTAAACTAAATGATAACGAGTAGTACGTAACTCTATTCATTAAAATATCAAGGGTTCTATGCATCGAGTAGAGTTTTATTGCCTTTGAGTTACCTCAAAGCAACGACTTATCCTTAAAAATCGTTCAACCTGTCGGAATTATTTTTTTATTATTAATATTTTATAGCTAAACTATAAAACCCGCCTCTTAGTTATTATACCAGATTACGTTAAACTGTAAAAATTATTTAACGAATCTCAATTAAATTGAGTTCTTTTAGTATTCATGCTATTTTTTAGTAATATTAATTTAGAAGTTCCTTCAATAGAGCTATAACTTTTGTCTAATCTCATTTTATGTGCTGCTTTTCAATCTAAATAGTCTTGATGTTTAGAACTAAATAAAGGATAAGTAGTTAAATATTTAATTAAAAGATCACAAGATTCTTTTTTTAGAGTTCTAACTTCATAGGCTAATTCTATATAATAACCTCTATCTCTTTTAATTTCTGTAACACTTTTAACTAAAAGAAAACTTCTAATTTTTTCCATAATATCTAGATTAGTATTTTGATTTTCTGGTATATCGGAGTTTAATTTATATTGTTTTTTTTGAGAGATTCTCATGTAACATTTTACTCTTTTTGCAATATTATCCTCACCCATTTCAAATCCGCAGTAAAAATTACCATCGGATTCAATAAATCCTGCTAATCAAGAATTACTGTCTAAAGAGCTCTCATCTAATCCTAATTTAGGTAAATTAAAGTCACTATTGGATTTTGCATTTAATCAATCGATTAGTCTGTACAAAGCTTCTATTTTAGGTGTTCTCATATTACCGTTAAGTAGTACAGCAAAGACTAAGACTTATTATCAGATATTACAGATGTTATTATATATCTATCTCTAAACAATTTTCCATTGTCTAAATTATTACGCATAGATATATGATTACTGTTTAAACCTTTTCCTGCATTTCTCAAAGAATCATAAATAGTTATTTTTCCAGTTAAGATATCTCTAACTTGCACACTTGTACCTTTTACAGGTGGTTTTGCTCTATTAGACTGAATAAATTTTAATTTTTCTATAGTCTCATCTGTATGTTTTCTACCTAGCATAGTTTCACTAATTTTTTTTTTAGTCTCTTCTTTATGTTTATAAGTTCGACCTAAGGCGGCTTCTCTAAGTTTAGCTATAGTTTCTTCTGATCTGTTTTTAGCAATTTCAGACATTTTTTGTAAAGATTCAATAGTATATCTATAACCAAAAAGAGAACCTGCTACTTTTAATATATTATATTCCGGGTTTAAAGTATCTATATAATATTGCTCTCTTTCTATAAGCACAGAAGGTTCACAATACTCTAAGATATCTAATTTAAATTTAGAATACCCATATTTAAGTAAAGCTCTACAAATTGAACTAGATTTACTTCCTCTAGTTATATATTTTATACTATAATAAGTTATAAACCTTCTATGTAAATTTATACTAGAACCTACATACTTTTTACCGGATTCAAGATTAGTTCAACAATAAATTCCTGATTTGTTTTTATTGTCGTTAAGGACTAATTCTTTTTCAGTGTCTGCGTTACTATAACTACGGGCAAATGATTTACTATTAAATATATTTCCTGTCAAAAAATATAAGGATTTTATTATAACCTCTCGGGACATATAGGAGAGATTTAAAGGTAGGAAAGCTCCAGTCATATTATTTTACCTCATAACTTTCAGCTTATAGCTCTTTTATTTTAAGCTTAACTAGTTTAACGCTTTTTGTTTTTTTTTGTTTTTACTTCGTTTAACTAAGAAGAAAAAATAGAAGTAGTACAGCAAATTTTTGTGCTTCGCATTGAATTGATATCTTGAAACAAAAGATCAACATAGTTGGAATCTTTAGGTTTTACGATAGTTCCACCACCTATAACTTCTTTTATTTTTAAAGCTAAAGGTGAATCTTTTTCAACAAAAGTGATTTTTACTACTGGATATAATAATTTTCCTTTTTGATTTCTAACTGTTTTAGGTACAATAACGGACCCATCTCCTTCAATTAGCCCCGCTAAATAACTACCTAAAAGGTTTTTATCTTTACGAAGGTTATTTAAAAATAAGTTAGAATTTAAGGAAGGCTTACGGAAATTATTTGACTTACCTACCTTAAAATAAAATCCTATATTAATAATAATAACACACTTACGTATGCGATGGACTATATCTTCACCCTCATATTATAATTGATATCATAAAGATAAAAAAAAATTAATATAATAGGGTGTATCACGCGTAGTCTCTGAGGATCCTACTTACAGTATACCATTATTAATATACTACTTTGGTTTCCTGCTGATTGTCCTTTATAATTAGGCGATTTAATAATCTAGAATTTAGGAGTTTCCAGCATACAGTGAATTTCATTTATAGTAATTACTTACTACTCAGGCACAGGGTTTGTACCTGCACCACCCTCTATACAAGTAGAGAATATTAATAGCAGTAAACTAGGTGGTAACAATCAAAAACTAATATTATTAAGTCTTGGGAATGCCATATCTGGCCCACCTACCATTAAAGGCAGTAAAAAATTCCCAAATCCTCCTATTAAAGCTGGCATAACCATAAAGAAAATCATTAAAAGGGCATGAGCTGTAACGATACTATTATATAATTGATTATCAGCTATATATTGAACACCAGGTCCACTCAATTCCATTCTAATTAAGACAGAAAAAGCTGTCCCCAGTAACCCCGAAAATAGTGAAAAGATCAAATACAACGTACCTATATCTTTAGCATTAGTTGATAAAAACCATCGCTCAACCCAACTAGAGATAACCTTAGGTTGAGTTGAATATGGCCTATAACTCTCTGCTTCTTCCGATTCACTAGCATTTTCCGAAGGTATCTATATTTATATAGATATATCTTATATATTGTGTTATTTAAGATAATTAGTAAATTTAAATAGGATTATGTAGGAATCGAACCTATTACTTAAGATTTGCAATCAAAGTGTAAACCATTTACTTCATAATCTGTATATAATATATACAATATATATATATTATATACTCTAATTATTATAATAACATTATTATTTTTTTTATAACATTATGAACAATTTTCAGAAATAGAATAAAGCATAAGGCACGTAATTCTAGTTAACTACTCAATACACAAAAAACTTGTTTATATACACGAATATACATACTGCAAGTCAGCAAAGAGTTATTAACTAATCAAACATTTATTATGTATTCAATCGGTTTGTGTCTTATTTTTAATTTGGGTCTCCGACCACTAATATATCGATAAATTAAGCTAATTTA
>Ga0207657_10006102_pt1 | contig 12527 bp, 10 predicted proteins | sample KBSC33metaG_FD_184316 | JGI IMG/M metagenome (GOLD analysis project Ga0207657, IMG submission 184316) | Corn rhizosphere microbial communities from Kellogg Biological Station, Michigan, USA - KBS C3-3 metaG (SPAdes) (version 2) | ecosystem: Host-associated > Plants > Roots > Rhizosphere > Soil ...
ACGGGCATTTCGGGGCTTGATGATATTACCATGGGCGGGTTCCCGAAAGGACGGCCAACGTTGATCTGCGGCGACGCGGGATGCGGAAAAACTTTAATGTCGATTGAATTTATTGTAAAAGGCGCCATGCTTTTTAACGAGCCGGGGGTATTTATGGCCTTTGAAGAAACGCGCGATCCGTTCGATCCCGCCACCGCTCACCGGCTTTACAAGTTCGTCTATTCCGGCGGCGGCACGCGGGATTTCGCCACCGCCTATCGCGCCTTCCGGGGCCGCGACCCGCAGGTAGCGGCGCTGCTGGAAGGACGTGGCCTGCTCACGCCCGCCGCATGAAAAAGCTTCTTGCCGTCCTGCTGTTGACCACGCCTGCCCTCGCCGCAGTGCCGGGCCCCAAACTGTCGATCGCCGACTTCAAGCAGTTGCCGGTGGTGCTGACCCAGCCTTATGACGAAGGCGCCAACGCCGACGCCGCCGTGGCGGCCGCCTTTGCCCGCGCGCAAAAAAGCCATAAGCGCGTCCTGATAGATCTGGGCGCCAACTGGTGCGTGGACTGTATCGTGCTGGCCAATTTCCTCAAGCTGCCCGAAATGCAGCGCTTCATGGCCGCGCATTATGAAGTGGTGACGGTGGATGTGGGCCGCTTCAACCGCAATCTGCAAATCCCGGCCCGCTACGGCATCACCAAAAAGCTGGAAGGCGTACCGGCGCTGCTGATCGTCACGCCCGACGGCAAGCTGATCAATGACAAGGACGTCTTCGCAACCGCCAGCGCCAGCGAGATGACGCCGAAATCCGTGACGGACTATCTGGTTAAGTACGCCGGCTGATCAGTTCAGGGCGACCTGATGGGCTGAGCCTCCACCTGGCTCCAGCACATGGTCCACGACATGGATGATGCCGTTGCGGTCGCGCACATCGTAGATGGCGATGTCGGCCATATTGCCCTTCTCGTCCATGATCGCGATGTTCGTCGGACCGTTCATCCGCGCCACCAGGGTACCGCCTTCGGCGGTGCGCAGCCTGGCTTCGCCGCCCGCTTCCTCAATAACCTTGAGCAGCGCCTGGGAGTCATATTTGCCCGGCACGATCAGATAGCTCATGCGCCGCGCCAGGGTGGACTTGGGTTGGTTCCCGGCCGCGGCCATGGCGTCGTTGGTGGGCGCAAACACGGTGAATTGCCCGTGAGCTTTGAGCGCTGACGCCACGCCGGTGTCCTTCATCGCCGCCGCCAAGGTTGTATGCATCGGCGAGGCCGCCATATTGTCCATGATATCGCGGTCGGGCAGCATCGCCTGGCCGCCGATCATGGGTTCCATAACCTCGTTTCCGGCATCAATCACGGGCTTGGGATCGCTGTGCGAAACCGCGCCCAATGCGCCTCCAACCATCATCGCAATGCCGGCTGCAAAGCCGGCCACGGCTGCCTGTTTCATGGAACTACCCGTTCGCAACCTTCTGACTTCGAAGGACTTAACGCGGGCGTCAAAGGGGCGTTCCCCCCAAATGTTAATCCTCCAAGGCCTCGCGCTGCATTTCCAGAGCCAGCCAGCGCTCTTCGTCGGCATCTTTCTGGGTTCGCAACTTCGCCAATTCAGCCGACAGAGCATTGAACCGGGCGGGATCGCGCGCATACAGCCCGGCATCCGACAGGCCCTGTTCCAGTTCCGCCATCCGGATTTCCGTCACCGCGATCTGCTCCGGCAGGGTTTTAAGGGCATGCAGATCGGCGAAGTTCATCTTCACCGCGCGGGCAGGCCGCTGTACCTGCGGCCTGGACGCCGCCTTGGCGCGCGCCTCACCCGCCTTATCATCACGGGCGCCGCCTTTCTGGACCAGCATGTCGTTATAGCCGCCAGCATATTCGGTAAAGCGGCCATCGCCTTCCGCCAGCACGATGCTGGTCGCCACCCGATCCAGAAAATCGCGGTCATGGCTGACCAGCAGCGCGGTGCCGGGGTAATCGGCGATCACTTCTTCCAACAGGTCCAGAGTCTCCAGGTCGAGATCGTTGGTGGGCTCGTCCAGCACCAGGAAGTTGGAAGGCATGGCGAACAGCTTGGCGAGCAATAGCCGCGCCCGCTCGCCGCCGGACAGCACCTTCACCGGCGTGCGCGCCTGCTCAGGCGTGAACAGAAAATCTTGCAGATAGTTCATCACATGGCGCGGCTTGCCCGCCACCATCACCGTGTCGCCGCTGCCATCGGTGACGGCCGCGGCCAGCGACTGTTCCGGATGCAGCCGGCTGCGGTTCTGGTCCAGTTCGGCCATCAACAGACCCTGTCCCAGTTTCACGTTGCCGCGCTGCGGCTCGAGCTTGCCGGTCAGCAATTTAAGCAGCGTGGTTTTGCCCACGCCATTGGGCCCCACAATGGCAATGCGGTCGCCGCGATGAACACGCATGGTGACGTCACGCACGATCTCGTGGCTGTCATAGGCAAAAGCCACGCCCTTGGCATCTATCACCTTGGTGCCGCTGCCCGCCCCTTCCGCCGCTTCCATCTTGACGGTGCCGAGCTGGCGGGTCTGTTCGCGCCGCTCCTTGCGCATGCCGCGCAGACGTTCCAGACGCCCGACATTGCGCTTGCGCCGGGCCGTGACGCCATAGCGTACCCAGTCTTCCTCGGCGGCGATGCGGCGCTCCAGCTTGTGACGTTCGACCTCTTCCTTTTCCATCATCTCGTCGCGCCAAACTTCGAACGAGGCAAAACCTTTTTCCAGCCGATAGGTCTGGCCGCGGTCCAGCCACACGGTGACGCGCGAGAGATTTTCCAGAAAGCGCCGGTCATGGCTGATCAGAACCAGCGCGCCTTTGGATGCTTTCAGCTCGCCCTCCAGCCACTCGATGGCGTTGACATCCAGATGATTGGTCGGCTCGTCCAGCAGCAGGATGTCGGGCCGGGGCGCCAGCGCCCGCGCAAGGGCGGCACGGCGTGCTTCACCGCCCGACAAGGTGGCGGGGTCTTCCATGCCCGACAGGCCGAGATTACCTAAAAGATAAAAGGCCCGGTTGGGATCTTCGTGCGGATCGAGGCCCGCCTCGACATAGTCGCGGGTGGTGGCATAACCGCTCAAATCCGGTTCCTGCGGCAGGTAGCGAATGGTTGCGCCGGGCTGGGCGAAGCGGGTGCCGCTGTCGGCCTCCATCAAACCGGCTGCGATCTTCAAAAGCGTGGATTTGCCGGAACCGTTACGCCCCACCAGGCACAGCCGGTCGCCGGCGCCGACGCTGAGTTCAGCGCCATCCAGCAGTTTCTTGCCGCCAAAGGCGACAGTGATGTCTTTCAGGTGCAGAAGCGGCGCCATAGCGCCGCTATGTGCGGTGCCACGCGTTCCCGATCAAGCTTAAAATCAGCGCGCCCTGGAGGTCACCATGACACCGGGGCGCGACTCCATCTTGATGAGGGCGTCCGGGCGTTCGGTCAGCGTCTTGCTGTCGAAATCCAGGGTGCGGATGTCGCGTTCCACCGAGCATTGCACCAGGAGGCGCCTGCCGTCCTCGCTCCACACCACACCCTGGCAGGCATGGCCGATCTGGCCGTCGGTGATGTGGGTCAGCTTGCCGCCGTCGCGCTTGAAGATGACCAGCTTGCCGAATACCGCATTGTAATTGGGCGCGTTGCGCACCGTCGCCGAGCCGTTGCCCACCACCACGGCGGCATATTTGCCGTCGGGCGACTGGACCACGTCTTCCGGCAAGGCGCCCACTTCCATCGCGTCGGTGATCTTGCCGGTGCGGGTGTCGATCAGGGCGGTCGCGCCCTTGCCTTTGGCGGTGGACGGTGCGCCGCCGAAATCATTGACAAAGAGATAGCGGCCATCAGCGGAGATGCTGCCGCCATCCGGCTGGGTCCCCACCTCGAAGTCCGCCACGCGGGCAAGCTGGTCGCCCTTGATAGACAGCTTGGTGACCTTGCCGTCACCAAACCGCACTGCATAGGCGAATTTGCCATCCGGCGCGATCAGCACGTCGCGCGGCTCGGCCTTGGCCTCCAGCTTCACCTGGGCGCCGCGCGTGAGATGCCGGTCCTTGATGGTGAAGAGCGTGATCGTGTCGTCACCCACCCCCGTGACCAAAGCGATGGTGGCCTTCTTGTTCATGAAGACGCCGGTGGCGCCCGTTCCGGCTTGGACCGTTTCCAGCAGCTTCGGCTTGGTCGGGTCATCCAGCCCGATCACGGCGACCGTGTCGGCCGCAACCAGCTTGTTGTCGGGGCCGAATTTCTGCGGGCAGGTCGCCAGCACGAAACTGTAATCGGGCGCCACGGCCAGGGCGCTAGGCGGGCCCATCTGGGTGGAGCAGACATTGATCATGCCGATCACGCGCGGGGCGTCGCTGCTGGAGAAAGAGATCATCGCCACGCTGTCGGGTGTGGGCACCATCGGCAGGCCGTCGCCGGCGCGCACTTGTTTGCCGTCCTGGCCTGAAATGGCGAGGTCGGCGAAGGCCGCCACCGGCGTCATGACCAGGACCGACGCCAGCATGAATGTCCGCAAAGCCATGCAGTTTCCCCGCCTTATTTCCTTGGTAGGACGAGCGTAACGCCCGCATCCCCCAAAAGAAAAGAGCGGCGCACCGCGCCGCTCTTTTCGCAATGCAATAGTCCTTACGAGAAAGAATAAGCAGTTTTGATCTGGGTGAAGAAGTCCACCGCGGCAAAACCCTGCTCGCGCGCGCCGTAGGACGAACCGCGGGTGCCGCCAAAGGGCACGTGATAGTCCACGCCCGCTGTCGGCAGATTGATCATCACCATGCCGGCCTTCACATTGCGCTGGAAGTGGCGCGCATGCTTCAGGCTGGTGGTGACGATGCCGGCCGACAGGCCGAAATTACCGGCATTGCAGAGCGCCAGACCCTCCTCGTAGTTCTTGATCTTCACCACCGAGACCACCGGACCGAAAACTTCTTCCTGGTTGATGGTGTCGCCGGGCTTGGTGTCGACGATCAGGGTCGGGCTCATATAATGGCCCGGCGTGCCGAGCTTCAGCGCATCGGCGCCGCCGGCGAGCAGGCGCCCGCCTTCCTTCAGCGCGATATCGACATACTTCAGGTTGCCCGCGAGCTGGGTATCGGTCACGGCGGGGCCCATCTGGGTCGACGGATCGAGTGCATTGCCGACCTTCAGCGCCTTGGCGCGTTCGGCCACGGCGGCGATGAACTTGTCATAGATGCCTTCCTGCACGAAGACGCGGGATGAGGCGGTGCAGCGCTGGCCGGTGGCGAAATAGCCGCCATCCACCGCGATCTGCACGGCGCGGTCGAATTCCGCATCGTCCATCACGACCAGCGGATTCTTGCCGCCCATTTCCATCTGCACGCGCGCCTGGTGCGAGACCGCCGCCATGGCAACCTTGGAGCCCACGGTCTGCGAGCCGGTGAAGGAGATGCCGTTGACGTCGGGATGCTTGGACAGCGCATCGCCGATAAGACCGCGGCCCAGCACCATGTTCACCACGCCGGCCGGCGCGCCGGCTTCATGGATGATGGAAACCAGCGCATGCGCGGTGGCCGGCGTCGGATTGGCGGACTTGAGCACCACGGTGTTGCCGAAGGCCAGCGCCGGAGCGATCTTCCAGGCCGGAATGGCGATGGGGAAATTCCAGGGCGTAATCAGGCCATAGACGCCGACGGCTTCGCGATAGGTCTGGATCTCGACGCCGGGACGGACCGAATCCAGATTCTGGCCGTGACGGCGCAGCGCCTCGCCGGCCATGTATTTGAAGATGCGGCCGGCGCGCACGGTCTCGCCGGTGGCTTCGGGAAGGGTCTTACCCTCTTCGCTGGCCAGCAGCTTGCCCAGCGCATCCTTGCGCTCGATGATCAGGCTGCCGACCTTGTCCAGCACATCGGCGCGCACTTCCGGGGTGGCGCCCGACCAGCCCGGGAACGCGGCGCGGGCGGCTTCCACCGCCTTGTTCACATCTTCCACGCTGCCATCGGGAAACTTGGCGATCACTTCGGCGGTGTTGGAAGGATTGGTGCTCTCCAGCGCGCCGGGGGCGGAAATCTGCTTGCCGCCGATGAAATGGGTCAGGGTCTCGGTCATCAAAACTCTCCTGGAAAGGCGGGGAAAATCGTGGAGTGTATTTAAGGGTTTGAGCAGCCCAATCCAACCCCGGAACTGCATCCCAGAGCTGTGACGGGGGTATGGCTATTCGGCGCAGTTACGCGCCCAAAAGCCCACGCCGAACAAGGTTTTTCATCAGGTCGGAAATACCGAAATTCCAGGGCGGCGCGGCCTTCGAGGTGGTGACCCGGTTCTCCAGCACGCCCAGCTTGGGGGTGGAGATGCGGACCACATCGCCCTCCTTGTGGGTGAAGCCCGAGCCCTTGACGTCACGGTCCTGGGTGGGGGCGAACAGGGTGCCCAGAAACAGCACAAAACCGTCGGGATACTGGTGCTCGCTGATGGTCTGCTTCACCAGATCCAGGGGATCGCGGCTGATCTCGCTCATGCTGGACTTGCCCTCCAGCCGATAATTGTCGGTGCCCACGATCTCCAGCTCGACCACGGCCTTGCGGACGTCGTCAATTGTATACTTGTCGTCAAACATGCGGATGAAAGGACCGAGCGCCGAGGCCGCGTTATTGTCCTTGGCCTTGCCCAACAGCAGAGCGCTGCGCCCTTCATAGTCGCGCAGATTGACGTCATTGCCGAGGGTGGCGCCGATCGTCTTGCCGGCGCGGTCCACCACCAGGGCGATTTCCGGTTCGGGATTGTTCCAGGTGGACTGGGTGCGGATGCCGACATAATCGCCCCAGCCGACCGACGACATGGGCGGCGCCTTGGTGAAAACTTCGGCGTCGGGGCCGATCGCCACTTCCAGATATTGCGACCACAGCCCGTCGGCGATCAGCGCCTCCTTGAGCTTGGCCGCCTCGGGCGAACCGGGCACCACTTTGCGGATGTCGGTGCCGATGCGCGCCGCCAGTTCCTCGCGGATCGCCTGCGCCTTGCCGGGCACGCCCTTGGCGCGTTCTTCGATCACCCGCTCCATCGCCGAAACCGCGAAGGTGACGCCCGCCGCCTTGACGCATTGCAGGTCGACCGGCGCCAGCAGCTTGACCTTTGCCTTGCCGTCCTTCGCCCAGGCCGTCTCAAGCCCAAGATCGTTGATATCGCCAAGATCCTTGCCGTGCGGAATGCCGTTCCATTTTTCCAGCAGCACCGACACGGTGGGCGCGCTCCCGCTCACGTCGAACACCCGGCCTTCCTTCACCACAACAGGCGTAGGGCCATCGCCCATGTCGATACGGCCTACCAATACGGCGTCGCGCCAATCTTGCGGCAAAGGAAAACTGTTCTTGGTCATGGCAGGTTCTTACAGCTCTATTTTCAAGGTGTTGCGGATGTAATTGGCGGTTATGCGCGCGCTTTCCTTGGGCGGACGCCAGGGCGATGTATCCAGTTCCACATTCAAGTGACCGCGCCAGTTGATGGATTTCAGATAGGCAACAATGGCCGGAAAGTCCACGCCGCCCTCGCCCATCGGATAAAAATAAGGATCGTTCATCATGTCGCGGCTGGGCAGGGGCACATTCCTGGTGCCGCCCTTGTCCCCGCGCGCGGTATCCTTGAAGTGATACTCGATCACCCGCTGGCCCAATTTCTTGGCCAGCGCCACCGGGTCCATCCCCGCCATGGTGATATGGCCGGTATCCAGGACAAAGCCGACATTCTCCGGCTTGGTGTTCTCCATCAGGAACATGGTCTCCTGCTCATTCTGGATCTGGCTTCCCAGATGGGCATGGACGCCGAATTTCATGCCCAGCTCTTCGCGGATGCGCTTGCCCAGAAGTTCACAGGTCTTGGCGATCTCCTTCAGGTCTTCCAGCGGCGTGCCGCCCGGCTGCTTGCGCGGACCGGTGTTGGTCTTCTGATGGTCGCAGCCGAAACGGCGCGAGAAACGGGTCATGTTGAAGTGATTGTCCACCACCGCCTGGCGCTGGGCGGGATCGTGGAAGGCAACGCTGCCGCCCGCCGCCCCGCCGGTAATGGCGGTGAACTGCGCCCCAATCTCATACATCCGGTGCTGCAAGGCTTCCCAGCGGTCCGGATAATAGACTTCGCGCTTGACGCGGGCGCCCTTGGGATACTTCCAGCTATAGCCATCGGGCCAGGCCTTCATCGCCTGCGTATCGCGCGGCGCTGGCTCAAACCCATCGGATGTGGCGCAGAAGGAGGATCCGAAGATTTCGAAATAGCGGAAGCCGACTTCACGTCCCTCGCTGATGCCGACAAAGGGACTGCCTTCCCAGCCGCCCCGGGTGTTGGTGGTATAGCCGACGCGGAATTGCTGCTGCTGGGTCAGCGCAGGTTGTTTTTCCATTCGGGGTGCCGCGGCATAGGCCGGTCCCGTGGGCTGCGCATTAACCGTACGCACCGCCAGCAATCCCCCTGCCGCGACCGAAAGGCCAAAGAAACTCCTGCGATCCATGTCCATCTTCCTTTCCCAGGGGATTTGGCGCCTCTGCGGGCGCGAGGTGCGCATAGTTTAATCAGTCAGGACCGCTATCGCCATCCCGACCGCGCCAGACCTTCTCCCGGCGCGATGAGGGACTCAAGCACCATCGCCCCATCTCTCAACAGGCGGCTGGAGCCAGGATATATTGCAGTGCAATATTGGATTTTATGGGTATAACCGGCGCCGTTCCGTTCAGACTGAGGATCACAGCATATGATTTACGCAGGGCGTTTTTCCGGCCGCAACGCAATCATCACCGGCGGCGCGTCCGGCCTTGGCTTGGAGGCCGCAAAGCGCATCACCGCCGAAGGCGGTAAAGTGTGTCTATGGGACCTGAGCCCTGAAGCCTTGGCCAGCGCCAAAAAGGAAAGCGGCGCCGTCCACACCGTGGCGCTGGACGTCAGCGATGCCAACGCGGTCGAAGCCGCTGTCGCCGAGTCCGCAAAGGCGCTGGGCAAGATCGATATCCTGATCAACAGCGCCGGCATCACCGGCGCCACCCATCCGGTGATCGGCTATCCCATCGAAAGCTGGCTGAAGGTGATGGACGTCAACGTCAACGGGCTTTTCTATTGCTGCCGCTTTGTCACGCCGCTGATGGTGGAAAAGGGCTATGGCCGGATCGTCAACATCTCGTCCGTCGCGGGCAAGGAAGGCAATCCCAATGCAAGCTCTTATTCCGCTTCCAAGGCCGCGGTGCTGGGCTTCACCAAATCCCTGGGCAAGGAGCTTGCGACCAAGGGCGTGATCGTCAATGCCGTAACGCCGGCCACCTTTGAAAGCCCGATCCTCAAGAATGTGCCGCAAAGCCATATCGATTACATGCGCTCCAAGATTCCGATGGACCGTTTCGGCACCGCCGCCGAGATCGCCGCGGCGGTGTGCTGGCTGGCCAGCGAGGAATGTTCCTTCACCACCGCCAACACCCTGGACACGTCCGGCGGGCGCACGACTTATTAGCGCTTCGCCCTCGGCCTGGGCGCCCAGGATGCAGTATTTCCCCTTTATTATCAATAAGTTACAGGACCGCAGCGGTGCGGATGGTTGCCGGGCGCGTTAAGAGATTCCGCCACCGCCATTTATCTGTTCTTCAGCCCCCACAACGCATCTTTCGGGTGCCTAGAATGCGCGTCCCGAAAAGCCCATGGTCCGTTTGATGACTGCCGAGAGTCCGGAAGAAAAAGGGCAAAGCGCAAGCGGCTCCTACGATCTCTATGTCGATATCGACGGCACTTTGCTGCGCACCGATCTGCTGCACGAAGCCGCCTGGCGGCATGTCAAAACCGCGCCCTGGCGGATCTTCACCTTGCTGAGACTGGCGCTTAAAGGTCCCGCACCGCTAAAGACGTTTCTCGCCCGGAAAATCCAGTTCGATCCCGCCACCCTGCCGTATGAAAGCGCGGTGACCGACCTCATCGCCCGGCGCAAGGGCCAAGGCGGCCGGACCATCCTGATAACCGCCTCGCACCAGACCTATGCCAACCGGATCGCCGAACATCTGGATTTGGCGGGCGGCGGCTATGGCAGTTCCAACAGACTGAATCTCAAGGGCGCCACCAAACTGTCGCGAATTCAGGCTCTCAACCAGGGCCGGGACTTCGTCTATGCTGGCAACTCGGCTGCCGACCGCCCAATCTGGGCGGCGTCGAAAAAGGAAATCCTGGTGAACGCTCCGTCCAAGGACGTCAAAGCCGCGACGCAATCGGGACGCGCCGAACTTGTCGTCGAAAGCCGCCCGCCGGTCTGGCGCGCCTTCCTGAAGGAAATGCGGCTGCACCAATGGGCCAAGAACGCCCTGATATTCGTGCCGCTGTTCACCTCCCACAGCTATCGCGATCTGCATCTGGTGGGCTTGGCGTTTCTCGCCTTCCTGGCCTTCGGCTTGTGCGCCTCCGGACATTATTTCCTCAACGACCTGCTGGATCTGGACGCGGACAGGGCGCATCGCACCAAGTGCCGCCGCCCGCTGGCCTCGGGCGATCTGCCGATTCTTTACGGCCCCCTGGGCACGATCGTGCTGACCATCGCCGGCCTGGCGCTGGCGGCCGCCTGCCTGCCTTGGAAATTCACCGCTTTGCTGGTCGGCTATCTGGCGCTGACCAACCTTTATTCCTTTTTCCTGAAGAGCAAATCGACCGCCGACATCTTCGCGCTGGCGCTTTTGTACACGGTGCGCGTCGTCGCCGGCGGCGCGGCGCTGGCGATCAGCCTGTCGTCCTGGCTGCTGGCCTTTTCGATGTTCGTCTTTATCAGCCTGGCCTATCTCAAGCGCTATATCGAAATCGGCGCCCTGGTCGAGGGCCAGGCCAAGGGCCGCGGCTATGTCAAGGATGACGCCGATACCCTGTTCTCGCTGGGCATCGCCAATGCCACGGCCGCGACCGTGGTGCTGGCTTTTTACATTTCCAGTGCCGAGGTCAAGACGCTCTATCGCGAGCCGGCGGCCCTCTGGCTGCTCTGTCTTTTGATGCTCTATTGGAGCAACCGCATCTGGATCGGCGCCAAGCGGGGCAAGATCCATGACGATCCGGTGGTGTTCGCGCTCAAGGACCGGATCAGCCGTTATGTTTTTCTGGCGATGATCGCGGTGGTGCTGGCCGCCCGCATTCTACCGAAGGGGATTTTATGAAACCGGCGCTTGTTGCCACCATCCTGGGAGCCGTGTCGCTATCGGCTCTCGCCCAGATCGCACTGAAACTCGGCACCGCGCCGCTGAAATCTGCGGCCGGCAAAAGCCTGCCCGACATGATCCTGTCGGTGGCGGCATCGCCTTTCATCTGGCTCGGCCTGGCGATCTACGGCGCTTCGATTCTGGGCTGGATATGGGTCCTGTCCAAGACCGATGTGTCCGTCGCCTATCCCTTTGTCGGCATCGGTTTTGTCCTCACCGCCGTGATGGGCGCGGTGTTCCTGCATGAAAATGTCTCGCCCCTGCGCATTGCCGGAACCCTGCTGGTGATTTGCGGCTGTGTGCTGATCGCCAGATCGGCCTGACCATGACGGCCTTGTCCAAGCGCGCCGATATCATTTGGCCTGTTATCCTGACTGCAATTGTCCTGTTGCTGTTTGTCACCGGTGCTCCGACCAACGACGCCTTTTCCTGGCCGGACGCGCCGCGCCATGCCTTGAACGGCGCATTCCTCCTGGATTTCGTGCGCGACCATCCACTGCATGATCCCGCCGGCTATGCCTACAACTACTATGCCCAGTATCCCGCGCTGACCATTCTGTTCTATCCGCCCTTGTTCTATGTGGTGCTGGCGATTTTCTATGCACTGTTCGGCGTCTCGCAAACGGTGGCAATCGCGGCGGAATGCGTCTGCTATATCGCCCTGGCGGTGGGCAGTTACCGGCTGGCGCGCTTCTGGCTGGGATCGCTTGGCGCCTTTGGTGCCGCCCTGATCCTGACCGCCGCGCCCGAGATCGCCTATTGGGGCCGGCAGGTGATGCTGGAGGTCCCGTCCTTCGCGCTTTTGATCTGGAGCGCGGTGTTCTTCATGCGCTACCAGCGCGAGGACCGCATCCCGTGGCTCTATCTCGCCGCGGTGCTGACGGTGCTGGCAGCCTATACCAAGCTTACCGCCATTTTCATTCTGCTGGTCTATTTCATCGTCCTGTTGCACGGCCAGGGGACGAAGCTTTTCCGCAACAAGCACAGCTACATCATTGCGGTGCTGACCGTCATCGGACTGGTGCCGCTTGCGGTCCTGACCCTCAAATTCGGCCAGGCCAATATGCAATCGGTCAGCGGCATTTCCGACAGCGAGGTCTCGCGCACAACCCTTGCGGGCTGGCTCTGGTATGCCAGGCAAATGCCTGCCCAATTGGGCTGGCCGGCACTGCTGGCGGCGCTGCTGGGCCTTGCCACCTTCGCAATCGCCCCGGGCCGCATCCGCGAGCATCTGTTCCTGCTCTTGTGGCTGGGGGTCGGATATCTCTTTTTCTCGGCGATCGACCTCAAGGAAGCGCGCCACAGCGTCTTTCTTCTGTTCCCCCTCGCTATTTTCGCGGCATCCGGCCTGACTTTCCTCCTGCGCAAACAGCCCATTCTGGCCGGCGGCCTG
>Ga0207657_10006105_pt1 | contig 12525 bp, 15 predicted proteins | sample KBSC33metaG_FD_184316 | JGI IMG/M metagenome (GOLD analysis project Ga0207657, IMG submission 184316) | Corn rhizosphere microbial communities from Kellogg Biological Station, Michigan, USA - KBS C3-3 metaG (SPAdes) (version 2) | ecosystem: Host-associated > Plants > Roots > Rhizosphere > Soil ...
ATCGCGGTGACGATGCCGACCACCTCGCCGTCCATCGTCACCAGCGGCCCGCCGGAGTTGCCCGGGTTGGCGGCGGCATCGAACTGGATCAGGTTGGTGAGCAGGCGCTTACCCTCGGGCGAACGGTACTCGCGGCGCAGTCCGGACACCACGCCCCACGTCACGGAGGGGCCGATCCCGAAGGGGAATCCGACGGCGATCACCTGATCGCCGAGCGCGAGGTCTTTCGTCGAGCGCAGCGTTGCCGCATGCAAGTCGTCGGGGAGTGTCTTCGCCTGGAGCACCGCGAGGTCGTTCTCGGGTTGCGTCGCGATGATCGTCGCCTCCGACTCGGTGCCGTCGTAGAACACGACGCCGACCTTCTTCGCCTCGGCGACGACGTGCAGGTTCGTCAGGATGATGCCCTTGTCGACGATGACGACGCCGGTGCCGACCCCGGCCTCGAAGTCGTCGTCCTTCCCGGGCTCGCGCTCGAATTCGCGCACGCGCACCACCGAAGGACCGACCGCGTCGTAAGCGCGCGCGGCCTCCGACGGCATCTGCTTCGTCTCGAGCGTGTGCATCACCGCCTTGTCGATGTCCTCCTGCGTGAGCGCAGCGGGCGGCGGTTGCAGCACGCCGTAACCGTAGACGACGCCGAGCGCGATCAGAACGCCGAGGACGAGCGACAGCAGACCGTTGTGACGGCCGAGAAAACGACGCATGCGCGCACGGCGCGTGAGCGGCGTGACCAGCGCCGACACCTCCGCTTGCGGCGGTCCTGCTGCCGCGGCGGCCCCCGGGCCTGCAGGCGCCGAGGTGGCGTTGGACGATGTGGAGGATTGCCCGCGAGCGGGCGCCTGCGCGTTGCGCGGGCGGTGGGAACTGCTGTAGAGCGAAGCGCGCCGCATGATTCGATCGCCGGGCTGTTTTCCGATGACAACTTTGCGCGTCGGGGATTCCCGCGCATCGCCGGCTTCGCCGGCGCGCTCCCTTGAGCGAGCCCGCGAATGCGTATGCTACTCGCGCCTCGGCGTCTCCTGCTACGCCTCGAGCTTGCGGTCGAGCGTGATCTTCGCGTTCAGCACCTTCGACACGGGACAGCCGTCCCTGGCATTGTCGGTCGCCTTCTCGAACGCCTGCTGGCTCGCGCCCGGGATGCGCGCGGTGAGGTCGAGGTGCGATTGCGTGATGGTGAAGCCCGCGTCCGTCTTCTCGATCGTGACCGTCGCCTTCGTCGTGATGCTCTGCGCGACGAGCCCCGCTTCGGCGAGTTGCAGCGACAGCGCCATCGAAAAGCATCCGGCGTGCGCCGCGGCGATCAGCTCCTCGGGGTTGGTGCCCTTGTCCTGCCCGAAGCGCGTCGCGAACGAGTACTGTGAGTTGGAAAGTACGCCGCTGTCGGTCGAGATCGTGCCCTTCCCCGACTGGAGGTCGCCGTTCCACATGGCGGTTGCGCTGCGCTTCATCATGCCCTCGCTGGTTCGGTGCCGGCTCCGTTGTGCGCGGCAATGGCCTCGAGCGGTGCGTGCGAATCCGGCGTCGCCGCGTCGCCCCTCGCGGGATCGGTGCGCGACGCGTCGATCGCACGCCGGCCCAGCAGGTATTCGACGCCTTCGGGTCCGACGGTCTCCGCGTGGCGATGTCCCGCCGGCATCACGAAGATGTCGCCGACGCGGTACGTGGAGTCGATCCCTTCGACCGTCAGCGTGATCTCGCCGTTCAGTACGAGCGCGCGCACGTCGAACGGGTGCGCGTGCTCGGGCACGCAACGCTGCGGTGGCTGCACCTTGCGCTCGACGGCGAAGCCCTCGCGGCGCAGGGCGAACTCGAAGTGCGCTTCCTTCAGGTCATTGGGTTCTGTCATGATCGTCCTCGCGGTGCCCGGCCATGGTAGCACCGGCGCGCGCGATGCTGTCGCCCGAGGGCGACACATTGCGCGGAATACCCGCGAGCGGCGCCGTGTTCACTTCCGTTCGCGGCAATACGAATCGACAAACCGACGCAAGGAGGAGACGACGATGACACGCTCGAGCATGGGATTCGCAGTCGCAGTGGCGCTCGCGACGGGCGGCTGCGCGGACATGATGCGCGCACCTGGCGACACGGCAACGGCCGCGAGCGGAAACGCCGGCATGACGTTCTTCGTGACGAGCCAGGCCTCGGGCAAGGGCGCCGATTTCGGCGGACTCGCCGGTGCCGACCGGCATTGCCAGCAGCTCGCCACCGCCGCAGGCGCGGGCAATCACACGTGGCACGCGTATCTCAGCACGCAGGGACCCAACGCGGTGAACGCGCGCGATCGCATCGGCCGCGGCCCGTGGCGCAACGCGAAAGGCGTCGTCATCGCCAAGGACGTCGCCGAGCTGCACGGCGAAAACAACATCGACAAGCAGACGGGGCTGACGGAAAAGGGAACGATGGTCAAAGTCCGCGGCGACACGCCGAACCAGCACGACATCCTGACCGGCTCGAAGCCCGACGGGACGGCGTTCACCGGCGCGGAGGATCGCACCTGCGGCAATTACACCAAGAGCGGCAGCGACGGGAGCGTGATGCTCGGCCATCTCGACCGCGCCGGCACCAATCCCGATCCCGTCGCCAACCGCTCGTGGAATTCGTCGCATCCGTCGCGCGGTTGCAGCGTCGAGGGGCTCGCGTCGACCGGCAGCGGCGGCTACCTCTACTGCTTCGCCGTCAACTGACCGCCACCTCCGACACTCCTCCGACACTCCTCCGACACTCCTCCGACACTCCTCCGACACTCCTCCGACACTCCTCCGACACGTGTCGGAGGTGTGTCAGAGGTCGATCAGAAACGGCGCGGCGATCAGCGTGACGCCGACGACCACGGTCCACAGCACGCTCTGCACGAAGTACGGATAGACGCAGAGCATCATCCCCGCGAGCAGCGGCGCGAACTTCGCCTGCCGCTTGCCGTAGATGAAGTAGCCGACGCCGATCGCGCCGGTGAAGATGCCGATCACGAGGCTGGTCGGATTCACCGCGCGGCCCTCGCCGTCACCGCTTGAACATTCCGTTGATCGTCGCGAACGGCACGGCGTCGTCGGCGTACGTGAACGTGCCGCGCTCGGCGATCTCCTTCGCGGCGCGCAGGAACGCGCCGTAGGCCGCGCGCGCGAGCGACGAGCCGACGCTTACGCGCCGCACGCCGAGCTCCTCGAGCTCGCGCAGCGAGAACTGCGCGCCGGTCAATCCCATGATGACGTTGACGGGCTTCGGCGCCACCGCATCGACGACCGCGCGGATCTGCTCGCGCGTGCGCAGCCCGGGCGCGAAGAGGCAATCGGCCCCGGCCTCGGCGAATGCCGTAAGCCGGCGGAGCGTGTCGTCGAGGTCGGGGCGCCCGTGCAGGAAATTTTCGCAGCGTGCGACGAGCGTGAACGGGAACGGCAAGCTGCGCGCCGCCGCCACCGCCGCCCGCACGCGCTCGACGGCGAGGTCGAACGGATAGATCGGGACGTCGTCGCGCCCCGTCGCGTCCTCGATCGAGCCACCGACGAGCCCCGCGTCGGCGCCGAAGCGAATCGTTTGCGCGCACGTCGCGGGATCGTCGCCGAAGCCGTTCTCGAGATCGGCGCTCACCGGAAGCGGCGTCGCCTCGACGATCGCGCGCGCATTCGCAAGCGATTCGTCGCGGGTGGCGATCCCTGCGGCGTCGGGCTTGCCGAGTGAAAATGCCATCCCGGCGCTCGTCGTCGCGAGCGCCTTGAAGCCCAAGTCGGCGAGCATCATCGCCGAGCCCGCGTCCCACGGGTTCGGAATGACGAAGATGCCGGGCCCTGCATGCAGCTTGCGCAGCGCTTCGCCGCGCTCGGCCTGCGTGGTGGCTGCGTTCATGGCCGCACCGGATTCGCGGCCGTCTTCCCCACGACCGTGGTCCACGGCCGCACTTCCCATCGCGTCACCAGCCCGTTCTTCACGTACGGATCGGCATTCGCGAAGCGCTTCGCGGCATCCGGCGAATCACCCTCGAACAACAGCAACGCGCGATCGGTCGGCTCGGTGAGCGCGCCGGCGAGCACCATGCCTTCCGCTTCCCACGCGAGCCTCAAGTGCTCGTTGCGAAACGAGCCGCGGCGCGCGAGGTAATCGGGTGCGAGTTCGTAGATCAGCATGTAGTGCATCGAAGCTCCTTCATTCGGCGAGTACTTCGCCCGAGCCACCCATCTCCTTCGGGATGTCTCTCATCTTCGGCAGGCCGTCGCGAATCGGCAGCACGCTCTCCTGGTAGTGCACGTGCAGTGCGGGCTTGAACGCGAGCGACGGAATCGTCGCCGCGTAGACGTCGATCAGGTTCCACGACGGGTGGCGCGTGAACAGATGGCCGCCGCACTTCCCGCACCAGCTGCGCTCGCTTTGCGGCGACTTCGCGTACGTCCCGATGTGCTCGCTGCCCTTCGTCACGCGCACGTCGTCGGGATTCCAGAGCGAGAACGCGTTGACGGGTCCCGCCGACCAATGCCGGCACGACTCGCAATGGCAATACCCCATCGCCGCCGGCTCCCCGGTCGCGGTGAACTGCACGGCGCCGCAGAAGCAACTGCCCGCATGCTGCTTGATGTCGCTCATTCTTCCTCCTCCTGCTGTTGACCGGCGCGAACAATGGTACGCCGAGACGATGCACCGGTCGGCGTACCGCGGCCCTTCGCGGCCCGCCCGATGCGCGCATCGGAGACGCGCACCTCCCACCACGGCTCGAGCGCGTCGGCGATCGCCGAGGGCAGCCTCGTTCCCGATTGCCGCACGGCCCAGCGGAAGCGGCCGAACGGCGGCGTCTTCAATTCGTCGAGCGTGATGAGCGGCGCATCGAACAAGGTGTCGAGCCGCAGCTTCACGTAGTGCGTGCGCGTGCCCAGTTGCGCCTTCTCGTCGAGCCAGTGCACGTCTTCCCACGGCGCGCAAAGCGCATAGCCCGATCCGATCAACCCTTTCGGCGGCACGCCCAGGCGCACGAAGAATGCGCGCGAACCGGGCTCGATCGCGCGCGAGCGCCCGCACGCCCATTCGATGTCGACGTGGCCGCGTGCGGCGATGCGCCGTCGCTCGCGCGGCAGCTCCGGCCAGTTCCACAGCTTGGGATTCCATGCGTAGACGTAGCTCGCCACCGCCGATCCTCCGGACTTCGACACGAACGCGCGCGTGGGTGCTAAAGTCCGCGCGCCGTTTCCGCAAGGGACTCGATGCCGCGTTCGCTGACGCTCGCCGCCGCCGTGCTGCTCGTCGCAGGCTGTGCGAGCGTTTCGCCATCGCGCGCGCCGGCACCCGCTTCGCCCGCGTCCGCGCCTCCCTCGTCCGGCAAATATTATCTGGACGACGGTCCCGGCCTCTCGCCGCCGCCTGACCTCGACGCGATCGCCGAGCCGATCCCCAGGGTCGAGCCGCTGCATCGTGCGGCGAACCGGCCGTACGCGGTCTTCGGCCGCGAGTACGTGCCGGCGACTTCGCTCACGCCGTATCACGAGCGGGGCATGGCGTCGTGGTACGGACGCAAGTTCCACGGGCAGAAGACGTCGACCGGCGAGTCGTACGACATGTACGCGCTCACCGCCGCGCACCCGACGCTGCCGCTGCCCTCGTATGCGCGCGTCACGAACGTCGCATCGGGCAAGAGCGTGGTCGTGCGCGTCAACGATCGCGGCCCGTTCCTGCGCGGTCGGATCATCGACCTCTCGTACGCCGCAGCGCATCGGCTCGGCATCGCGCAAAACGGCAGCGGCGAGGTCGAGGTCGATGCGATCCTGCCCGATACGCTCGCGCAGTCGGCCCAGGCGCGGCCCGCGCTCGAGCCCGTCGCGCAGGCGGTCGCGGTCACGGCGCCACTCGCGCCCGCGGGCGAGATCCGCCTGCCGCAGGCGAGCGCCGACGCCGCGCCGCTCGCGCCGATGCAGGGCGGCTTCTCGGTGCAGCTCGGCGCCTTCGCCAGCTATCCGAACGCGCAGGCGTTCCTCGACCGCGTCCAGAACCAACTCGCCAACATCCGGGTCGAAGCCAAAATTCGACAGGCGGGTGGTCTGTATCGCGTCTACATCGGACCCTACTCCGGGCGCAGCGAAGCGCAACGCATCGGCGAGCGAATCACCAATGCGTTCGGATTCCCCACCACGATCGCTGCGCACTGAGGATGGACACCCCTTCACGCGCGCTGCGCTTGCTGCCCCCCGAAGGGGCGCGTCAGTTTCGGCCTCCTTGCACCACTTGCGCGTGCGTGGTGTCCGCGTGTCGGCCTCCCGTCCACGCTCGCGGTCGGCCCCTGCGGGCCTTGGCTTCGCCCCGCTCGCACGGACGTCGCGGGGCGGCCCTTCGCGACTGAACATCCCCCCACGCTCGCTTCGCTCGCTGCCCCCGAGGGGGCGCGTCAGTCGCTCGGGGCGGCCCTTCGCGACTGATGCGCGCGGTGTTGGCGGCGCGGCGTTCCGCACGCATCCTTCACGCGTCATCCGGTTCGTCGACTCGCTCGTTATAATGCGCGTCGCGTGGATCTCGCATTCGCGCTTCGCCTGCGCGGGCGCACCTGCGCTCCCGCAATCCCGTCAGTCCCTCCCGCTAAGCCGCGTTCGATGATTCCTTTGCTTTGCCGCTGGCTTGCCGCATGCCTGCTGTCGCTGCTGCCGCTTTCGCTCGCGAACGCGCAATTGTCGATCGAGATCGTCGGCGGCGCCGCGCAGACGATTCCGATCGCGATCGTCCCGTTCGAGGCCGAGGGCACGTGGCCGATCGGCATCACGGGCATCGTCGGCGCCGACCTCACGCGCTCGGGGCTCTTTCGTCTCGTCGATACCGCCGGTGTCGCGCCCAGGCCCGTGCGGGCGCAGGACGTGCAGGCGGCGTTCTGGCGCGCGCGCAGCGCCGATGCCGTGGTCGTGGGATCCATGTTGCCGATGCCCGACGGGCGCGCCGAGGTGCGCTTCGCGCTCGTCGACGTCGTGAAGCAGGCGCCGCTCGTGCAGATGACGTTCACCGTCACGCCGCAGCAGTTCCGCATCACCGCGCACAAGATTTCCGACGTCATCTACGAGAAGCTCACCGGCGATCGCGGCGTATTCTCGACGCGCATCGCGTACATCACCAAGCAGGGACCGCGCTACCAGCTTCTCGTCGCCGACGCCGACGGATTCGGCCCGCAGACGATCGTGTCGTCGAACGAGCCGCTGCTCTCGCCGCGCTGGTCACCGGACGGCTCCCGCCTCGCGTACGTCTCGTTCGAAAGCCGCAAGCCCGTCGTGTACGTGCAGTCGCTCGACACCGGGCAGCGACACGCCGTCGCCAACTTCCGGGGCAGCAACTCGTCGCCGGCGTGGTCGCCCGACGGCCGCAAGCTCGCCGTGACGTTGACCAAGGACGGCGGCTCGCAGGTCTACCTGATGAATCCCGACGGAAGCGGTGTGACGCGCGTGCTCACGTCGCAGGCGATCGATACGGAAGCCATGTTTACGCCCGACGGCCAGTCGCTGGTGTTCACGTCCGACCGCGGCGGTACGCCGCAGATCTATCGCGCGAGCCTGCTCGGCGGGCAGGTGGAGCGGCTGACCTTCGAGGGCACGTACAACGTCTCGCCGCGCCCGCTGCCCGACGGCAAGGGCATCGTGTTCGTGCGCCGCGACGGCGGCCGCTTCCAGGTCGCGACGCTCGATTACGCGACGCGGCAGGTGCAGGTGCTGACGCAGGGGCCGAACGATGAAAGCCCCAGCGTCGCGCCGAACGGCAAGCTCGTCATCTATGCAAGCCGCGAAGGCGGCCACGGCATCCTCGCCGCGGTCTCCGTCGACGGACGCGTGAAACAACGGCTCGTCGCCCCCGCGACCGACGTGCGCGAGCCGGCTTGGGGACCGTTCCCACGGTCATGAGGTTCCGATCCTTCGGACGCGCGCCGGTCGCGACGCGCCCGACTTTCCTGCGGGAGGTGTGATGCGCAATTTACTTCTGGTCGCGTTCATTGCGGCTGCATTGGTCGGTTGCTCCACGACGCCGACGACGGAAGCGCCGATCGAGGACCAGGGCGCCGCCGGCGCGACGGCCCCGGGCGCCGGCGGGGCGGTCACCGGTGGTGCGCAGGGCGGCAGCGTTTCGGGTGCGCAGTCGGGCGCCGGCGGGCTCGGCGCAGACGAATTGCGCAATCCGAACAGCATCCTGTCGAAGCGCAGCATCTATTTCGACTTCGACAGCTTCGTCGTCAAGGACGACTATCGGCCGCTCGTCGAGGCGCACGCGCGCTATTTGCAATCGCATGCGAATGCGCGGATGACGATCCAGGGCAACACCGACGAGCGTGGCTCGCGCGAATACAACATCGCGCTCGGCCAGAAGCGCGCCGACGCCGTGAAGCGGATGATGACGCTGCTCGGCGCGCGCGACAACCAGATCGAGACGGTGAGCTTCGGCGAAGAGCGTCCGAAGAACCCCGGCCACGACGAATCGGCGTGGGCGGAGAATCGGCGCGACGACATCCTCTACGCCGGCGAGTAGATTTATTTTGACTCCCTCGTCCAGCTTTATTTTGACTCCCTCGTCCAGCCGGCGCGGAATGCGAGACTCCCCCGCTTCGCGGGGAGAGGGTCGGGATGAGGGACGATGAAGGTCGAGTCCATGAATGCAGCGTTTCGCGCGACCGTCGTCGCGCTCGCCCTCGCCCTCGGCGCGCATGCCGCGAGCGCCGCGATCTTCCCCGACGACGAGGCACGGCGGCGCATCGAGGACACCAACATCCGGCTCTCGCAACTGCAACGCCAAATCGAAGATCGGCTGGCGGCGATGGACCAGCAGTTGAAGAGCGGCGGCATCGCCGACCTCGCCAATCAGATGCAGGTCCTGCAGTCGGAGATCGCGAAGCTCCGCGGGCAGGTCGAGGTCGTCACCTACGAGCTCGAGCAGTCGCAGAAGCGCCAGCGCGACCTCTACGTCGATCTCGACACGCGGATGCGCAAGCTCGAATCGGCGGCGGCCGCGGCGGCCGCGGCGGAAAAGGCGGCAGCGAGCGCGAGCACCGGCGAAAACGGCGCGGCGCCGGCGAATGCCGCCTCGCCGAACGGCGGCGAGGCTCCGGCGGCAGCCGTTCCGGCGCAGCCGGGTACGATCGCGACGGTGCCGCCCGTGCGCAATTCGCAGGAAGGCGTGGCCGAGCAGCGTGCGTACGACGCCGCGCTCGACGTCTTCAAGCGCGGCGATTACGGCGGGGCGATCACCGGGTTCTCGTCGTTCGTGAAGACCTATCCGCGCAGTCAGCTCGCCTCGTCCGCGCAATTCTGGCTCGGCAGCGCGCAGTATGCGAAGCGGGATTACAAGGGCTCGATCGCAACGCAGCGGCAGCTGCTGAAGGACTATCCCGACAGCGGCAAGGCGCCGGACGCGATGCTGAACATCGCGTCCGCGCAAACGGACATGGGCGACGCCGCGGCGGCGCGGCGCACGCTCGAGCGGCTGATCTCGCAATATCCGAAGAGCGAGGCGGCGACGCGCGCGAAGCAGCGGCTGGGGATGCGCTAGCGGCCACCTCTGACACGTGTCTGACACTCCTCCGACACGTCTCTGACACGTGTCAGACACCGTAACGGATTCGTTCGCATCGCGCGTCGTCCGCTGGCAGCGGACGCACGGGCGTCACGACCTCCCGTGGCAGCAGACGCGCGACGCCTATCGGATCTGGTTGTCGGAGATCATGCTGCAGCAGACGCAGGTCGCGACCGTCGGTCGTTACTACGAACGCTTCATCGAGGCATTTCCCGATGTCGCGTCGCTCGCCGCCGCACCGGTCGGCCGCGTGCTCGAGCTATGGAGCGGGCTCGGCTATTACCGCCGCGCGCATCATCTGCATGCCGCTGCGCGCAAGGTCGTCGGGCGATTCGACGGTCGCTTTCCGACCGATTCAGTGACGCTCGCCACGCTCCCGGGCATCGGCCGCTCGACTGCGGCGGCGATCGCCGCGTTCGCCTCGCATGAACGCTGCGCGATCCTGGAGGGCAACGCGAAGCGCGTCATCGCGCGCCATCGCGGCATCGAGGGCTGGCCCGGAGCTCCGCGCGTCGAGGCGATGCTGTGGCGTGAAGCGGAACGATTGCTCCCCGCGCGCAACCGCATCGGCGCCTACACACAGGGCATGATGGATCTGGGCGCGACGATTTGCACGCGCGCCAAGCCGAGATGTGCGGCGTGTCCGGTCGCGCACGATTGCGTCGCGCGTCGTGAAGAACGCGTGGATCGACTGCCGACGCCGCGGCCGAGGAAAGTGTTGCGTCACCGCGAGGTGGTCGTGCTGCTGATCGAGCACGGCGATCGCATCCTGCTCGAACGCCGGCCGCCGACCGGCGTGTGGCCGGGACTGCTCGCACTTCCTGAAATCGGCGTCGACGACGACGTCCAGTCGGCGGTTGCGAAACGAACAGGCGTCGATGCCGCGCTCATTCAGCATCTGTCACCCATCACGCATGCGTTCACGCATTTCGTGCTCGAAATGCGGCCAACGCGTGTGGTGATCGACGCGCCGCCACGGCCGATGGCCGAGTCGTCGTTCGAATGGTTGGCTCGAAAGGCGAACGTTTGCATGGCGCTTCCAGCCCCGATCCGGCGACTGCTCGAGACGGATTGAAGCGATCGCATCAGCCATAATGACGCCGGGACGGCATCATGCGAAGGGCCATTCGACTCGACGACGAGCTGTTCACGCGCCTCGGGCGCGGCAAATGAAAATCGTCGCCGCACACTGGCCGCTTGACGCCGCCAAACGCGGGAGCGCTGCACATGCGCCCGCGCGCGCGCGCCGGGGGATGGCGCCGACGACCGATCGCACGCACGCATTCGATCGGTGAACGACCCCCGTCACCTCGCCACGCTCGTCGTCACGCTCGCCTTCGCGCTGGCGTTCGTGTTCGGCGCCGTTGCGCAGCGCGTCAGCTTCTGCACGATGGGCGCGATCGCCGACATCGCGAATTTCGGCGACTGGCGGCGCATGCGGATGTGGCTGCTCGCCATCGCGGTCGCCATTGCGGGCACGGGCGCGATGCAATGGCTGGGCTTGATCGACACCGGCAAGTCGATCTACACGTCGGCGCGCGTGCCGTGGCTTTCGCACATCGTGGGCGGATTCCTGTTCGGCTTCGGGATGACGCTCGCGTCGGGATGCGGAAGCAAGACGCTGCTTCGCATCGGCGCGGGCAATCTCAAATCGCTCGTCGTCCTCGTCTTCCTCGCCGCGGGCGCCTACATGACGCTCAAAGGCGTGTTCGCGCCGCTTCGCGCATTCGGCCTCGATGTCGTCCGCGTCGATGTCGGCGCGAAGTCGTCCGACCTGCCGGCGCTCGCCATCGCCGCCGGGGTCACGAGCGCGCGCGCCTGGCTGCCGCTCATCATTGCCGCCACGGTCGCGGTCTTCGTCTTCGGCAGCCGCGACTTCCGTACGTCGCCCGAGCTCGTCGTCGGCGGGCTCGTCATCGGCGCGGTGATCGTCGGCGGCTGGTACGTGTCCGCGCATCTCGGCTACCTGCCCGAAGATCCGCAGACGCTGGAGGAAAAGTTCGTCGCGACGAACTCGGCGCGGCCGGAGTCGTACAGCTTCGTCGCGCCCGCGGCCTACCTGCTCGAGCTCCTGCTGTTGTGGACCGACCAGTCGCGCGTTGTCACGTTCGGCATCGCCGGCGTCCTCGGAATGCTGCTCGGCGCGGCCGCGGTCGCGCTCGCCACGCGCACGTTTCGTTGGGAAAGCTTCGCTTCGGTCGAGGACATGTCGAATCACGTCGTCGGCGGATTGCTCATGGGCTTCGGCGGCGTAACGGCACTCGGCTGTACGATCGGCCAGGGCATCAGCGGGGTGTCGACGCTCGCCGTAGGCTCGTTCATCGCCCTCGCGTCCATCATCGCCGGGTGCGTCAGCGCCCTCAAATACCAGACGTGGCGCATCGAGCGCATCGACCTGCGCGCGTCGCGCCAGCCGGCAGCTCGCTCCGCCGGGGCGGTGATGTAGCATAAGTGCGTGCCATGGCGTCAACCGCTGCCATGGCATCTGCGTTCAAGCCGTTGCCATGATCATCTTCGAGCTCGCGTGCGCGCACGGACATCGTTTCGAGGGCTGGTTCGCCTCGGGCGAGGAATTCGTGCGCCAGCAGGAGCAATCGCTGGTCGCGTGCCCGGTGTGCGACGACGCGCACGTCGAGCGCCTGCCTTCCGCGCGCGTCAGCGTTTCGAAAGGTGCGGCACGCGATAACGCGCCGCCCGCCGAGCCGAGCGAAGAGCGCGACACGCCGGCCCCCGCGGCGGCGGGACTGCCGAGTGAGGTCGTCGCCAAGTTGCGCGAGATCGTGCGCAATACCGAGAACGTCGGCCGCCGCTTCCCCGAGGAAGCGCGCAAGATTCATTACCAGGAAGCTCCCGCGCGCGCGATTCGCGGGCAGGCGTCGCGCGACGAGGCGAAGGCGCTCACCGACGAAGGCATCGATATCCACCATGGAACGGCAAGTACCGAGCACCTTCCGACATCTGCGCGCGGAGGCTGAAGCATGGCCGTCGTGCTGGTGGTCGACGACGAATTCGGCATCG
>Ga0207657_10006108_pt1 | contig 12522 bp, 11 predicted proteins | sample KBSC33metaG_FD_184316 | JGI IMG/M metagenome (GOLD analysis project Ga0207657, IMG submission 184316) | Corn rhizosphere microbial communities from Kellogg Biological Station, Michigan, USA - KBS C3-3 metaG (SPAdes) (version 2) | ecosystem: Host-associated > Plants > Roots > Rhizosphere > Soil ...
TGATCAATTCCCCCCACAACCCCACCGGCTCGGTGCTGCGCGCAGTCGACATGCAGGCATTAAGCGACATCGTGCGCAATACCGGCATCCTGATCGTTTCCGACGAAGTCTACGAACACATGGTGTACGACGGCGCCCGGCATGAATCGGTAAGCCGCCACCCCGAGCTGGCCGCGCGTGCTTTTGTGATTTCCAGCTTCGGCAAGACCTATCACGTGACTGGTTGGAAAGTCGGTTACGTCGTTGCCCCGGCTGCACTGACGGCTGAATTCCGCAAGGTACATCAGTTCAACGTGTTCACAGTGAATACGCCAGTCCAGCATGGCCTTGCGCGTTACATGGCCAACCCAACGCCCTATCTCGAACTCCCAGCTTTTTATCAACGCAAGCGAGACCTGTTCCGCACAGGTCTTGCCTCTTCCCGCTTCAGGCTCTTGCCCTCAGACGGCACTTATTTCCAGTGTGTCGACTATTCCGCCATTTCCTCGCTCGGCGAGGCCGAATTCGCGAAATGGCTCACTTCGGAAGTCGGCGTCGCCGCCATTCCTGTGTCGGCTTTCTACAATCAGCCAAAGGAATCGGGCATCGTTCGCTTCTGCTTTGCAAAGAAGGATGAAACCTTACGCAATGCACTGAGCAAGCTTGCCAGTCTGTAGAAGGCTCCACCAGCGCCTTCCTTGAGGAAAAGGCAATCGCTTCTCCACATTTCGGCAATAATATCGGGCTAAGCTCGTTTACAAGGTCATTCGTCATGTCTGCAGAACTTCAGGCCTCGCGCCGCGACGCCACCCTGATCCTCACGCTATCGAACCCCGGCGCGAAGAATGCACTACATCCAGACATGTATGCTGCCGCCATCGAAACGCTGTCGACAGCCGAACGCGACGACACAATACGCGCCGTCGTGCTGACCGGAGCTGACGACTTCTTCTGCTCCGGCTTTAGTATCAACCGCTTATTGGACAATCGCAGCAAAGAACCGTCTGTGCAGGCCGAATCCCTTGACCTGTTGCACGGCTGGGTCGATGCCATTCACGACTGCCCCAAGCCTGTCATCGCAGCAGTCGAGGGTGCTGCCGTGGGCCCAGGCTTTTCACTCGCATTGGCCTGCGACATGATCGTTGCCGGCACTTCCGCGAACTTCACCATGAACCACATCACTATCGGCCTGACGCCTGACGGAGGCGGATCGTGGTTTCTCGCTCGTGCGCTACCGCGCCAGCTTGCCGCCGAAATCCTGCTCCAAGGCAAACCCCTGCCCGCCACCCGTTTGCATGAACTGGGCCTGATCAATCGCATCGTGCCGGATGGGAGTGCACTCGACGTTGCCTTGGACTGGGCCGATGAGTTCGCGGAACTGTCGCCGAATGCCATCGAGCGCATCAAGACACTCCTGCATGAAGCCCAAGGCAACACGCTGGCACAGCATTTCGAATCCGAAAAGCGGAATTTCGTCGAGAGCCTGCATCATCGCGATGCGCTGGAAGGCATCACCGCGTTTTTCGACAAGAGAAAGCCGCGCTACAAATAATCAAAGTGGTAATGACGAGCGGGGCATTGGGATGCTCCCCGCTCAGATCAGATTTCACATAGTCACCAGTACTGACGTGTAAGCAGCTCTGCAACACATACCAGTTTATCTCCGCCTTCAAGTTCAACAGTGATATTCCAGGTAATTTGTGCGCCGCCTGCGATGTCTTCCACTTCCATCACCCCTACCCGGCCGCGCACTTTGCGACCAACAGGAAGTGGTGCGGGAAAGCGCACCTTGTTGAGACCATAATTCACGCCCATCTTCGATGTCGGCATGGAGACCACGCATTCCATCAGCATCGGCAACAGCGAGAGCGTCAGAAAACCATGAGCAATAGTGCTGCCGTAGGGCGATTCCTTGCGGCTACGCTCTACGTCGGTATGTATCCATTGGCTGTCTCCGGTCGCTTGAGCAAACTGGTTGACGCGCTCCTGCACAATCGGAACCCAGTCCGTCACCCCGACTTCCTGCCCAACCAAACTCTTTAATTCTGCTATCGATGCAATGCTGCGCATATTGTCTCCATTCGTTATTCCAGGCACGAATCCGCTGGATCAAAATCTTCGCGGCTATTTAACCGCACCACCCGCTCGGCAATGGCTGATTTTGCAAACCCTTTGAGATGAACTTTTAAATGATGCCCGTAGCGAAATGAAGAAGCCGGGCCAATTGAAAAGAATACGCTGCGTTTATTGCAATGTGTTTTTGAGTGCAGCAAGCTGTGGCAATGGTGTGATATCGATGCCCTCTTCGACCAGTGCCTCGCACTCATCAGTTGTTGCAATACCGCGAATGGCACGCTCAGGAGCTTCGTTGTAATGAATGCGGCGAGCCTCTTCGGCAAAGCGCTCGCCAACATCTTCGCTATTGGCGATCACTGTGCTCATTACTTTCATGAGGTGCGCTTGAACTTTCGCGTTCAGATCCTGTTCGGGTTTCTGCGTACTGGAGAGATTAAGCCGCGGTGCGGAAGGCATGCGGACAATGGCACGACTTTCACAGACAGGGCACTCGATCAGCCCTTTACCAACTTGCGCGCCGAAATCCTCCTCAGAGGAAAACCATCCTTCGAAGCGGTGATTGTGTTCGCAAGCAAGGTTATAGACTTTCATCGAGAGACGAATCGGTGGTCGGGAGATGAACATCGCCAAGCATTATGCTAGCGCTTGGCGATATCGACTTGTTATTCTACAACGATCCGCCCCAAGCATTTCACGGCTTCGCGTGCCGCTTACTGATAAAACTCGAATTGCTGCTGTCCGCCGGCAAGTATGCCGGGCAGGCGTTGTGCGAGCAGAATTGCCTTGGCTCGTCGACGTGCTTTATGCATGTCCAACGCACCGGCGAGTTTTTTTACGTTCGCCTTTATTTCGACAACCTGCTCCGACTTCGCCAGCCGTACTAGGCTGCGAAGGTTTTCGCGATAGATATGTTTCTGACGCTCGGTTGCGTCTTCACCTAAATTTGCTGCGACCAGTGATTCGATGACCTGGTCTGTATTAAGAAATTTTCTTTTCATGGCCCGGCGCTCGTTTCTGAATGGAATTTGACAGAACGCAAGTGTGCCAAATTTTCGTTTGGAAATTATTGAGAAACATCAATCTGAATGCACGCCATCAATAAAAATAACAAATAAAAATAGGCAACAAAAAATCCGAAAACAGGCAAAAAAAAGCCCGTAGTGCGTAAGCAATACGGGCAAATACTTCCTGGGAGGCCTTAGAGAGACCAATTGCATTTTTGCTCATTCCGGATAGCAGCAGTTTGCGTTAGCGCAAAGAATATTACTTTTTTGATATTTTCTGGTTGACCTAGAGCAACTATGGGGAAACTTGTGAATTAACTCACAAACTTTGATTCTTAAAGCGTCTGTTGTTCTGTCTCTTCAGTGCGCAGCTCATTTGCACCCTTGGCTTGTTGGTCTGCATGGTAAGACGAACGCACCATGGGGCCGGAAGCAACATGGCTGAATCCCATCTTTTCACCGATCATGCGCAAGGCATCGAACTCTTCCGGTGTCACATATCGTTGCACCGGAAGATGATGCGCGCTTGGCTGCAGATATTGACCAAGCGTGAGCATCTCGATTTTGTGCGTGCGCATATCCTGCATCACGGCTTCCACTTCTTCGATCTCCTCGCCCAAGCCAAGCATCAGCCCGGACTTCGTCGGCACTGTGAGGTGCCTTTCCTTGAAGCGTTGCAACAGTTCGAGCGAGTGTGCATAGTCCGCACCGGGACGCGCTTGGCGGTACAGGCGTGGCACGGTCTCGAGATTGTGATTGAACACATCTGGCGGCGCTTGGTCGAGAATCTGCAGTGCGGTGTCGACGCGGCCGCGAAAATCCGGTGTCAGGATTTCGATCGAAATGTCCGGATTGAGGCGGCGAGTCTCCTGGATACAGGCGACGAAATGCGCAGCACCACCGTCGCGCAGGTCATCCCGGTCGACCGAGGTAATCACCACATACTTCAGTCCCATGGCCTGGATCGTCTCGGCCAAGTGCTTCGGCTCATCGGGATCGAGCGGATTCGGACGGCCATGGCCGACATCGCAAAATGGGCAGCGGCGAGTGCAAATGTCACCCATGATCATGAAGGTGGCGGTGCCGCTCTTGAAGCACTCGCCCAGATTCGGGCAGCTCGCCTCTTCGCATACCGTATGCAGCTTGTTTTCGCGCAAGATGGATTTCAGGCGTTGCACCTCGCGCGTGCCCGTGAATTCCGCGCGAATCCACTTCGGTTTGCGCAGATATTGCGACGGTTGCGTCGGCACGATCTTGATCGGAATGCGCGCCATCTTGTCGGCGCCGCGCAGCTTTTCGCCCGTCTTGACAGGGCGCTGTGCTGAGGTCTTGTCGCCAGCAGTATCACTCATTACTTATCCTCAGCCACGGTAATAGCGTGGTGGCACAAACGGTGTCTTTACCACTTCCACCGGCACTGGTTTGCCGCGCACGATAGCCTGCAGCGACGTGCCAGCCGCGGCATGCGCCGTAGTCACATAACCCATGGTCACCGGCCCGCCTACGGTTGGCCCAAAACCACCGCTGGTGATCTTGCCGACGACCGCACCGTTCGCATCAACCAGTTCAGCGCCTTCGCGCACTGGCATGCGGTCCTTGACCAAGAGTCCTACGCGCTTGCGCGTTACACCCTCGGCAAACTGGTGCAGGATGATGTCGGCGCCGGGATAACCGCCAGGGCGGGCACCATCGGCACGACGCGCCTTGGACAAGGCCCAGGCAAGGCTGGCTTCGACCGGCGTGGTAGTGGTATCAATGTCATGGCCGTAAAGGCAAAGTCCAGCCTCAAGGCGCAGAGAGTCACGCGCCCCCAGGCCGATGGGTGCAACTTCCGGCTGCGCCAACAACAGGCGTGCGAGTTCTTCAGCCTTGTCGTTCGGCACCGAGATCTCGAAACCGTCTTCGCCGGTATAGCCGGAGCGGCTGACGAAACATTCGACACCGACCAGGTTTACCTTGGTCGTTTGCATGAAAACCAGCTTGGCGACATCGGGCGCAAGCTGTGCCATCACTGCACCGGCAGCCGGTCCCTGGAGCGCAAGCAAGGCTCGATCCGACAATTCCTCCATCTTGCAGCGGCTACCGATATGCTTGCGCATATGCGCAATGTCCTGCTGCTTGCATGCGGCGTTGACCACGACGAACAGATGATCGCCGCCATTGGACACCATCAGATCGTCGAGAATGCCGCCCTGCTCGTTGGTGAAGAGCGCGTAGCGTTGCATATTCAACGGCAAGTCAATGATATCCACCGGTACCAGCGTTTCCAGCGCAGCGGCTGCTTCAGGCCCGGACAAACGCACTTGTCCCATGTGCGACACATCGAACAAGCCGGCCTGAGTGCGCGTGTGGGTATGCTCCTTCAACACGCCGGTCGGATATTGCACCGGCATCTCGTAGCCGGCAAATGGCACCATGCGCGCGCCTAATTCGACATGCAAGTTGTACAGCGGGGTACGAGACAAAGCTTGTGTGTTTTCCATAAAATCTTTTTCCATTGTCTTGATGCTGCTTAGAACCTGCTATGAACTCAAACAGGCTCCAGCTCAGCACTCGATCACATTGACCGCCAATCCTCCGCGTGCGGTCTCCTTGTATTTCGTTTTCATGTCGGCGCCGGTTTGGCGCATGGTCTTGATCACTTTATCGAGCGAGACGAAATGATGGCCGTTACCACGCATGGCCATGCGCGCCGCATTGATTGCCTTGATCGAACCCATCGCATTACGCTCGATGCAAGGCACTTGCACCAAGCCGCCAATCGGATCGCAGGTCAAGCCGAGATTGTGTTCCATCCCGATCTCGGCCGCGTTTTCCACCTGCTCCGGTGTACCGCCCATCACTTCTGTCAGCGCACCCGCCGCCATCGAGCAGGCGACACCGACTTCCCCTTGGCAGCCGACTTCCGCGCCAGAGATCGAAGCATTCTCCTTGTACAGAATGCCGATCGCCGCTGCCGTCAGCAAGAAGCGCATCACACCCTCGTCGTTCGCGCTGGGCATGAAGCGATGGTAGTAATGCAGTACTGCCGGAATAATGCCCGCAGCGCCATTGGTCGGTGCTGTCACCACACGTCCGCCCGCGGCATTTTCCTCGTTCACTGCGAGCGCATACAGGTTCACCCAGTCCAACGTGGTGAGCGGGTCACGCAGACTTGCCTCCGGAGTTGAAGACAACTTGCGGTACAACTCTGCCGCACGGCGCTGCACCTGTAGACCGCCGGGCAGCGTCCCCTCTTTCTCACAGCCGCGGCGCACGCATTCCTGCATCACCTGCCAAATTTTCAGCAAACCGGCGCGCGTTTCCTGTTTGGGACGCCAGGACTTTTCGTTTTCGAACATCAGTTGGCTGATCGTCAGGCCATGCTGCCGAGACAAACCGAGCAATTCCGCAGCCGTCTTGAACGGGAAAGGCACAGCTGTCGTATCAGGCACGATGCGATTAATACCAACCGCCTCCTCGTTCACGACAAAGCCACCGCCCACCGAGTAGTAGACTTTGTTGCTTAACTCGGCACCTGCGGCATCGAAGGCAATGAAACGCATGCCGTTCGGGTGAAAAGGCAAGGCCTTGCGAAACATCAACAGGTGTTCGCTTTCCACGAAACGAATTTCCCGGCGTCCGAGCAACCGGATTTGCTTACCGGTGCGAATCACCCCCAGCATGCTGGGCACAGCATCCGTGTCGACAAGGTCAGGTGCTTCACCCTGTAATCCGAGCAGTACAGCCTTATCGCTGCCGTGCCCCTTTCCAGTAGCACCAAGCGATCCATACAACTCCGCCCTTACGGCCTCGGTTCGCTCCAGCAAGCCACCTTCGGCCAAGCCAGTCACGAACTGCAAAGCTGCCCGCATCGGCCCTACGGTATGAGAACTCGACGGCCCAATGCCAATCTTGAATAACTCAAAAACACTGATGGCCATGCTTGCCCCCTATTCCGCACGCCTTCCTGATTGCATCCTCTCCCGCATGGGAGAGGATGCATGTTCCAAGTGCAGCAATAGCACCTGGAACACGGAACGCGTATTGCCTTACTCGTAATCCGTCATCGGCGGGCAAGCGCAAACCAAATTACGGTCGCCGTACACGTTGTCCACACGACCGACCGGCGGCCAATACTTGCCGTCACGCAGCGACTTGAGCGGAAACACGGCCTGCTCACGCGAGTAAGCACGGTTCCATTCGCCAGTGATATCCGTCGCAGTATGCGGTGCATGGCGCAACGGGCTCTGTTCCGCTTTCAACTCACCGCTCTCGATTGCCCGAATCTCCTCGCGAATGGCGATCATGGCCTCGCAGAAGCGATCCAGCTCTTCCTTAGATTCGCTTTCGGTCGGTTCAATCATCAGCGTTCCCGGTACCGGGAACGACATGGTTGGTGCATGGAAGCCGAAGTCCATCAGTCGCTTGGCCACGTCATCGACAGTAATGCCCGTGTCCTTCAACGGGCGCAGATCGACGATGCATTCGTGCGCCACCAAGCCGTTCTCACCCGTGTAGAGAATCGGATAATGCGATGCGAGGCGATTTGCAATGTAGTTCGCATTCAAGATCGCTATTTCGCTTGCGCGCTTCAGCCCCTCGCTGCCCATCAGCTTGATGTAGGTCCAACTGATAGGCAGGATGCTGGCGCTACCCCACGGTGCCGCGCACACCGGCGCAGCATGGTTTTCCAGCATCCTATGGCCTGGCAGGAAAGGGGCAAGATGCGACTTGACGCCGATCGGGCCAACGCCCGGACCGCCACCGCCGTGCGGAATACAGAAGGTCTTGTGCAAATTTAGATGTGAGACATCGCCGCCGAACTTGCCGGGAGCACACAGACCGACCATTGCATTCATGTTCGCGCCATCGATATACACCTGGCCGCCGTGCGCATGCACGATCTCACAGATCTCGCCCACTGCCTCCTCGAACACACCATGCGTTGACGGATAGGTGATCATGATCGCCGCAAGATCGTTGGCATGCTTCTCGGCTTTTGCTTTCAGATCGGCAACGTCAACGTTGCCGCGCTCATCGCACTGCACCACCACCACCTGCATGCCCACCATCTGCGCAGTCGCCGGATTGGTGCCATGTGCAGAACTGGGAATCAGGCAAACATTGCGATGACCCTCGCCCCTGCTCCGGTGATAGGCGCGGATTGCCAGCAGGCCTGCGTATTCCCCCTGGGAACCGGCATTCGGCTGCAACGATACAGCGTCGTAGCCGGTGCACGCCACCAGCATCTGCTCCAGTTCGGAGATCAGTTGCTGATAGCCCTGTACTTGTTCCAACGGTGTAAATGGATGAATGGAAGCAAATTCCTTCCAGGTAACCGGAATCATTTCTGCTGTCGCATTCAGCTTCATCGTGCAGGAGCCGAGCGGAATCATCGTGCGGTCAAGAGCGAGATCCTTGTCCGACAGCTTGCGCAGATAACGCAGCATCTCGGTTTCGGAGTGATGGGTGTTGAATACCGGATGGGTGAGGAAAGTGCTACTGCGGCTCAAGGCAGCAGGAAGATTGTCGGCTGCTGCAGCCTCAATTTCTGTAAAGGGCGAGACAATCTTGTCACCAGCGAAAATCGACCACAGCGTCTCGATATCGGCTGGCGTCGTTGTTTCATCCAAAGAGATGCCGACTAATCCATTCCCTGCATCGCGCAGGTTAACCAGCTTCTTGCGCGCCGCTTCATGGACCTGCTGAGCACAATCGCCAACACGCACCACGACAGTATCGAAGAACGCGGAAGTGCGCACCTCGCAATCCAGCTTTTTCAGCCCCTCGACCAGCACCGCTGTAAGGCGATGGACGCGCTGAGCGATCCTCCTTAGTCCCTGCGGACCGTGATAGACGGCATACATACTCGCGATATTCGCCAGCAATACCTGCGCCGTGCACACGTTGCTGGTCGCCTTCTCGCGGCGGATATGCTGCTCGCGCGTCTGCATTGCAAGGCGATAAGCCTTCTCGCCACGGCTGTCGATCGACACCCCCACCAGACGGCCCGGCATCGTGCGTTTGTAAGCATCACGCGTAGCAAAATACGCAGCATGCGGACCACCGTAACCCAAAGGAACGCCGAAACGCTGGGCCGAACCGACTGCCACATCGGCACCGAATTCGCCCGGCGGCGTCAAGAGCGTCAACGCCAGCAAATCAGCGGCAACGACGACCAAGGCATCCTTTGCATGCGCTTTGGAAACCGTGTCCCGATAATCATGTACCTCGCCATCGAGCGCCGGATACTGCAGCAGCACACCGAAGCAATCGAGTGCGTCGAGATCAGTGCGGTGGTCGCCGACTACAACTTGTACGCCAATCGGCTCGGCACGAGTACGTACAACATCGATAGTTTGCGGGAAGCACTCTTGCGACACGAAGAACACTTTGCTCTTGCTCTTCGAGCTGCGCTGGCAGAAAGACATCGCTTCGGCCGCTGCGGTCGCCTCGTCGAGCAGGGAAGCATTCGCGATCTCAAGGCCGGTAAGATCAGACACCATGGTCTGGAAATTCAGGAGCGCCTCCAGACGTCCCTGGGAAATCTCCGGCTGATATGGTGTATAAGCGGTGTACCATGCCGGATTTTCCAGCAAGTTACGCAAGATGACGTTCGGGGTATGCGTGTTGTAATACCCCATGCCGATGAAAGACTTATACACCTGGTTCTTCGAAGCGATCTGCTGCAATTCGTCCAGCACCTCTGCTTCGCCTCGCGGCTCGCCCAAGGCAAGCGGTGAATCTTTCAGGATCGACGCCGGCACTACCTTCTTGATGAAGGCATCCATCGAATCGAATCCGAGCGTAGCAAGCATTTCCTTCGTTTCGGCTTCTGCCGGCCCGATGTGCCTGCCGATGAATTCCGTGTGCGGCTGCAAGTCCTCGAAAGCAGCCCTTTTCTGAACCATGGTGTCCTCTTGATGCAATGTCGTAAAGGCTGGCAGCCTTGAACCGGCCGCCGAATAAGATGATGTGAGATGTGATGGGCTTAGCCGAGGCTATCGACGTAGGCCTTGTAGCCTGCTTCGTCGAGGAAGCCCTCGAGATCCGTTGCAGACTTCGGCGTGAACTTGAAGAACCAGGCCGCGCCCATCGGATCTTCATTGACCTTTCCCGGTTCATCGGCCAGTGTCACGTTCGATTCTGTCACGACGCCGTCCAGCGGCATCATGATTTCGCCCGCAGCCTTGACCGATTCGATCACTGCTGCCTCTTCTCCCTTAGCGAATTCCTTGCCCGCTTCGGGAACCTGAACATAGACCACATCGCCGAGATGGTCCTGCGCGTAATCGGTGATGCCGACGGTCAACGAGCCGTCGTCCTCGATGCGCAGCCACTCGTGCTCTTTTGTATATACGGTCTTGCTCATGTTCACTCCTCAGTTGAAACAATGATTAATCAAATCGGTCCGGAAGCAACCACCTTGGCGGTTTTCCTGTGACAGCCTGCGCTGGTCAAAATTCTTGATGCATGGCTAGAACATTCACATTCGTAGAACGTCAGCCTGTCTTCGAGCATGGGGGCAGATTGTAGTGGCTTCTATCTTTTTAATGTATTCAATCGATCGGCAAAAATATTTAAAACAAAAAACAAACACCAATATCTTTTTCAAATAAACAAATAAAATGGTATATTTATTTTATTTTCATAAATGCGGTCTAATTGCCATCGCAACATAGCGTGTAATGCAAGAATTGCAGGGATTCATGTGAAGGCTTTGAACTTCGGCTATATCTTGTAGAACGCATGCGGGAGAGTGTGCTAGACTCTCAGCCTTGCATTTCCAATCAAAAAGCGCTCTGTGCGCTTTTTTTATCTGCGCCCGGATTTTCCAGCGCAAGGCCCGAGTGGTGAAATTGGTAGACACAGCGGACTTAAAATCCGCCGCTTACCTGAAAAGGGGCGTACCGGTTCGATTCCGGTCTCGGGCACCAGCAATGCTTTAAGCCAAAGTACTTGCTAACTTCCTAGACGGCCTCTGTTCCGCAAAAAAGCCACTGTTCCGCAAAAACGGAATAGCCAGTTTTCAGAATCACAACATCATCACGTTTATCTCCGGTTGCAATAAATGCAAATAAAACGGAGGTAAGACAGTGGCACTCCCTACAAAAGTTCTCTTCCTCGACCTCGACGGCGTACTAAATAGTGCACGTTAATGCTATGCGCTCGGTGGGTTTCCACACGGATTCGACTCGGCGAACATGGCGAAGTTCGATCACGTCGCACTTGGCACCCCGATTAACAGTTCATAAGTAACATTTCGTTACCTCATTAGTCCCCCGGTTCCCAAATTGGCGGACTAGTATGAAAGTTCTACGGCTTCAACGGAGGGCGCAATGGGTTCAGATGATGATGGCCAGGCCGCGTGTGATATAGCCAAACTCACGCAAGCTGAACATAGCGCACTTTTTTGGAAACATTTCTCGGCGATGTCCAGAGAAGATCAAATTGCATTTGAGAAATTGATATATTGGGTTGCTTATGACCGCCCGAACGACGCCGAACAATTGACGTTGAAAAAAGCGCAAGAACTGCTTAACGACATCAAACGTGAGAACACACGCCGCAGACTTGGGGGAAGAGTTGGCGTCATCCTTCCATTCAAAAGACCAGGCAACGATGAAAGTGCGGGTAACGAACCGCTATGAATGGCTTTGCCCTATCCCACCTCTAGCCAGGAGAAATGTAGTGGACGACAATCAGAAAGACTTGAGCCACGAAAAAAAAGAAGCTCTGCTGCTAGAGCGATTTAGGGCGATACCTGAAGAGGATAAAGAAGCAGCACTTCGAATGCTTGAATATCTGGCCGCCCTGCCGGATGAAGTACATCCGAGCAAGGAAGAGATGGCCGAACTATTCAAACATTTCAAGGGGCCGAAATGAAGATTCCGGTTATCTGTAGTAAGCCAGACTCGACCTGTTAACGACTGTCAAATTTGATTGCACTTTGAAACTCTATAAGAGCCCGCTTCCGGCCAGAACCTGTCAGTAATGCAACACTGCTTCATTAGCGGCTTCAAGACTGGAAGCGGTCGATTACGGAATTCTGCGACGATCGGTGCAACCACCCCGACGTGACACACGAACTCACCGATAACGATAGGAATAATCCAAGAAGCTGCCGCCGTCGCTCATCCTGCGTTTTTGAATCGCATGGAGGCATCTGTGTTGACATGTTATGCGGCGAGCGGCATGATGGTCGCATGAATTTCATTACGCTCAACACGACTACTACCACCGCGACCGCTTATGGCGGGTCGTAAGGTCGGTACGTAAGCTCAAAATAGCGTACTCATCCCAAGGCCCCGCCAGAAATGGACGGGGCCTTTATGTTTTCCCCTTCCTTACTGGCAAAACAAGGAGAAACAAAATGGCCCATTGTAAGCGATCATTCATTCACGCCCTGTTGTCGCGCGCCAGCATGGGCGAAGATGGTGTCCACTTAAACAGGAGGTGGACACCATGGCAGAAGATGTTG
>Ga0207657_10006109_pt1 | contig 12522 bp, 9 predicted proteins | sample KBSC33metaG_FD_184316 | JGI IMG/M metagenome (GOLD analysis project Ga0207657, IMG submission 184316) | Corn rhizosphere microbial communities from Kellogg Biological Station, Michigan, USA - KBS C3-3 metaG (SPAdes) (version 2) | ecosystem: Host-associated > Plants > Roots > Rhizosphere > Soil ...
GCTCCAATGGACTCGCCAACCCGCGCGATTTCTTAGCACCCACCGCGTCGTACGAGGATCGTAACGGCCGCTTCGAGCTCACTGCCAAGTTCATGGGCAATCTGTGGACGGCCGCAATCGATCACTCGCCATTGGACGTCGTCGCCTGGCACGGCAACTATGCCCCGTACAAGTACGACCTCAGGCGCTTCAACACGATCGGATCGACCAGCTTCGATCACCCCGATCCGTCGATCTTCCTGGTGCTGCAAGCGCCGAGCGATACCGCCGGCGTCGACACGATCGACTTCGTCATTTTCCCCCCGCGCTGGCTGGTGATGGAGCATACGTTCCGCCCGCCGTGGTTCCACCGCAACGTCGCCAGCGAGTTCATGGGCCTGATCGAAGGCGTCTACGATGCCAAGGCCGAAGGTTTCCTGCCGGGCGGTGCCAGCCTGCACAACTGCATGAGCGGCCACGGGCCCGACGCCGAGACCTTCGCGCGGGCATCCGCGGCCGACGTCTCGCGGCCGCAGCGCGTATCCGACACGATGGCGTTCATGTTCGAGACGCGCACCGTCATCCATCCGACGCAGCACGCGCTGGAATCGGCGCAGCGCCAACCCGAGTACTACCGCTGCTGGGCGACGCTGGCCAGCCATTTCGATCCGGACAAACCCTGAAAGTCCCATGAGCGCTCCCTACGAGAACATCGTCGTCGAAACGCGCGACCGCGTCGGCATCATCCGTCTCAACCGGCCGCAGCGCATGAACGCGCTCAACGAGGCGCTGGCCGGCGAGCTCGGCCGCGCGCTGGCCGCGTTCGACGCCGACGCCGCCATCGGCGCGATCGTCATCACCGGCAACGAAAAAGCCTTCGCCGCCGGCGCCGACATCGGCGCGATGGCCGAATGGGACTACCAGAAGGTGTACGCCGACAACTACATCATGAGCTGGGAGTCGGTCCGCGGCACGCGCAAGCCGGTGATTGCCGCGGTGGCCGGCTACGCGCTGGGCGGAGGGTGCGAGCTGGCGATGATGTGCGACCTGATCATCGCTGCCGATACGGCGAAATTCGGCCAACCGGAAATTACGATAGGAACGATGCCGGGCATGGGCGGCACCCAGCGCCTGCCGCGCGCGGTGGGCAAGGCCAAGGCGATGGACTGGTGCCTGACCGGTCGCATGATCGATGCACAGGAAGCCGAGCGCTCGGGACTGGTGGCACGCGTGGTTTCGGCCGACAAGCTGTTCGATGAAGCGCTCGCCGTCGCGACCAGGATTGCCGGCTATTCGCTGCCCGTCGTGCTCAAGATCAAGGAAGCGATCAATCGCGCGTACGAATCATCGCTGTCCGAGGGCCTGATGTCCGAGCGCCGCGAGTTTCACGCGACGTTCGCGCTCGAGGACCAGAAAGAGGGCATGCGCGCGTTCGTCGAAAAGCGCAAGCCCGAGTTCAAGCACCGCTAGACGCGGTCCCGTTCAAAGCAGCGGGCCCAGCAGGCGCGCCAGGTTCTCGGCGACCTTCACCACCCCTTGCCGCTTCGACCACCCGGCGGGATCGAGCATCTGTCCGTCGCGCAGATACCGCGCCTGTTCGCGCGCCAGGCTGGCGCACACGCCGGCATCGTAGAGCAGGACGACGATCTCGGCGTTGAGCGCGAACGAGCGCACGTCGAGATTCGACGATCCGATCCAGGCGATCCGGTCGTCGATCGTCACGTGCTTGGCGTGCAGGAAGCGCTTCCCGTAGCGGCAAATACGCACGCCGGAACCGAGCAGCTCGTCGTAGTAGGAACGCTGGGCGAGGTGGACGAGGATCTGGTCCATCTGCAGTGGCACGACCAGCGTCACCTCGATGCCGCGCAGGACGGCGGTCTGCAGCGCTTGCAGCAACGCTTCGTCGGGCACGAGGTACGGCATCGTGATGACGATGCGGCTTGCCGCCGCGTGAATCAACGAGACGATCAGGCGCTGGTTGTTCTCGCGCGGATAGCCGGGCCCGCTCGGCAGCGTCTGCGCGGTCACCTCGCCGGTTATCCTCGGTTCCGGGAAGTAGCGCGGGTCGCCGAGCGCCTCGCCGGTCTCGGCGTACCAGTCCTCGACAAAGACCGCCTGCAGCTCGAGCGCGATCGGCCCGCTCAGCCGTACGTTCAGTTCCTCGAAGGTGAGCCCGCGCTTGAACGTCGCGTCGACCAGGTTTTGCGAGCCGGTGTACGCGATGCGGCCGTCGATCACCGCGATCTTGCGATGATTGCGCAGATCGATGCGGCCGGTGCGACGCCGGAAAAAACCGACGCCCATCGTCTCCTCGGCCAGAATTCCGGCCGCCAGAAGCCGCGGCAGCATCCGTCCGAAATCCGGACGCGACCCCAGCGAATCGGCCAGCAGGCGACAGACGACGCCGCGGTCGACCGCTCGCCCCAGCGCTTCGACGACGCGAGCGGTCGTGGCATCGTCGGCGACGATGTAGAACAACAGGTGCACGTGGTCGTTCGCCATGTCGATGTCGGCGATCAAACGGTCGATCGTCCCGTCGTAATCGGCGAGGATCTCCGCGGTATTGCCGCCCAGTATCGGCAGGCGGCCGAGGTTTGCCGCGAGCGTCACCGCATGGTCGAGCGTCGGGCCGAGTTGCGGATGGAAGATGTTGGGGTCGCGGCCGAGGCGCTCGTACACCGGCTTCGACAGTTCCATGAACTCGACGTGCCGCTGCATGCGCCAGGCCGGCGGCGTCGGGCGGCCGATGAGCAGGTAAAGCGCGATACCGATCGCCGGCTCGAAAAAGATCAGCAGCAGCCAGCCCTTGGCCGCCTCGGGCGAACGGCGGAACGGCACGACGACGATCATCGCGATGCGCACCGCCCATTCGGCGGCAAAGAAAACGTTGACCCAGAAGGTCTGGTCGGTGAGAAGCGCGGGCATGTCGTGTTCGCGTCGCGAATCGCGCGGACACGCCAGCGGATGCTGGCATTCGCTGCGGGAGCCGCCGACGCCCGCCTGCGATTCTACGCAGGTTTGCCTCTCGCGGCTCACGCGCGGAACGGCGTCGCGGCGCGCCGCGTCCAACGTCATTGCGGTGATACGATGCTCGTTTTCGCGCGCCGACCGGATGGAGATTCGAGATGAAACTGCAAGACAAATGCGCAATCGTCACCGGCGCGGCCAGCGGGATCGGCAGGGAGATCGCGCTCACCTATGCGCGCGAGGGCGCGAAGGTCGCGATCGCCGACCTCAACGAGCAAGCTGCTGAAGCGACCGCAAACGAGATTCATCGGGCCGGCGGCCAGGCGATCGGCGTGGCGATGGACGTGACCGACGAACAGGCGGTCACCAGCGGCGTCGCGGCGGTCGTCACGGCGTTCGGCGGAATCGACATCCTGGTCAGCAACGCCGGCATCCAGATCGTGCATCCGCTGGAGGAATTCAGTTACGCCGAGTGGAAGAAGCTGATGGCGATCCACGTCGACGGCGCGTTTCTGACGACCCGGGCCTGCCTGCCGCACATGTACGCCTCGGGGCGCGGCGGCAGCATCATCTACATGGGCTCGGTCCACTCGAAGGAGGCGTCGGTGCTCAAGGCGCCGTACGTCACCGCCAAGCACGGGCTGATCGGCCTGGCCAAGGTCGTTGCCAAGGAGGGGGCGAAGCACGGCGTGCGCTCGAATGTCATCTGCCCCGGTTTCGTGCGCACGCCGCTGGTCGACAAGCAGATCCCTGAGCAGGCGAAAACGCTGGGCATTTCCGAGGACGACGTCATCAGGAAGGTGATGCTCAAAGACACGGTCGACGGGCAATTCACGACCTTGCAGGACGTCGCCGCCGTGGCGCTGTTCTTCGCCTCATTCCCTTCGAACGCGCTCACCGGCCAGTCGCTGGTCGTCAGCCACGGCTGGTTCATGCAGTAATGGCGTGACCCGGGCGCGCTTGCCGCGCGTTCGTCAGCTGCAGCAGGACTTGGCGCCGGCCTCGGCGCGCGGCGCGCAACCGCAACCGCTCCGCGGTGGCTCGTCGGGGCTGGCATCGGCGTCGCCGACGACGGGAACACCGCTCAGCGTGTGAAAGGTCTCCCAGGCGATGCCGGCAGGGTCGGTCACCCAGTATTTGTCGGACCGCGCATAGCAGCAATCGGCGTTCCTTTCCGCGACCAGTTTCCGATCCGCCGCAAGAAGCTGCGTCTCCATCGCGTTAAGTTCGGCCGAGCTGTCGACCTGGAAGCCGAGATGATTGACGCCGCCTTGGCCACTGCGCGTCGAGATGGCGAAGTTGACACGCGGATCGTCGAGCATCCATTTGGCGTAATCGTCCTTGTGCACCGTGGGCTCGGCGGCGAACAGCGTCGAATAAAACCGGATGCCGGCGGCGAGATCGGGCACCGAGACGTGGACATGAAATCGTTTCATGCGGCTCTCCTCTTCGGTCGTACCGTGGGTTTCGGGATCGTATGCACCCGCTGTGCTGCGGGGTCGGGCGCGCAGGCGGTGGCGCAGGCCCCCGGCCCGTCGCCGGCGTCAGCGCAGACGCGGCAACAGTTTTCGCTGAGATAGGCGACCAGCCCGCGCATGGCGGTGAAATCGGTCGCGTAAAGGATGAAGCGGCCCCGCTGTCGCGCCGACACCAGCCCGGCCATCGCGAGTTCTCGGATATGGAACGACAGCGTCGCCGCCGGCAGGCCGAGCGTCCGCCCGATTTCTCCCGCGGGGAGGCCTTGGGGGCCGTGTTCGACCAGCAGACGGAATATACCCAGCCGCGTCTCGTGCGCCAACGCTCCGAGTGCGCGCAGGGCTGATGATGTTTCCATGTTTCCAGAATAGTGGAAACATCTAGATCACGTCAAGAGGTTTTCTCCTTTTTTTTGACTTTGCCACCACCGCCAGAGCAGCCAGGGTATACCGGCCAGCGAAACGACCGCCCACAAAACGACCGCCTGGGCGCTGCGGCTCGCCGGCGGCGGCAGCAGGTCGGCGTCGCGCAACTCGGCGGGAAAAGGGCGGGGCGGCACTGGAATGATCTTGGCCTGACGCCGGTCGCTGGGAAGCCGCGCCGCGTACTCGCGCCCGGTGACCACCGCATAGTCGCCCCAGACGCGACTCGATGGAAGTTGCGGCACGCGCAGCCACACCAGCGCCTCGATGTCCTGGGCGAGCATCGTCTCGAACGGCGTGAGCTGGCGCGAACCCGGTTGCGTGGGCAAGCGCAGCAGATCGGCTGCCGTTTCTTCGAACGCCGCGGCCGGAAACATGCGGGTGCCGTCCTCGCTCAGGTAGTCGAACGCTTGCCGCGCCCTGGCGAGGCTGCGCTCGCGCAGTGCGACCCACGGGACGGCGAGCCAGGCCAGGACGCGGCCGACCGGTTTTCGCGCCGGGACGTTCCAGCCGAGCGCGCGCAGCGCGTCGATGCTGATGCCGGCGCAGTTCATCGTCACGTTGCCGTAGACGAGCTGGTGCCGGTAGAACTGGTTATAGACCCGGTTGAGCGCCCCTTGCACATGCGCCGCCGTGCGGTCGTCGCGGAGGATCGCGACCAGCAGATGCGACGGCCGGTACCAGGCCTGACCGCTATTGAGGTCCGCGAGGTAGCGGTCGAGCGGCAACGCAGCGGCGATGATGCCTTTTTCGCTGAACAGATCGAGCGTGTAGAAATTGTTGGCCATCCAGTCGTCGATCGCACCATTCGGTCCGACGCGGCCGGTCACGATCGCGAAATGGCCGCCGTGCGCTTCGTCGTCGTCGCCCTGGGCGCCGTTGAGCATCGCCGCCAGCACCGGCTTACCGACGCAGCCGCCGGCAGCGCCGGGTGTGCGCTCCCACAGGCCGATGGCGGCGAAGCCGCTGGTTGCGCCGCCGCGCGGCTGCTCGCGCAGCAGCTTGCGCACCGCCTCGGGCGATGCATCGGCGGCAGTAACGCCAGACTCCACGGCGGGAACGCCCACGTCCAGCCGAAAATCCTCGGGCCATATCGCGCGGGCGGTGAACCGTCCTTCCGCGATTTCGCCGCGCATTTTCAGCGTCCTTCCGGCGAAATAGGCGACCGAGGCGGCGTTGTAATACGAGCGATTGAGCGGGATTTTCGGCACGACGTCGAACGCCATCGTCGTGCCATCGACGCTGACTTGCCTGCCCGCCGCGTCGAGTCGCGCGCCCCGCAGCACCGCCGGCGAGCCGACCCAGATCAGCGTCGGGTAATCAGGAGGGGCTCCGGGCGGGTGACTCGCGGCCCAGCGCGCGACATCGTCGAACGCGGTCGCACCGCGGGCGAACCCCGCGACAGGAAGGCCGCGGCGCGGAACCGCGATCGCCTCGTCGCGGAAATACCACAAGGCCTGCGGTATCGCGTCGCAATCGGTGCAGCGTCCGTCGGTCAGGCGGAAATCGCCGGCGCGGTAGAGACCGATAGCGCCGTCGATGGCCGCCGGCTGCTCTGTCACGGGCCCGGTCATCTCGGGTTTCTAGACGTTCGCCGGCGATCGCTCGTGGGCGCGCGCTGCGCGGTGCGCCGGAATCGTCACAGCGACCGCCGTGCGGCGCGCCGACGCCATCGCCTCGCGCCACGCGACATGCGCATCGGGCGAAGTCCACACGCGCCAGTGCAGACGCGACAGCGCGATCGGATCTCCGAGCAAGCGGAGCTTCGACGACTCGCTCAAGCCGTCGGGTCCTTCGACCAGCGCGACATCGACCTTTTGCGTCCGCTGATTCTGCGCCAGCGGCGTGCGGCTAAAGCGGGCCACGGCGGCGGCGCAGGCGAGGGCGTTGGTGGCAGGGTCGACGACCGCGTCGACGAATCCCGGTGGCGACGGTGCGGAGGCGACCGCCTGCATCATCGCGCGTATTTCCGCCGGCGGCCGCGTTTCTTCCGGAATCAGAAACAGGCGTGCCGCGCGCAAGCGGCGGCCCAGGCGCAGCCGGCTCGTGTAAACGGACAGGGGTATCGAGAGCATCAGCGCACCGACGATGGGCAACAGCCACCAGAGGAAGGCGGGATTGAGCCAATAAACACCGGCGGCCCAAAGCGTTCCCAGCAGCGTGTGCGCGCCGTGCCGCCGCAGTGCCTCGCGCCACGTCGTCTCGGCATCCTCGCGCGTCGGCGACTGCCAGTGGATCGCCCAGCCGAGAAAAGCGCCGACGACGAATTGGGAGTGGAAAAGCATGCGTATCGGCGCCAGCATCGCCGATATCAGCATCTCGCCCAGCATGCTCAGGCCCAGACGCGGGCCGCCGCCGTACTCGGCTGCGCCGCGCACGACGACGAGCAGCGCGCCGAGCACTTTCGGCAGAAAGAGCAGGATCGCCGTTGCCGAGAAAAGCGCGATCGCCCATTCGGGATGCCATTCGGGCCACAGCGGGAACAGCTGGAAGGGCTGAATGAAATACTTCGGCGCGCTCAGGGTGTGAACCGCCAGCAGCGCCGTCGACAGAATCAGCGACAGGAACCACAGCAGCGCCGAAAGATAGGCCATGACGCCGCTCATGAAAACCGCGCGGTGGGCGGCATGCAGGCCACGCATCAGGAAAAGGCGGAAATTCATCAGATTGCCGCGGCACCAGCGCCGGTCGCGAGTGAGCTCGTCGACCAGGTTCGGCGGCATTTCCTCGTAGCTGCCGTCGAGGTCGTAGGCGATCATCACCTGCCACCCGGCGCGTCGCATCAGCGCCGCCTCGACGAAATCGTGCGACAGTATCTCGCCCGACAGCGTGCCGTGCCCGGGCAGCCGGCCGAGCGCGCAATGGCGCATGAACGGGGCCACACGGATGATCGCGTTGTGCCCCCAGTAGTGCGATTCGCCGAGCTGCCAGAAATGCAGCCCGGCGGTGAACAGCGGGCCGTAAACGCTGGTTGCGAACTGCTGGACGCGAGCATAGAACGTTTCGCGTCCGGCCGCGTGCGGCGCCGTCTGTATGATGCCGACGTCGGGATTGGACTCGCTCAGCCGCAACAGCGCGGTCAGGCAGGCGCCGCTCATGATGCTGTCGGCGTCGAGCACGACCATGTAGCGGTAGCGGTTTCCCCAGCGCCGGCAGAAATCGGCGATGTTGCCGCTCTTGCGCTTGATCCGGTGCTGCCGCCAGCGGTAGAACACGCGGTCGAAGCCGTTCACCGCGCGACACAGCGCCAGCCATGCATCGAGCTCCGCGACGCGTATGTCCGGCTTGCTGCTGTCGGAGAGCACGAAAAAATCGAAATGCTTCAGTTCTCCGGTTCGGGCCAGCGATTCGTAGCTCGCCGCCAGCCCGGCGAAGACGCGCGACACGTTTTCGTTGCAGATCGGCATGATGATGGCGACCCGTGCATCGGGATCGATCGTGGCGTCCGGGCCTGCGCCGTCGCTGATCGCGTAGCGATCGCTGCCGAACACCAGCAGCACGAAGCCGGCCATTGCCGTCCAGAAGCCCGCTGAAACCCATCCGAAGAGGATCGCGAACAGAACGAGGATCGCGATCTCCAGCGGCTGGCGGCCGTGATAGGGCAGGACGGCGACCATGAAATTGCTGGCGATGTAGGTCTGCGAGACGATCAGTCCCATCAGGACGAGGCGCCGGAGTGTCGCGGCGCGGCGCCATGCTTCGCGATGCTTGGGTGCGCGCTGAATCGGATCGCCGCCAGCGGCATGCGATCGCTCAGCCGTGCCCGCACGTGCTGCGTCCTGGCGGGAAAAGCGCAGGAACCATCGCGCCAAGAGACCGCGCGGCCAGGCGTGCGGCACCATCGAGGTGCGCGTCAGCGGCGGTGCGGTGACCAGGCGATCGCGCCCGAGAGCGTCGTGCGTCAGCGGCGGGGCATGGACGGCATCGCTCGCCCCGTACGCGAGCTCCAGACGCTGGCGGATCGATGCCAACGCGGGATTGTCGGCATCGACGTCGCCGCCGGCCAGAGCCTCGTGCAAGCGCAGCATCTTCGCGCGAACGGAGTCGTCGATCGTTCCGACGTCGCCGGCGACCCGCCGCAGCAATACGGCCCTTTGCTCGGGCGCGAGCGGCAATCGATCCAGATAGCGGATGCAGGCTTCGGCGTCGTCGTCGGCGCCGGCTACTCGGGAGGGAGGATGTAGCTCCACGTTTCCGACACCGCGTTGTTGCCGCCGCGCAAATACGCGCGCAGTTCGACCGGCTTGTTAGTATCGCGGCGTTTGACGCGCAACGCCAGACGCCAGCCGCCTTCGACATCGTTGCGGTGGCCGATCAGCTCGACGACCTCGCCGTTGGCATCGGCCGAGGCGATGCCCTCGATCTTGGCGTCGGCCGGCAGCTTGCGCACCGCCGGTCCGTCGAAATCGATGACAAAGCCGATGCTGCCGTCGTCGTTGCGGACGTAGCCGCGCCCGCGTCGGGTCTGCGTCACCCACGACGTCGGGGGCCGCACCCAGGCGTCCTTTTGCCACAGAATCCGGTATTCGATGTCGTACGGCTGCTGCGGCGCCGGCGTCCTGTCCGGCACCCAATAGGCGACGATGTTGTCATTGGTCTCGTCCGGACTGGGAATCTGCACCAGCTCGACTCTGCCGGTTCCCCACAGGCCCTTCGGTTCGATCCATGCGCTGGGGCGAAGGTCGTAACGCGCTTCCAGGTCCTCGTAATGCTCGAAGTCGCGATCGCGCTGCATGATGCCGAATCCGGACGGGTTCGCCGTCGCAAACGACGTCACCAGCAGCCGCTTGGGATTGACCAGCGGCCGCCAGATCCATTCTCCGGTTCCGGAGGCGACCGACAGACCGTCCGAGTCGTGGACTTCGGGACGGTAGTCATCGCGCGCGGCGCGCTGGTTTTCGCCGAAGAAATACATCGTCGTCAGCGGCGCAAAACCAGGCTTGCTCACGAATTCGCGCAGGTAGAGCCGGGCCTTGACATCGATTGCGGTGTCCACGCCCGGCTTGACGACGAAGCGGTAGGCGCCGGCCATGCGCCGGGAGTCGAGCAGCGCGAAAATGGTCAGCTCGGTGGCACCGGGCGCGGGGCGTTGGAGCCAGAACTCGACGAACTGCGGAAACTCCTCGCCCGAGCCGAGCGCGGTGTCGACGGCAAGGCCGCGCGCCGACAGCCCGTAGCGCTGGCCCTTGCCGAGCGCGCGAAAATAGCTGGCGCCGAGAAAGACGACAACCTCGTCCTTGTACTTCGGCGAATTGATCGCGTAATGCACGCGAAGTCCCGCAAATCCGAGGCCGCGCAAGTCGCGGGGATCGATGACATTGGCGCCGTAGTCGAACAGCTCGGGATTGAATCGCACTTCGCGCACGACGTCGCCGACCAGCTCGTTGATCTTGACCGGCTCCTTGAAGTTCTGCCCCTCGTGAAAGAATGCGATCTCGAACGGCAGCCCTTCGGGGTGCCAGAGCGAGCGATCCGGCTTGAAGCGGATGTCGCGGAAATGATCGTAGTCGAGCTTGGCGAGTGCATCGGGCAGCTTGTCGGTCCGTGCCTTGTACGAGGTCGCGGCGCGCTGCGCGGCAATTTTCGCGACATCGTCGAAACCGAAGCCGGCCGCGAGCGGGGCCAGCAGCAGCGTAGCGGCGGCGAGCGCTGCCGCAAGGAATCGAACCGGGCGTCGGCCGTTGCGTCGCCTGTCGATCGGCATCGCACCGCTGGGGATCATGCCCGTCTGCCCGGTCACGATAAAGTTGTCGGCGCCGTCGCTACCCGGTCAGGCCGCGTGCGAGTGGGCGCTCGCCGATTCTAGCCGCGCCGGCTCAAGTCCCGCGCGAGGCGGAAACCCGAAAACTGCCAGCGCGCAGCGGCGGGAAAGAAATTCCGGTAGGTCGCGCGAATGTGCGAACGCGGCGTCAGGCAGGAGCCGCCGCGCAGGACGTACTGGTTGCACATGAACTTTCCGTTGTACTCGCCGATCGCGCCGGTCGCCGGGCGAAACCCCGGATACGGCGCGTAGTCGCTTTGCGTCCATTCCCAGACCTCTCCGAACATCTGCGTCAGCGTGCCGGCAGCGGCAGCCGAAGGCCGCGGTACCAGCGCCCCGTCCTCGACGAACGAGCCGTCGACCGGGGCGGCAGAAGCCGCGAGCTCCCATTCCGATTCGGTCGGCAGACGCGCGCCTGCCCACCGCGCATAGGCATCCGCCTCGAACAGGCTGACATGGCACACGGGCGCGGCCGGGTCGACCGGCAGGGCGCCGCGCAACGTGAACCGGCGCCATCCGCCGGCCTCGAGTCGCCAATAGAGCGGTGCGCCGATGCCTCCGGCGTTGAGCCAATCCCAGCCTTCCGAGAGCCACAGCTCGGGTCGCCGATAGCCGCCATCGCCGATGAACGCAAGGTAGTCGCCGTTGCATACGGGGCGGCTCGCCAGCGCGAACGGCGCCAGGAATTCGCGATGCCGCGGCGTTTCGTTGTCGAAGGCGAATCCGACGCCATCGTGTCCTATTTCGGCCAGTCCGCCGTCGAACTCGATCCAGGCCGGCGCGGCTGCGTCGCTCGCGGCGCGGCCGTCGCCGCCGGCCGGAGGAAGATAAGCCGGCTGCAGAGGATTGCACGACAGCATATGCAACACATCGGTCAGGATCAGCTCCTGGTGCTGCTGCTCGTGCTGCAGGCCGAGCTCGATCAGAGCGGCAAGCCTGGCGTCGCCGGCATCGTGCCCCGCCAGCAATCGCTGCATCGCCTCGTCGACGTATGCGCGATAAGCGAGGATATCGCGGCGCGACGGACGCGAAATGAGGCCCCGCTGCGGCCGCGGATGCTTGTCGCCGACGGCGTTGTAATACGAATTGAAAAGGATCCGGAAAGCCGGATCGTACGGACGGTAGCCGGCAAGCGTGGCATCGAGCAGAAAAGTCTCGAAAAACCAGCTGGTGTGGGCGAGATGCCACTTGACCGGACTCGCGTCGGGCATCGACTGGATCGCGCAGTCTTCGTCCGACAGGACGGCGCACAGCGCCTCGGTGGCAGCGCGAACCTTGCGATACCGGTCGGACAGCGGAGCCTCCTGGCTCGTCGCCCTGGATGGCGGGATCGTGCGCAGATGCGATCGTTCGGTCATGGCAGGGTCCTTGCGCTGGCGGGCCTTACTACGATGCGGCTTGGGCGACCGGAGTTCAGTCGACGACGACCTGCGGCAGGCCCGCGGTGATCTCGCCGATGACGGCCGCGTGCGCGAAACCTTCGCGGCCGAAAACCGCCAGGACCTCCTCGACCGCCGAGGGGGCGCAGGCGGCGAGCAGTCCGCCCGACGTCTGCGGATCGGAAAGCAAAGCCTGCGTGACGGCGTCGCCATCGGCGCGCCAAACGACCTCGGTGCCGTAGCCGGCCCAGTTACGCCCCGATCCGCCGGTGATCATTCCGGCGCGAGCGAGCTCGAGCACGCCCGGAAGCAGCGGCACGCGGTCGAAGCGAAGCCGCGCGCCCACACCCGAGCCGCGGCAGATCTCCAACAGGTGACCGAGGAGGCCGAAGCCGGTGACATCGGTCAGCGCGTGCACGCCCTCGAGTCCGCCGAGCGCGATGCCGGGGGTGTTGAGTTGCGTGGCCTGGGCGAGCATGGCCGCGTATTGCGCTTCGCCGAGCTGCCGCTTTTTCAGCGCCGCGCCGCAAATGCCGAT
>Ga0207657_10006111_pt1 | contig 12517 bp, 13 predicted proteins | sample KBSC33metaG_FD_184316 | JGI IMG/M metagenome (GOLD analysis project Ga0207657, IMG submission 184316) | Corn rhizosphere microbial communities from Kellogg Biological Station, Michigan, USA - KBS C3-3 metaG (SPAdes) (version 2) | ecosystem: Host-associated > Plants > Roots > Rhizosphere > Soil ...
CTGGGGCCGCAACCTCGCGCGCAACTTCGACGACCTCACCGACCTCCGCTGGCTCTGCGACGCGAGCGAGGAGCGGCGCGCGGAGTTTGCCGAGCGCTATCCCGACGCGCGGGTGACCGGCGACTTCGACGAGCTGCTCGCCGCAGACGACGTCGACGCCGTTGTGATCGCGACCCCCGTCCCGACGCACTACCCACTCGCGCGCGCGGCGCTCGCGGCCGGCAAGCACGTGTTCGTGGAGAAGCCGCCGGCGATGCAGGTCGCGGAGATGGAGGAGCTGATCGGCCTCGCCGAGTCGCGCGGGCTCGTCCTCATGCCGGGCCATCTCCTCCTCTACCACCCGGCCGTGCAGAAGCTGAAGGAGCTGATCGACGACGGGGAGCTCGGCGAGGTGCTCGTCGTCTACGGCAACCGCCAGAACCTCGGCAAGATCCGCAAGGACGAGAACGCGCTCTGGTCGCTCGGCGTCCACGACCTCTCGGTGATCCAGTACCTGATCCAGGAGGAGATCGTCGAGGCGGCGGCGCACGGCCACGCCTTTCTCAACGAAGGCGTCGAGGACGTGGTCTTCTGCTACCTGCGGTTCGCGTCGGGGAAGATCGCCCACATGCACCTGTCGTGGCTCGACCCGCACAAGATGCGGCGCCTCACGGTCGTGGGTCGCGACAAGATGGCCGTGTTCGACGACATGGAGCTCGACCACAAGGTCACGGTCTACGACAAGGCGCCCGAGCAGCCCTCGGAGACGTACGGCGAGTGGCGCACCCGGACGGGCGACACGTTCAGTCCCAAGCTCTCGAACGCCGAGCCGCTCAGGCTCGAGTGCGGGCACTTCGTCCGGCTCGTGCAGGAGGGATGGGACGGGCGCGAGATGCGCGACGGCCTCGAGGTCGTGCGCGCGCTCGAGCTCCTCACGGAAAGCCTGCGCGATGGCGATTGAGCCGCAGATCCATCCCACCGCGATCGTCTATCCGGGGACGAAGCTCGGCGAGGGCGTGAAGGTCCTCGAGCACGCCGTCGTCGGCAAGCAGCCCGCGCTCTCCCCTCGCTCGACGGCGAAGCGTGAGGAGCTGCCACCGGCCGAGATCGGCGACGGGACGATCGTCTCCACCGGGGCAGTGGTCTTCGCCGGAGCGAAGATCGGCGCGCGCGTGATCCTCGGCGACCAGTCGTGCGTGCGGGAGCGGGTCGTGGTGGGCGACGACGTCGTGATCGGGCGCGGCTCCCTCGTGGAGAACGACACGACGATCGGTGCGATGACCAAGATCCAGGCGGAGGCCTACATCACCGCCTACTCGACGCTCGAGGAGCACGTGTTCATCGCGCCGTGCGTCGTGACCACCAACGACAACTTCATGGGCCGCACCGAGCGGCGCCGGCAGCTGATCGAGGGACCCACGATCCGGCGCGGCGCGCGGATCGGCGGCGGCGCGGTCCTCCTCCCGGGCGTCGAGATCGGCGAGGAAGCCTTCGTCGGGGCGGGCGCGGTCGTGACGAAGGACGTGCAGGCGCGGATGGTCGTCGTGGGCAACCCGGCGCGGGTGATGCGGGGCGTGCCGGAGGACGAGCTCCTCGAGAACCAGTAGGAGGCGCTAGCCGCCCTTCGTCAGGCTCAGCGTGTAGCGGCCGCCGCCGTCGCCCGCGATCCGCAGCTGAACCTCGTACCAGCCCGTGTGCGCCGGCCGGTAGGTCAGCCGCTGCGTCTTCCAGGGCCGCGGCGCCCGGGCCACCAGCGACCTTCGCCCGTGCGCCGACTTCGTCTCCGGCCGCCACAGGGTCAGGCCGACGGCGCCGTTCGCCCAGCGCGCGACGGCCCGCACGTCCACCGGCTGCCCGCGCACCAACCTCACGCGATAGATGTCGCGGGAATCGTCCCAGGCGTCGAGCGTCGCGTTGACCACGGGACGCTTCCCCCACACCTTGCGCGCCTGCTGGGGTCTGTCGTTGGGCTCGAGGCGATCGGACGGCGGAAGAGGATTGCCCGAGCTCAGGAAGTCGACGGCCTTCGCCACGTCGAGGCTGCCCCAGCCACTGAGCTTGTCGCGCCCGGTCGGGCAGTCCTCACAGCCGGAGTCGGGATCGACGTCGTTCGCATGCCGCTCGAGGATCCTCGTCACCTGGCTGCTCGTGAGCGACGAGTCGACGCCGAACAGGACGGCTGCGGCCGCCGAGACTTGCGGCGCTGCGAACGAGGTCCCCACGGGGTGGCGGTACTCGCCGCTCGCACAGTCCGTGTAGCCCTGGGGCGTGCAGGTCGACTGGGAGGCCGTCAGCTGCTTCGGGAAGGTGGAGAAGATGCCGACTCCCGGCGCGGCGATGTCGACGAAGACCGGATCCTGGTCCGAGAAGTCCGGGACGTTGCCGGAGCGGGTCAGAGCGCCGACGCCGATCACGTGCGGCAGCGCCGCCGGCCAGCTCGCATACGGCCACGGCGTCGTGTATGCCTCGTCCGAGTTCCCGACGGCGGCCACGACCAGCACTCCCTTCCTGACGGCGTAGTTCACGGCCTTGGCCTCGATCTTCGAGTAGCCGTCGAGCGTCTTGTCGTCCGGATCGCGCACGGCGCCGAAGCTGAGGTTGACGACCCGCGCACCCTGGTTCACGGCCCAGCGGATGCCGGCTGCCTCGGCCTTGAGCGGGATCGTGCCGTCGGCTGCGACGACCTTGGCCACGAGCAGCTGCGAGGAGTACGCGAGGCCGACGATGCCGGCGGAGTTCAGGGTGCCGGCAATCTCGCCGGCCACGATCGTCCCGTGCCCCTGGTTGTCGATGCACGCGCTGCCGCCGACGAAGCTCTTCGACTTCGCGATCCGTCCGTTGAAATCGGGTAGCGCGCAGTCGACGCCGGAGTCGATGATCGCCACCTTCACGGGGTCGAGCGTCGGGGGATCGTCCCAGGCCTCGAACGCCTTGTCCTGGTCGAGGTACCACTGCTTCGCGTAGTACGCGTTGGTGGGCGTGAACGCGGCAGCCGCGGAGGTCGCGACGAGTGCGGCCCCCACCGCGCCGACGAGCGCGAGCGTCAGCTTGTTCACTACCTCACGGTAGCGTTCTTGACCCGAATCCGCACGGGCGCGGCCGCGTCGTTCGCGGTCGCGAGCCGGTACTCGGTCGTCACGTTCGGCCTGACGGTGAAGCGGAACGCGCCGGTCGTGGCGACCGTGCGGAACTGCTTCCACAGCCCTCCGTCCACCGATCGCTGCACGACGACCCCGTGGACGCCCCGCACGAGCCCGGTCAGCGTCACTCTCCCGCCGCGCGCGATCGGGGGATTGGACGACGGCGGCTGCAGCGAGAGGACGCCGACTCCGAACCACGCCGAGCGGAGACCGAGTGCCGCTGCGATGCGAGCGCCGCCGACGGTGGCCGTCAGCTGCTGCCCGCGCGAGCTCGACGTGACCTTGAGCGACTGGACACGGCGCGAGGAGTTGCGCTTGACCGTCGCATCGACGACCCGGCCCAGCACGCCCACCGCTTTCCCGAGCGTCTTTCCCGTCACCGGCACCGGGCCCCAGTCGTGGTACGGCGAGATCGTGTCGTACGGGTCGCGTACCGAGACGAGGTAGGGCAGGCCCGCGGAGCCGAACGCGTCGGCAGCCGACTGCGTCCAGCCGCCGGTGCTGGAGGAGAAGAGGGTGTGGGCCACGCTGCCGTCGTAGAGCAGCACCTCGCCGGCCGTAGTGTCCACGGCCTGCCTCCCGGCCGGAGTCTCCGCAGAGGCGCCGAGATAGGCCTCGCTTCGCCCGTCGGCATAGACGTCGAAGGGCGCGCCTGCCTTCCGGCTGGCGAGGGCGTAGGAGCGGCCGGCGACCGCCTGCGCCTCGAGCGCGGCGGGGAGCCAGCTCGAAGGCATCTCCGCAGGTACGACGCCGTAGAGGTACTGCTGGAGCCCGAGGACGTTGATCGCGCGGAGCTTCTTGCTCGGCACGTCGACCAGGATCCGGCCGCGGTAGCGGCGGCCGAGCGTGAGCGTCGAGCCGGCTGCGGGGGAGAACGTGAGCGGCGGCGTGAGAGGTTGCGCCGGCGCGCCGTCGACCGCGAGCTCGAGCGCCGGCGTCAACGTCGTGCTGCCGGCGGGGAGCGTGTGGTCGACGCCGTCGCCGTCCTCGACCGTGACCGGCTTCTTCGACGAGATCGTCAGCGTCTTCTTCCCGCTCGCGAGCAACACGCGGATCGAGGTCGTCGTCGTCTGGCCGAGCTCCGTGCCGGGGTAGTAGGCATTGAGAATCTGGTCGTACGTGTAGCCCTGCTGCGCATAGCCCTGGGCTCCCCACTGCCCCATCCCGACGCCGTGCCCGTAGCCGTGGCCGGTGACGAGGAAGAGCGCGCCGGAGCCGGCCGGAGCGACGTACGCGGGACCCGGCGCAGGCGCCGCGTGCGGCGCCGACGCGAGCAGAACCGCGACGACTACGGCAGAGAGGGCGACGAGAGCGCGAACCAGAACGCAACGAGGGTAGCTTCCGTTCCGTCCGGACGGCCTGTAGAATCCCGGACGACATTTGCGAGGCGACGGAGCCTCGGTGACCGCACAGGGCGGTGACCGGGGCTTTTCGCGTTTTTAGGCAAGCACCGTCAGGAGGGAGAATGGCGTACGTGGAGAGCAGGAACCGGGCGACAAGCGACCCGGAGACGCGCAAGGAAGTGCTTGCGGAGATCGAGTCCCGCGGCATCCAGGACGTGCTCCTCTGGTTCACGGATCTCGAGGGGCATCTCAAGAGCTTCGCCATCACGATCAGCGAGCTCGAGGGCGCGCTCGACGACGGGATGGGCTTCGACGGGTCGTCGATCACCGGCTTCAACGCGATCGAGGAGTCGGACATGGTCGCGATCCCGGACCCCGACACGTTCCGGGTGCTGCCCGACGGCCAGACGGGACGGATGATCTGCGACGTCGTCACGCCGGACGGCGAGCCGTACGCCGGCGACCCGCGCTACGCCCTCCGCCGCGCGCTCGAGCGCATGGAGGCGATGGGGTTCGACACGTTCAACATCGGGCCGGAGGCCGAGTACTTCCTCTTCAAGGACGAGACCGGCACCGAGACGCTCGACGAGGGCGGCTACTTCGCCCAGACGACTCTCGACGCGGCCACGAACGTCCGCCGTGACACGATCCGGGCGCTCGAGTCGATGGGCATCCCGGTCGAGTACCACCACCACGAGGTCGGCCCCTCGCAGCACGAGATCGACATCCGCTACGCGGGCGCGCTCGACATGGCCGACTACATGCTCACCTATCGCCTCGTCGTCAAGGAAGTCGCGAAGCAGCACGGCTACCACGCGACCTTCATGCCGAAGCCGCTCTTCGGCGAGAACGGCTCGGGGATGCACACCCACATGTCGCTCTTCACGGACGGCCGCAACACGTTCTTCGACGGGGACGACAAGTGGCACCTCTCCGATGTCGCGAAGGCGTTCATCGCCGGCCAGCTCCGGCACGCGCGCGAGATGTCGGCGGTCTTCGCCCAGTGGGTCAACTCGTACAAGCGGCTCGTGCCGGGCTTCGAGGCGCCGGTCTACGTCGCGTGGTCGCAGCGGAACCGCTCCGCCCTGATCCGGATCCCGCTCTACAAGCCGGGCTCCGAGCAGGCGACCCGCGCCGAGATCCGCTGCCCGGATCCCGCGTGCAACCCGTACCTCACGTTCGCGGCGCTGCTGCACGCGGGCCTCGAGGGGATCGAGCAGGGCTACGAGCTGCCCGACCCGATGGAGACGAACCTCTACCACCTCACCGCCGAGCAGCGGCGCGAGCGCGGCATCGTCTCCCTGCCCGAGACGCTCGGCGAGGCGATCGACGAGCTCTCGCAGTCCGAGCTCATGCGCAAGGCCCTCGGCAAGCACATCTTCGACCGCTACGTCGAGCTGAAGCGGAAGGAGTGGGACGAGTACCGCGTCCAGCTGACCGACTGGGAGATGAAGAAGTACCTCGCGGTCCTCTAGCCCGGCCGCGCGCTTGAATCTGGTCGCCCTCCCCTGTTAGATCGGTGACGATCAACCGGGGAGGGCACCATGCGTATTGATGGATCTGTGACGGCGATCTCGTGGATCCCGTCTGAAGCGATCGAGGGAATGCCGAAGCTGCCGTTCGAGCTCGGCGTCGGGCACTACGACGATCCGCCGCCGGATCGGCTTGCGGAAGGAGACCTCGCTCGGCTCTGCGACGCGGACCGGTTCCGTGAGGCGAACCAGCTGAGAGGGTGGATCGAGGTCGAGGACGGCGCGATCGTGGACGCCGGGTACGAGGGGGGTGGGCTCGTCGGCTCGACGACGTTCCGCTTCGGGCCCAAGGCGATCGTCGTGCCCGGGGTGCCGTTCGACGTTCTCCGGTCCGAGCCGGAGATCTCGGGCGACCGCGCGCGGTTCGTCCAGACGGTCGGCGGCCGCGCCGGCTTCCCCGCGCCGCGGCGCGTCAAGGGCGGGCCGATGTTCCGGATCCACTCGGCGACCGCCTGGACGACGCTCGCGCTCACGCTGCACGCGGACGGTCGCATCGAGCACGAGGTCGTCGGCGCGAGCCCGTTCCCGCGGCACTGGATCTACGACAACGACGGCGTCCTGTCCGCCAAGAGCGGCACCGTCGACTTCAAGACGTGGTACCGCGAGTCGCACGGCGACAACACGCCGTGGGGAGAGGCCGACTCGCCGGTGGTGGTGGCCGCCGCGGAGACGGCAATGGAGCGCGAGCTGTCGCGCATCCTCCTCCGCAGCGACGCGAAGCTCCCGAGACGGACGCTCGAGGAAGGCGAGGCCCTCGTGGAGCAGGGGGCGCCGGGCGACGACCTGTACCTGCTGCTCGACGGCGTCCTCGGAGTCGAGGTCGACGGCGAGCAGGTCGCCGAGATGGGGCCGGGAACGATGCTCGGCGAGCGTGCAGCGCTCGAGGGCGGAGCCCGAACGGCGACGCTGCGCGCGCTGACGCCGTGCCGCGTCGCGGTGATCGCGTCGGAGCTCGTGACCGAGCGCGAGATGGCCGTCCTCGCGGCCGATCGGCAACGCGAAGCCTGAACCAGCGGCGGCGGCGGACGGGGTTGCTCCGTCCGCCGCCGCCCGCATCGTTTCGGCGTGGCCGGGCTCGGCTCGCCCCTTCTCGTCCTGATCTTCGTCGCGGCCTCCGCCGCCACCTGGGTCGCCGGCGTCGCCCTCTCGAAGACGACGGACGCGCTCGACGCGCGGTTCGGGCTGGGCGACGAGCTCGGCGGCCTGATCTTGCTCGCAGTCGCGGGGTCCCTGCCCGAGCTCGCGATCACGATCTCGGCGGCCGCCTCGGGGAACCTGGCGCTCGCCGCGGGGAATCTGATCGGCGGGATCGCGATGCAGACGATGGTGCTGCTCGTCTGCGACTTCGCGGTCGGGCCGGCGCGGCCGCTCACGTATCTCGTCGGCAGGCTGACCCCGGTGCTCGAAGGGCTCCTCGTGATCCTCGTGGTGGCCGGCGTGGAGATGGGAGCGCTCCTCAAGCCCTCCACCGCGATCGGCGGGCGGGTCAGCCCTGCATCGCTGGGGATCGTCGTCGTCTGGGTCGTCGGCCTCTACGCGATCAACCGGGCGGCCAAGGATCCGCGCTGGAGCATCTCCATGCCGGGCAGCCGGCCGGGCCGGCACCGCGCCGAGAAGCGGCAAGAGCCCGCGCATCCGTATGCGGGCGCATCGACCGCCCGGGTGGCGACCGTCTTCGGGGTCGCCTGCGCAGTGACGCTCGCGGCCGGCGTCGCGCTCGAGGAGAGCGGCAGCGAGCTCGCCAACCGGATGGGCATCAACGGCGTGATCTTCGGCGCGACGATCCTCGCCGGCGCGACGGCGCTGCCGGAGATCTCGTCCGGGATCGCCGCGGTGCGGCTCGGCGACCACGCGCTGGCGATGGGAGACGTGTTCGGCGGCAACGCCTTCCAGGTCTGCCTCTTCCTCGTCGCGGACCTCGTCGCGGGCTCGCCCGTCCTCCCGTCGGCCGGAAATCTCAACGCGTGGCTCGCCGCGCTCGGCGTCGCGCTGACCGCGGTCTACGGCTTCGGCGTGATCAGCCGCCCCATGCACACGCGCTTCCGGCTGGGCCCGGACTCCTTGCTCGCGCTCGCCCTGTTCGGCCTCGGCATCGCCGGCCTCTTCTACGTCCCCCACTGAGCGGCCCTGTCTTTCCTAGTAACACAGTGTTACTAGCTGCCCGGGGCGCCCGCATTCCTCCGTCGGCGGCACTTCGGGGTGAAGTCCCGAGTCAGGTGGGCTGCCAGACCATGAGCGCCAGGATCGCGACGAGCATCAGCCCGCTCCCGTAGCTCGCCCACAGCGGGAGGCGTGCGGCGAGGAGCGCGTGCAGCTCCGGGCTGGGCGCGTCGCCCTCTGCCGCCAGCCGCGCGGCGAGGTGGCGCGCGTGCCGGGCCGTTCGTCCGCCGTACGCGCCGAGAACCATGCTCGCGACCCAGAGAACGAGCGCAGCCTGTATCCACGCGGGCGAGAAGCCGAGCCCCTCGTGCTCCGCGAGCGCGATCCCGAAGGCGAGCGTGAGCAGGGCTCCGAGCCCGACGAGCGCGACGCCCACCGGAGCCAGGCGGAGCAGTGCGTGGATCTCGCTCGGCCGTTCGCGGCGCAGCGCGGCGTGCTGGAGCGTTCCCACCACGGCGGCCCCCGCAAAGAAGCTCACTGCGCCGAGCAGATGGAAGAAGAGCAGGACGTGGGTCAGCGCCACGACACTCCTACGATAGGCACGTGGAGACGACCGACCGGCACCTGCGGCTGCTGACCGAGACGATCGCCGCCGTGAACTCCACGCTCGACCTCGAGGAGGTGCTGCACCTCGTAGCCAACGAGGTCGCCGCCGCGCTCGAGGCCGACGCGTGCTTCGTCTACCTCTACGACGACGGCGCGGGCGAGCTCGTCCTGCGCGCCACGCACGGCACGCCGCTCGACGAGATGACCCGCCGCCCCCGCCTGCGTCCGGGGGAGGGGATCACCGGAACCGCGGCGGCCGAGCGCCGTCCCGTCGCGATCGCCGCGAACGCCGACCTCGACCCACGCTGGAAGGAGTTCCCGAACCTGCCGGAGTCGGAGTACGAGTCGATCCTCGCTGTCCCGATCCTCGCGCGCGAGCAGCTTGCCGGCGCGCTCAACGTCCGCACGCGTGAACCGCGCGAGTTCCGTCCCGACGAGATCGGGCTGCTGCAGGCGATCGCGAGCCAGGTCGCCCAGTCGATCGTCCACGCGCAGCTCTACGCCGAGGCGCAGCGGCGCGTCGCCGAGCTCGAGGCGCTCGCCCGTATCTCCGAGGCCGTCTCGGAGTCCCTCTACCTGGAGGAGTCGCTCGAGGCGATCGTGAAGACGACGATGGACGCGGTGGGCGCGACGGGAGCGGCGCTCGTGCTCGAGGACGGGCGGATCGCCTGGCCGGAAGGTCGCGCCGGCGCGTATGCCGTGCGCACGCCGCTGCGCTGGAAGCGGCGCGAGATCGGCCAGCTCGTGGCCGACCGCGACACGCCGTTCACGGACGAGGAGCGGGCGTTGCTCGAGGCGATCGCGCATCATGCCGCGGTCGCGCTCGAGCACGGGCGCGCGGTGATGCGCGGCGTCCTCGCCCAGGAGATCCATCACCGGGTCAAGAACAACCTCCAGACAGTGGCCTCGCTCCTGCGCCTGCAGGCGCGCGCGGAGGGCGTCGACCCGCGAGAGGCGCTCGAGCACTCGGTCAACCGGATCCTCGCCATCGCCGCCGTGCACGAGTCGCTCACCGAGCAGCGGGAGGAGGACGTCGAGCTCGCGGAGCTGATCGACCGCCTCCGCGCGATGCTCGTGCAGGGGCTCAGCGCCGGACGCGATGTCGAGGCCCGGCTCGAGCCCGTCTCGCTCGCAGGCAGCCGCGCCACCGCGCTGGCGCTCGTCTTCTCGGAGCTGCTCCAGAACGCGCTCGAGCACGGCGAGGGAACGGTGCGGATCGAGCTCGCGCGCCGCGACGGGGACGTCGTGCTCGCGATCGCCGACGAGGGATCCGGCGCCGACGGCACGCCGGCAGGCACCGGCCTCTCGATCGTGCGCGCGCTCGTCGCGGACGAGCTGCACGGCAGCTTCGCCTTCGCCGGGGCACGCGCCGAGGTGGTCTTCCCGGCGTGACCGAGTGGTCGGAGGTACTGATCCACGTGCGTCGCGGAGACGAGTTCCTCGTCGCGCACCGCTCGCCCGAGAGCGGCGGCTACTGGCACACGATCGCCGGCGCGGTCGAGCCCGGGGAGGCGTTCCACGTCGCCGCACTCCGCGAGCTGCACGAGGAGACGGGGCTCGCCGCGGCCGAGCTCCAGCCGCTCGGCGAGTTCGCATACATCCGGGAAGCGTGGGAGGAGGAGCCCGGCGTGCGCGTGCATGTCGAGGCGTTCCTCGTCGACGTCGACCCGGACTGGGAGCCGGTGCTGAACGAGGAGCACGTGGAGTACCGCTGGCTGGAGCGCGAGGAAGCCGCCGAGCTCCTCTTCTGGCCCGAGCCCGCAGCCCTGTTGCGGAGCCTGCAGTGAGCGAGCTCTGGCACGTGAGCGAGGACCCGACGATCGAGGTCTTCCACCCGCATCACCACGAGCTGCTCACACTCGACGAGCCGCTCGTCTACGCCGTCGACACGCGCTACTGGTGGCTCTACTGGTTCCCGCGGGACTGTCCGCGCGCCTGCTTCAACGCGAAGGAGGACACGACGGACGAGGACGTCGAGCGCTGGCTCGACGGCGACCGTGAACGCCGGGTCGCGGTTATCGAGACCGGATGGCTCAAGCGGTTCCGATCGGCCCGGGTCTACGCGTACCGGTTTCCGCCCGAGACGTTCGAGCCGTGGGACAAGTTCTTCATCTCGCGCGAGGCCGTCGTGCCGCTCGAGGTCGTCGAGCTCGGCGACCTGCTCGCGCGACACGCAGACGCCGGCAACGAGCTGCGGATCGCGCCGACCCTCTACCCCCTCTGGGACGACGTGATCGAGACGACGCTCGACTTCAGCGGCATCCGGCTGAGGAATGCGGTGCGGCCGTGAAGATCCTGATCGCCGAGGACGAGACGATCATCCGGCTCGACCTGCGCGAGCTGCTCGAGCACGCCGGCTTCGACGTGTGCGCCGAGGCGAAGGACGGCGAGGAGGCGATCGAGCTGGCGCGTTCCGCGCAGCCGGATCTCGCCGTGCTCGACGTGAAGATGCCGAAGCTCGACGGGATCGAGGCGGCGCGGCGGATCCTCGAGGAGCGACCGATCCCGATCGTGATGCTCACGGCGTACGGCCAGGACGAGCTCGTCTCGCGGGCGGTCGAGGCGGGCGTCTTCGGCTATCTCGTGAAGCCGTTCCGCGAGCAGGACCTGCTGCCGGCAATCGCCGCCGCGCGCGCGAGGCACGACGAGCTGCAGGAAGTGCGGGCGGAGGCTGAGTCGCTCTCCGACGCGCTGGCCGCGCGGAAGGTGATCGAGCGGGCGAAGGGTCTTCTGATGGAGAAGGAGCAACTGAACGAGCAGGACGCCTTCGCGCGGCTGCGCAAGGCGAGCCAGGCGTCGGGCCGCCCGCTCAGGGTGATCGCCGAGGCCGTCGTCGCGACGCTCGCCGGAGGCGAGTGAACGGGGAACACGCGAACGCGGCCCTCGTGCGACGCGTCTTCGCCGCCTTCGGCAAGGACGCGATGGCGGTCTCTGCCGCGTTCGCGCGCGACATCGTCTGGCGGGTGCCGGGCCACACCGTGATGAGCGGCGAGTACCGCGGCCGCCGCGACGTGGTCGATTTCCTGCGGCGCACCGGGCTCGAGACCGGCGGCACGTACCGCAGCCACCTCCACACCGTCTTCGCCGACGACGAGTGGGCCGTCGCGATCTACCGGGCGACGGGCAGCCGCAACGGGATCGACCTCGACGTCGACCAGGCGCTCGTGATCCGGATCGCGGACGGGCTCTGGCGGGACGTGACCGCGGTCCCGCTCGATTCCGCGTTCGAGCGCTTCTGGGCCTCCTAGGCAGGCTCGGCGAGCCCTCCGCTCTCCTCCACCGTGAGCGCAGTACCGCAGTAGCGGCACTTCGTCGCCTCGAGCGGCAGCCCGTCGGAGAGGCAGGCCGGGCACGCCTTGGTCGGCGGAGGCTCGGTGAACACGGCGACCCCCCGCTTCCGCTGGTAGCTCCGGTAGGGGACGACGATCGCGAAGTAGACGACCGCCACGAAGACGATGAAGTAGACGATCGCCGAGATCAACGAGCCGAAATCGAGGAGCTGGCCGTTGACCCTGACGCCGAGCCCGTCCGTTCCGCCGCCGCCGGCTGCGTTGACGAGCGGCGTGATGATCGTGCCGGTGAACGTCTGGACGAGAACGCTGAAGGCGAGCGCTATCGACAGGCCGACGGCGACGACGACGAGCTGGCCCTGCATGAGGAAGTTCTTGAAGCCGCTGAAGACCGACATGGCCGGACTCCTTTCCGCTGCTCGAATGGTCGGCGCGACTCTACGCCTGTGCCTGATCGAACAGCTGCTCCCAGCGCTGCAGGAGCGCCGTGAGCGCGTCGCGGCTGCGTTTGTGCGCAGCGAGCACGT
>Ga0207657_10006113_pt1 | contig 12516 bp, 10 predicted proteins | sample KBSC33metaG_FD_184316 | JGI IMG/M metagenome (GOLD analysis project Ga0207657, IMG submission 184316) | Corn rhizosphere microbial communities from Kellogg Biological Station, Michigan, USA - KBS C3-3 metaG (SPAdes) (version 2) | ecosystem: Host-associated > Plants > Roots > Rhizosphere > Soil ...
CGAAGCCCATCGTTACGAGGCGGCGCGGAGGCTTTGGGGCAGCGGCGCCGAGGGGCGCGGGGCCAGCGCGCAGGCGTTCGCCGCGGGCTTCCGCGACTATGCCGAATATCACGCGCAGATCGGTAAGCCCGGCGAGATCGAAGGGGCCGCCGGGTCGCTCTTCGTCGAAGTGCCGGTCCAGATCCACGGCCGTGACGCTTCCGGAAAGGCGTTCAGCCATCTCGCGACGGTCACCTTGAGGCGGGTGAACGGCGTTCCGGGCGCAACCGCGGACCAGCTTCGCTGGCACATCGAGCGGATCAGCGAGGCGCCCTAGGCGCCGCCCGCGACGGCGCCGCCGGGCCGGCCCAGCCGCCGCCCAGCGATTTGTAGAGGGCGATGGCCGACTGGTTCACCGTGGCCGCCGACTGATCGCGGCGCCTTTGGGCGGCGGCCAAGGCGGCTCGGGCGCGGGTGAGGACGAGGCGGTCGTCCTCGCCGGCCCGGGCGCGGCGCTCGGCGAGGGCGTAGGCGGCCCGCTCGCGGGCGAGCGAGGCTTCGGCCTCGGCAGCGGCCGCCTGGGCGTTGAGGAAGCGGTTGATGGCGCTTTCGCTGTCGGCCAGCGCTCCGGTCACCGCCTTGGCGTAGCGCGCCGCGGCGGCCTGGGAGCGGGCGTCGGAGGCGCGGATCTGGGCCCGGATCGTTCCTCCCGAGAAGATCGGCCAGGAGAAGCTCGGGCCGATCTGCAGGCGGGTCGAGCCGGTGGAGACGAGGTCGAGCGGGTTCTGCGCCTGCTGGCCCAGGCTCCCGAGCAGGCTGAAGCGCGGGAACAGGTCGGCGGTGGCGACCCCCATGTCGGCGGTGGCGGCGGCGAGCTCGCGCTCGGCGCGGTTGACGTCGGGGCGCCGGGTAAGGAGGTCGGAGCGTATGCCGACGAAGATCGTGGCCGGAGCCGAGGGCTGGGGCGCCGGGACCAGGAGGGCCGGCGCCACCTCCTCGGGCGGAGCGCCGATCAGGGCGGCGATCCGGTAGGCGGCGGCCGCGGCGCGCGCCTTCGCCTCGGGAACCGCCGACGCGCTTGCCCGCGCCGCGGCCTCGGCCTTGTCCTGGTCGAGCTGGGAAGCCTCTCCGGCGCGAAGGCGGAGGCGGCCGAGCCGGGCCAGCTCGGAATCGGCGTCGGCGGCGGCCTGGAGCGCCTTCGCGTCGGCCTGCGCCGCCCGGACGTCCATATAGTTGCGGGCGACCTCCGCGATCAGGGTCAGCATCACGTCGCGCCGGCCGAACGAAGCCGCTTCCTCGCGCGCCGCGCCTGCCTCGGCCTGGCGGGTCCGGCGGCCCCACAGGTCGAGCTCCCAGCTCGCGTCGAAGCCGAAGTCGAACAGGCTGAAGCTGCGCGGAAAGGCGGGGATCCGGTCGACCGGGATCTGGCCGTTCTCGCTGACCACATTCTCGGTCGCGCTGCCCCTTGCCGTGATGCCGGGCAGGCGGCCGCCGGCGATCGCCTCGCGATTGGCGCGGGCCTCGGCGATCCGCGCGCTCGCCTCCGCCAGGTCCGGGCTGGTCGCCGCGGCGCGCTCGACCAGGGCGGTCAGCTGCGGGTCGCCGAAGCTTTCCCACCAGCGCAGATCGACCGGGCCGGGCGTTCCGTTCTCGATCCAGCCGGCGGCGGCGGCGGCGGGAGGCGCGGGGCGGCGATAGTCGGGACCGACGGTGCAGCCGGCGAGCGCGGCGCAGGCGAGGAGGAGGGCGAGGAGGCGGTTCATTTGTCTACTCCATCCGGGCGCGGAACAGCCAGGCGGCGGCCGACAAGGTGACGCAGGCGATGATCGCGAGCGGCCAGAGCTGGCCCCACACCGCCGAGGCGGGCATCGCCTTGAGGAACAGGCCCTGGACGATGACGAGGAAATAGCGGGCCGGGTCGGCGTAGGTGACGAGCTGGAGCCAGGACGGCATGTTGTCGATCGGGCTCGCATAGCCGGACAGGAGGATGAGCGGAGTCGTCGCCAGGAACGAGCCGAGGAAGGCCTGCTGCTGGGTCTGCGACGCCGCCGAGACCAGCATTCCGACGCCGATCAGGGCGAGCATGTAGACGGTCAGCGAAAGATAGAAGAGGGCGAGCGACCCGGTGAACGGAACTCCGAAGACGAGCGGAGCGACGATCAGGTAGACCGTTCCGTTGAACATCCCGACGAGCAGCGGCGGCACCATCTTGCCGATCAATATCTCGTATACCCGAAGCGGCGAGACCATCAGCTGGTCGAACGTTCCGAGCTCGCGTTCCCGAGCGACGGTCTGCGACGTCACCGAAAGCCCGGCGACCGAGACGATGATGGCGATGAGCGAGGGGAGGGTGAACCAGATGTAGTCGAGCGACGGATTGTACCAGTTCGTCACCTCGCTCCCGCCCGAAGCGGCGGGCGCGGCGGGTGCGGTCCCGGCGCCCACCCCGGCCGCGATCTGCTGGAGGTAGCCGGCGACGATCTGCGCCGCGTTCGAGCGTCGGCCGTCGAGGATCAGGCCGATCGTGGCGGGACGGCCGGCGGCGACGTCGCGGTCGAAGCCTTCGGGAATGACCAGCGCGGCGATGATCTTTTGCTCGTCCACCGCGCGGGCGAGCGCCTCCTCGGACGGGAGGCGGCGGATGTCGTGGAAGTTGCTGCTCGCGGCGATCCGCTGGACCAGCTCGACGCTCGCCGCGCCTCCGCTTCGGTCGTAGACCCCGATATTGGCGTTCTTGACGTCCAGGGTGGTCGCGAAGGTGAAGATGAACAGCTGCAGGAGCGGCGGGACGACGAGGACGATCCGCGACTTGGGGTCGCGAAGCACCGCCCAGATCTCCTTGACGATCATCGCCCGGAGCCGACGCATCAGTCGAGGCTCCGCCGGGTGACCCGGAAGGAGAGGAGGAAGAAGAGCAGCCCGAAGCCGAGCATGATCGCGATGTTCGGGAGGATCAGCCCCCAGAAGTCGCCGGCGAGGAACACCGTCTGGAGCGAGGGGATCAGGTAGCGCGCCGGGACGGCGTAGGTGATCATCCGGATCGGCCAGGGCATGGACGAGATCTCGAAGATGAACCCGGAGAGCAGGAAGGTCGGCAGGAAGGCGGTCAGCAAGGCGATCTGGCTGGCGACGAACTGGTTCTTGGTCGACGCCGAGATGAACAGGCCGAGCCCGAGCGCCGGCATCAAAAAGGCCGAGGCGATGGCGAGAAGCGCCGGGATCGAGCCCCGGAACGGCACGTGGAAGGCGAAGACGGCGATGGCCGTGCACAGCCCCATCGAGACCAAGGCGAGCAGGAAATAGGGGATGACCTTCGACGCGATGAACTCGGCCATCGAAATGGGCGTGGCCATTATCGCCTCCATCGTCCCGCGCTCCCATTCGCGCGCGACGACGAGTGCGGTGAGGAGGGTGCCGATCATCGTCATGACGATCGCGATCGATCCGGGGACGAGGAAGTAGCGGCTCCGAAGGTCGGGATTGAACCAGAAGCGCGTCGAGGCCTGGACGGGAGGGGCCGGACCGGTCTGCGCTCCTTCCGAAGCCGCCCCCTCTGAAGCCGCCCAGGCCTGGCGGACTCCTTCGGCATAGGCCCCGACGAAGGCCGCCGTGTTGGGCTGCGATCCGTCGGTGACGATCTGGATCGCCGGCGGCTCGCCGCTCTTCACGCCGGCCCCGAAGCCTTGCGGGATGACGACGATCCCGCGGATCCGCCCGTCGACCATCAGCGCCTTGACCGGGCCGACCGAGCGCGAGTCGGTCACTTCGAAATAGGCCGAGCTTCGGAACGCCTCGGCGAGGCCGAGGGCGGGGGCGCTGCTGTCTTCGACGACCAGGGCGATGCGGGTCCGGCTGGTGTCGAGCGACACCGCATAGCCGAACAGGAAGAGGAGGATGAGCGGAAGCACGAAGGCGATCAGGAAGGTCGAGGGATCGCGGGCGATCTGCGAGCCTTCCTTGCCGATGAGGGCTGCCAGCCGGCGGCCGTCGAGGGTGGAGTCGCGAAGCTTCATGCCGCCTCGGCCCTCTCGCCGCGCGCCCGGTCGTCCTCGCGGATGAGCGCGATGAAGGCCTCCTCCATGGTCGGGTCGTCCGATCCGTCGAGCCCCGCCGCCTGCGCCTTGAGGGCTTCGGGGGTGCCGGTGGCGATCTGAACCGCCCGGTAGATCAGCGTCACCTCGTCGCAATATTCGGCTTCGTCCATGAAATGGGTGGTGACGAGGACGGTGACGCCATGGTCGACGAGGCCGTTGATGTGGGTCCAGAATTCGCGGCGGGCGACGGGATCGACGCCGGAGGTCGGCTCGTCGAGGAACAGCACCGGCGGCTCGTGAAGCACGGCGCAAGCCAGAGCGAGGCGCTGCTTGTAGCCGAGCGGGAGGGTGCCGGCATTCCGGCCGAGCTGGCCCTGAAGGTCGAACACGTCGACCGCCCGTTCGATCGAGCGCCGCGCCTCGGCCCGGCCGAGATCGTAGGCGCCGGCGAAGAAATCGAGGTTCTGGCGGACCGAAAGGTCGCCGTAGAGCGAGAATTTCTGCGCCATGTAGCCCAATGAGGCGCGGGCGTCGGCGCCCGCCGTCCGCAGGTCGAAGCTCGCCACCGCACCGGTCCCGGCGCTCGGGGTCAGAAGGCCGCAGAGCATCTTGAACGTCGTCGACTTGCCCGCGCCGTTGGGGCCCAGAAGGCCGAAGATGCGGCCGCGAGCGATCTCGAAGCTCATGTCGCTGGCGGCGGTGAAGTCGCCGAAGCGCCGGGTGAGGCCCTTCGCCTCGATCATCGGCCCGTCCGACTCGGGGATGTCGCGATATCCCTCGGCCAGCCGGCTCGTCCCCTTGGGCCCGCCGCCGAGTATCTCGACGAAACCGTCCTCGAACCGGGCCGGCGCCGGCTCGGCCGTCGCTCCCGCCGGAGCGTCGAAGCGGGCGCCCTCACCCAGCAGCAGCCGCACGCTTCGTCCCTGAATGGTGCCGTCGATCACGCCCGGCGAATCGAGCGCCTCGGTGAGGAACTTGCGGCGGCGCTCCTCGAAGCCGCTGATCCGGATGACCCGGTCGGCGACCCGCCCGGTGAGGTCGCCCGGCGGCCCCTCGAACAGCAGCTTGCCCTGGTTGAGGAGATAGACCCGGTCGCACTTCTCCGCCTCGTCGAGATAGGCGGTCGACCACAGCACTCCGATCCCCTCGCCCTTCAGCTCGCCGACCATCGACCACAATTCCAGCCGCGAGATCGGGTCGACCCCCACGCCCGGCTCGTCGAGCAGAAGGAGCTTCGGCGTCTTGACGAGGGCGCAGGCGAGGCCGAGCTTCTGCTTCATCCCGCCCGACAGCTTGCCGGCGAGCCGGGACTTGAAGCGCTCGAGGTCGGTGAAGCGGAGCAGCCGCTCGAACACCGCGGCGCGCTCCGCCTCGGGAAGCCCGCGAAGCCGGGCGTAGAGGGTGAGGTTCTCGAGGACGGTGAGGTCCTCGTACAGCCCGAAGCGCTGCGGCATGTAGCCGATCGACTCACGGTCCTCCCCGGCCGCCCCGCCGAGCACCTCGATGCTCCCGGCGTTCGGCTTCATCAGCCCGGCGAGGATCCGGATCAGCGTCGTCTTGCCCGCCCCGTCCGGCCCGACCAGGCCGGTGATCTCGCCGGCGGCGATGCTTATCGCCACTCCGTCGAGCGCGGGCTCGCCGGCGCCGAAGCGCTTGACGACCCCCTCGGCCCGGGCGACCGGCGGGTCCATCTTAGCCCTTGTGCGCCGGACGGGCGGCAGGGATCCGGATCGTCACCGGCTGGCCCTGGCGGAGCGAATCGTCGGGATTGGCGACGATGATCCGCACCCGGTAGACGAGGTCGGTGCGCAGGTTCTCCGTCTCCACCGTGCGGGGCGTGAACTCGGCCTTGGGAGCGATCATTCCGATCGTTCCCCGGTAGGTGCGCGGATTGCCATCGGCGGTCACCTCCACCGCCATTCCGGGGCTTACCCTGCTAAGGTCCGGCTCGGAGATATAGGCGCGGATGCGGAGCGGGCGGTTCATCGCCAAAGTGAGCACGGTCTGCCCCGCCTGGACGATCGCTCCCGGCTCCTGCGCGCGGGTCTCGACGATCGCGTCGAGCGGCGCCGAAAGCTTCGTATCGCCAAGGTCGGTGGCGGCACTGGTCCGCCCCGCCTCCGCCGCCTGGAGCTGGGCGCGGGCGGCGGCGACGTCCTCGACCCGGCTTCCGGCCCGGACCAGGGACAGCGCCTGCTGAGCCTCGGCGAGCTGGGCGCGGGCGCGGGCGCGCGAAGCCACCGTCTCGTCCCACACCGCGCGCGAGATCGCGCCCGGGCCGACCAGCCCGGAGCGGCGCCGATATTCCTCGTCCGCCGCCTTGGCCGCCGCGGCGGCGGCCGCCACCCGGGCCCGCGCCTGGCCGATCTCCTGCGGGCGGTTTCCGTTGCTAAGCTTCAAAAGCTGGGCCCGAGCCTGCGCGACCTGGGCGGAAGCCTCTCCGATCCGCGAATCGAGGCTCGCCGTGTCGAGCGCCGCCAGTTCCTGCCCGGCCGCGACCTTCTGACCTTCGTCGACGTCGATCCGCGCGATCCGGCCGCCGACCCGGAAGGCGAGGCTCACCTCCCTGATGTCGACATTGCCGTGGAGCGTCAGCGGTCCGTCGTCGCGCTTCGCGACGAGGCCGAAACCCCGGGTCAGGATGGCGGCGACGATCAGCACGAGCAGCGCCGCCAGAAGGATCACCCGGCGTCGGTTCATCATGGCTTCTCCGAAAGGATGCACTGTGCGTTGGCCCGAAGCCGCGCGCGGAGCAGGGCGGCGGGCTCGTCGTCGAGCGTCTCGACCCCGAGCAGCCGGCAGGCGGAGGCGCGGCCGGCGCGAAGGATCATCGCCTGGCCCATCAGCAGCAGGGCCGTGGCCCGCGCCTCGATATCGGAAAGGTCCGGCCGAGCCTTGCCGACGAGCTTCACGAACGTCTCGGCGACGGGCTTCATCGCCCCCAGCCAGATCCGCTCGAACGCCTCGGTCGGCGACTGCTGCTCGCGCATGATGAACCGCGCCCAGGGCGCCGATTCCGGGCGGAGCATCATCTGCGCGAAGGAATCGAGGATTCCGAGCAGCGCCTCGACCGCCTCCTCGCGCGACTGCGATGCGGCCGCCCGAGCCGCGGCGAGGGGCCCGGCCTGCCGCTCGCTGATCGCGGCGGCGATATATTCGGCGGCCGCGAGGTAGAGCCCCTCCTTGCCGCCGAAATGATAGGTGATGGACGACATCGCCGTCCCCGACGCCCGAGCGATCTCGCGAGTGCTCGCGCCCTCGAACCCGAGGCTTCCGAAGCGCTCGATTGCGATGTCCAGGAGCTTGTCGGCGACCATGTCCAAGCCTAATTCGTTCGAACGAACAGCACAAGGCCGTAATTTCCTGATGCTTAGGCCGTCTGCAGGCAGGCCACAGCGAACAGCGATGTGGCCAGCGCACCCAAGGCGCTTCGGACGCCGTGGAGGCGCCCCCATTTGCGAAGCAGCGCGCGACTTTCGGGTCCCGCCTCGATGACCTTCAAGCGCTTGTTCGTCGGCATGATCCCGAACAGGGTGAAGGGCCAGTTCGCGAGCAGCGCGACGCTGCCGCCGATCCAGAGCCACTCGGCGGACTGATACCAGGCTGCAAGGCCGGCGACGCCACCGACGATGGCCAAGCCGGACTGAATGGGAAGCGCCCGGTCATAGCTCGGCTTCCACTGGTCGAGCAGCGGACGGTCCTCCAGAACCAACCTGGCGGGATGCTCTACCAGGCTGATATACGCCGCGGCGCCCGTGAACAGCGAGGCTGCGATCAAAGCGGTGAGGGGTAGGGCCAGCATTCAGGTCTCCATTGTTCGAGAGAGACCGCTGGAACCGATGAGCCCGCGCGCCTCCCCGGTTTCGGGTCGACGCCGTGGCTGGGAAGAACCCGCTTCGCGGGCGCAGGAGCTACCGACCTGCTACTCTATTTCCGGCCGAAGGGTTATGGGAAGGCGCGGCGGCGAAAGCAACCTCTCGGCGGTCAGGTGACGTGTCTGCACGCATGACCGCCGCCTCGAAACGGCCCCCGTCACAGGAGTGTCATGAAAGACGGGCATCCAGGGCTTCTGCTGGAGGAACGAAGCGTGCAACCAAGGTCTTTGACTCGCGCGACCGCCCATTCGCTCCCAGCGCGGGCCGCCGGAGCCATGGCGGAAGCGCCGGAGGGGGTGCCCGGGCGATGAGCAAGACGCAACTACTGCTCGCCGAGGACGATCCGGCGATGATCGAGCTGCTTCGCTGGACGTTCGAGCGGGAGGGCTTCCAGGTCTCCCAGACTCCGAGCGGCGAGGAGGCGCTGCTGCTGGCGCGCGAGGCGGTGCCGGACATCGTCATCCTGGACTGGATGCTGGAGGATCTGACGGGAATAGAGGTCTGCCGCCGGCTCCGGCGCGCTCCCGACACCGCCAACGTTCCGATCCTGATGCTGACCGCGCGCGGGGAGGAGACGGACCGGGTCCGCGGCCTGGATACGGGCGCGGACGACTACGTCACCAAGCCGTTCAGCCCCGCCGAGCTCGTCGCCCGGGTCCGGGCCGTTCTGCGCCGGGTCCGTCCGGGGCTGGCCGGAGGCGTGCTGTCCTACCAGGACGTCGAGATGGACCTCGCCGCCTACAAGGTGCGCCGCGCCGGCAAGAGCGTCGCTCTGGGGCCGACCGAGTTCCGGCTGCTTCGCCATTTCCTGGAGCATCCCGGCCACGTCTTCTCGCGCGAGCGGCTGCTCGACGCCGTCTGGGGGCGCGACAAGGATATCGAGCCGCGCACCGTCGACGTTCACATCCGGCGATTGCGCAAGTCGATCAACAGCGAAGGCAGCCGCGATCTTATAAGGACCGTAAGATCAGCCGGTTACTCGCTGGACGACGGCTCGTAATCAATAATATGACAGTTGTGTTACGTAGTTATCCACCTGAATCCTTTGCTCGCGTCACATAAGTATAACAGAATCGCCCTAGCGGATTGGCAGGGGCGGGATCGCCGATCGGCAGACTGACCCCTGTACGTCCTTTAAGGGGGTCAATACATGCTTGCTACTGGACTGCGCGCTTCGCCGACTGCGCGAACGCTGCGCTCCGCGCCCGGCTCCACCCGCCGCGCCCGCCTCTCGCTGCTGACCGGCGCCGCGCTTCTGACCCTGGCCGCACCGGCCTTCGCGCAGGGCCCCGCCGCTCCCGATCCGGCGCCCGCCGATCCGGCGACGGTCGAGCTTGCGGCCGAGGCTCCGGCGGCGGATGCACCGCCCGAAGGGACGGGCCTGGTCGACATCGTCGTCACCGCCACCAAGCGCGAGACCAGCCTCCAGACCACTCCGATCGCGATCGCCGTCGTCAACGACGTGGCGCTCAAGGATCGCCACGTCCAGAGCCTCTACGATCTCGCCGACGGGTCGGTGCCGTCGCTTCGCGTCGCCACCTTCGAGGCGCGCCAGTCGGCGCTGACCATCGGCATTCGCGGAATCGTCCCGCTCGACGCCAACCAGCCGGCGCGCGAGCAGGGCGTCGGAATCTATGTCGACGGAATCTATCTCGGCCGCCAGCACGGCCTCAACGCCGCCTTGTTCGACGTCGAGCGGATCGAGGTGCTTCGCGGGCCGCAGGGCACGCTGTTCGGGCGGAACACCGAGGGCGGCGCGCTCAACATCGTCACCAAGGCGCCGACCGGGCATTTCGGCGGCCGGGTCTCGGCCGGGGTCGGCAATTACGGCGCCTATAATGGCGAGCTTCACGTCGACCTGCCGGAGCTCGCGGGAGTTTCGTTCAAGGTCGACGCGATCAAGCAATATCAGGGCGCGACGACGAGGAACCCGCTCGCCGGCCAGACCGGCTGGGGCTATTTCGACCGCCGGGGCCTCCGCCTCGCCGCGCGCTGGCGGCCGACCCAGGACATCACCGACGACTTCTCGTTCGACATCGCCCGCGACAAGAACTCGCCCTTCTACAGCCAGCTTCTGAACTACAATCCCAACGGCTGCGTCGCCGGTCCGCAGGCCGCGGCTCCGAACTGCTTCCTGCCCGGCACGGCCTATGCGACCCTGACCGGAACGGTGAAGCCGCTGTCCCCGCTCGTCATCGTCAACGGCCGCACGCGGATGAAGGTCGCCGACATCGGCGTCCCGCAGCAGCCGAGCGTCGACGACACGCACGGCTTCACCAACAGCCTGCGCTGGAAGGTCTCGAGCGAGGTGGAGTTCCGTTCGCTGACCGCGTGGCGCGGCGTCAAGGCGACCCAGTGGGACAATTCGGGCGGCGCCCACCGCGTCCCGGTCGTCGCCCCCGGCTGCACCGGCAACGCCTGCAACTTCAGCCGCTACAGCCTAGCCGATCTCCACCAGAACCAGTTCAGCCAGGAATTCCAGGCGGTCGGGACGGTAAGCCGGGTCGATTACGTCGCCGGCCTCTATTATTTCAACGAGCATGTCAGCGACGACGCCGCCACGCCCAATTCGGTGGCCTTCAATTCCACGCTGACCGCCGTCACCGTCCTCGATCCGTGCACCGGCTCGGCCGGCTTCGGCTCGCAGCCGGGCTGCCGCTCGATCGATCGAGCCTCGGAAGTCCGGTCGAAAAGCTACGCCGCCTACGGCCAGGCGACGTGGAACGCGACCGACGCCCTGCACCTGACGGTCGGCGCCCGCTACACCCACGACAAGAAGAGGGGGGTCCTGCACTTCTCGCGCAACATCAATTACGACACGAACCCGGCGATCGCCGCCGCCAACGGCTACAAGCCGCTCGACGAGACGTGGAACCGGTTCAACCCGATGGCGACACTGGCGTTCGACGCCAGCCGCGACCTTCACTTCTACGCCAAATATTCGACCGGCTACCGGGCCGGCGGGGCAAGCTCGCGGACGGCCAATTACCAGCCGTTCGATCCCGAGGACGTCAAGGCCTACGAAGTCGGCATGAAATCGGATTTCTTCGATCACCGCGCCCGGCTGAACCTCGCCGGCTACGTGATGGACCGCAAGAACAGCCAGGTCGACATCAGCTCGATCCAGCCGACCGCCACCGGCAGTTTCAACAATCTGGTGACGATCAATGCGCCGGGCACGACCAAGATCCGCGGGATCGAGGCCGACCTGATGCTCCGCCCGGTCAAGGGGCTGACCCTGAACGCCTCCTACGCCTACACCTACACGCGGATTCCGCCGGTCCTCATCCGGGCGACGGCGGGCGGCGTGACGACCAGCGTCCTCCAGAATTTCTACATCGTCTTCACGCCGCGCAACGCCGCCAGCGGGGCGATCGATTACGAGACTCCGATCGGCGGGGGCGGAGCGTCGCTGCGCTTCCACCTCGACGCCAATTACGCGCAGGCGACCCAGGCCTTCGACCAGTTCGCGACGAAGGCGGATTCCTCGTTCATCGTCAACGGGCGGATCGCTTTGGCGGACATTCCGGTCTCGGAGAACGGCCAGGCGGTGACCCTCAGCGTCTGGGCCCGAAACCTGTTCGACGAGCAGCACGTCTACCGCCGCGATCCGTCGAACAGCCTTCCCGGCTCGCCGACGACCAGCGTGACGACGGGAAGCATCGCCAACATCCTCGGCGACTATGGCAATTTCAACGCGCCTCGCACCTTCGGGGTGGAAGCGACGCTCCGCTTCTAGCCGCTCGCGGTGCTGTCCATACCGCGCTCGCGCTCACCAAGGCGCGAGCCGGTCGCGGCGAAGTAGACCATCTCGGCGACGTTGGTGGAATGATCGCCGATTCGCTCCAAGTTCTTGGCGATGAACAAAAGGTGGGTGGCCGGAGTGATGTTCTGCGGGTCTTCCATCATGAAAGTGAGCATCACCCGAAAAATGCTGTTGTAATAGTCGTCGACGGCGCGGTCGCGCTCGCACACCAAAGCGGCTTTCCGGGCGTCGCGGGCGACGAAGGCGTCGAGCGCATCGTGGACCATCTCGGCGGCGAGCCGCGCCATTTCGGGCAGAAGCGAGAGCGGGCGCAGGTTCGCGGTCCGCTCGATCGCCCGCGCCCGCTTGGCGATGTTCTTGGCATAGTCCCCCATCCGCTCGACCACGCCGGCGATCTTGAGGGCCGCGACGACCTCGCGCAGGTCGTCGGCCGCGGGAGCGCGAAGGGCGATGATCTGGACCGCGCGCGCCTCGACCTCGGCTTCGAGGGCGTCGAGCTTCCTGTCGTCCTCTACCACCCGGCGAGCGCCCTCGAGGTCGCGCTCGACGAGGGCGCGCATCGATTCGGCGATCGCGGCTTCGGCGAGACCGCCCATCTCCGCGATGGTGGCGCGAAGCTGGTCGAGATCCTCGTCGATGGCCTTGAGCCTGTATCCGGCGGTGCCTGCCATAATGTCGTCCCCAGCCACACCGGCCAGTCCCTTTGTGTGATGCTTTTGTGACAGTTTGATGACTTGGCGACCGGTCAATCGGCCCGGGGAAGGTGGACGATAACCCGGGTCCCTTCTCCCACGACGCTGCGTATATCGAGCCGTCCGCGGTGGCGGGTGACGATGTGCTTGACGATGGCGAGGCCGAGGCC
>Ga0207657_10006114_pt1 | contig 12515 bp, 8 predicted proteins | sample KBSC33metaG_FD_184316 | JGI IMG/M metagenome (GOLD analysis project Ga0207657, IMG submission 184316) | Corn rhizosphere microbial communities from Kellogg Biological Station, Michigan, USA - KBS C3-3 metaG (SPAdes) (version 2) | ecosystem: Host-associated > Plants > Roots > Rhizosphere > Soil ...
ATGGCGCGCGACAGCCGGTCGAGAAACGGCTTGTCGTCTTCCACGATCATCAGCGTGCGATCGGTCATGGCGGACAGTTCGGCGATTGCGTTCACGGTTCCAGCATCCTTGTTGCAACCTCTAACATATGGTCCCCCGCCGACGGATGCCAAGGGCACATAAGGTCGCTGCCGTGCGGGCGTGCTTACGGAAACGGTTAAGGCGCGCTTTCGGCAATGATTTCAGTGGTCTCGAAGCTCTCGCGCGGCCAGGCGACGCGGACCACGGCACCATGATCGGGAAACGTCCGGTTGGTGAAGGTCACCGTCGCGCCGGTCCGTTCGAGCAGCGTTCGCGCGATGAAGATGCCGAGGCCCAGTCCTTTCCGCTCGGGATAGGTCTGGTCGGCACGTCGCCGCCGCGTCAGATAAGGCTCGCCGATGCGCTTGAGCATGTCGGGAGCAATCCCGGGTCCGTCATCGGAAATGATGACCTCGACGAGGTCCTGGCTCCAGCGGGCGTTGACCTCGACCGTGGTGCGCGCGAAATCGACGGCGTTCTCAAGGATGTTGCCGACACCGTAGAGTGCTGCCGGATTACGCATGCCGACAGGCTCAGGGGAGTTGGCCACGGCGATACGCACTTTGATATCAATGCCGAAATCGCGGTGCGGCGCGACGGTTTCCTCGATCAACGTCGACAGCGGCATGCGGTCAAACGGCGCGCCGCTCGAGGACAGTTGCGCGATCTTGGCAAGGATGTCGCGGCAGCGTTGCGACTGTTCGCGCAGGATCTTGATGTCGCCGGCCAGCGTGCTGTCGGGTGGCGTGGTTTGTTCGAGTTCGCGGGCAATCAGGAAAATGGTCGAGAGCGGCGTGCCGAGTTCGTGCGCGGCGGCGGCGGCGAGGCCGTCAAGCTGCGTGAGGTGCTGTTCGCGCGCCAGCACCAGCTCTGTCGCCGCCAGCGCGTAGGATAACTTGCGGGATTCTTCAGTGACTTGAAAGGTGTAGAGACTGGTGACGCCGATCGCCAGCAGGATCGAGAGCCAGATGCCGGCCATATATACCGGTGGCAACACCAGCGATTCCTCGCGGATCCACGGCAGCGGCAGATGAAAGAAGCCGAGCGCCGTGGAGCAGATCGCCGCGAAGACGCCAAGCCCGATGGTGACGCGGGTCGGCAATCCGGTGGCGGAAATCAGCACCGGCCCCAGAAACAGAAATGAAAACGGATTCTCCAGACCGCCGGTCAGGTACAGCAGGCCCGCCAACTCGGCGATGTTGAGCGCCAGCAGCGCGGCCGCGTAGCGCGGTTCGAGCCGCTGCATCGGATTGAACGCCATCTGCAGCGCCAACGTGACGACGGCCGACACGGCAATAATGGCGACGCAGGGAATGACCGGAACATCGAAGTCGAGGCTCTGTACCACGAAGAAAATCGCGGCGAGTTGTCCGAGCGCGGCGAGCCAGCGCAGCCGCAGGATGGTGTCCAGGCGGATGTACCGACGCGGGTGCTGAAGATCGGGAACGGCGACGTCGGTCATGGCCGGAGCTTAGCCCGAGCAGCATCGATCGCAAATTGCCGGCATTGGTTGGCTGCCACGGATTCCTCATTCAGGAGACGAATAGTTCCATTAACCCCTGTCCGGCATGATGTTTATGCTCAATATCGGTTGCATAAGGCTTATGGACGGATTGACGCACTGCGGTCGAGTGGTCAGGATGTTGCGTTGCAAAAGGAAGAATCAAGAAACAAGTCAAGAAATAAGTCTCGGGCAATAGGGCTCGCAATCGGGGATCGACATGGCGATTGGTGAATTTGGCGGAGCCCCAGTGCTGCCGTTGGAAGGCAGCCCGGCACTCACGACGCCGCTGTACTGGATGTACGAGATGGGCCAGGCTTCGCTCAACCCCGCGCGGGCTGTGACCGATGCCACCAAGATCCTGTTCCAGAATCCGCTAAATCCCTGGTCGCATACGCAGTTCGGCAAATCCGTCGCTGCCGGTTGCGAGTTGTTCGAGCGCACGACGCGCCGCTATGGCAAGCCGGAATGGGGACTGAACGACACCGAAGTCAACGGCGTCCACACGCCGGTCGAAGTCCGCTCGATCTGGGAAAAGCCGTTTTGCCGGTTGCTGCATTTCAATCGCAAGCTGACCCGGCCGTTGTCGACGCCGCAGCCGCGTGTGCTGATCGTGGCGCCGATGTCCGGCCACTATGCGACGCTGCTGCGCGGCACGGTCGAGGCGATGCTTCCGGCGCATGACGTCTACATCACCGATTGGGCCGATGCGCGCATGGTGCCGCTGTCGGACGGTCGTTTCGATCTGGAAGACTACGTCGATTATCTCATTGAAATCCTGCACGTGCTGGGCGGCGACGTCCACATCATGGCGGTGTGCCAGCCCGCGGTGCCGGTGGTGATTGCGGCGTCGGTGATGGAAGCCGCACGCGATCCGAATGTGCCGCTGTCGATGACCTTGATGGGCGGCCCGATCGATACCCGCCGCAATCCGACGGCGGTCAACAAGCTGGCGGAAGAGCGCGGCATCGAGTGGTTCCGCAACAACGTCATCACCAAGGTGCCGTTCCCGCATCCCGGCTTCATGCGCGACGTCTATCCAGGCTTCCTGCAGCTCACCGGCTTTGTCAGCATGAATCTCGACCGTCACGTCGATGCGCACAAGCGGCTGTTCAGCAATCTGGTCAAGGGCGACGGCGACAAGGTCGAGAAGCACCGCGACTTCTACGACGAATACCTCGCCGTGATGGACCTGAGCGCGGAATATTACCTGCAGACCGTCGATCAGGTGTTCGTCAAGCACGCCTTGCCCAAGGGCGAGATGACCCATCGCGGCAAGCCGGTCGATCCCTCGAAGATCACACGCATTGCACTGATGACGGTGGAAGGCGAGAACGACGACATCTCCGGCCTCGGCCAGACCGAGGCGACCCACGAACTGTGCAGCTCGATTCCGCAGTCGCGCCGTGTGCATTACGTGCAGAAGGGCGTCGGCCATTACGGCGTCTTCAACGGCTCGCGCTTCAAGTCCGAAATCGTGCCGCGCATTTCCGATTTCATGTTGTCGTCAGGCCGCGGCAAGAGCGCTCTGTCGGTCGTGAGCGCTGCCGAGTAGCGATTGGCTCGTGATCGAGGCTTAAAACCCTCGATCGCAGCCCGTTGCAACGGATCGGGACGCGGTTCGCTGGCGGCTCGATGGCCGTGAAACCTGCGATCGAATCCGGATTCATCGACTCCTAAAGTAATGATTGTGGCCTCATTATTTAAAGGGGCCAGTCCAGCGAATTTGAAGCGAAATTTCGGGTTTCCGACCCCATGATATAGGGCAGACGAAGCCCAAAGCCCCTGTATATTGGGCAAATGATTTGTTTTTGCGCTGAGCGATTTCCTTGGCGGCGGATATGGCAAAGTCCGGGCGACTTTCTGCTGTCCGGACCTGCTGACATGGCTTTTCGCGCCCTCCTTTATCGTCGTCCCACCGAACCATCCACCATCGCGGTCAAATTCGGTTCGCAAATCTTCGCCATTCGACTGCGGCGGCACCGTCGCGCGCGGCGCTATACCTTGCGTATTCATCCGAGCGATCGCGAAGCGATCCTGACCATGCCGCCGCGCGGCACCATCGCCGATGCGCGCGATTTCGCGCAACGTCATGGTGGCTGGATCGCGGCACGTCTCGGCCGATTGCCGAAAGCTGCACCATTTCAACCGGGTGTGATCGTTCCGCTGCGCGGTGTTGCGCACAAGATCGTGCATCGTGCCGGGACGCGCGGCACGGTGTGGAGCGAAATTCGCGACAGCGGCGAGCGGATTCTCTGTGTTGCCGGCGGCATCGAACACATCGACCGTCGCATCCATGACTTCCTCAAGCGCGAGGCGCGCCGCGACCTGCAGAAGGCGTCGGAGGTCTATGCCGGCCAACTCGGAGTGAAGGTAAAGCGAATCTCGATTCGCGATCAGTCGAGCCGCTGGGGTTCGTGCACCTCGGCGGGATCGCTGTCATTCTCGTGGCGGCTGATCCTGGCGCCGCCTTACGTGCTGGATTATCTCGCCGCGCATGAAGTCGCGCATCTGGTCGAGATGAATCATTCGCTGCGGTTCTGGAAGGTAGTGGGGCGCATCTGCCACCATACCGAGCGCGCCAAGACCTGGCTCGACGTCCACGGCAACGATCTGCATCGTTACGGCATTCAGGATTAGAGCACGGCCCTGAGAGGTGGCGATCGGCCTTCGAGAAACGGACCGTTCATTCCAAAAGATCCGTCGCGAGCTTGATCCGATGCAATCGGGTCAGCTTCATGCAACCCGATCAGCGTCCGCCGAACAGCCGATCCATCAGCCAGCCATCAAGTCCGCTCGCCGCTTCCGGTCGCACCGACGTTCGCGTCGGGGCAGGGCGTCCTGCCATCCCGGTTGTGGCGGCCGGCATGTCCGGCTGAGGACTGTTGGATTGCGTGAACGATGGCGCGGCGTTGGCGAACAAGCCGCCCTGCGAAGCCATCGGCAGTCCGGCGACCGGCACGCCCTGATGCGCCGCGCGCATGAAGCGAGTCCAGACTTCGACCGGCAGGCCGCCGCCGGTGGCCTTGCGTGTCGGAGAGTTATCGTCGTTGCCGAGCCAGACCCCGGTGACAAGCTTGGCGGTGTAGCCGATGAACCAGGCGTCGCGGAAATCCTGACTGGTGCCGGTCTTTCCGGCGGCGGTCCAGCCGGGAATCTCCGCCTTGCGCGCGGTGCCGCTGACCAGCGTTTCACGCATCATGGTGTTCATCATCGCGACGTTGCGCGGCTCGATCACTTGATCCAGCGGATCGGGCGGCCGCTGATACAACACCTTGCCACCGTCGGTGCGGATCCTGTTGACGACGTGAGGCGATACCGCCCGGCCACCATTGGCGAACGGTGCATAGGCTCCGGCCAGTTCGAGCAGCGAGACTTCCGAGGTGCCGAGCGCGATCGAGGCATTGGCCTCGAGTTTCGAGGTGATGCCGAGCCGATGCGCGGTGCGCACTACGTTCTTCGCGCCGACCTCCAATCCCAGCCGAACGGCAACGGTGTTGAGCGACATCGCCAGCGCCTGGGTCAGGGTGACGCTGCCGAAATATTCGTGGCTGTAATTCTCAGGCTTCCAGCCTTTGACGTCGATCGGGGCGTCCTGCCGGATCGTGTCCGGCGTCAAGCCCGCCTCGATGGCGGTGAGATAGACGAACGGCTTGAACGCCGATCCCGGCTGGCGCTTGGCGGTGACGGCGCGATTGAACTGGCTGTCCGCGTAGTTGCGGCCGCCGACCATGGCGCGTACCTCGCCGGTCGGTGTCATCGCCACCAGCGCGCCCTGCGTCACGTTGAACTTCACGCTTTTCGCGGCCAGTTCATCAATGACGGAAGCCTCGGCGATGCTTTGCAGCTTCGGATCGATCGAGGTTTCCACGGTGATATTCTGATCGATCTGGCCGACCAGGTCGTCGAGCACTTCCGCGATCCAGTCGGCGACATAGTTGATGGTGCCGGCGCCGGTCGGTTTGACGGCGTAGGAGGGATGCGTGATGGCGGCTTGCGCCTGCTGCTCGGTGATGAAATGCGCGTCGGCCATGGCGGCCAGCACGGTTTGCGCGCGTTTCTCGGCGCCTTCGGGATTGCGGTTCGGCGCCAGCCGGGACGGCGACTTGACAAGGCCCGCGAGCATGGCCGCCTCAGCCAATGTGACCTTGCGCGCCGATTTGCCGAAATACTTCTGCGCCGCCGCCTCGACGCCGTAAGCGCCGGAGCCGAAATAGACGCGATTGAGGTACAATTCGAGAATCTGGCTTTTGGAATGCTTGCGCTCCAGCCAGAATGCCAGTTCGACCTCCTGCAACTTGCGCTGCATGGTGCGTTCCTGGGTCAGGAACAGGTTCTTGGCGAGCTGCTGGGTCAGTGTGGAGCCACCCTGCGAGACGCCGCGATGCAGGATATTGGCGATGGCAGCGCGGACGATGCCGAGCGGATCGATGCCGTAGTGCGAATAGAACCGACGATCCTCGATGGCGATGAACGCCTTCGGCAGATACGGCGGCAGGTCCTTCAGCGCGACATTGGCGCCGGCCATTTCGCCGCGCGTTGCCAGCACGCTGCCGTCGAGCCCGACGATCTGGATGGTCGGTGGCCGTTTGGGAATCTCCAGCGACTGGATCGGTGGCAGGTGCGCGCCGACCCAGATCACGACGCCGGTGACGGCAATGGTCGCCCACAGCCCAAGCACCGCGCCCCAATAGAATGTGCGATAGAGCCCGCGCCGCAGGCCGCCCGCGGAACGGCGTTTGCGGGATTTGCCTGAACCGGATTTGCCGCCTCGTGGCGCATTGCCGCCGGACCCGCGCTTCGCGGCGGGTTTTTTCGGCTTGTCGTCGCTGGCGATGGTGATGCGGTCCTGCAAGTTGAGACGCAATTCGGACAGCGACGCGCCGAGCCCGAATTGCGGCTCCTTGCGGCTGCCGCCCTTTTTCTTTCCCCACGCCATGCGTAACTGCACCCACGCCAATCGGTCGACGCAGATTATCGGGCGGGGTTTAAAGGCACGTAAAGCGAAGGTTAACGCTAACGCCGCGGCGTCTGGACAAGTGCCAGAGAAATAAGACGTTCAGACGTCCTTAACCCTACCGGCTGGCGACCGCGGTCGTTCAATGGCGAATATAAAACTGCCGGCGCGATGCGAAGGCACGGCGCCGGCAGGGTTGGATGTCGAGCAGCAATAGCGCGTGCTATCCGCTTGCGTCGTCGGTGATGATCGGGCCGAAACCTTCCCAACGCTCGCCGTCGAACTTCATCATCTGTAGTTGCTTGTTGACGCGATAATCGGTCGGCGATGTGGAGCCGACGATCCCGGGCAGCGAAAGATCGAGTTGCACGTTGTTCAGGCTGGTCGCCTGCTTCATGACGTTTTCGCGGGTCAGGTTGTCGCCGGCAGCCTTCAGAACATGCACCAGCAGTTGCGCGGTGCTGAAGCCGTAGGTGTTGAAGCTCGAGTCCTTGTCGCCCTCGGGATAATACTTCGCCATGAACGCGAAGAACTTCTTCATCCCGGCGTCGTCCTTCCATTTCGGATCGAGCGGATCCTTGCCGTAATTGACGCTGATGATGCCCTTGGAGTTTTCCAGCCCGGCCGGCTTCATCACCGCGCCGACCGAGGTCGCGTTGATGTCGAGGATATGGACGGGCTTCCAGGCGAGGTCGGCGATTTTCTTGATCGCCTGCGCCGCGAATTTCGGTGTCGATGCGTCGTAGAACAGATCGGCCCCGAGCGATTTCAGCTTGACGATCTGGGAATCGATGGTGGGGTCGGTCAATTCGTAGGAAGTTTCACCGACGATCATGGTCTTGGCCTTGTCGCCGAGGCCTTCCTTCAAACCGGTGACATAATCGCGGCCGAGATCGTCATTCTGAAACAGAACGCCGATCTTGGCGTTCGGGTAATTGGCCAGAATGTATTTCCCGTAGATGCGGCCTTCGGACTGATAGTTCGGGTTGAAACCCATCGTCCACGGAAAGTTCTTCGGGTCGGTGAAGCGCGATGCGCCGGTCGCCGCGAAAAGCTGCGGGACTTTCTTCTGGTTGAGATACTTCTGCACGGCGGCGTTGGGCGGTGTGCCGATCAACTGGAACGTCAGCAGCACTTCGTCGCTTTCGACCAGCTTTCGGACCTGCTCGACGGTTTTCGGCGGGCTGTAGGCGTCGTCATACTGGATGAAGTTGATCTTGCGACCGTTGATGCCGCCCTCATCGTTGACCATCTTGAAATAGGCGGCCTGCGTCTTGCCGATGGTGGCATAGGCAGAGGCCGGTCCGCTGAACGGCACCGTCTGGCCGATCTTGATTTCGGTGTCGGTCGCGCCGGGGTCATATTTCTTCTGCGCATAAGCCGTCGAGATCGACAGCGCGATGGTGATCGCGGACGCAGCTGTCACGTTGAAAAGGCTATCCCTCATTCGTTGCATCCCTTTTTGTGTCGCATCGGACAATTATTATTGTGACGGTCTTTATTGCGGTCTTGTCCAGCAGGTCTGGGCGCCGCCTGTCTGGATACTGACGGAGCCCATGCGGCAATGCAAGACGATGTCGGCGCGGCGATCGGTCCGACCTCAGGCCAACCAGAGCAGCAGCAGCGCCACGGCAGCGGGAATGGCCTGCACATACAGGATCCGCATGCTGACCGAAGCCGCGCCATAGGCCCCCGCGACAATGACGCAGAGCAGGAAGAAGACCTTGATCTGGAATGCGAAGACGGGATTCGGGTGGATTAGTCCCCAGATCAGGCCGATAGCCAGGAAACCGTTGTAGAGACCTTGATTGGCGGCGAGGACGGCGGAATCCCTGGCTTTTTCGAGGGAGTTGCCAAACGTCTTCAATCCGCGCGGCTTGGTCCAGAGGAACATTTCAAGGATCAGAAAATAGATGTGCAGCACTGCCACCAGCGCCACCAGAATATTGGCTATCGTGCTCATGTCGGCATGCCCCCAAAGTTCGTGATGCTAAGTCGTAATGCTACAGTCTCGATCACATGAATTGATCGCCCACACGCTAACACGCAATCGTTCCGGAAACGCCATGCCAGCGAAGTCACCCGAAAAATTCTCGCTCGACCGCTTCAAGACGCCGATCGGCGTCGCGCTGCTGGTGACCGATGCCGCCGGTCATCTCTGCGCGCTCGACTGGGACGATTTTGAAGATCGCCTGATCAGGCTGATGCGCCAGCAGCACGGTGATACCGCGCTAAGCGAAGGACGCGCGCCGCGCGACATCACGACGGCGCTGGCGGCGTATTTCGCCGGTGACCTGAAGGGTTTGCGGGGGATCAAATGCCGGCTGGCCGGAACGCCGTTCCAGCGCAGCGTCTGGTCGGCGTTGCGCCGTATTCCGGCCGGCACCACCACCAGTTACGGCGCGCTGGCGGAGCGCATCGAGCGGCCCACGGCGGTGCGGGCGGTGGGCCACGCCAACGGCGCCAATCCGATCAGCGTCGTGGTGCCGTGCCACCGTGTTATCGGCGCCGACGGCTCATTGACCGGTTACGGCGGCGGGCTCGATCGCAAGCGTTGGCTGCTCGCGCATGAGGGTGTGGCGGTTGCCGGATAATAGGCTGAACGGTTACGCGGCCGGCGGTTCGGCCACCATTTCGTTGGTCAGCAGATGCACCAGCGCGCGCTTGATCGCCGCCTGTCGCGTCGGTGCGGTAATCTGCGCGCCCAGCAAATCTGTCACATAGAACACGTCGCGGGCACGCTCGCCGAACGTCGCCACGTGCGCCGAGGCGATATTGAGATTGAGTTTCGAGATCGCCGTCGTCAGTTGATAAAGCAGGCCCGGCCGGTCGAGGCCGGACACTTCGATCACGGTGTGACGGTCCGACCACTGGTTGTTGATGATGACTTCGGGCTCGACCACGAATGGCCGCAGCTTGCCGCGACCGGCGACGCGGCGCGCCACCACTTCCGGTAGCCGCAGCTTGCCTTCGAGCACCTGCTCGATCATCTCGCCGATCCGCGTGGCGCGGCGCCCTTCGTCTTCGTCGCGGTCGTATTCGCGCGAGATGGCGATGGTATCCAGCGCGCGGCCGTCGGTGGTGGTGTAGATTTGCGCGTCGACGATGTTCGCGCCGGCCGACGCGCAGGCGCCGGCGATGATCGATAGCAACCACGGGTGGTCGTTGGCCAGGATAGTCAGTTCGGTGACGCTGCGGGCTTCGTCGAAGCCGACATTGATCGCCAGCTTGTGGCTGCCCTGCTCGGCGGATTTCAGGAATCGCGCATGGCGAATCTTGCGCGGCAGGTCGACCTTGAGCCAGTAGGCCGGATAGTGCCGCCCGATATAGGCGTTGAGTTCCGGTTCCGGCCATTCCCTGAACGCGGCGCGAAATTCGGCCTGCGCCACTTCGATGCGCTGCGCGCGGTTCACTTCCGAGAAGCCGCCGGTCAGCACCGGCTCCGTCTCGTAATAAAGCGTGCGCAGGAGTTGCGCTTTCCAGCCGTTCCAGACGCCGGGGCCGACACCGCGAATGTCGGCGGTGGTCAGGATGGTGAGCAGCTTCATGTGCTCGACCGATTGCACCACAGCAGCGAAGTTCTCGATGGTCTTGCGGTCCGACAGATCGCGCGATTGCGCCACCGTCGACATGGTCAGGTGTTGCTCGATCAGCCATGCCACCATGGCGGTGTCGGCGGCGTTGAATCCCAGTCGCGGGCACAGCCGCCGCGCTACCTTTGCGCCGGCGATCGAATGATCCTCCGGGCGGCCTTTGGCGATGTCGTGCAGCAAGGTGGTGATGTAGATGACAGCGCGATGTTCCGGGCGGATCTTGCGCATCAGATCGGAGGCCAGCACGAATTCCTCGTTGCCGCCGCGTTCGATGTCCTGCAGGTAGCCGATGCAGCGCAGCAGGTGCTCATCGACCGTGTAGTGGTGATACATGTTGAACTGCATCATCGACACGATCTTGCCGAAGGCGCGGATGAATTGCCCGAGCACGCCGGTCTCGTTCATCCGCCGCAGCACCACCTCGGCGTCGTTCGAGGTCAGGATTTCGATGAACAGCTTGTTGGCTTCGGGGTTCTCACGGACTTGCGGCCCGATCAGCCGCAAGGAGCGCGTAACGGCCCGCATCGCATCGGGATGAAAGGCGAGGTTGTTCTTCTGGGCGAGGCGGAAGATGCGGATCAGGTTGACCGGGTCGTGCTTGAACACGTCCGGTGCGGCCAGGTTGATACGGTTGTTGTCGACGATGAAATCGTCGCTGTCCGGCACCCGCCGCCGCCTGATGCCGGGGCGGAGCCGCGCCATCATCCGGCTGAGCACCGGTGCCGGCTTGGCCTGCTGGTCCTCCAGCTTGGCGCACAGGATCGCGGTGAGGTCGCCGACGTCCTTGGCGACCAGGAAGTAGTGCTTCATGAAGCGTTCGACATCCTGCATGCCGGGATGCGAGGTGTAGCCGAGCCGGATCGCGATCTCGCGCTGCATGTCGAACGACAGCCGCTCTTCGGGGCGTCCGGTGACGAAGTGCATGTTGCAGCGGACCGACCACAGAAAATCGGCGCAGCGCCGGAAGGTGCGATATTCCTGCGCATCGAACACGCCGCGCTCCAGCAACTCGTCGGTATCGCTCACGCGGTAGACGTATTTGGCGATCCAGAACAACGTGTGCAGGTCGCGCAGCCCGCCCTTGCCGTCCTTGACGTTCGGCTCGACCAGATAGCGCGATTGCCCGGCGCGGCGGTGGCGCTCTTCGCGCTCGGCCAGCTTCGCCGTGACGAATTCGGTGGCGGTGCCTTGCACCACTTCCTTGTCGAAGCGCGTCACCAGTTCGTCGTAGAGCGCCTGGTCGCCGGCGAGGTAGCGCGTTTCGAGAATGGCGGTGCGAATCGTCATGTCGCCGCGCGCCTGCCGGATCGATTCGTCCACCGAACGGGTGGCGTGGCCGACCTTCAGCCCCATGTCCCACAGGCAGTAAAGGATCGCCTCGGCGACCTGCTCGCCCCAGGCGGTCTGCTTGTAGGGCAGGATGAACAGCAGATCGATGTCGGATTCCGGCGCCATCAGGCCGCGGCCATAGCCGCCGGTGGCGACCACCGCCATGCGCTCCGCGCCGGTCGGGACCGGCGACCGATACAGATACCGGGTGGCCGTGGCGAACAACATGTGGATGATTTCATCCTGCACGAAACACAGCCGTTCGGCGCAGCGGCGCCCGTGACGGTCCTTCAGCAGCACCGCCTGCGCCGCCTCGCGCGCTTTGATCATTTCGATCTTCAATAGCTGCGCCAGCGCCGCCCGGAAGGCGTCGTCACGCCCGGCATGCTTGGCCGCCAGGGCATCGATGTCGGCAGTGATGCGCGAGGTGTCGAATGACGCTTCTGCCTCGGCCGGCGGTGGCAACACGGTGCTCTCCATGACAAACCGGATATCGGACGGCGCGCGTGCTGTCACTGCTCATTGTGGAGGAGGCGGTACCTGCCGCTGCAACATGCCTCCTCTGCAAGGCAGGCAGTAACTCATTGAAAGCCGGTATCTTTATGATGCCGCCGTGGCCCGGGAAGGCGCCAGCCCCAATCAGGCGATGGTGATATGCCGCGAGGGCCGCTACATTCAGCCGACCTTATCCGGGAGAGAAATACATGGACGCCGCCCAACTCCGCGCTATCCAGGCTCCGATCAAAGATCGCATCAAGTCCAATCCGAAGGCGGCGTTGATTACCCTGAAAGCCAAGGGGTCGATCGATAACGACGGCATCGCCTGCAAGGTCGAGACCGGCCGTGCGCTGGCAGTCGCGGGGCTGCATCCCGCGACCGGCGGTTCCGGCCTCGAACTCTGCTCGGGCGATATGCTGCTCGAGGCGCTGGTGGCCTGCGCGGGTGTGACGCTGAAGTCAGTCGCGACCGCTGTCGAAGTGCCGCTGCGCTCCGGCCACGTCACCGCCGAGGGTGATCTGGATTTTCGCGGCACGCTCGGCGTCGATAAGGAGACGCCGGTCGGTTTTGCCGAGAT
>Ga0207657_10006115_pt1 | contig 12512 bp, 16 predicted proteins | sample KBSC33metaG_FD_184316 | JGI IMG/M metagenome (GOLD analysis project Ga0207657, IMG submission 184316) | Corn rhizosphere microbial communities from Kellogg Biological Station, Michigan, USA - KBS C3-3 metaG (SPAdes) (version 2) | ecosystem: Host-associated > Plants > Roots > Rhizosphere > Soil ...
GCCCGCGAACCGCAGCAACGCGGCGACCTCCAGGAGACCCACCGGCAGCTGACGCACGCCCAGGACATCGTGATGGAGCTGCAGGCGAGCCTGCGCGCCGACCAGTTCCGCGGCGGCTACGACCTCTCGGCCCTGTACGGCTTCCTGCACCGCCAGCTCGTGATGGCCAACATCCACAAGGACGCCGCCATCACCGACGAGTGCCTGGCGCTGGTCACCGACCTCTGCGAGACCTGGCGCCAGGCGGCGCTGGAGTCGGTCTCCGGCCCGGCAAGGACGGCCTGACCATGAACCGGGATCGGGCCCGCGCAGTCTGGGAGGCAGAGCTCGAGCGCCTCGAGCTCGACGTGATCTCCATCGAACGGCTGCTCCGCGGTCTGGAGAGCGCGCCGATCGAGCCGTGGCGTCCCCCGTCCGTGCTCGGCGCGATGCCGGTCGACCTGGCCGCGAAGGCGCGCGAGCTGCTGGCGCGTCAGCTGGCCGCGACGACCGCGCTGAGCTCCGCGCTCGCCGCTGCGCAGAAGCAGGTCGCGTACGCCGACCGCGTCATCGACATCACCGGCCGCTCCCCGGTCGAGCCGGTGTACTTCGACCTGGAGGCGTGACGCCGCTACGGCGTCCCCACCCACTCCTCGGTGCCGTCGGTGAAGACCTGGTGCTTCCAGATCGGCACCCGCTCCTTGAGCCGGTCGATCAAGGCACGGGACGCGGCGAACGCCTGATCGCGGTGCGCGGCCGAGACCGCCGAGACCACCGCGAGGTCCCCGATCTCCAGGACCCCGACCCGGTGCACCGCCGCCAGCGCGATCGCGTCGAACTCCGCGGCCACCTCGGCGGCGACCTCGGAGAGGCGGTCCAGAGCCGTCGGGTGCGCCGAGTACTCGAGGCGGACGACCCCCTGGCCGTGGTCGTGGTCGCGGACCGCGCCGACGAAGACGTTCAGGCCCCCGGCCGACGCATCCCTGACCGCGGACGTCACCTCGGCGACGTCGAGCGGGTGGTCGCGGACGTCGATCAACCGGACCACGGGGCGAGTGGGGACGGGGGTCACACCGGAACGATAGGTCTGCCTGGGTCTGCCCGGTAACTTGGAGCCATGAGCAACGACGCCGGCAACGGTCCCGGCGGCCCAGAAGACAGTGCCGGGGACAACGCCGGGGACAACGCGGACGACGGCGCGGGCCGACGGCCCGACAACCCGTTCCAGGGCACCCCGTTCGAGCAGATCTTCGGGGCGTTCGGGTCCGGCGGCCTGCCCGACCTCGGCGGTCTCGACCTCGGCGCGCTGATGGGCCAGATGCAGTCGCTGATGCAGCCGTACGACGGTCCGGTGAACTGGACGCTCGCTGTCGACATCGCCCGGCGCACGTCCGCCCAGGAGCCCGATCCGAGCCCCGACCGAGCTGCGCAGACCAGGGTCGCGGACGCCTTCCGGCTCGCCGACCACTGGCTCGACGACACCACGACCCTGCCCTCCGGCGTCAGCACGACCGCGGCGTGGAGCCGCGCGGACTGGATCGAGCAGACCACCGACGTGTGGCGGGTGCTCGTCGAGCCGGTCGCCGAGCACGTCGTCGGTGCGATGGGCGACGCGCTGCCCGAGGAGGCCCGTGCGATGGCCGGCCCGCTGATCGGGATGATCGGCAAGGCCGGCGGAGCGATGTTCGGCCAGCAGGTCGGTCAGGCCCTCGGCGGTCTCGCCGGCGAGGTGCTGACCGCGTCCGACATCGGCCTGCCGCTCGGGCCGGCCGGCAAGGCCGCCCTGCTGCCGCACAACATCGTCGCGTTCGCCGACGGCCTCGACGTCACCGAGGACGACGTACTCCTCTACCTCGCGCTGCGCGAGGCCGCCCACCAGCGCCTGTTCGCGCACGTGCCCTGGCTGCGTGCCCACCTGATCTCCGCGGTCGAGGACTTCGGGCGGGGCGTCACGATCGACGTCTCCGGCATCGAGGAGTCCCTCGGCCAGCTCGACCCGACCAACCCGGCCGCGATCCAGGACGCGATCAACGGCGGCCTCTTCGAGCCGCGCAAGACCCCTGCCCAGGAGGCCGCGCTGAGCCGGCTGGAGACGACGCTGGCGCTCGTCGAGGGCTGGGTCGACGAGGTCGTCGGCCAGGCCACGGCCGAGCGGATGCCGGCTGCGGGCAAGCTGCAGGAGGCGATCCGTCGGCGTCGGGCCGCGGGAGGTCCCGCCGAGGAGACCTTCGCCGCGCTGGTCGGCCTCGAGCTGCGTCCGCGCCGCCTGCGCGACGCATCGGCCCTCTGGGGCTCGCTGCGCTCCCGCCAGGGGCACGAGGCGCGCGACGCGGTGTGGGCCCACCCCGACCTGCTGCCCACCGCGGCCGACCTCGACGACCCTCTCGGCTTCCGCGAGGACATGCCCGAGGTCGAGGAGCTCACCGACGCAGCCTTCGACGAGGCGATCGCCGAGCTGCTGAAGGGCGACGAGCCGGACTCCCCCGAGTCGTGAGCCTGCACGCCGACGCCCTGGCGGTGCTCGAGGACTGGTCGGCCCCGGATCCGCAGCAGGCAGCTCGGCGACAGGCGTACGTCGACCACCTGCGGGCGCGCCCGGACGGTTGGGCCAAGGCGTGCTTCCCCGACCACCTGACCGCGGGCGCGCTGGTGCTCTCCCGCGACGGCGACCGGGTGCTGCTGAACCTGCACCGCAAGGCGCGACGCTGGTTCGCCTTCGGCGGCCACCTGGAGCCCGAGGACGCCACGTTGGCGGGTGCTGCGTTGCGTGAGGGCACGGAGGAGTCCGGGCTTCCCGACCTCCTCCTCAACCCCGAGCCCGTCCACCTGTCGTTGCACGAGGTCGACTTCTGCGACCCACGTGGGACGGTCCGCCACCTCGACGTGCGCTTCCTGGCCCGACCGGGCGCAGCCACCGAGCCGGTCCTCAGCGACGAGTCGCTGGACCTGCGGTGGTTCCCCGTGGGCGACGTACCGACCGACGAGCCCGACATGCTCGACCTGATCCGGTTGGCCCGGGAGCGTCTCTAGTCGCAGGCCTCCAGCTCGAGGTGCGCCGCCGCGGCGATCCCCTCGAGATAGCCCTTGGCTCGCTCCGCCTTCGGGAACCGGTCGACCCAGCCCCAGAACCTCCGGTCGTGGTTCGGCTCGATGAGGTGGGCCAGCTCGTGCAGCAGGACGTAGTCGATCACCCACGCCGGCATCGCCTGGAGCCGGTCGGAGAGCCGGATCGTGCCCTCACCGGTGGTGCACGAGCCCCAGCGGGTGGTCATGTTCGAGACCCAGCGCACCGACACCGGCGCGACCGAGTCCTGCAGGTAGTCGCGGGCGAGCTCCCGGGCGCGGCGCATCAGCTGCTCGTCGGTGCGGCGGCCGCGCTGCTCGCTGCGCGCGAGCCGGCCGAGCATGGTGTCGACCCACTCGGTCTCCTCCGCCCGGGTGAACCGTGCCGGAATCATCACCACGACCTTGCCGTCCTTGCGGTACGCCGACACGGTGCGCGTGCGCCGGTGTGAGCGCCGCACCTCCACCAGGGGCCGATCCATGTCGAGAAATTACCGCCGCCGACCCCGTTTCGGGGGGCGACACCAGCAGGTGTGGATCCTCAGCCCGAGATCCGCGCGCCGGCCCAGGCGAGGAGACGCTCGGCGGCCCAGGTGTTCACGATCCGATCCGCGTCCAGCCCCAGCTCCTCCGCCCGGGCGCAGCCGTAGGACACGAAGTCCAGCTGCCCGGGCGCATGGGCGTCGGAGTCGATGGAGAAGAGGCAGCCCAGGTCGATCGCGAGCCGCAACAGCTTCGTGGGCGGGTCACGACGCTCGGGACGCGAGTTGATCTCCACCGCGACGTCGTGCTCGACGCACGCCTCGAAGACCGCCCGCGCGTCGAACTCCGACTGCGGGCGGATGCCCCGGCCACCGGTCACCAGCCGACCCGTGCAGTGACCGAGCACGTTGGTGAACGGGTTCGCGACCGCCGTACACATCCGCCGGGTCATCGCGTCCTTGTCCATCCGCAGCTTCGAGTGCACCGACGCGACCCGGACCTCGAGCCGGGCGAGCATCTCCTCGGTCTGGTCGAGCGACCCGTCATCGAGGATGTCGACCTCGATGCCCTTGAGCAGCCGGAACGAGCCTCCCGTCGCAAGGTGCTCGTTGACCGCGTCGACAACGCTGAGCTGCTCGGTCAGCCGGGCCACCGACAGCCCGTTGGCCACCTTGAGCCGCGGCGAGTGGTCGGTCAGCACGAGGTACTCGTGGCCGAGCTCCATCGCCGTGAAGGCCATCTCCTCGATCGGCGAGCCGCCGTCGGACCAGTCGCTGTGCGAGTGCAGGTCACCGCGCAGCGCCGCCCGAAGGTCCGCGCCGCCGTCCACGAGGGCGCCGGCGGTCTCCTCCTCGAGCCGGGCGAGGCGCGCCGGCATCCGGCCGGCCACGGCGTCCTCGATCACCTCGGCCGTGGACGCGCCGATCCCCGGCAGGTCGCGCAACGTCGCGTCGCGGACGCGGGCGACCACCTCGTCGCCGAGCGGCAGGATCGTGGCAGCCGCGGCGCGGAAGGCCTTGACCTTGTAGGTCTCCGCCCGGCTGCGCTCGAGCAGGAAGGCGATCCGCCGAAGCGCGGCGACCGGTCCGTCGGGGTAGGGGTCGGGCATGCGGTGATTGTCCCCAATGCGGTGTGATCCACAGCACACGGGCTCCTGTCCACACGCCGTCCACAGGGTTTTCCACAGGCCGTGGACAATCCCGGTTCCGCACAGGGCGCTCCGCGTTGACCGCTGCCACCCGCTCGCCTACCGTGACGCCCGAGAAGGACCGCCCTCGACCATCGCCGGGCAGGTGTTCGCAAGGGGAAGGCAAGCACCCGACGGCGGCGGTCGGGGGCCTTCTGCGTCTCGGCGCCGCCGGGCCGGGCCACTCGGCATACGACGTACGGGCCGGGCACACCAGATTGCGTGTGCCAAGCCCCAATTTCACAACCCGGGTTGTGAATTTTCAGCGCCCCCGGAACCGCGCTGGGCGTTTCTCCCGTGCGGCCAGGACGCCTTCTTGGAGGTCCTCGGTGGCCAACGTGACCGGCTGCGCGAGCGCCTCCCACTGCACCGCGGCCTCCAGATCACGGTGGCCTCCGCCGCGCAGCGCGACAGTGGTGTAGCGGCTGGCGATCGGCGCGGTGGCGGCGATCGCGTCGGCGACCGTCTGCACCTCGTCGGCGAAGGCGTCGTCGGCGAAGAGCCGTGAGACGAGTCCGAGCCGGAGGGCCTCCTCGGCGTCGACGACCCGACCGGTGAGCAGCAGCTCCCGGGCGTTCGCCTCGCCGACGACGTCGGGCAACAGGTACGTCGCGGCCATCCCCGGATTCATCCCGAGCCGCACGAAGGGCGCGCTGAAGCGGGCACCGGACGCGGCGTACCGGAGGTCGCAGGCCAGCGCCAGGCAGAGCCCGGCGCCGACCGCAGGGCCGTTGACGGCCGCGATCGTCGGCACCTCGAGCCGGCGGATCGCCAGCCAGGCACGGTAGAACGCGATCATCCGGGTGCGCAGCTGGTCGACCGAGGCATCCGGTTCGCTCGCGATCCAGCGTGGGTCCCCGCCCGAGCAGAACGCGGTCCCCTCGCCGGTCACCACGACCACACGGACGTCGCGATCGGCTGCCAGGTGCTCGAGCACCAACCCCCAGGAGCGGGTCATGTCATCGGTCATCGCGTTGCGCTGGGCCGGGTTGTCGAGCACCAGGCGGGCGACGCCGGGCGTCGGGCGCTCGAGCCGGAGGTGGGTCAGCAAGGGAAGATCGGCGGAGTTGGGCGCGGGCATGGGCGGAGAGTAGCCCACAGGAAACACGCTCGAAGTGGGCTCCCGGTGCACGAAATGAGCGCGAACGTGGTCTAGGGTCGAATCGGGTCCGAACCGGACCCCGGCGGGTCTTCCCCAAGACTCCCGCCGCGACGACCAGGCGACATGATCAAGGAGGCCGTCATGGCGGAGAGCTGGAGCGGCGAGTTCTACTGCGTGAAGTGCAAGGAGAAGCGTGAGGCCGAGGGTCACATCGAGGTCAACGAGAAGGGCACCAAGATGGCCAAGGCCACCTGCCCTGTGTGCGGCACGAAGCTGAACCGCATTCTCGGCCGGGCCTGACCCGACCGCCACGAAGCACCCTCGCAAGGGTGGCGCCCATCTCGGGCGCCACCCTTGCGCGCGCCCAGGGCCCTGTGGACAACGGTTCGCGACCGCGTTCGGAGCCTTCTAGTCTCCCGGGCCATGGAGCGAACGGTATGAAGAGGGCGGTGCTCGCCCCGGGCCTGCGGGTCATCCAGCGATCTCGCAACGAGCTCCAGATCGGCCTGGGTCGTGACCTCCGCCTGCGCGTCCCCGCCACCGAGCCGGTACGCCGCACGCTCACCCAGCTGCTGCGAGGCGAGGCCCTGCCCGACGATCCCTCGACCCGCGCCACGCTCGACCTGCTGGCTCCCGTGCTCGCCGAGGGTGCCGGCCTCGTCGTGGCAGGCGTCGAGCCCGGTGACGTGGCGGCCCTGGCGCTCCGCACGCCCTCCTACTCGACCCTCGTGGACCGGCGGGCCCGAGCGACGGTGGCGATCTGCGGTGCCCTCGAGGTCCCGGCGGGAGACCCGCGACCCCTGCTGGGCGCCGCCGGGCTGCGGGTCGCGTCCGCCCTCGACGCGGCGTCGGTCGCCGTGGTCCTCCGCGCCGGTGAGATCGACCGGGGCGACCTCGACCCGCTGCTGCGCTCATGCACGCCGCACCTGCTGGTCCGGCTGGTCGAGGGAACGGCCCTGGTCGGCCCGTTCGTGGACCCCGGGCGCACCGCGTGCCTGCGCTGCATCGACGCGCACTCGGCGCTCGACGATCCCGAGGCGCCGGTCCTGGCCGTCAGGCACGCCCTCGCGCAGGACGATCGGCGCGACGGTGTGGTCGAACCGGTCGACAACGCGCTCGCGGCTCTCGCGATCGCCTGGGCGGTGCGCGACGTCCTCACCCACGTCGAGGGCGAGCGGCCGGCGACCTGGTCGGCCGTGGTCAGACTGTCCCCCACCCTGGCCGACGTCACCCAGACCGAGTGGCTGCGGCACCCCGGTTGCGGCTGCGCCTGGCTGCCCGATGCGCAGCCGTCCCGCACAATGGAGGCGTGACCACCCCACGACGCCGGGACCCCGCGTGAGCACGCCGCGCAGCGCCGCCGCGCGCACGGCCCGGCTGGCCGCGCTTCCCCTCGGGTACGCCGGCCGCAGTGCCCTCGGGCTGGGCAAGCGCCTCGGCGGCGCGCCCGCCGAGGCCGTGCTGAGCGAGCTGCAGCAACGGACGGCGGAGCAGCTCTTCCGCACCCTGGGCGAGCTCAAGGGCGGCGCGATGAAGGTCGGGCAGGCGATGTCGATCTTCGAAGCGGCGCTGCCCGACGAGCTGGCCGCGCCGTACCGTGAGCAGCTGACCCGGCTCCAGGACTCCGCCCCGCCGATGCCGACCATCACCGTGCGCGAGATCCTCGCCCGCGAGCTCGGGCCGGACTACGCCGAGCACCTGACCGACCTCGACCCGCTGCCCGCCGCGGCGGCCTCCATCGGACAGGTCCACCGCGCCCGGTGGGAGGGACGTGACGTGGCGGTGAAGGTGCAGTACCCGGGCGCCGGCGACGCCCTGCGCAACGACCTGCGTCAGCTCTCGCGGGTCGCACGGACGCTGGGGCCGGCCTTCCCCGGGATCGACGTGAAGCCGCTGGTGGCCGAGCTGCAGGCACGCGTCGAGGAGGAGCTCGACTACGAGCTCGAGGCCGACGCCCAACGCGTGTTCGCCGCCGAGTACGCCGGCGATCCCGACATCGCCGTCCCGGCGGTCCGGGCCGGCACCAAGCAGGTCCTCGTCACCGACTGGCTGGACAGCCCCGCCTCTCTCGCCCGCGTCATCCGCGACGGCAGCGAGGTCGAGCGCAACCACTACGGCGAGGCGTTCGTCCGCTTCCTCTTCGGCGGCCCGGCCCGCACCGGGATGCTGCACGCCGACCCGCACCCCGGCAACTTCCGGCTGCTGCCCGAGCCGGACGGCTCCCCCGGTCGCCTCGGAGTCCTCGACTACGGCGCGGTGGCGCGGCTGCCCGACGGCGGCCTGCCGGAAACGCTGGGTCGGTTGATCCGGATCGCCTGCGTGGCCGACTACGACCAGCTCGTCGACGAGCTGCGTGCCGAGGGGTTCATCAAGGACAACGTCCGCGTCGACGCCGATCGGCTGCGGTCCTACCTCGGCCCGTTCGTCGAGCCGGCGCAGGTGGAGACCTTCAGCTTCTCGCGGGCCTGGATGCAGGAGCAGTTCCGCCGGATCAACGACCCGCACGGTGACGCCTACCCGGTCATGCTGCGCCTGAACCTGCCGCCGGCGTACCTGCTGATCCACCGCACCTGGGTGGGCGGCGTCGGTGTGCTCAGCCAGCTCGGCGCGACGATCCCGTTCCGCCAGATCCTCGAGGAGTCCCTGCCCGGCTTCGCCGTCGCCTGACCGAGCCTGCCGAGATCACCACCACTCACTGTCGAGCTTGGACTCCATCGCGCGCAGGTGCTCGCGCGAGCAGGAGTCGCAGAACCACTTCGTCCGGCCCTGCTCGACCGCCGAGGTCCAGGTCAGCGGCGGCGGGTCGCTCTCGGCGGCCTTGCCGCAGAACGCACACGTGGTCACGACGATCAGCGTAGGTGGCGAGACACGAAACCGCCGCCCGACCACTGGGTCGGGCGGCGGTTCGTTCCCGCGATCAACGAGACGGCTGTGCGGCTCAGATCAGGCGGGCGAGGGCCAGTCGCGCCTGGGCTGCGGCGCGCTCGGCCTTGCGAGAGAGGCGCCGTGCCGCCGCGAGCTCGCGCCCGCGCCGTGACATCCGCGCCTGCTGGAGGCGCGAGCTCATATGCGCTCGGGCCAGGTCCTCTGCGAGGGAGTTCATCGTCGTGCTCCGATCAACGTAGGGGTTCATGTCTGTGGGTTCTCCGCTCACGGCTCAGGCCGCCACGTCGTTCTTGCGGGGCCGGCCGCGTGGGCGCTTGCGGGGGATCACCGCTCCGGCAAGGAACAGCTCACCGCCCCAGACGCCCCAGGGTTCGCGTCGCTCGAGGGCGCCGGCCAGGCACTCCACCCGGACCGGGCAGTCCTGGCACAAGGCCTTGGCGAGCTCCACGTCGCTGGGCGACTCCGCGAAGAAGAGCTCCGCGTCGTTGGCCCGGCAGGGCAGCAGCTCCTCGGCAAGACCGCGCGAGTCCAGAGTGCTCGTGCTCATCTGGTCACCTCCAACTCATCTGTGATCGCTTCGGGAAAGTCGTGTTCGGCGAGGTCCGCGAGTCCTGGAGAAACACAAAGGCCGCGGATCCCATGGGTGGGGTTCCGCGGCCTCGGAGGTGCCGGTCGATGAGCTGGACTCATGTGACGGGCGGACTCCAAGAAAGACGGGCGGAACCCGGGGTGGCCTGGACGGCATCGGCGTGACGCGTGCGCATCGGCGTGGCGGAGCCAGCGGCCTGCGGGCGCACGTCACCCCTGCCAAAACCGTGAGTGGGCGCGACGAGCGTCGAGCGCGTCACGGTCTGGGTGGTCCAGGCGATGATGGTGTTCACGGGGTCGCACCTCCTCCGATGCAATGGGCGCCAGTCTTGTCAGGACTGTGTGTGCGCGATTGGCGTGGGCAGAAAACTACGCCCGGTGTAACAGGTCGCGCAAATCATTTACGCACATCAGCTCTCGGTGGCGTCGTCGACGACGGTCTCGACGACGGCGCCGGACAGGACGGCCAGTACGTCGTCGGCGTACCGCTCGAGCTTGGCGGCACCGATGCCGCTGATGCCCAGCAGGGCCCGCCGGTCGCCGGGCCGGACCTCGGCCAGCGCCTCCAGGGTGGCGTCGGAGAACACCACGAACGCAGGCACGCTCTCGGCGTCGGCGCGCTGCTTGCGCCACTGCTTCAGCGAGTCGAACAGATCCTCGTCGTAGGGCAGCGGGCAGGTGCTGCAGTAGCCGCGATTGCGCTCGCGCGCCGACGCCAGCGGACGCTGGCACATCCGGCACCTCGAGGCCTTCGCACGCCGGCGCTTCGAGGCCGAACCGGTCTGGGCCGCGTCGCGGTCGGAGGCCGACTCCGGACGCAGCCCGGCCAGGAAGCGTGACGGTTTGCGGCGCGCTTGGCCTCCCGGATTGCGGGCCAGCGACCACGAGAGCGTCAGCCGCTTGCGGGCCCGGGTGATGCCGACGTAGAGCAACCGGCGCTCCTCCTCGACCGCCTCGGGGGTGGTGGCGTAGGTGAACGGCACCGAGCCGTCCTGCAGGCCGGCCAGGAAGACGGCGTCCCACTCCAGACCCTTGGCGGCGTGCAGCGTCGCCAGGGTGACGCCTTCGGCGACCGGCGCGTGCTGCTCGTGGGCCCGACGGTCGAGCTCGGCGACGAAGCCCTCCAGGGTCGGGGCGAGGTCGGCCCCGGCGTACTCCTCGGCCTGGGAGACCAGAGCGGTCAGCGACTCCCAGCGATCGCGGGCCTGGCCGCGGCCGGCCGGCGCCTGGCCGGACCAGCCCATGCCGGCGAGCACGCCTCGCACCCGCTCGGCGAGGTCGTCACCGGTGGCTTCGCCCGCGCGTGCGCCGGCCCGCAGCAGGGCGAGGGCCTGCCGGACCTCGGGACGCTCGAAGAAGCGAGCGGCGCCGCGGACGACGTACGGCACCGAACGCGACGCGAGCGCCTCCTCGAAGCTCTCCGACTGGGCGTTGATCCGGAAGAGCACGGCGATCTCGCGCAGCGGCGTCCCGGCACGCTGCAGGGCGACGATGTCGTCGGCGACCGCCTCCGCCTCGGCCACCTCGTCGGGCAGCTCGCGCCAGGCCACCGGCTCACCGGAGGGCTGCTGCGCACGAAGCGACACCGCACCGGTGCGGCTCCCCTTGAGCAGCCCGTTGGCGGTCTCGATGATCTGCGGGGTCGAGCGGTAGTTGCGGACCAGCTCGATGCTGGTGGCACGCGGGTGGGTGCGCACGAACTCCGTGAGGTACGCCGCCCGCGCACCGGCGAACGAGTAGATCGTCTGCGCCGGGTCGCCGACCACGCAGATCTCGTCGCGACCGCCCAGCCACAGCTCGAGGAGAGCCGCCTGGATCGGGCTGACGTCCTGGTACTCGTCGACGACGAACCACTTGTACTGCTGGCGGACGGTGGCGGCCACGCGGTCGTCCTCGGCGAGCAACGCGGCACCGATGAGCAGGACGTCCTCCATGTCCATCCGGCCCTGCTCGCGCTTGAGCTCCTCGTAGGTGCCGAAGACGTGCGCCACCGAGGCGGCGTCGAGCCCACCGACCTCGCGATGACGCCCCGGCGCGAGCCGCTCGTAGTCGTCGGGCCGGACGTTGCTGACCTTCGCCCACTCGATCTCCGACGCCAGGTCACGCAGGGTGCCCTGGTCGACCTGGATGCGGTTGCGCCGCGCGGCCGCGGCGACGATCGGGATCTTCGACTCGATCAGCTGCGGCGGCTCGCCGCCGTAGACCTTCGGCCAGAACCACCGCACCTGGCGCAGCGCCGCCGAGTGGAAGGTGCGGGCCTGGACGCCCGGCGCCCCGAGAGCGCGGAGCCGGGTGCGCATCTCACCGGCCGCCCGGGTGGTGAAGGTGACCGCGAGCACCTCGGCCGGGTTGTAGGTGCCGGTCGCGACGCCGTACGCGATCCGGTGGGTGATCGCGCGGGTCTTGCCGGTGCCCGCTCCGGCCAGCACCCGCACCGGTCCGCGCAGCGCCTGGGCCACCTCGCGCTGCTCGGGGTCGAGCGCGTCGAGGAGGCGGTCGGCGGTCATCGAGGCGGCTCCCTGGGGTGGCGGCGGAAATGTTTCGGCCCACACATTGGTTGGAGGTCGTGAGAAGCCTAGTTGCGAGGAGCGACAATCCTGATGCCCGGCCAGTTCACGATGTACTCGACACCCTGGTGTGGCTACTGCCACCGGCTGAAGGGCCAGCTCGACCGGGAAGGGATCACCTTCGACGTCGTCGACATCGAGCAGCACCCGTCCGCAGCGGAGCTGGTGATGTCGGTCAACGGCGGCAACCAGACGGTGCCCACCTTGGTGTACGCCGACGGCACCGCGCAGACCAATCCCTCCCTGGCGCAGGTGAAGGCGAAGCTGGCCGATCTCGTCGCCTGAGCGTCGAGACGCCCGCACGTCATCGACCACGCGCCCCTGCGGTGGGGCAGGATCGGGCGCCTCGGCGTACGTCGGCGGGCAGGATCACGCGCCTCGGCGTACGTCGGCGGGCAGGATCGGGCGCCTCGGCGTACGTCGGCGGGCAGGATCACGCGCCTCGGCGTAGTGAGGTCACCAGTGACCGGGCAGGGTGCCGCCGTACCAGTGCTCGACCAGGGATCGTGAGATCGAGACCCCACCGGGCAGCACCAGGGTCCCGGCCTCCGCCTCCTCCTTCATCTGCGCGCGCGTGAACCAGCGGGCGTCCTCGATCTCCACACCGTCGACGGAGACGTCGGTGGACTCGGCGTGCGCGACGAAACCCACCATCAGG
>Ga0207657_10006116_pt1 | contig 12512 bp, 15 predicted proteins | sample KBSC33metaG_FD_184316 | JGI IMG/M metagenome (GOLD analysis project Ga0207657, IMG submission 184316) | Corn rhizosphere microbial communities from Kellogg Biological Station, Michigan, USA - KBS C3-3 metaG (SPAdes) (version 2) | ecosystem: Host-associated > Plants > Roots > Rhizosphere > Soil ...
GGGCAGCATGTCGGCGCGGTCGGCGAGATGCTCGCCGGAGCCGAAGCCGATTTCCAAGTGCAGAGGTCGATCCTCGCCAAACAGCCGCACAGCAGTGATATCGCCTGCTCCGGGAACCTCGATCTCAGGTAGCAGGCGTTCGACCAGCTCCTGCTGGCCCGGCCTCAGCTTGTGACCGCTCGAGCGCCCGTAGAGCCGGTTGAGGGTCAGCGGATCGCCGGATTTGTGCGCGGTCATCGACGCCGCGCGTAGTGCTCCAGTTAACTTTTGGGAACCTCGGCAGCGGTTCCCGCGTCCAATCCCGTGAAAAGAGGAAAAAGCCATGGCGGAAACTGTCCGCTCGGCGGTCAGGCCAATCGCTATCGCGCGGCACCCCATTTACGGCATGCTCCTGCCGGTGCCGGTCGTGTGCTTCATTGGCGTCCTGCTGACCGATATCGCCTATCTCGAAAGCGGCGGAAACCTCGTCTGGCTCGACTTTTCGAGCTGGCTGTTGCTCGCGGGACTGGCGTTTGGCGTCGTCGCGGCGATCGTTCTGCTGGTGGACGTCATCCGGAGCCCTGGCGCACGCACAGGGGTCGGCTGGGCCCACCTCCTGTTCTTCTACGCCGCACTGGTCGTGGAGCTGCTTAGCATGTTTGTGCACCAGCGTGACGGTTGGACCGCGGTCGCTGGGCTTGGCCTGATTCTATCGATCGTCGGAGCGGTCTTGGTGCTCATTGCCGGGTGGCTGCGGCGCCCGGCGGTGGAGGCGGCACCATGACCCGCGGTTTCGTAACCTGCGCGGCAGTCTTTGCGCTCGCCGCGTGCGGGCGCTCGCAGACGGTCGATCCATCGAGTCAGCTCGGCGCCGACCCAGTGCTGCCGGAGCCGCGCGAGGCGATCATCATGACCGACCTCAACCTCGCGACCCCCACCGGCTGGAAGGGTAGCGAAACCCCGACGGTGCCACCTGGCTTCAAGATCCAGGCAATGGCGACCGGGCTGATGAGTCCGCGCCGGGTCTATGCGCTTCCCAATGGCGACGTGCTGGTCGTCCAGGCTCTCAAAGAGGGCAAGGAACCGATCGAGCGTGTAAAGAACCCGTTCTTCGACTTCATCTTCGGTCTGGCGCACGGCAGCAGCAACAACGGCCCGACCAACCGGATCACATTGCTTCGTGACGCCAACGGCGATGGCGTGCCCGAGCTCAAGAGCGTCCTTCTCGACAAGCTCAATTCGCCTTTTGGCGTCGTCCTCGTCGGCAATGACCTGTACGTCGCCGAGACCGACAAGCTGATGCGCTATCCGTTCACGCCGAGCCAGACGAAGATCACGGCGCGGGGACAAAAGGTGGCCGATCTGCCCGCGGGGCTCATCAACCACCATTGGACCAAGGACCTGACGGCGAGCCCGGACGGATCGAAGCTTTACGTCGGCGTCGGTTCGAACAGCAACGCACTCGAACGCGGGCCCGAGGCCGAGACAGGACGTGCGGCGATTTGGGAAGTTGATCCTAAGACGGGCGCTCATCGCATCTTCGCGAGCGGCCTCCGCAATCCGAATGGTCTTACCTTCTATCCCGGCAGCAACACGCTGTGGACCGTCGTCAACGAGCGGGATGAGCTCGGCCCCAACCTCGTCCCCGATTACATGACATCCGTCCGCGACGGCGGGTTCTACGGCTGGCCGTACAGCTATTGGGGTCAGCACGTCGATCCGCGCGTCCGCCCGCAGCAGCCGGAGCTTGTGGCGAGCGCGATCAAGCCGGATTACGGCCTCAGCTCGCACGTCGCGCCGCTGGGCCTGACCTTCTATACGGGAAGCAGCTTCCCGCCGATGTTCCGCGGCGGCGCCTTCGTCGGCGAGCATGGCAGCTGGAACCGCAACCAGCTCAACGGCTACCGTGTCGTCTTCATTCGCTTCGCGAACGGCAAACCCGTCGGCAAGCCGATCGACTTTGTGCGCGGGTTCGTCGACGACAAGGGTCAGGCGAAAGGCCGGCCGGTAGGCGTTACCATTGATCGCACGGGTGCGCTGATCGTCGCGGACGATGTCGGCAACACCGTGTGGCGCATCACCTATGCCGGAGCAGCAGCGGCGCCTGCCGCCAATACACAATAGGAGGAGACAGCCAATGAACGGCAATGATGGTCACGGGCATCCGCGAAGCACGGCCCAGATCGGCGGGCACCCAATTCACCCGATGCTCGTGCAGTTCCCAATCGTTTGCTTCATCGGAACCCTCGTTACCGACATCGTATATTCGCAGGGCGCAAACGCCGGCTTTGCCACCGCTTCGCGCTGGTTGCTGGTCGTCGGCCTGGTGATGGGTGCATTGGCTGCGGTTGCCGGACTGACGGACTTTCTCGGCGACAAGCGAATCCAGGGAGGAGACGCGGTCAAGCACATGCTCGCCAACGTAACGGCTGTAGTGCTTGAGGTTGTGAACCTCGCGCTCCGGCTCAATAACGACGCCTTCATCGCTTCCACCGGCGTCTATATCTCAGTCGTGGTCGTGCTGATCCTGCTTTACAGTGGCTGGATGGGCGGCAAGCTCGTCTACAGGCACGGGATCGGCGTAAACGACGCCTGATCCCTCAGGCGGCGAGCGCGGCCTTGAGGTCCTCGACCAGGTCGACGCGCTCCCACGGGAACAGGTCACCCTCCGACTTGCGGCCGAAGTGGCCGTAGGCGGCGGTCGCCTGGTAAATCGGTTTGTTGAGCCCGAGGTGGGTGCGGATGCCGCGCGGCGTAAGCTTGCCGAGCTTTCCGATCTTGCCGATCGCGGCTTCGATCGCGTCGTCGCCGACGCTACCCGTGCCATGGGTGTCGACATAGAGCGACAGCGGCTCTGAAACGCCGATCGCATAAGCGAGCTGGATCGTGCAGCGCTTGGCGAGGCCTGCGGCAACGATGTTCTTGGCGAGATAACGCGCGGCATAGGCCGCCGAGCGGTCGACCTTGGTCGGGTCCTTGCCCGAGAAGGCGCCGCCGCCATGCGGGGCTGCGCCGCCGTACGTGTCGACGATGATCTTGCGGCCGGTGACTCCCGCGTCGCCGTCGGGTCCGCCGATCTCGAAGCTGCCCGTGGGATTGATATGATAGACGGTCTCGTTGCCGAGCAGGCGCGCCGGCATGACGCGGGCGACCACGTCCTTGACGTAGGCGTGGAGCTGGGCCTGCTTCTCTCCCTTGTCGTAGCCTGGCTTGTGCTGGGTCGAGACGACGATCGCCGTCGCCTTGGCCGGCTCGCCATCCTCGAAACGCAGGGTCACCTGGCTCTTGGCGTCCGGCTCGAGGAACGGAGCGGCGCCGCTGTGGCGATCTCGCGCCATCTCGGCCAGGATCTTGTGACTGTAGTCGAGCGTAGCCGGCATCAGGTCCGGGGTTTCGTCGCAGGCGAAGCCGAACATGATGCCTTGGTCGCCGGCGCCCTCATCCTTGTTCTCGGCGGCATCGACGCCTTGCGCGATGTGGGCCGACTGCGGGTGGAGGTGGTTGGCAAAGTCGAACCGGTCCCAGTGGAAGCCGTCCTGCTCGTAGCCGATGCGCTTGACGACACCGCGGACCGCCTGCTCGATCTCCTCGCGGATCCCGGGCGCCCAATTGCCGTCCTGGTCCATGATGCCCTGGCCGCGAATCTCGCCGGCGAGCACGACGCGATTGGTCGTGGTCATGGTTTCGCACGCGACGCGCGCTTCCGGGTCCTTCGACAGGAACAGGTCGACGATTGCATCGGAAATCTGGTCGGCGACCTTGTCCGGATGGCCTTCGGACACGGATTCGGAGGTGAACAGGTACGAGCTGCGCATAAGTGAGGGCGAGTCCTCTGAATTCAAGGATATAAAGAAAGCTTTATATGAAGGGCGCCTCTAGCGGCGGCGGCGGCCAAGCACAATGCCGCCAATGACGAGCGCGAAGGCGAGCAGCAGCGGGATCACATTGCCAAAGCGCGCGAAGGGCGGCGGCGCATTCGCTGCCGGCGGCAGGACGGCATCGATCGCGCCGGCCGTGCGCCACGGCAGCGACTTCACGATATCGCCCCGGGCGTCAACGACGGCACTGATTCCCGTCGGCGTCGAGCGCAGCACCGGCAGTCCCTCCTCGGCGGCGCGCAGCTGTGCCTGGGCGAGGTGCTGCGGTGGCCCCCAGCGCCCGAACCAGGCGTCGTTCGAGGGATTGAAGATGAACCCCGGGCGATGCTCCTCATCCACAACATCGCCGGAAAAGATCATCTCGTAGCAGAGCTGGAACCCGACCTTGCCCCATTCCCCGCCGACATCGATCGTCCGGGGGCCGGGTCCGGATGTGAAGTCGAGGTCGCCCGGAGCCAGGCGCGACAGACCGATCGCCGAAAGCAGCGGCCGCATCGGGAGATATTCGCCGTACGGGACCAAGTGCGCCTTGTCGTAGCGGCCGATAACGCGGCCGCCAGGCGCCAGGACGAAGATGCTGTTTGCCGCGCCATCCACGTGCATGCCGTCCTTCGACGCGATTGCGATGCCGCCGGTCAGCAGGCGGTCGTCTGGGCCGAGCAAGGAAGCGGCACGCGTCCGCTGGAATTCGGCGAAGGCGCCATGTTCGTCGGTGCGGGCGTCCTCAAGCGGGTCGGTGATCGCGGCTTCGGGCCATAGCAACAGACGTGGCTCGGCAGTTGGCGGCCCGGACAGGCTGGCCAGGCGCTGGGCCGCCTCCTCGTCAAAGCCCGGCCGCCACTTGTCCTGCTGGCCGATATTCGGCTGGACGATGCGAACCTTCATTACCGTAAGCGGATCGGCGGGGACCGACGACGCCGGCAGGATGCACAGCAATAAGGTGGCTGCGAGGATCAGAACCATCGGCAGCCACTTGCGGTGGTAAGCCAGCCAGAGCACCCCGCCGAGCAGCACGGCCAGCCCCGATAGCCCGTAAGTGCCGATGAGCGGCGTCGTCCTGATCAAGGGCGTCTGTGCGAGTGCTGCTGCGGCCGGATTCCACGGGAAGCCGGTGAACATGGTACCGCGGAGCCACTCACAGATTGCCCAACCGCCCCCCAAGACCATCACGAAGATGGTCCGGTCGTTACGGCCGAAACGCCAGCCTAGGCCCGCCGCGAGGGCCGGATAGACGGCAAGATAGAGTGAGAGCAGCACGACCGCGATCCAACCGAGCCAGGCTGGCATTGCCGCCTGGTAGGTGAAGGCGGTCGCGATCCAGTTGAGCCCGACGACGAACTGTCCGAGGCCGAATGTCCAGCCGGTGAGAAGCGCCGCTCCCAGCGTCTTCGACCGACAGACCAGTTCGCAAAGCACCGCGACGGCGACGAGCAGCAGTGGCCACAGGCCGGCCGGCTCGAATGCGAAGGCGGAAGCTGCGCCGGCGAAGAAGGCGAAAAGAACTGGTCTCATTTAATTTCGTCATTGCGAGAAGCTCCGCTTCGAAGCAATCCAGCGACGATGAACTGGATTGCTTCGCTGCATTCGCAATGACGGGACTCCCGCCCTTCCATCTCGCCTTTCCGGTCGATGACCTCGCTGCCGCACGCCGCTTCTACGGCGAGCTGCTCGGTTGCCCGGAAGGACGCAGCGCCGACGATTGGGTGGACTTCGACCTTCATGGACATCAGATCGTGGCCCACCTCGCGCCACAGCAGGTCAGGGCCCGGTCGACCAATCCGGTCGATGGCGAAGAGGTCCCGGTGCCGCATTTCGGGGTGGTTCTCGACAAGCAGTCGTGGGAGCGGCTGGCTGAGCGCCTTACCGACGCCGGCGTCGAGTTCGTGATTCCGCCGACCGTGCGTTTCGCTGGCCAGCCCGGCGAACAGGCTACGATGTTCCTGCTCGACCCGGCCGGCAATGCGCTGGAGTTCAAGGCGATGGCCGACCCGGCGAAGCTGTTCGCGAAAAACTAGTCGCCCTGGCGCTGGGGCGCCTCCGGCGCGTGGAGCCGCACGCGGATGATTTTCCGCGGGTCGGAATCCACCGTCTCAAGCTTCCAGCCCGATGCGTGAGTGACGCACTCGCCCTTGGCCGGAATGTGGCCTGCGAGCAGGAACATGAGACCACCAAGGGTGTCGACTTCGTCACCAGCGGATGACAGGCGCGCATCGACCGTTTGGGCGAGCTCGTCGAGCTCAAGCCGCGCATCGGCCTCCCACAGCCCGTCTTCGAGCAGAGTCAGCATTCCGGCTTCGGCCTCGTCATGCTCATCCTCGATGTCGCCGACGATCTCCTCGACGACGTCCTCGATCGTCACCAGGCCTTCGGTCCCGCCGAATTCGTCGACGACGACCGCGAGGTGGATGCGCTGGCTCCGCATCCGAGCGAGTAGTTCGATGACTCCCATCGACTCGGGCACGAACAGGGGTTCGCGTATCAGGGCCTTCAGCGAACGCTCCCGCGAGGGGTCGACGTTGGCCATGAAGACGTCCTTGATGTGGACCATGCCGACGACGTCATCGAGGCTTTCGCCATAGACCGGCAGCCGGCTGTGGCCAGCCTCGGCGAAGGCCCGGACCAGCTCATCGAAGCTGATGTCCGACTGGACCGACATGATGTCGCCGCGAGTCACGCAGATATCGCCCGCAGTCTGCTCGCCGAAGTGAAGCAGATTGCGGAGCATCTGTCGCTCCGATGGCGAAAGATCGCCGGCGACGGGCCGCGAGTCCTCGGCTTCGTCGATCGCGTCCTCGATCTCCTCGCGCAGGGTCGGCTCACTGTCCTCGCCGAAGATCAGGTGCCGCATTCCGCGCCACAGCCGCGACCCGCCGGCCTCATCATTGCGCGTGGCCATCAGGCGGTCACCTCGTAAGGATTGGGAATGCCGAGGCGGGCGAGTGCTCGTATCTCGCGCGCTTCCATTTCCGACGCCTCGTCATCGTCGTCATGATCGTAGCCGAGCAGATGGAGCGTGCCATGGACGATCAGATGCGTCGCATGGTCATCGACGCTGACGCCTTTCTGCATCGCCTCCGCTTCGCAGACGCCGCGAGCGAGGACGATATCGCCCAGCAATAATTCGGGGCCGGCAACCTTTGTATCGCGCAGATCGTTTGGATCGGTCATCGGGAAGGAGAGGACGTTGGTTGGTTTGTCCTTCTCGCGATACTCGGCGTTAAGCTCGCGCACCGTGTCGTCGTCTGTCAACAGCACCGATATTTCGACATGGCGTGGCGACGCCGCCAGCTGCGGGAAGGCGCTTTCGGCGATCGCTGCTTCAGCAGCGCCGCGGACAAGCTCAACCCAGGAGCGGCTACTGTCCCATTCCTCGTCGGCTTCGATGGCGACCTCCAGCATCAACGGGCAGGTCCCTCATACGCCTCGACGATGCGGCCGACGAGCGGGTGGCGGACGACGTCGGCAGCCGTGAAGCGGACCGTCGCGATGCCCTTGACGCGCTCGAGCTTCTGAACGGCGTCGGCAAGGCCGGACTTGCTCGGATCGGGCAAATCGACCTGGTGGGGATCGCCGCAGATCACCATCCGGCTGCGCATGCCGAAGCGGGTCAGGAACATCTTCATCTGTAGCGGCGTCGTGTTCTGCGCCTCGTCGAGGATGATGAATGCGTCGTTCAACGTGCGGCCGCGCATGAAGGCCAAGGGTGCGATCTCAATCTCGCCCGACGCGATGCGTCGCTCGACCTGCTCGGTCGGAAGCATGTCGTAAAGCGCGTCGTAGAGGGGCCGGAGATAGGGATCGACCTTTTCCTTCATGTCGCCGGGCAGGAAGCCGAGTCGTTCGCCGGCTTCGACCGCGGGACGCGACAGGATCAGCCGGTCGACGCTGCCGCTGATGAGCTGCGACACCGCCTGGGCCACCGCAAGGTACGTCTTGCCGGTTCCGGCCGGCCCGAGCGCGAAGATCATGTCGTCTCGGGCAAGCGCTTCCATATAGACGGTCTGGACCGGAGAGCGCGGGACGATGGTCTTCTTGCGGGTGCGGATCATCACCCGCGGCGGGCTTGCGACTTCGTCCGAGATGATTCCGTCGAGGTTGGGCTGAGCGGCCATGCCGAGCACGGCCTCCACGGCCTCGGCGTCGACGTCGTGGCCCTGGTCGAGCCGGTTGTAGAGGCCGACGAGAACCTCCCGAGCACGGGACGCGGCATCGGGATCGCCCTCGATTTGCACCTTGTTGCCGCGCGCGGCGATATGGACGCCGAGCCTCTGCTCGATCGTGATCAGGTGCCGATCATAATCGCCGAACAAGGGCCCCAGCAGATAGGGCTGGTCGAACTCCAGCTCGAGCCTGGCACGGTCGGGGACTGCAGCAAGGTCGCGGCGAGCCATCAGGCGGCGACTTTCTGGCGCTCGGCGCCGGTCATGCTGTTGGGCCCAGCCGCAACTAGGGTGACATCGACGATCTCTCCGAGCTCCGCGCAGGTCTCGACATGCACCGACTGAAGCCAGGGCGAGCGGCCGATCATCTGGCCGCGGAGCTTGCCCCGGCGCTCGATCAGCACGCTGCTGTCGGCCCCGACCTTGGAGAGATTGAAGGCGAGCTGGTGCTGATTGATACGGGCCTGCAGGCGCTGCAGCCGATCATCCATGATGTCGCGCGGGATCTGGTCCTCCATCGTCGCGGCGGGCGTGCCCGGCCGGGGTGAATATTTGAACGAATAAGCCGAAGCGTAGCGCACGACGTCGACGATCTTCAGCGTCGCCTGGAAATCCTCCTCGGTCTCGCCGGGGAAACCGACGATGAAGTCGCCGCTGAGCGCGATATCGGGACGCGCGACGCGCATCTTGTCCACAATAGCGAGGTACGTTTCCGCGGTGTGGCTGCGGTTCATCGCTTTCAGGATGCTGTTTGAGCCCGATTGCACCGGAAGATGCAGATAGGGCATCAGTTTCTCGACCTCGCCGTGCGCGGCAATCAACTCTTCCGTCATGTCTGCCGGGTGGCTGGTCGTGTAGCGGATCCGCTCCAGGCCATCGATCTTCGCCAGCACATGGATCAGGTCGGCGAGACCCCGATTGCCGTCGGTCCAGGCATTCACGTTCTGACCGAGCAGGACGATCTCACGCGCTCCCGCGTCGACCAGCGCATGGGCTTCGGTGAGAATGTCCCCCCACGGCCGCGAGATCTCGGCGCCGCGGGTATAGGGAACGACGCAATAGGTGCAGAATTTGTCGCAGCCTTCCTGGATCGTGAGAAAGGAGCTCGGGTTGGCGCGGCGGCGGACCGGCATGGCGTCGAACTTGCTGATTGCCGGCATGTCGGTGTCCACCGGGCGCGCGCCACGAAAGGCCTCGGCGACCATCTCTGGCAGGCGATGATAGACCTGCGGGCCGACGACAAGGTCGATCATCTGCGAACGACGCATCGCTTCGGCGCCCTCGGCCTGGGCGACGCAGCCGGCAAGCGCGATGAGCGGCTTGGAGCCGTCGTCACGACGCAGGCGGCCGATGTCCGAATAGGCTTTGTCCGCAGCTTTCTCGCGGATGTGGCAGGTGTTGAGCACGACGAGGTCCGCGTCCTCGCCCTCGGCGGCAGCGTTCATCCCGTGAGCGCCGAGCAGCTCCGCCATCCGCTCGCCATCGTAGACGTTCATCTGGCAGCCGAAACTTTTGATTTTGAAGGTCTTGGGAGTCATTCGCACCCACCTATAGGCGAGTGGTGCTGCGACGTTAAGTCGAGCATTCCCGCTATCGCCTCCCGCGCAGCCTGAGCCATCTGCTTGCGGTCGAGCGAGCGGTCGAGCGGGTCGAGCAGGAGAATGGTCACCGGCAGCGTCCCCCGCCGGCCCAGCAGGCGCCAGACGTTGTTCATAGCCGGTTCGTCGTACCAGCTCACCTCGGCTGCCGCCGACCCATAGTCGAGCGCCGCAGGACGAATCACGACGTCCCTCGACGCGTAGTTCGCGGCCTCGAACAAGCTCGACCGGAACGGCAGCAGCTGGGTGCCAGGGCCGGTCGTGCCTTCGGCGAAAAGCGCTACCGGCTGGTCGCGCTCTAGTGCCGCGGCCGTAGCGATCGCCTGGTCCCTGGCGCCCTTGCGGTGGGTGCGCTTGACGTACACCGTGTGGTTCTGGTCAGCGAGCCAGTGGATGAACGGATGGCCGAGCTCATCCTTGGCGACGAACGTGCAGCCTGTCGCTCCGCCCAGCACGACGATATCGAACCAGCTCAGATGATTGGCGATGAGCATCGTATGAGGGCGGGGTGGGGCGCCCTTCACCCGGACCCGCGCGCCAAAGATCCAGCTGACTGCGGCAAGGAAGCGCGTTGGCCAGCGCGAACGGCCGAGCAGCGTCTTCGTCGTAAGATGGATGGGAGCGACAATTGCGAACAGCGCGAATGCCGCGGCGATGCGCGCGAGAGCTCGCCTGTTGGGCCCTGGCTTAGCGGTCGCGGTCGACGGAGACGCCGTACAGCTCCATGCGATGGTCGACGAGCCTGAAGCCGAGCTTCTCCGCGATTCGTTTCTGCAGGGCCTCAAGCTCATCGTCGACGAACTCGATCACATTCCCGGTCTCGACGTCGATCAGATGGTCGTGATGGCTTTCCGATGCCGCCTCGTAGCGCGAACGGCCGTCCCCGAACTCGTGTCGCTCGAGAATGCCGGCCTCCTCGAACAGCCGCACAGTCCGATAGACGGTCGCGATCGAGATGTTCGGATCGACTGCCGCCGCACGCGCGTGCAGAGTCTCCACATCGGGATGGTCCTCGCTGTCGCCGAGCACGCGCGCAATCGTCTTGCGCTGCTCGGTGATGCGCAGCCCCTTGTCGGCACACAGCGCCTCGATGTCGATCTTACGCGTCATCCGGCCAAGTTAAGTGCCCGGCCCCACATTTGCGAGCGTTACTTGCCGCCCCGGGTTCGCCGGCGCTTCGTTCCGAGCCCGATTGACTTGGCGAGGGTCCGCCGCTGCTCCGCATAATTGGGTGCAACCATCGGATAGTCGGCGGAAAGCCCCCACTTCTGACGATATTGGTCGGGAGTCATGTTGTAGTGGGTCATCAGATGCCGCTTCAGCATCTTCAGCTTCTTTCCGTCTTCCAGGCAGACGATGTAGTCGGGCTTGATTGAAGAGCGGATCGAGACCTTCGGCTCCGGTTTCGGCTCCGCCGCCCCACTGGAACCGGCAATGCCGGCCAGGGCTGCGTGAACGTTCTGTATTAGATTCGGCAAGTCATTGACGGCGACGCTGTTATTGCTGACGTGAGCCGCGACAATGTCGGCGGTCAACGTGAGCAACGTGTCGTCGGTTTTTTCCGCTTCCGGCATGTTGGTTTCCTAAATCTCGAGCAGAGGTCATGCAGCTTAACGCGTGCACGACAAATAACTACGACGCTCTTTGCAGCACTGCAACATGAGCGGACAAGTTGCTGCAAGGTGACGACATGTTAACTAAAGTTGAAAAGCGAGCGTGACGGCGTCGAAACGCCGTCCGTCGCGCGCATGGTAATAGTTACGCCGGCGGCCGACCGGCGAAAAACCGGCCTGGCGGTACAACGCCACCGCCGAATTTCCGTCGCGAACTTCGAGATGTACGCGTGAAACACCATCGTTACGTACGCGTCCGAGAAAATCCTCGAGCAGCAGACGCCCGACACCCCGGCGGTGCAGCCCGGGAGTGACAGCAATCAGCAGTAGCTCCGACTCGTCTGCCACGGTTCGGAACAGGGAAAAGCCGATGGCACCGCCGCCGTCGGGTTCGCGGGCGAGGATCAGCGATACTCCGGCCATGGGAAGGATGCCGCCGAGTTGCGAACGCGTCCACGCCTCGCCGAAGCGATCTCCGAACGCGGCGTCCATGACCCGCATCACGGCATCGATGTCCTGCGACGAACCGGGCTCGATGCGCACCTGCTGCTGCTCAACCGTCGCCATCAGGCCGCCTCGGATACCCGCGCATCGGGAGCGCGGGCGTAAACAGGCCGGGCGGCTAGCGAGCGCAGCGGTTCGGGCACCCTGTGCGCGCTCGCTGCGGAAGGCCAGGCCTCCCGCGCCTTCCCCCAGCCGCGCGCTGCCACGAGTGGCGCCGCACCCGAGCCGACGACCAGCTGGGCTGTCGTGGCTCGCCCGGCTTCGACGGGCGACAAGTTGAGAAGATCCGACGTCGGCTTCAGGGTTGCCGCATCGAACTGCTGGACGAACAGCTCACCGTGACCGCCCGTGACTGCCGCGGCGATTTCGCCCTTGGCGCGGGCGCCGGCAGCCAGCAACGCCAGCGACGAAACGCCTTTGAGCTCGGCGTTCCAGCCGATAGCAAGGCCATGTGCGGCGGCGATTGCGACGCGAATACCGGTAAAGCTGCCCGGACCGACGCCGACCAGGATGCGGCTCGCTCGGCGGCCGCTCATCATTTGATCGATCATCGGTACCAGCCGTTCGGCATGGCCGCGGCCGATGAGCTCGTCGCGGCTGGCCACGCATGCGCCGTCCTCATCGAACAGGGCTACCGTGCAGGCGGCGCTCGACGTGTCGAAAGCGAGCAGCATTTCGGATGGGATAGTGGTCACATGCGGCTCAACGCCGCAAGCCCTTAGAAAGCTAGACCGCCTCGACGCTTTCGACTTCGGGCACGTAGTGGCGGATGAGGCTTTC
>Ga0207657_10006125_pt1 | contig 12502 bp, 11 predicted proteins | sample KBSC33metaG_FD_184316 | JGI IMG/M metagenome (GOLD analysis project Ga0207657, IMG submission 184316) | Corn rhizosphere microbial communities from Kellogg Biological Station, Michigan, USA - KBS C3-3 metaG (SPAdes) (version 2) | ecosystem: Host-associated > Plants > Roots > Rhizosphere > Soil ...
TGTCGCCCGACTTCACTTCGTCGCCTTCTTTCACCAGCCATTTGGCGAGGGTCCCCTCCTCCATGGTGGGAGAGAGGGCAGGCATCTTGAGCTCGATCGCCATCAGTAGGACTCCACCAGGACGTCGGTGTAGAGCTCGGAGGGGTCCGGCTCCGGAGCGTCCTCGGCGAATTTCGCGGCACCCACGACGATGTCCTTGATCTCCTTGTCGATGGCCTTGAGCTCCTCTTCCTTCACGCCCAGTTTCTCAAGCTCGCGCTCGATGTGCGTGATTGGATCGCGGGTCTCGCGGACTTCCTGCACCTCCTCGCGAGTACGATATTTGGCCGGGTCGGACATCGAGTGGCCGCGGTAGCGGTAGGTCTTCAGCTCGAGGATGATGGGGCCGTTCTCGCGGGCCCATTCGAGCGCCATTTCCGCCGCACCGCGAACAGCGAGCACGTCCATTCCGTCGACCTGGATGCCGGGGATCCGGAAGCTCTCGCCGCGCTTGTAGAAATCCGGCTCCGAAGCCGAGCGCGCAACCGACGTTCCCATCGCATAATTGTTGTTTTCGATCGCGTAGATGACCGGCAGGTTCCACAGCCGGGCCATGTTGAACGCTTCGTAGACCTGGCCCTGGTTGGCCGCGCCATCGCCGAAATAGGCCAGGCACACGCCGCCGTCGCCGCGATATTTGTGGGCGAAGGCAAGGCCGGTCCCGAGCGGCACCTGGGCACCGACGATGCCGTGGCCGCCGTAGAATTTATGCTCGATGCTGAACATGTGCATCGAACCGCCCTTGCCCTTGGAAATGCCGGCTTCGCGGCCGGTCAGCTCGGCCATGATCACCTTGGGATCGATCCCGTAGGCCAGCATGTGGCCGTGATCGCGATAGCCGGTGATGACGCTGTCGAGCTTGTCGTTCATCGCCGACTGCAAGCCGACGGCGACCGCTTCCTGGCCGATGTAGAGGTGACAGAAGCCGCCGATGAGACCGAGCCCGTAGAGCTGTCCCGCGCGCTCCTCGAAGCGGCGGATCAGCAGCATCTCCCGATAGAATTCGAGCAGCTGCTCCTTGCTCGCCTTGAATCTCCTGGGTTCGGGCGGGCGCGGCGTCGCCGGCTCGTCGGGCGGTGAAGTCTTTGCTTTGGCGGGACGCGCCACGTCATTCTCTCTCAGGCTAGGGTTAGCGGCGCCCAGCCTATAGGTTCGGGTGCGGCAAGCGGCAACCTTCGCTGCCTCTTCGCTCCGGTCAGCGCATCAGGCGCGCCAGGTCGCCCGTCCTGAGGGCGTTCCAGGCGGCGATCTGCGCGTCGGCCTCGGACTTGAGCTGGACATATTCCTGCTCCTGCTGCGCGGTCGGGGCGAAATCGCCATCGTCCACCAGCGAGCCAAGCGCCGCGATCATGTTGTTGAGCTTCACCGGATAATTGAGCGCATCCTCCGAGGCATGGGCGCGCGGCTGGATCAGCTCTTCCTCGATCGCGGTCATCTTCGCGTTCGCGGCATCGATTTGCGGCGCGAGCGCCGGGTTGGCCGCCTTCTTCGCCTCGAGATTGGCGCGCGCCGAGCGGATGTCGAGCACCGTGTCGTGAACCAGCGTCAATTCGGTGTTGATCTTCTGGTGGAGTGCGAATTGCTCGCGCAAGGCATCCATGCTTGCGGTGCCGCGCGGATCGGGCTCGATCACGAGCGGCTTCACCTGGGTCTTGCCATCGACCGTCAGGCGCACCTGGTACTGCCCCGGAAGCGCGCGCGGCCCGCGGACGCTGCCGGCCCACAGCGGCGAGTGCGGAATCGACGTCGCGCTCGGGTAGCGCATGTCCCAGACGAAGCTGTTGAGACCTGCATAATGGGTGAGCTTCGGCGGCTTTGGCGCCTCATCCTCCTCGTCCCCCTCGCCACCCTCGATCGCCTTGGCCTCCTGTCCGGTCGGCTTTGGCGGCTTCTTCGTTTCAGGCTCGGGAATGGTGCGCACGACGTGCCCGCCCGCATCCACGATCTCGAGCTTGATCCGCGAGGCGAGGGGATCGGGCTTCTCGTCCTTCTTCTTGTCGGCATCGTCCTTTGTCTCGTCCGGGTCGGGACGCGCGGTGCCGAAGGACGGCGACAGCCAGTAATCGACGACCGCGCCGGCCGGCGGATTGGCCCCGCCGAAGTAGCGAAGCGCGCCCGCGCTGGTCCTGAAGACCGTGTGGTTCGCCGGCTGGGGGGTGAACAGATAGGCCGTCTTGGCCGGAATCGAATCCGCCCACTGCCGAACCGGGGCGAGGTCGTCGAGGATCCAGAAGGCGCGCCCGTGGGTGGCGAGCGCAAGCGAATTGCCGTGCACCGCCAGGTCGTGCACCGGAGTGACCGGCAGGTTCAGCTGCAGCGGCCGCCAGTGAGCGCCGTCGTCATAGGAGGCGAACACGCCCTTTTCGGTCCCGGCATAGAGAAGACCGTCGCGCGCCGGGTCGGCCCGCACGACATGGACATAGGCGTCGTCCGGAATACCAGTGACGATCGGCGACCAGCTCTTCCCGTAATCCGCCGTCTTGAAAGCATAGGGGCGGAAGTCGTCGAGCCGGTGGCGATCCGCCGAGACATAGGCCGTGCCCGGATGCCTGGAGTCGGTCGCGACCATGTCGACGGTCGCCCATTCGGGCATTTGCGGCGGCGTGATGTTCGCCCAGTGGGCGCCGCCGTCGCGGGTGAGCTGGACGAGGCCGTCGTCGGTCCCGATCCAGATCTCCTTGGGATCGCCCCCTTCCGCGATCGAGAAGATGGTGTCGTAGATTTCGACGCTGGTGTTGTCCTTGGTCAGCGGCCCGCCGGACGACAGCTGCTTCGACTTGTCGTTGCGCGTCAGGTCGGGCGAAATCACCGTCCAGCTGCGTCCCTGGTCGGTGGATTTGAACAGCACCTCCGCGCCGAAATAGAGCGCCCGGTCGTGCTTGGAGACCATGATCGGCGCGGTCCACTGGAAACGGTGCTCGAGGTCCTTGGCCGCCCAGCCCATGGAATTGCGCGGCCAGGGCGTGATCTCCTGCTCCATGCCGGTGCGATGGTCGTAGCGCGTGATCTCGGCATCATAGCCGCCGCCGTAGACGATGTTGGGATCCACCGGGTCGGGGACGATATAGCCGCTCTCGCCGCCGCCCACCGTGTAATAATCCTCGATCCCGACTCCGCCCGAGCGGCCCGCGGTCGCGATCGACACGCTGCTATTGTCCTGCTGGTCTCCGTACAGCCGGAACGGGAACTGGTCGTCGGTCGCGATATGATAGAATTGCGCGGTCGGCTGGTTCATCTCCGACGACCAGGTTTCGCCGCCGTCGAGAGTGATGGTCGCTCCGCCGTCGTTGCCGTTGATCATCCGCTTGGTGTTCGTCGGATCGATCCAAAGCTCGTGATCGTCGCCGTGCGGCGTGTGCAGCGCCTTGAACGACTTGCCGGCGTCCTTCGAGCGGTAGAGCGACGTGTTCAGAACATAGACGACGTCCGGATCCTTGGGGTCGGCGAAGACCGTGTTGAAGTACCAGGCGCGCTGCTTGTAATCGTTCTTGGAATTGATGAGCGCCCAGGTCTTGCCGCCGTCGTCGGTGCGGTAGAGGCCGCCCTTCCCCGCCTCGATCATCGCATAGACGCGGTTTGGATTGCTGGTCGGCGCAACGTTGACCCGGCCCCAGATTCCGTCCGGAAGCCCGCCGCCCGAAAGCTTCGTCCAGGTCGTCCCGCCGTCGGTCGATTTGTAGAGGCCGCTGCCGGTTCCGCCGCTCTCCATGATCCAGGGATGGCGATAGGCCTGCCACATCCCGGCATAGAGGATGTCCGGGTTGTGGGGGTCGAACGCGACGTCCGATCCGCCGGTCTTGTCGTCGACGAAGAGAATCTTCTCCCACGTCTTGCCGCCATCGGTGGAGCGGAAGATTCCGCGCTCGCCATTGGGTCCGAAGATGTGGCCGAGCGCCGCGACGAACAGCCGGTTGGGATCCTTCGGATCGACGATGATCCGGCCGATCGCCTGGGTGTCGCGAAGGCCCGAATAAGCCCAGGTCTTTCCGGCGTCGGTCGATTTGTAGAGGCCGTTGCCGGTGACGACGTTGCCGCGGATGTTGACCTCGCCGGTGCCCGCATAGATCACGTTCGCGTTCGACGGCGCCACCGCGACCGCACCCACGGCTGGCGACGCCTCTGGGAACTTGTCCCACAGCGGCTTCCACACGGCGCCGCCGTCCGTGGTCTTCCAAAGCCCCCCGGCCGAAGCGCCGAAATAGAAGGTCGAAGGATCGCCGGGCACTCCGGTGACTCCGGTCACCCGCCCGCCGCGGAACGGCCCAACCAGCCGGTACTGAAGCCCGTCGAACGGCTTCACCTGGACGGCGGCGGCGGCGGTCGAGCTCGGATAGGCCTGAACGGCGGCGGGGGAGACGGAGACGAGCAGAGCAAGCGCGAGCCTGGACGAACGCATCGGGTTTCATCCTTCCGTGAGGGGAGAAACGAAAGTTAGGAGGCCGGGACGCTATTCGGGTGAACAGCCGTTCGCAATCGCGCGGCCCAGCCGTTCGTCGATTAGTTGAGCGGGACGATCACTTCGTCGGGCCGAACCAGCCCGAGTTCCTTGCGGACCAGCTCGTCGGCCAGGTCCGGATCGGCCTTGTTCGGATCGAGCAGCCTGGCGCGATGCTGGAGCTGCGCCTTTTGCGCCTTCAGCTCGGAAAGCTCGGCCTGCCGTTCCTTGAGATTGTGGTGATAGCCGCCCCAGGCGAGGAGCCCGTTCGGTCCGGCCATTGCGTAACCCGCGAAATTGCCGACGACGAGCAAAGCCAGTGCAGGCCAGAACATCCGCCGAATCAAACCGATATTGCGCTTGCCACCCATCGCGTCTCTTGGTGAATCACGAGCGAGTCGCGAACGCAAGACAATTTCGTGAATTGTGCGGTGAAGTTGTGGATCAGCCGCGATTAAATGCCGAAATTGCCTTCGCGCCGGGGTAAATCGCGCGCTCGCCGAGGTCCTCCTCGATGCGCAGCAGCTGGTTGTATTTCGCGACGCGGTCGGAGCGGGCGAGGCTGCCGGTCTTGATCTGGCCCGTGCGCAGCCCGACGGCGAGGTCGGCGATGGTCGAATCCTCGGTCTCGCCGGAGCGGTGCGACATCACCGCCGTATAGTCGTGCCCCTGCGCCAGCCGCACCGCCGCGATCGTCTCGGTCAGGGTCCCGATCTGGTTGACCTTGATCAGGATCGAATTCGCGATCCCCTTTTCAATGCCTTCCGCCAATCTCTTCACGTTGGTCACGAACAAATCGTCGCCGACCAGCTGGATGCGGTTGCCGAGCCGTTCGGTGATGAGCGTCCAGCCGGCCCAATCGTCCTCGGCCATTCCGTCCTCGATGGAGGCAATGGGATAGTCGCCCACCAGCGTCTCGAAATAATCGACCATCTGTTCGGGGCTGAGCGACAGCCCCTCGCCTGCAAGCTCGTACTTCCCGTCGCGGAAATATTCGGTGGAGGCCGGGTCGAGCGCGAGGAGGACATCGCTGCCCATCCGGTAGCCTGCGGTCTCGACCGAGCGCATGATGAAGTCGAGCGCCTGGCGCGCCGAGCCGATGTTGGGAGCAAAGCCGCCCTCGTCGCCGACCGAGGTGGACAGGCCTGCGGAGTGGAGCGCCGATTTCAGCGCATGGAACACTTCCGCTCCGCAGCGCAGCGCTTCCGAAAAGCTCGGAAGCCCCGCCGGCACGATCATGAATTCCTGGAAGTCGATCGGGTTGTCGGCATGCACGCCGCCGTTGACGATGTTCATCATCGGCACCGGAAGCATGTTGGCGGTGCCGTCGCCGATGTAGCGGTAGAGCGGCACCTTGGCCGAGGCCGCGGCTGCCTTGGCGCAGGCAAGGCTGACGCCCAGGATCGCATTGGCCCCAAGCCGCGCCTTGTTCTGCGTCCCGTCGAGCGCGATCATCGACGCGTCGATCTCGCCCTGGTCCTCCGCGTCATGGCCGATCAGCGCATCGGCAATCTCGCCGTTGACCGACTGAACCGCCTTTTCGACACCTTTCCCGCCCCACCGGCTGCTGTCGCCGTCGCGAAGCTCGACCGCCTCGTGCGCTCCCGTCGATGCCCCGGACGGGACCGCCGCCCGGCCGAAGCTTCCGTCCTCCAGGGTCACGTCGACTTCGACGGTGGGATTGCCTCGGCTGTCGAGGATCTGGCGGCCGCGGATCGCGGTGATTGCAGTCATGGAATTCCTTCTTACGTAAGCGTAATGACAGGACGGAATGCGGCTCTCATAGAACTCCGCATCAACCGCGCAACTTTCGCGGCGAACCGAAAGGAACGGCGGCGCGAGTGCCGTGTTGAAGTCCGATAAGGAGGACTGACGATGGCGCAGCAAGACAGAGACCTGCCGGAAGGCACCGACACGATCGTCCCGGGAGCAAGCGACACGGACACCAGCGACGTCGCCGGCGGCCGCTCCGGCCGCGGCGGAGGGTCACGCTCGGTTTCGCGCTCATCCCGGTCAGGCGGAGGGAATATGGTGATGGACAAGATCCGCAGCGGCGGCGACAAATTGTCGGAGCAGGCCGCGGGCAAGGCGCGCGACTTCGTCGGGCAAGGCATCGACCGATCGGCCGAGGCCATCGCCAACGTCGGCAAGCTGGTCGGCGACACCGCCGCCGGCCTCGATGATCGCCTGGGCGAGGATTATGGCAATTATGCCCGGCGTGCCGCCGAAGCGCTCGAGAACACGGCCAACAAGCTCGCGTCCAAGAATCCGGACGAGCTGATCGACGACACCCGCGAGTTCATCCGCAAGAGCCCCGGCGTCGCGCTTGCCGGTGCTGCGATCGTCGGCTTCGCTCTGGCCCGGCTGGTGAAATCCGGCCTCTCGCGAGACGAAGAGGACGAAGACGAGGACGAGGATCGCCCGTCTGCCAAGAGGCGCAGCCGGAGCTGATGCTGAAGCCGGCCGAACCTGCCCCGCCTGAAGACGAGCGGCCGATCGGCGAGATCGTCAGCGATCTCGTCGACGACGCCAAGGCCTATGCCCAGGCCGAGCTCGATCTCGCCAAGGCGATCGCGGCCGACAAGGCGCGCAGGATCAAGGTCGGCGCAATTTTGCTGGTGGTGGCGCTGGTTGTCGCATTCGGAGCGGTGACCGCAATTTCGGTCGCCATCTTCGCCTTGCTGGCGACATTCCTGGGACCCTTGCTTGGCGGGATCGTAGCGTTCCTTCTGATCGGCGCGGTTGCGGGCCTGCTGGCCTGGACCGGAATTGCCAAGGTCAGGGACGCTTTCTGATGGCGGAATCGCCCGATCTCGCCGAGGCGCGGCGGCAGGCCGACGAGGCGCGGACGAAACTGCTGGCCAGCTTCGATGACCTTATCGCCTATCGGCGCCGTCTCCAGGACAAGCTCAAGCCCGGGCACCTCGCCCGCGACGCCTGGGGCGCCGCCAGGGACAAGAGCGTCGACCTTGCCGAGGACGCCGTCGATGCGGTTCGCAAGCGGCCCGTCGCAGCTACCGGGGCGGTCGCCGCACTGGCCTTGTTCATTGCTCGCGAGCCGCTGATGGATCTTGCTGGCAATCTGATGAGCGGGGCGAAGAAGAAGAAGAAAGTGAAGAAGGCTGCCAAGCCAAGGGACCAAGTGGAGGAAGTCGATGAGTGACAGCAACAGCGAGCAGGACCGCGACCTGCGCAGCCGGGCCATCGAAGCCTATGATTCGGCGCTCGATAGCGCCTCTGCCGCGGGCCGCCGCGCGGGCGATTCCATCGGCGAAGCGCCGCTCATCGCGCTCGGCGCGGGCGCGGTCATCGGTGCTCTCTTCGCCGCCATGCTTCCGACCAGCCTGAGGGAGCGCAAGCTGCTTCGCCCCTACGGCAAGCGCGTAACGGACGCCGGTCGCGGTGCTGCCGACGCTGCCCGCCGCGCGGGCTCCGACAAGCTTCGCGAGCTGGGGCTCACCCCCGACGTTCTCGCCGACAAGGCCGGCGAAGCCGCCAGGGCGACGGCGCAGGCGGCCATCGGGACCTTCAAAGACGAGGCGAAGAACTGAGCCGGTTCGCAACCGCGAAAATCGCTGCTAGCGCTTCGCCATGAGCAAGCTCCACCTGGTCTTCGGCGGGCGAGTGAAGGACCCGCGCACTCTCGATTACGACCTCAACACGATCGACATTGTCGGGATCTACGGCAATTACGCCGATGCCGAGGAGGCGTGGCGCGGCCGCGCCCAGCGCACCGTCGACGATGCCGAAATGAAATATGTGATCGTCCACCTCCACCGGCTCCTGGAGCCGGACCACGAGGGGATCAGCAGGCCCAGGACGCCCGCCTGATCTTCAGGCCTTCCGCCAGCGCCACATCAGCAGCGGGCGCTGCAGGAGCAGGCCCGAAAGGAACCCGCCGACATGCGCCGGCGTCGCCACCAGTACGCCCTGCGTGCCTGCGAGAAAGCCGGTCATCATCTGCAGCACGATCCACGCCGCGAGGAGCCAAAGAGCATTGAGCGCGCGGTTGAGCGAGTGCGATTGCACGATCTGCTTCTGCTGGCCGAAGCTCAGCGCGAACGCGCCGATAATTCCGCTGATCGCCCCGCTGGCGCCGACCATCGGCACCTGCGAATGCGGCGTGACGAGCAATTGCAGCATCGCCGCGGTGTAAGCCGATACCACGTAGAGGAAGATCAGCGCCTTCGCGCCGAGGATCCGCTCCACCTGGCTCCCACACCAGACGAGGATCAGAAGATTCATTCCAAGGTGGATGATCCCCGCATGGACCAGCGTTGCCGACAGCGGCGTCAGGAACGCCGGCACCGCCGGCCCGGACACCAGCGCGCCGTTGAAACGGTCGGGAATGAAGCCCAGAGCGAACGTCGCCGAATCGGCGAACCCGAGCACGGTCGGGACCAGCCAGAAGATCGCCGTGACGACCGCGATCCAGGCGGTCGCGGTCCGGGGCATCCTGCCCGTCACGCCTAGAGGAACTCGACCTTGGCTATCTCGTAATAACGGTCGCCCGACGGCGTCGAAACCTCGACTTCCTCGCCCTTCTCGCGGCCGATCAGGGCCCGGCCAAGCGGTGAATTGTAGCTGATCCGGCCGTCGCGGGCGTCCGCCTCGACCTGCCCGACGAGCTGGTATTTCACCTGCTTGTCGTCCTCGTCGACGAGGGTCACGGTCGCTCCGAAGATCACCTTGTTGCCCGACAGGGTCGAAGGGTCGATCACCATCGCCCGGCTCAGCTGGTCCTCGATATCGGCGATCGTCGCCTCGATGTGGCCCTGCCGTTCCTTGGCCGCGTGATATTCGGCGTTCTCGCTCAGGTCGCCATGGGCGCGCGCGGCCTCGATCGCCTCGACGACCGCGGGGCGCTCGACCTGCTTCAGCTGCCGGACCTGGTCGTTAAGCTTGCGATACCCTTCCTCGAGCATCGGCACTTTCTCGGCCGTGGCCATTTCCTCAAAACCCCTTCTCAAATCCTTCCCTCGCGGGGCCGTCCGGCCTCGCCCATCGGGAACGGTTTGTCGGATGAAATCCTTAGTTAACGGACGGAGAATAATAGGATTGGAGCGACCGCACTTCAAGCGCCCGCCCCCTGAGAGCGCCCAGCGAGCGGGCCACGGCGAGGCTGGCGGCAGCGGTGGTGAAATAGGGAACCTTGCGCTGCAGCGCCGTCGCCCGGATCGAGTGGCTGTCCTTCAGCGACTGCCAGCCCTCGGTCGTGTTGAAGACCAGCTGCACCTGCCCGTCGGTGAGCTTGTCGACGATGTGCGGCCGGCCTTGGGCGACCTTGTTGACATACTCGACCGGAAGGCCTGCCTCGACGAGATAGGCTGCCGTCCCCTCCGTCGCGATGACCTTGAATCCAAGCTCGACCATCGCCTCGACCGCGGGGACGATATGCGCCTTGTCGCCGTCCTTCACCGACACGAACACGGTTCCCGATTTCGGGAGCTTGATCCCGCCCGCGATCAGCGCCTTGCTGAAGGCCGCGTCGAAATCCATGTCGATGCCCATGACCTCGCCGGTGCTTCGCATCTCCGGCCCGAGCACCGGGTCCGAGCCCGGGAAGCGAGCGAAGGGGAAGACCGGCTGCTTCACCGCGACATAGCCGAGCTGGCGCGGAAGCGGATCGAATGCGCTCAAGGCCTCGCCCGCCATCACCCGCGCAGCGATCTTCGCAACGGGCTTGCCCGTCGCCTTGGCGACGAAGGGCACCGTCCGGCTCGCGCGCGGATTCACCTCGATCAGATAAACGTCGTCGCCCTTCACAGCGAACTGGACGTTCATCAGCCCCTTGACCTTGAGCGCGGTGGCGAGCGCCGCCGTCTGCCGCTCGATCTCTCCGACGATGGCCTCGGACAGGCTGTGCGGCGGGATCACGCAGGCGCTGTCGCCGGAATGCACCCCCGCCTCCTCGATATGCTGCATGACGCCGGTGACGACGACGGTTTCGCCGTCGGCGATCGCGTCGACGTCGACCTCGACCGCGTCGCGCAGGTAACGGTCGATCAGCACCGGCGAGCTTCCCGACACCGCCACCGCGGTGGCGATATAATGGTCGAGCTGCTCGGGCCCGTCGACGACCTCCATCCCGCGCCCGCCGAGCACGTAGGACGGCCGCAGGAGCACCGGGTAGCCGATCCGCTCCGCAACCAGCAGCGCCTCGTCGCGGCTTCGCGCAATGCCGTTCGCCGGCTGCTTGAGGTCGAGCCGGGCCACCAGCTTGGCGAACCGCTCCCGGTCCTCGGCAAGATCGATGCTGTCGGGCGACGTGCCCAGGATCGGCACCCCGGCCTTCTGCAGGTCCTGCGCAAGCTTGAGCGGGGTCTGCCCGCCGAGCTGAACGATGACTCCGAGCAATTCGCCCTTCTCGGCCTCGCGGGTGACGATCTCCAGGACGTCCTCGACCGTCAGCGGCTCGAAATAGAGGCGATCGGACGTCTCCGGGTCTGTCGACACCGTTTCCGGGTTGCAATTGACCATGATCGTCTCGAGCCCGGCACCGTCGCGGCCGAGCGCGAAGGCGGCGTGGCAACAGCAATAATCGAACTCGATCCCCTGCCCGATCCGGTTCGGGCCGCCGCCCAGGATGACGACCTTCCGCCGATCGGAAATCTCCGCCTCGTCGACCGGCTCGCCGAACAAAGGCCCTTCGTAGGTCGAGTAGAGATAGGGCGTGGTCGCGTCGAACTCGGCAGCGCAGCTGTCGATCCGCTTGAACACCGGCCGCACCCCCAACCGGAGCCGGTGCGTCCGCACCTCGTCCTCCGTCACTCCGCCGGTCATGTGCTTGAGCACATCGTGGACCAGCCCCGACTGCCCCGGCTCGGCCGCGACACCCGACGAGCGCACCGACAGCTGCGCCAGCCGCGCGTCGGAAAAGCCGAGCGCCTTCAGCCGCCGCATCCCGGCGGTGTCGTTCGGAAGTCCGCTTGTGCGCACCTCCATCTCGGCGAGAACGATCTCCGCCAATTGCCTCAAAAACCACGGGTCGAAGCCGGAAATCGCATTGATCCGCTCGACTGAGAAGCCTTGCCGGAGCGCCTCGGCGGCGACCAGAAGCCGCTGCGGGGTCGCCCGCGCCAGCTCGCTTTCGATACGGCCTGGATCGGCATTCTCCAGCTCGCGAATACGATCGAGCCCGTTTAGCCCCGTCTCCAGGCCGCGAAGCGCCTTCTGGAGGCTCTCGGGGAAACTCCGGCCGATCGCCATCACCTCGCCGACCGATTTCATCGAGGTCGAAAGCACCCCTTCGGCGCCCTTGAACTTCTCGAAGGCGAAGCGCGGCACCTTGGTGACGACATAATCGATCGTCGGCTCGAAGCTTGCCGGGGTCGCACCGCCGGTGATGTCGTTCTGGATCTCGTCGAGCGTGTAGCCAACCGCGAGCTTCGCCGCGACCTTGGCGATCGGGAAGCCCGTCGCCTTGGACGCCAGCGCCGAGGACCGCGACACGCGCGGGTTCATCTCGATGACCACCATGCGCCCGGTCTTCGGATCGACCGCGAACTGGACGTTCGAACCGCCCGTCTCGACGCCGATCTCGCGAAGCACCGCGATCGAGGCCGAGCGCATCCTTTGATATTCCTTGTCGGTCAGCGTCAGCGCCGGGGCGACGGTAATGCTGTCGCCGGTGTGCACGCCCATCGGATCGACATTCTCGATCGAGCAGATGATGATGGCATTGTCGTTCCGGTCCCGGACGACCTCCATCTCATATTCCTTCCACCCGACCAGGCTCTCGTCGATCAGCACCTCGGTCGTTGGCGAGGCGTCGAGGCCGTTGCGGACGATCGCTTCATATTCGTCGCGATTGTAGGCGATTCCACCGCCCGTCCCGCCAAGCGTGAAGCTCGGGCGGATGACCGCGGGAAGCCCGACCGTCTCCAGCGCGGCTGTCGCTTCCTCCATATTGTGGACGATCGCCGAGCGCGGGCTTTCAAGCCCGATCCTGTCCATCGCGTCGCGGAATTTCTGCCGGTCCTCGGCCTTCTCGATCGCTTCGGCATTGGCGCCGATCAGCTCGACCCC
>Ga0207657_10006129_pt1 | contig 12495 bp, 10 predicted proteins | sample KBSC33metaG_FD_184316 | JGI IMG/M metagenome (GOLD analysis project Ga0207657, IMG submission 184316) | Corn rhizosphere microbial communities from Kellogg Biological Station, Michigan, USA - KBS C3-3 metaG (SPAdes) (version 2) | ecosystem: Host-associated > Plants > Roots > Rhizosphere > Soil ...
CGAAGACGCGACAGCATCAGGGCGCGCAGACGGCGCAGTTCCCGAGCGCGAGCCGCGCGCGGGCCACGCTTGTACTTCACAATACGAGTCAAATCGAAAAGATTCACCATCGCCGCGTGAGGGTGAACTTCGATTTGAAAGCGGCCGGGCGAGCGCGCGGTCATCGCAGCGCCATGAGCGAAGCCCAGGGCCGCGAGCCGGCGACTGAATGACAGTACGTTTCCGGCGAAGGGACGCCCGAGATTGGCGGCGTGGCATCCGGCATGAAAACGGCGAAATTCCTGGTTCAGTTCCCGCTCCGCATCACGGATTCCCCCCTGGTTACGGATTACCAGCGGAGCGTCAATCCCTATCACGGCGCTGCCGCTTCCAGCCTGGTTCAGGATCCAGGCCAGAATCTCGGCGGATGTTTCCATGCGGGTTACATTTTGAAGAGACAGACGCCCCTGACTGATTCCGATCGAAGCCAGGCCGCTCGGCTTTCCATACCAGCCCAGATCGACTCCCAGAAACACGACGTTGCCGGGACCGTTCATGGCCGAGGCAACAGTTCGACCCGGTCACCGACCGCAACCCGGCCCGGATTGATGACGTAACTGTTCAGCCCCAGTACGCCGCCAAATTCTCCCTGGATGCGGCGCAGCACGTTGACGTCCTGTTCGCCGGTGTCAGGATCGTAAGTAGTCATGATGCAGCGGGCCCTGAGATCGTCCATGCCGATGACTGTTTCGTTGATGCGCAGACGTGCTCCCTCCCACCGGCGTTCCGCGAGGCCCTCCACGCCGGCGATGACCAGGTTTGGCCGAAAGCGCCGCCGGTCGTAACCTACAGCGGCAAACATTCCGTCAGTTGTGACCAGAAGGGGAAGAACATCGAAGCGGTCCCCGGCATCGCTGCGGACCAGGCGGGTCCCCGCGCCCGCGGCCTCCTCAACATCGAGAGCAACTTCCGTTGAGTCCCAGGGACGTCCGTCCACCAGCACATCGCCGTTATCGGCGAGCATCGCGGTGTGCCGCAGCAGCTTGGGCCGGGTGCGCGCGGAGAAGATTCGGCCCGCGGCATTTCGCACCTGGATGATCCGGTCACCGGCGATGCCCTGTCTGTTGATATCCGCGACACTCAATGTTTCTCCTGCCATGGACTTCACCGGATACCGCCAGATTTCTTTGATCTGCATGAGGTCAGACAATCGGATGCGACAGAGCGGCCGCCGCCGGCCCATCGATCAGCCAAAGCAATTTGCCGTTGGAGGGATGCACTCTCTGAGAGGGCAGGTTCGCCGAGCTGTTCTCGAGAACCTGGTGGAGAATCGCCGCTTTGTCGGGTCCGCTGGCCAGAAACATGACGCAGGCGGCGGCATTCAGTACCGGGAAAGTGAACGTGAGACGGTAAGCGCTGAATTTTGGCACCCAGTTCGTGACCACCAGGCGCTGCGTTTCATTTAACGCCGCAGTGCCGGGGAAAAGGGAAGCCGTGTGCCCGTCGGTCCCAATGCCCAGAAGGACCAGATCGAACCGCGGAAACTCGCCCGGAGGCAAGTGGAAAAAAGTTTTTAGCGATTGCTCGTATTGAAGGGCGGCTGCAGCCGCGTCTTTTTCCTCGGCATGAATGCGAAAAATGTTCTCCGGCCGCGCGGGGATTTTGGAAAGCAGCGCCTCGCTGGTCATGCGGTAGTTGCTTTCAGGATGGCCGGGCGGAACGTGGCGCTCGTCGCCCCAGAAAAAATAGACCTTGTCCCAAGGGATATTGGACTGGGTAGCCAGCAGGGAGTAAAGGGCCTTGGGGGTGGAGCCGCCGGAGAGCGCGACTGTAAATCTTCCACTGGCCCGCACCGCCTGAGAAGCGCTGGCCGCGAACTCCGCCGCTGCCGCCTCAAACAATTCCGCAGCAGTCTTCAGAATACGGATTTCAGGTTGGGCCGGCATGCAGAAATTATTCTACGCTGCCGTGGTTTTAACCAGAGCACACCGCGCAGCGCCAATCAGCGCGATGCGGTCGTTGGTGATCACCCGGACTGGCATGGCTTCCAGCAAAGCCTGCATCCGGCCCTTGCCGGTAAAAGCCTGCATGAACAGCGGCCCGGAGAGTTTGGACAGCATTTTGGGAGCTATTCCGCCGCCCAGATAAATTCCGCCCGTGGCCATGATCTTGAGCGCCAGATTGCCCGCCTCGGCGCCGTAGATAGAGACGAACAGGTCGAGCGCCTGTTCGCATAGCCCGCATTTGCTGTCTATGCCGGCGCGTGAGATCGCGGCCGCGGGGTCCGAGTGCGACATTTCATCCGCCAGCCACTGCGGGGGCGTACCGCGTCCAGTGTCACGCAGGAAGCTGAAAACATTTACCAGACCGGGACCGGAAACGATGCGTTCATAACTGACGTGGCCGAAGCGGATTTGCAGGTAATTGAACAGTTCCACTTCCAACTGGGTGCGGGGAGCGAAATCCGCGTGCCCACCTTCGCAGGCGAAAACCTGGTGCTTGGCGCCGTCCCAGTACATTCCGGCTTCGCCCAGTCCGGTTCCGGCGGCAATCACCGCCTGGTTGCCCACGGGTTGTCCGTTCACATGGTTAAGCGCGACCACGTCCTTGGCGTCGAGAGCGGGAATGCCCCAGGCATTGGCTTCGAGGTCATTAATCAAAAAGGCCTTCTTTATTTTGAGCTCATCGGCCAGACGCTTCGACTCGATGATCCACGGAAGATTGGAAGCCTCAACCCGCCCGTTGCGCACCGGGCCCGCGATACCGAAACAGGCCGTGTCAGGATGCAGGTTCGAAGTATCCACGAATTTGGTCACGATCTCGTCCAGGCCGGAATACTCGCGGCTGGGAAAGATGGATGCGGAGACCAGGCTGAAGCGGCCATCGACAGAGTCGAAGAATGCCAGCCGGGTGTGGGTTCCACCAATGTCGCCTGCCAGAATCATTTCTCGAAATTCCTCCAGTGGCGGCCGTCGCGTTCCAACAGGTCTTCGGCATCTTTTGGGCCCCAGGTCCCGGCGGCGTAGTTGGGAAAATTGCGCGGCGGCAAAGCCTTCCAGACGTCCAGCACGGGACTGACCACGCACCATCCCGCTTCGACCATGTCCGCGCGCTGGAACAGGGTGGCATCGCCGATCATGCAATCGTGCAGCAGGCGCTCGTAGCCGGTGCTGGGGATGGCACCGAAATAGTCGGAATATTCAAAGCTCATGTTGACCGCGCCCAGCCGCATCGCCGGTCCCGGTACCTTGGCGGCGAAGCGGAGGGAGATACCTTCTTCCGGCTGGATATGCAGCACGAGTTGGTTGGGCATCAGGTTCTCCACCGGGGTGTCGCGGAACAGAACAAACGGGGCGCGGCGAAACTGGATGACGATGCTGGTGCTGCGGCTGGGGAGATGTTTGCCGGTGCGCAGATAAAAGGGGACGTCGGCCCAGCGCCAGTTATCGATCAGCAACTTCATGGCAACGAAGGTCTCGGTTTTGGAATCGGGCGGCACGCCCGGTTCAGCGCGATAGGCAGGCACGCGCTCACCGCCACTGGTGCCCTCGCCGTACTGCCCGCGAACTGTCCGGACCAGCACGTCTTCCGAACTCATGGGCTGGATGGCATGCAGGATCTTGCCCTGTTCGTCGCGGACGGCGTCGGCGCGAAATGAAACCGGCGGCTCCATCGCGGTCAGGCTAATGAGTTGCATGATGTGGTTAGGCACCATGTCGCGCAGCGCGCCTGCCTTGTCGTAATAACCGCCGCGCTTCTCCACGCCCACTGTTTCCGCTACTGAAATCTGGACATGGTCGATGTAGCGCCGGTTCCAGATGGGCTCGAAGATTCCATTGGCGAAGCGCAGCGCCAGGATGTTCTGGACGGTTTCTTTCCCCAGGTAGTGGTCGATGCGGTAGATCTGCTTTTCGCTTGCCACCCGCAGCAGTTGCTGGTTCAGCAACCTGGCAGACTCGAGATCGTGCCCGAACGGCTTTTCGATGACCACCCGGCGCCAGTGCTGATTGTCTTCCTGCATCAGGCCGACTTCCGCGAGTTGCTCAACGGTGGGACCAAAAAATTCAGCCGCCGTGGCCAGGTAGTACATGTGATTGCCGTGGGTAGAGTGATCGTGGTCAACTTTGTCGAGCAAGTCTTTCAACTGCACATAGAGGTTCTTGTCTCCCATGTCGCCGCTCAGGTAGTAAATGCCGCGGACGAACCGTTCCCAAATGCTGGGGTCCACCTTGTCGGTGGCGAACTGCTTGATGTCTTCCGAAACTTTGCCGCGGAAATCCTCGTGGGACAGTGGCGAACGCGACACACCGATGACGGCGAATTCCCGCGACAGCAGGTCGTATTTCGCCAGATTGTAAAGTGCGGGAATCAGCTTGCGGCGGGTCAAGTCGCCGCTGGCGCCAAAAATCACCATGGTGCAGGGATCGCCGAGCTTGCCGATCCGTTGCTGCTCCACTGCAGGCATGACTTCAGTCTGGGCCATATCTACTTCTTGAGCGTCCCCGGCTCGACGTGACCACCGAACTGCTGGCGCATGGCGGAAAGCATTTTTTCTGCAAAGGTATGTTCCTGTCGCGAACGGAAGCGGACGTAGAGCGCGGCAGAAAGCACATCGACCGGAACGGCTTCGTCAATCGCGGCCTGGATGGTCCAGCGTCCTTCGCCCGAGTCCTGAACGAAACCGGTGTACTCGGCGAGCGTGGGATTTTGCGCCAGCGCGATCGCCGTCAGGTCGAGCAGCCACGAACTGACCACGCTGCCGCGCCGCCAGACTTCGGCGATGTCGGCGAGATTCAGGTCATAGCGATGTTCTTCCGGGACCTCTTTACTGGTGGCATTGCGGAAGATATCGAAACCCTCGGCGTAGGCTTGCATCAGTCCGTATTCGATTCCGTTGTGCACCATCTTGACGAAGTGGCCCGCGCCGGAAGGGCCGCAGTGGATATAGCCATCCTCGGCGGTTCCCGTCATCTTCTCGCGCCCGGGGGTGCGCGGGATGTCGCCCCGCCCGGGGGCCAGCGTCTTGAAGATCGGATCCAGTTGCTGCACCACATCCTTAGGTCCGCCGATCATCATGCAATAGCCGCGTTCCAGTCCCCAGACTCCGCCGCTGGTCCCGACATCCACGTAGTGAATACCTTTCTGCTTGAGCTTGGCGGAACGGCGAACGTCATCTTTGAAATAAGAGTTGCCACCGTCGATGAGAATGTCGCCGGCCTGCATCCGCTGGGAGAGCGCATCCACAGTCTGCTCCGTGGGACCTCCGGCTGGAACCATCAGCCATGCGATACGGGGCTTACCCAGTTTGGCGACGAAGTCATCGAGAGAAGCGGAGCTGATCGCGCCTTCGCCGGAAATCTTCTTTACGTTGTCAGCGCTCAGATCGGTGACTACGAGTTCGTGCCCGCCACGCATCAGGCGGCGCGTCATGTTGGCGCCCATTTTGCCCAGACCGACCATTCCCAGACGCATAAATCCGCTCCTTATCCGATATTAAATCGTTTCTATAGCCCACCGCCACTGCTTTCGGCGGCCATAGTGTAAACCAGTGTAGTATCCGGGGACGAAAATCAGGTTAGAGCCTGGTGAAACGCGGCCGACAGACGCGTGAGACCGGCTGCCAGGTCTTTGCCCAGATGGACCCGCAATGCCCGGCGCCCACGTTCTGCCAGCACCTGGAAGTCTCCCCGTGCCTGCGCCGCTTTGACCACGCCAAAAGTGTACGTCTGCCCGGGCACGGGCAGGTCGGCGGCATCGTCGCAGGTGATCTGCAGAATGACGCCGCTGTTCGGTCCGCCCTTGTAGGCCTGCCCCGTGGAATGAAGGAATCGCGGTCCGAATTCGAGACAGGTGGCCACTCGCTTCCGGTCGCGCAGCGCCAGACGCAATTTCTGCAAGAGCGCTTCGTGCCCGGCATTCATTTCGATGTAGGCCAGCATTGCAAAGTAATCGCCGGCACCCGCGCGCTTGATGTGAGCGCGCAGATATCCCACCAGGGTCTTGTCGCTGCCTGCGCCTTTCGCCAGTGCATCGGCGTTGACCGCATCGGTAAACAGCTTGATGCCGCCATCTTCGAGGACCGGTTTCTCCGCGGGCAGGGAGCCGGTCTTCTCGTATTCCGTGGTCAGGTTGCGAGTCGCGATCTTGCTGGCTTCAACGTCGGGCTGGTTGAAGGGATTGATTCCGATGATGGATCCGGATACAGCGGTGGCGATTTCCCAGCGGAAGAACTCCTGACCTAAATCGAAAATATCGCCGAGAGGTATGCGGACAACGGGCTGCCCGGCCTGCTCTAGCGCGGCAACTTTTGCGTCCTGATCTTTGTCCGGCGCGGATTCCAGGCGCACGTAAGCGAACATGCGATCGTTGCCGTAAACGTCGGGAGCCCCAAGGTCTTCGCGGTCCACCGGCACTATGCCCTTGCCCTGCTTGCCGGTGGATTCCGCCACCAGTTGTTCCAGCCAGGCGCCGAGAGCGGAGATTCCGGGCGAGGTGATGAGGGTGAGCTTGTCGCGCCCGCTGCGCGCGGCAGTCCCAAGGATGATTCCGAGCAGAACTCCGGGATTCTGTTCGACCGTGACGCCGGCTCCGCAGGCCTCGACCATCTCCTGGGTGCGGGCCAGGAATCGGCTCATGTCCAGGCCCATGAGCGCGCCGGGCACGACCCCAAAATTCGAGAGCGCGGAGTAGCGGCCGCCGATGCTGGGCAGGCCGGGGAAAATATGCCGAAAGTGGTCAGCCTCAGCCACCTGCTGCATTTTCGACCCGGGATCGGTGATCGCGATGAAGCGGCTGCCGGCCTTGTCCGGGCCGATGGTCTGCTTCACCTTTTCGAAGAAGTACTGCTTGAAAATGTTCGGCTCAAGCGTGGTGCCGGACTTGCTGGAGACGATGAACAACGTCCTGGTCAGGTCAACTTTGTTTTCCGCTGCCTTGACCTGCGCCGGATCGGTGGAGTCGAGCACGTGCAGTCGCGGGAAACCTGCGATCTTGCCGAAAGTCATCGCCAGCACGTCAGGGCACAGACTGGAGCCGCCCATGCCCAGCAGCAGGATGTCGGTGAAGTTTTCTATCTTGGCATCGGCCACCGCGGCCTGGAGTTGGTCGCTGTGGGCGATCTGCTGGGCGGTGATGTCGAGCCAACCCATCCACTTGGCTTCGTCGGTGCCGGTCCAGAGCGAAGCATCGTGCTGCCAGAAACGGCGGACTTTATCGCCCGCGCGCCAATCTTCAATGTTCGCCTTCACCGAGGCCGCAAGGGCCTCGGGCAGTTTGGAGGTCTGCAGACTTACTTTCGGACTCATTTGGATTTCGAACTCTTTTCTACTGCAGCAAGTAGTTTGTCGAAGGCCTCGGAGAAGAGACGGACGCCGTCGTCAGTCAGCTTGTCCGTGACTTCTTTCATCGAGATGCCAAGTTTCGCGGCGGTTTCCATGGTCTTGTGGGCCGACGGCAGGTCCTCGGTCAGGCTCTGGCGGGTTTTCCCATGATCGCGGAAGGCGTCGAGGGTGGCGGGCGGAATGGTGTCAACCGTGTCCGGCCCGATCAGTTCTTCCACGTAGAGCACATCGCGGTAGGCTGGGTTCTTGGTGCTGGTGCTGGCCCACAGCACGCGCTGGGTCTGCGCTCCCTTGGCGGCCAGGGCCTTCCAGCGAGGCGTGCTGAATATGGTCTGATATTTCTCGTAAGTCTGCTTGCCATTGGCAATCGCGACTTTTCCCTGGATGCTCTTCAGTTGTTCCTGCTCGCGGGCATCTTTCGAAGCCTTGAGCCGGGTCTCGATGATGGCATCGACCGCGGAATCAATGCGGCTGATGAAGAAGCTGGCCACACTAGCCATCCGGCTGACGTCGCCACCGTTCTTCGCGAATTGCTCGAGGCCTGCAATGTATGCCTCCGCCACCTTCACATAGACGTCCTGCGCGAAGAGCAATGTAATGTTGATGTTGATGCCCTCGCTGATGGCCTGCTGGATCGCGGGGAGACCCTCGGCGGTGCCGGGAATCTTGACCATCACATTCTCGCGCCCGACGGACTTCCACAGCCGGCGCGCTTCTTCGAGCGAACCCTTCATGTCGCGGGCGAGATAGGGCGATACTTCGATGCTGACGTATCCGTCGCGCCGCTTCGTGCTTTCGTACACCGGGCGGAACATGTCGGCGGCATCCTGAATGTCGCGGATGGCAAGGACCTCGAAGCGCCCCTTGGCGTCGAGATCGGTGCGCGAGCGCAACGAATTGAGCAGGTCGTCGTATAACGTACCGCCGGCAATCGCTTTTTCGAAGATGGTCGGGTTCGAGGTCATGCCTCGAAGACCGTCTTCGTCGATCAGGCGCTTGAGTTCGCCGCTGGTGAGCAGGTCGCGGCGGATGTAATCCAGCCAGACCGATTGACCAAAATTCAAAAGCTCTTTGAGGGGGTTGGTGGCTTTGGCGGTGTCGAGAACTCCTACTGGCTGCATGTGAACCTCTCTTTTAGTCGTCGGTCGTCAGTCTTCAGCCGTCAGCAAAGACGAGCCAGATTCTTGCTGACGACTGAAGACTGACGACCGACGACTTCTTATTTCCCCAATGCTTTTCGGGCCGCCGCGACGACGTTCTCCGTGGTGAACCCAAACTTTTTCTGCAAATCCTTGATCGGCGCCGAGGCGCCAAACCGGCGCATCCCTATGACGATGCCGGATGGACCCACGTATTGCGACCAACCGAACGTGGCGGCCTGCTCCACCGCGACCCGCGCTTTCACGTCGGGCGGCAAGACTTTGGTCTTGTATTCGTCGCTCTGGTGGTCGAAAAGATTCCAGCATGGCATGCTGACTACGCGTGCCTTAATGCCTTCTGCCTTAAGTTGTTCGTAGGCGTTTATGCATAGCGAAACCTCGCTGCCGCTGCCCATCAAAATAACTTCCGGCTTGCCGTCCGCGGCGTCAGCCAGGATGTAAGCACCCTTGGCAACGCCTGAGGCTGCGCCGTACTTCGAGCGATCAAAGGTGGGGACGGCCTGCCGGCTGAGCACCAAAGCGGCAGGCTCATGCTGCAACGGCATGATGACCCTCCAGGCCTCGACCACTTCGTTGGCATCGGCGGGCCGCATCAACATCAGTCCCGGCATGGCGCGCAGCGATGCTAGTTGTTCGATTGGCTGGTGCGTGGGACCGTCTTCTCCCAGACCGATGGAATCGTGGGTCCAGACATAGATGGTCGGAATCTCCATCAGAGCGGCCAGCCTGACCGAGGGCCGCATGTAATCGCTGAAATTGAAGAAGGTGCCGCCGAAGGCCCGGATCTTCGAAACCGCCATGCCATTCAGGGCCGCAGCCATGCCGTGTTCGCGGACGCCGAAGTGCAGGTTGCGTCCGCCGTAGCTGCCCGCCTGGAAGTCGCCGGCTCCTTCGAACTTGAGCCGCGTCCGGTCGGAGCCTGCCAGGTCGGCCGAACCGCCTACCAACCAGGGCACGTTTTCGGCGACTACGTTCAAGACCTTTCCTGAACTCTCGCGCGTGGCAATGCCTTTCGCGTCGGCGGGAAATGTCGGCAGGTTCTTGTCCCATCCGTCGGGCAGCTTGCGCTCTTGCATGCGCTTGATCTGGTTGGCCAGGTCGGGATACTTCTTTCCGTAGTCCGCGAACAGCGTCTCCCACTTCTGGCGCAGATCCCCGCCGCGCTTACCGATCCCATTTTTAAAATTGTCCAGCACGCCTTCGGGAACGAGGAATTTTGCTTCCTCGGGCCAACCGTAGAATTTTTTTACCAGCCGGACTTCTTCTTCTCCCAGCGGTTCGCCGTGCGCCGCGCTGGTGTCCTGCTTGTGCGGAGATCCGTAGCCGATATGGCTGTTTACCCGGATCAGCGTGGGACGGTCCTTGGTTTTCAGGAAGCCGTTGTACGCGTCGGCCAGCATCTGCAGATCGTTAGCGTCGGTGACATGCTCCACGTTCCAGCCGTAGGCCTCAAATCGCTTGCCCACGTCTTCGGTGAAGGACACATTTGCCAGGCCATCCAGCGTGACGTGGTTCTCGTCGTAAATCCAGCACAGGTTGGAAAGCTTCAGGTGACCGGCCAGGGATGCGGCTTCGCTGGCCACGCCTTCCATCATGTCGCCATCGCCGCACAAGGCGTACACGTTGTAGTCAAAAATCTCAAAGCCGGGCTGGTTGAAGTGCGCGGCCAGCCACTTGCCGGCAATCGCCATGCCCACGCTGTTGCCCACGCCCTGGCCGAGAGGGCCGGTGGTGGTTTCAACCCCGGCAGTCCAGCGGTATTCGGGATGTCCCGGAGTCTTGCTGTCGAGCTGGCGAAACTTCTTGATGTCGTCGAGCGTGACCGCGAAATCACCCAGGCGTTCGTACTCGGGGTTGACGCCGCGCACCTGTGCCAGGTACAGCATGGCGTACAGCAGCATGGAAGCGTGCCCATTCGACAGAATAAAGCGGTCGCGATTGGGCCAGACCGGGTCGGCGGGATCGTATCGCAGGAATTGCTGCCACAAGCTGTAGGTTACGGGCGCCAATGCCATGGGCGCGCCCGGATGCCCGGAGTTCGCCTGCTGTACCCCATCCATCGCCAGGGTGCGGATGGTGTTGATGCACAGCATGTCCAATTGCTTGCCGGTGGCTAAAGTCTGCTCGGTCGCTACCATGAAAACTCTCCCTCTGGAGGGTACGTCATCAACCGACGCGGATGGAAGTGCACTATCCCTTAATAATTCGTTAGGAACGGGAACTCACAATTCAGCATATTTGAGTTTATCAATTTCCGCCAACCCGTGCTGCGCCGGTGTAGGACACTCCCTTCGACTGCGCTCAGGGCTGGCTGTGTCCGACGCCTTTGAGTTTTGACTCAGGGTTTTGAGACGTGATGCCGCCGGACATAAGGACAGGGAGACTCACGAGCAAAGCACAAACACGGCAACAAACAAAGAAAAGCAACGTCAAAGGCGTCGGACAAGAGTGTCCGACCCACACACATGGCCCTGCTTGGTTCTAGATGATGGGAGGTGGGCTAGCGCTTCATCTGGGCCAGATACCCATTCTCGCTGTTGTAGCCCTTGGTGGTGCTTTCGACGAATTTGAGGAAATGCCGCAGGTTCTCGCGCTCGGTGGGTTCGAGTTCAGAAAATTTGATGCGCACGCCGAAGGACGGGCTGCTCTTGGTAACAATCCCAGTAAGAATGATGCCTTTGATCCAGATCTTGCCATTGGCCAGCCATAGCCCGATTTCCACGTTTACGCCGGAGGGCACGGGCGCCGCGGTCTCGACGAAACATCCCCCGAGACTGGTATTGGAGAGATTTCCCCAGATTGGAACTGCGGAGTTACTCAGTTGCAACTCAACCGCAACGAAGCACCTCATGCGAGCATGGCGGCGGCGATCCTCGCCCCAGGTTGGGGTGAAAATGTCCGGTTCGAAAGGTGGACTGGCTGCCGGGCTGGTTGCCACCGGCGGTGTGGGTGCCGGCTGCGCCCCTGCTGTGGGTTGGGCCTGTGGTGTTGACTCGGCCGCTTGCGATGTGACTGCAGCTTTGGCGGTCCCGCCCTTGATGTTGCGCATGGCCTCAAGCAGCGCCTGATCACGCTTCTCGGCCGGGGCCTCGCGATAAACCTGCAGCAACTCACCCAGATGGCTCACCAGGGCGGGATCGGTCAACAGCTGGGTCCAATCCGCACCGGTGCCGGAGTATTTAGGGTCACTCATAAGGTCGAAATATTCCCAGGAACTTTGGTTATGCCTCCACTAGATTGAAGCAGGATGGCCTCCGGAACAAGATGACTATAGTCACTGGTCGGCGTGACCTGTGATGATTACCAGTCCAGCCAGGAGGGAGCGGCGGTTGGCGCCTGGATGGGATCCTGAGGAAAACGCCAGGCCGGCAATTGTCATCCAAGCAACATTCCAAACAGAATTAAGGAGCAGTCTTCATGCAGAAAATCACCCCGTTCTTGTGGTTCGACAACAACGCCGAGGAGGCGATGAAGTTCTATACCTCGGTCTTCAAGAATTCCAAGATTGGAAAGGTCACTCTTTACCCAGAGGGATCGCCGGGTCCGGCGGGAACCGTGATGGTAGGCAGCTTCCAGATCGAGGGGCAGGAATTCATCGCCCTGAACGGCGGTCCGGTCTTCAAATTTACCGAGGCCATATCATTCGTCGTCAACTGCGAGACCCAGGAAGAGGTGGATCACTATTGGACGAAGCTCACGGCGGGAGGCGGGAAGGAAGTGGAATGCGGCTGGCTAAAAGATAAGTTCGGACTGTCGTGGCAAATCGTTCCTACGATCCTGAGCAAGCTGATGGAGGACAAAGACCGCGAGAAGTCAAAAAGAGTCATGCGGGCGATGCTCAAGATGAAAAAGATTGATATCGAGGGCTTGAAGCGAGCCTACGAGGAGGGATGACAGAACTCGCGAAAGGGCGGCCCTCGGCTGGACCGTTATCGGCCAGGAAGATCTGGTGCGCCCGGAGAGATTCGAACTCCCGACCTATTGCTCCGGAGGCAATCGCTCTATCCATCTGAGCT
>Ga0207657_10006130_pt1 | contig 12495 bp, 10 predicted proteins | sample KBSC33metaG_FD_184316 | JGI IMG/M metagenome (GOLD analysis project Ga0207657, IMG submission 184316) | Corn rhizosphere microbial communities from Kellogg Biological Station, Michigan, USA - KBS C3-3 metaG (SPAdes) (version 2) | ecosystem: Host-associated > Plants > Roots > Rhizosphere > Soil ...
CCGGGCTCACCTTTCCGATCGATCCCGGCGCCGACGCCACGCTCGGCGGCATGACGGCCACCCGCGCCTCCGGCACCACCGCGGTGCGCTACGGGACGATGCGCGAGAACGTGCTGGGGCTGACGGTCGTTTTGGCCGACGGCGCCATCATTCACACGGGCACGCGCGCCAGGAAATCCGCTTCCGGCTACGACCTCACGCGCCTGTTCGTCGGATCCGAAGGGACGCTCGGCGTGATCACGGAGATCACGCTGCGGCTGCATCCGTTGCCGGAGGCGGTGTCCGCGGCTGTGTGCTCGTTCGCGTCGATGCAGGGCGCGGTGGAGACAGTCATCGCGACCATCCAGGTCGGCGTCCCGGTCGCGCGGATCGAGCTGCTCGACGAAACGCAGATGGACGCGGTGAACCGCTATTCGAAGACGGGCTACACCGTCGCGCCGACACTGTTCTTCGAATTTCACAGCGACAGCGCACGCCACGTCGCCGATCAGGCGGAGACGGTGCAGGCGCTCGCCGCCGAGCGCGGCGGCCGCGGCTTCGAGTGGGCGACGCGGCTCGAGGATCGCGAGCGACTGTGGCAGGCGCGGCACGACGCGCTCTACGCCGCGCTCGCGCTCCGTCCGGGCGCGCGCGCGTGGACGACCGACGTGTGCGTGCCGATTTCACGACTCGCGGAATGCATCCTCGACACGAAAGCCGACAACGCCGCCGCGGCGTTTCCGATCGCGCTCGTCGGTCACGCCGGCGACGGCAACTTCCATTTGATCTACGTGCTCGACCCCTCGAGTGAGGACGAGCTCGACACCGCGCGCGGCCTGAACGAGCGGATGGTCGTGCGTGCCCTCGCAATGGGCGGCACATGCACCGGCGAGCATGGCGTGGGCTACGGGAAGATGAAATTTCTCGAAGCGGAGCACGGGCAAGCGCTCGAGGTGATGCGAACGATCAAGCGCGCGCTGGATCCGCACAACCGGATGAATCCGGGGAAGATGGTTTTGATATAGCGGATCGCGGGCTGAGGCTGGGGTGGGCTCTAGACGAGCGTCCAGCGTGGGATGAGGTGACCAATGGGTGTGAATCGACTCACGGGACGGAGAGCCGGTCCGGCACGAATGTGGGGCAGGACTCCAGTCCTGCCGGTGTTCGTCGCCCTCGTCGCGCTGGCGCTGCTCGCGCCGCTGCGCGCGGCGGACCACAGCTTCCTCTGGAAGGCGACGGGCCGAGGCGGAACAGTGTATCTCGCCGGCTCGGTGCACATGCTGTCGCAGAACTACTATCCGCTCGACGCGGCGCTCGAGTCGTCGTTCAAGGATGCGGACCTGCTCGTCGAGGAAGTCGATCTCGGCGAGATGCTGGCACCGGAATCACAGCTTCAGATCCTCACGCGCGGCATGCTGCCGGCGAATCAGACGCTCGACTCCGTGATCTCGCCTTCGACGTATGCGCTCGTCACCAAGACCGCCGGTGGGCTTGGTGCCCCGATGGAAGCGCTGCATCGCTTCAAACCCTGGATGCTCGCGATCGCGCTCGAAGGACTCGTGCTGCAGCAGGGCGGATTCGATCCGAACCTGGGTATCGACAAACACTTCTACGATCTCGCGCAGTCGGCGGCCAAGCCGGTGCAGGGGCTGGAGACGGTCGAGTACCAGCTCTCCCGCTTCGACGAGATGACCATGCCGCAGCAGGATCGGTTTCTCGCCGACACCATCAAGGAGCTCGACACGGAGAAAACGAGCGTCAGCAAGCTCGCCGACGCGTGGAAGGCCGGCGATGCGGCGACAGTCGAGCAGATCGTCCTCAAGGATCTCAAGAGCGATCCGATGATGTATCAGCGGCTGCTCGTCGAGCGCAACCGCAACTGGCTGCCGAAGCTCGAGGCGTTGTTCGCGCGCACCGGGCACGCGTTCGTGGTCGTCGGCGCCGCGCATCTGGTGGGACCCGACGGTCTGCTGCAGATGCTGAAAGCGAAAGGCTACGCGGTCGAGCAAATGTGAAGCTGGGGCGAAGGTGCCACGGTGACAGGGTGCGGGGAGGACGCATGCAGACCGTCCGTCGTGATCTTCGGCTTCTCCAGCTCTACGCTGGACTGACCACGCTGGCGCTCCTGTTCGTGGCGGCCGCGGCGTTTCGACAGACGGCGCCGTCGAGACAGACGTTCGGCGAGATTGACGTCGAGCGCATCAACGTCGTCGAGAAAGATGGCCGCGTGCGGCTGGTGATCGCCAACAGCGGACGCCAGGCCGTCACCGTGATCGACGGCAGGCAGATCTTGCCGAACCGGCCGCGCGACGCCGGCTTCATCTTCTTCAACGACGAAGGCGACGAGGACGGCGGCCTCACGTGGAGCGGCCGCACCGAGGGCGGCATACCGCACGCAAACGCCGGTCTCTCGTTCGATCAGTACAAACAGGACGAGACCGTCACGCTGCGCTATTCGCAGACCGGCGCCGATCGGTCGGCAGGTCTCACCGTCGCCGATCGGCCCGACGCCTCCATCGGTGCGGCGGCCCGGCTCAACGACGCCGCCACTGACGAAGCGCGCGCCAAGGTGCGCCAGGAGCTGGTGGACTCCGGCGTGCTCGTCAGCCGTCCACGCATGTTCGCCGGCAAGGACACATCGGGGACGGCGGCCGTCGCACTGTCCGACGGCAATGGCAAGCGCCGGCTCCTCCTGAGCGTCGACCGCGCCGGCGCCGCGAAGATCGAGTTCCTCGACGCCAACGGAAAAGTCACGCGGTCGATCCGGCCCTGAACGTCTGCGAAATCGGCGAATCTTGAACGTTTCTCATCCGGCTCGTCAATCAGAGTACCCGTCTCAGGACTCCGGCTTCGGCGGGAAGTGCTTTTCGTACCATTTGATGCTGCGGTCGATGCTGTCCACCACGTGCTTCGACTCGCGGATCCCGTGGCCCTCGCGCGGATAGCGAACCATCACCGCCTCGGTCCCGACGTCTTTCAACGCGACGTAGAACTGCTCGGCCTCCGCAATCGGCACGTCGTTGTCGTTCTCGCCGTGCATCAGCATCGTCGGTGTATGCGCGTTCGCGACGTGGCGAAGCGCCGAGCGCTGCAGCAGCGTGTCCATCAAGTTGCCCTGATGCGGGTACACGCCCCACTCCATCGCCTCGTACTGGTTGTAGTACGTCATGTAGTTGTAGCTGATGATGTTGGTGATCGCGGCGGTCGGAATCGCAGCCTTGAAGATGTTCGTCTGCGTGATCAGCCACGCGGACAATTGGCCGCCGTAGCTGGTGCCTTCGACGCCGATCCGATCGTGATCGATCCAGGGATACCGGCGGAGCGCGGCGTTCACGCCGTACAGCACGTCCTGGCCTTCGTTGCCGTCCTGATCGGCGAACACGGCGTCGGTGAAGGCCTGGCCATATCCGGTCGAACCGCGGTAATTGACCATCAGCGTGGCCCATCCGTGCGCCGCGTACACCTGATTCTTGAAATTGAACGCGGGACCCTGCTGCCCGTGTGGACCGCCGTGAATGTTGACGATCAGCGGAAAGGTCCGACCGGCCTCCGCGGCTGACGATGGCGCGCCCGCCGCCGCGGGTGAATGGAGATCCAGCGGCTTCGTGAGGAATGCCTCGACCTCGAACTTGTTGTCGTTCGATATGAAGGTGAACGATTCAACCGCCGCGAGCGACGCGCCAGCAAGTACCGCGCTGTTCAGATCGGTGAGACGCCGCGCTGCTCCGCCGCCTGTCCGCACATACAACTCCGCCAGATCTGACGGGCTCGTGAACGTGTAGGCGATGGTGTCTTTCGCGGCGGAGAAAGCGCCGACGGTGCCGCGTTCGTTCACGATCGCCTCGGGCTTACCGCCGTCGAGCGGCGCGCGGTACAGCCGCGTGCTGCCCCGCTCCTGCACCGTGAAAAGCAGCGCCCGGCTGTCGGCGCTCCACGCCGGCGGACCTTGGCGATCGTCCACGTGTCCGGCGACCTCGTGCGCGTTCGTCCCGTCCGCGTTCATCACCCACGCGTGCGTGTCCTCCATCGTCGTCTCGCGATCGGTGAGACCGCGTTTGGTCGCTTCGTACGCGATCATCCGTCCGTCGGGCGACCAGCGCGGCTGGTACTCGTTGCTCTCTGTCGCGGTGATCCGCCGAAGCGACTTGTCGGCGAGCTTCAACGCGTAGATGTCGTAGTTGAAGAATTCGTCAGAATCGGCGTCGCGGTTGGTGAGGAACAGCAATTCCTGGCCGTTCGGCGACCAATCGATCGAATGCTCGTAATGGTTACCGCTGGTCAGCTGCTCGACGCGTCCGGACGCGAGGTCGGCCAGGAACAGATGCAGCCGGCGGTTGTCGTTGAAATGCGTCTGCCCTTCGGCGGCATCAGGTTTGTACAGATACCGCGTAATCACCCTGGGATCGCCTTCGCTGTCGGCCGTCTCCGGGCCGGGCACCGCCGATACGAACGCGATGCGTTTGCTGTCGGGCGACCAGGCCGCCGTCCGGCCGGCATCCGGCAGCGGTGCGTTCGTCGTCATGACCTCCGCGACGAATCTGGCGGCGCTTCCATCGGGTCTGGCGACGATGAGACCGCTCTTGTCGCCGAGCCGCCCGCGATACGCCAGCCATTGTCCGTCTGGCGACCACTCCGGACTGCCCGACGGGTCGCGCTCCGCGCCGAAGCGGACCGACTTTCCATCCGCGATCGTCATCACGAACAGTTGGCCCCAGGGCCGCCCCTCTCCGTCGTTTCGATCGACGACGTACGCGACGCGCGTCGCATCCGGCGACATCTGAAGCCCGGCGACGTTGCGCAGCTTCAACAAATCGCCGCTCTGCAGACGCGTTTGTGCCGAGACGCCAGCCGCCAGCGCCAGACACACAGCGACGCAACCGAGGAGACGTACGCGCTTCATAAGCCCTCCGCTTCCAATCTGAAATCTGAAATCTGAAATCTGAATTGTTGATTCTACAGTCGTAGAATTGCCTCATGCACAGACGCATTGCCGCTGCCCTCGCCCTGACGCTGGCCGCCGCCTCCCTCGTCGTCCGCGCCGATGCCACCCGCTGGTGGTCGCATGTCGAAGCGCTCGCAAACGACGGCATGGAGGGACGCAACACCGGCAGCCCCGCGCACAAGCGCGCCGCCGCGTACGTCGCCGCACAGTTCAAACAGGCCGGCCTCGAGCCGGCTGGCACCGAGGGGTACATCCAGCCGGTGGCGTTCAAAACCCGCTCGATTGACGAGAGCCACTCGAGCCTCGCCCTGATCAGAGATGGCAAGAGCGAGCCGTTGACACTCGGGGAGGACGCGAATATCAGTCTTCGCAGCGATGCCGCCCCAACGCTCGACGCGCCGCTCGTTTTCGTCGGCTACGGAATGCGCGTGCCCGAGCGGCAATTCGATGACCTCGCCGGGCAGGACCTGAAAGGCGCGATCGCAGTCTACCTGTCCGGCAGCCCCTCTGATATTCCCGGCCCGCTCCAGGCGCATTATCAGTCGGCCGGCGAAAGATGGAGCGCATTGAAGCGCGCGGGCGCGGTCGGCACGATCAGCATTGCCAACCCGAAGAGCATGGACATCCCGTGGTCGCGCTCCACCCTCGCGCGCCTCCAGCCGTCGATGGTGCTCGCCGATGAGGCGCTCGACGATGCGGCGGGGCAGCAATTCGCGGCGACGATGAACCCGGCGCACGCGGACAAGCTGCTGGCCGGCTCCGGCCACACGTTCGACGAGATCCTCGAGCTCGCGAACGCCGGCAAGCCGCTGCCGCACTTCCCTCTGCCCGCGCGGCTGAGGGCGTCGGTCGCGGTGAAGCGCGGCGAGGTCGAGTCGCAGAACGTCGCCGGCATTCTGCGTGGATCGGATCCGGCGCGTCGCGGCGAGTACGTCGTGCTCTCGGCGCACCTCGATCACCTCGGCATCGGCGGCGCGGTCAATGGCGACACGATCTACAACGGCGCGATGGACAACGCGTCCGGCGTGGCCGCGATACTCGAGATCGCCCAGGAGCTGCACGCGTCTGGCGCGAAGCCGGCGCGCTCGATTCTGTTCGTCGCGGTGACCGGCGAGGAGAAAGGCGAGCTCGGCTCGCGGTATTTCGCGGCGCACCCGACGGTGCCGGCGACGGCCATGGTCGCCAACGTGAACATCGACATGTTCCTGCCGCTCTTTCCGTTGAAGACGCTGATGGTGCTCGGCCTCGACGAATCGGATCTCGGCGGAGACATCCGCGCCGTCGCCAAGGATCTGAACCTGGCCGTTCAGGCCGATCCGGAGCCGCAGCGCAATCGCTTCATCCGCAGCGATCAGTACAGCTTCATCAAGGCCGGTATTCCGGCGCTGTCCATGAAAGTCGGCTACGAGGCGGGCTCGCCGCAGGCGGAGATCGCGAGGAAGTGGACCGCCGAGCGCTACCACGCGCCGTCGGACGATCTGAATCAGCCGGTGGATCGATCGGCGGCCGATACGTACGTCCAGGTCGTGAAGCGGCTGGTCGTCCGAATCGCCGATCGGCCGACGCGGCCGGCGTGGAACGCCGACAGCTTCTTCAAGCGCTTCGCGCGTTGATCGCCCATCGGCTGCTGTTCATCGCAAGCCACGAAGCCACGAAGAATCCGAGTCCGTGCGGAGTTTTCTTATGCCTGAAGCGTGTTCGTGAACTTCGTGACGTCCGTGCCTTCGTGATGCAGCATCGATCACTTTTTCGCAAGGGGTAAATCGTCGCGGTTCCCCCATTCTTCCCAGGCGCCGTAGTAGTTGCGCAGGTGCTCGTAGCCGATCAGGTGCAGCGCGAAGAGGTCGACTGACGCGCGCATGCCGACCTGGCAGTACGCGATGACCTCCTGTGACGGCAGAATGCCGCGCGCTTCGTAGAGACGGCGAATCTCGTCCGCCGGCTTGAACGCCTTCGTCTGCGGATCGAGCAGATCCTCCCAGTACACCGGCACGGACGAGGGCACGAATCCGCCGCGGCGGATGTTGCGCAGATCCTTGCCGTCGATCTCCGCCTGCGTCCGGGCGTCGACGATCTTCGTCGACGGTTTGCCGATAGCGGCGACGACATCGCTCGCGGTCGCGACCCACCGCGGCTGCGGCCGCGCCGTGAACGTCCCCGCCGCCACCGGCGCCACCGCCGTCGTCGTCGGCCGCTGTTCCAGGGTCCACTTCGTCCAGCCGCCGTTCACGAGCGCGACGTTCGTGTGCCCGAAATAATTGAGAATCCACCAGAGGCGAGCGGCGTAGATGCCGCCGCGCTCGTCGTAGACGATGACGCGCGTGGCGTCGGAGATACCGAGCGCCGACATCATGTGCTCGAATGCCGCCGGCGTCGGAAGGAACGTGGGCGGACTGTTCGCGTCCCGAATCGCTTCGGGCGCCAGCGCGACGGCGCCCGGCACGTGCCCCTCGGCATAGCCGCTGCGGCGCATGTCGACGATCCGCACGCCAGGATCGCTCGCGTGCGCGGCGAGCCACGTCGTGTCCACGAGCTGCTCCGGGTGCGCGTAGGTCAGGGCGACGAACGCCAGCATCAACATCATCTGCAAAGTTTACCCGGGCGCCCCGCATTTTGCATTTACAGTTGGACGATGGCGTTGCGCGGCGTGTCGGTGCTGATTGCGGGGGCGGGGCTTTCCGGGCTCGCGGCGGCGCACGATTTGAGAGCGATGGGCGCCGACGTGACCGTCATCGAGTCGCGCGACCGCGTCGGCGGCCGCGTCTGGACGATCCGCGACGGTTTCGCCGATCGGCAGCATGCCGAGGCCGGGGGCGATCTGATCGACGAGGCGCAGTACGAGATCCGATGCCTCGCGCAGGAGCTCGGTCTCACGCTGACGAAGATTCTTCGCGGCGGCTTCAGCTACGTCCGCGCCGACGCCTCGGGCCGGCCGCAGATGGAGGGACGGCGATCGTGGCGCGGCTGGGATCGGCTTGCCGAGGCGCTCGAGCCGTGGACGCGCCGCTACCGCCTCGTCGAACAACGGTGGGACTCGCCCATCACGACGGACATCAGCAGGCGTTCGGTCGCGCAATGGCTCGACGACATCCACGCCGACCAGGAGCTGCGCACCACGGCGGCTGGTCTGCGCGGATTCTTCCTCGCCGATCCGGAGGAGCTCTCGCTCGTCGCGCTCGTCGATCAATTCGCGTCGAACGACACGCCGGTGCCGAGTGCGATGTACCGAATCGAGGGCGGTAACGATCGCCTCGCCGCGGCGCTCGCGGCGCCGCTCGGCAACCGGCTGCGCCTCGGCACCGAACTGGTCGCCGTGTCGCACCGCGGGCGCCACGTGCGCGCGACCGTTCGCAGCGGCCGTGCGTCGTCGACGATCACCGCCGATTATCTGCTGCTCACGCTGCCCACGGCAGTGCTGCGCCGCATTCCGATCGCGCCGGCCCTTCCTGCGCAGCAGCACGACGCGATCGCGCGCCTGAAATACGGCCACGCCACGAAGACGCTGCTGCAGTTCTCGCGGCGGTTCTGGCGGCTGCCGGGACGCGGACGCGCGTTCGGATCGGCGCTCACGTTCGGCGCGCTGTGGGAGGGGAATGAGGAACAGCGCGGGCGCGCCGGCATCCTGTCGCTGCTCGCCGGAGGCGGCGCCAGCGATGCGACGCGGACACTGGTCGCGAAATCAGGAATCGCCCACCTCGTCCGCGAGCTCGATTGGCTCGGCACCACGCACCGCGAGCTGATCGCCTCGCGGCAGATCGTCTGGGAATCGGATCCGTGGGCGCGCGGCGGCTACGCCTTCTTCGATCCCGGGTTCGATCCGGCGCTGCGGCCGTGGCTCGCACGATCGTTCGGCCGGATTTTCTTCGCCGGCGAGCACACCAGCGTCAAATGGCAAGGCTACATGAACGGCGCCGTCGAAAGCGGCCGCCGGGCCGCGGAGGAAATTCAGGCGAGCGAGACATGAATCTACGATCTACGATTTGGCGATCTACGATCTAATAATCGTCGATCGCCAGATCGTAAATCGTCGATCGTCAAATCGTGAATCGTCAATCGCCAGATCGTAAATCGTCGATCGCCAGATCGTAAATCGTCGATCGTCATTGCTCCGTCTCCAGTCTGCACTCTTCCGACCTCTGTCCGGCTGTCGCGCGTGACACCGACAGCGCGGCGACTCCGGCGAGCACGACCGCCGAGCCGATCCACTGCAGAGGCGAGAGGCGTTCGTCGAAGATCACGAGCCCCCAGATCACGGTGAAAATCGGTTGTCCGAGAAGCAGGATCGACGTCTCGACCGACGGCAGCCGCGGCAGCGCCGTCGCGATCAACAGCCAGCCGGCGACCTGCGACGTGAGCGCGAGCAGTACCAGCCACAGCGGCGCCGGCCATGCCGGCGTCAGCGCGAAATGCGGATCGAAGATCGCGCAGAGCAGCGCGCCCGCCACGGCGCCGATCGTCGAGTCGAGCAGCGGCCCCGCGGGCGGCGCGAGCGACGCGTTCGCGGCGCGGAACACGAGCAGGAAGGCGCCGTAGACGATCCCGCCGATCAGGCCGATCACCGCGCCGAGCGTCGGGTTGCTCCCGTAGGCGTCCGCACGCGCGAATCCGGAGGTCATCGCGATGCCGCACAGGACGGCGGCGATGATCGTCCAGGTGCGCGCCGACGGCCGATCGCCGTAGAGCGCCCACGCCGCGATGGCGACGAAGACCACCTGCACGTTGGCGATGACGGTGCCGAGTCCGGCGCCGACCAGCGCGATCGATTCGTGCCACAGCACGAGATCCGCCGCGAGGATCAGACCGCTGAGGAATCCGAGTGCGCGCTCGCGCGTCGCGCGCGGCGGCACGCCGCGTCTGGTCCGTCCGCGCGATTGCAGCGTCCAGACGAGCGCCAGCACCGGCGCGGCGTACGCGCAGCGGAAAAATGTCGCGGTGACCGGCGACACGTCGGCGAGACGAACGAAAATCGCCGAGAAGGAGATGGCGAGAACACCGAGTAGCGCGAGGCCATACAGCATGCTGAACGCGACGCGCGATCGTACATCATCGCACCGTCGAGCGGTTCGCCGCCTCCGATCGCGGCTCGGGGACGCTGCGCCGCGCGCGCGACGGTGACGTCATCGTCTTCGCCGGCCAGCGGGGCGCCGCGCGCGACGCCTCGACGGCCGCCGGCGCGTCCGTTCGTTCGGTTTCGGCGTCCATCTCGGCGCGCTCTCGGCCATCGAACATCTCGATCAAGCGCTGATCGGCGCGCGTTTCATCGTCGAGCGATTCCTGCAACAGCCGGGCTTCATCGAGCCGATTGAGCCGTCGTGCGTAGATCCGCGCGCACTTGTACCCGGCGATCTCGTAGTGTTCGATCCGGCAGGCGACGCCGACGATCGCGGCGTCGCGAACATCTGCTGTCGCAAGTTGATTCAGACGATCGTCGGCTTCCTGGACAATGCCCGCGATACCGGCGCAGCTGTGCGGCGAGACCGGCCGGCCCCAGTGCGTGAATATCAGTTGCAGCCGTTCCATGTGCAGGCGCGACTCCTGGCAGTGCAGCGCCAGCACCTCGCGCAGTTCTGGCGCTTTCGCGCGCTCAGACAGGTGGAGCAGGGTTCGGATTGATTGCGCTTCCGCGTCGTACAGGTCGCCGAGCTCGTCGAGATACGCATCCTTCATCGATTCAAGAGCCATGATGGGGTCCTCCCCGGGCAACCGTGATCAAACATTTACGCAAGGGATATGCCTCGGCGGCGACGGGCAGGATGAGTTACAGTGACGCGCTCATGATCACCTCCGGCGACGAAGGTCTGGTGCGCGCGATCGGCCTCCGCCGGCTGATTGCGAGCATCGTGAACGTCACCATCGGCGCCGGTATCTTCGTCCTGCCGGCGATCGTGGCCGACGGACTCGGCGCGGCGGCGCCGCTCGCCTACGTCTTCTGCGCGGCAGCGATGGTGCTGATCCTGATCTGCTTCGCGACGGCGGGCAGCCGCGTCTCGTTGACGGGCGGACTGTACGCGTATGTCACGGTCGCGTTCGGACGCTACGTCGGATTCCTCACCGGCATCCTGTACACGCTCGCCTCGATTTTCGCCGTCGCCTCGGTCGCGAGCGCGTTTGCCGGCTCGCTCGCCGCGGTCTGGCCGCTGTTGGCCGCGCCGGCGGCACGCGCCGTCATCATCGCCGGACTGTTCGCCCTGCTCGCCCTGGTGAACATCCGCGGCGTCACGCCGAGCGGACGTGTGATCGAGACCGTGACGGTGGCCAAGCTGCTGCCGCTCGTCGTCCTCATCGGCGCCGGACTGCTGTACATCGGACGACACGGATCGGCGATGCACGTCGATCCCTCGTGGCCCCCCGCGTCCGCGCTCGGCCGCACGGCGATGCTGCTGATCTTCGCGTTCATCGGCGTCGAGATCGCGCTCGTGCCGAGCGGCGAGATCCGCGATCCCGCGCGGACCGTGCCGCGCGCGCTCTTCGCCGCGCTCGGCATTACGACGATCGTGTATGTCGCGCTTCAGTACGTGGCGCAGGCGCTGCTGGGCGCCGAGCTGCCGGCGCATGCGATGGCTCCTCTCGCCGATGCCGCTGGCGAGGTGCTCGGTCCGCGCGGACGCCTGTTGATCCTCGGCGGCGCGGTCGTGTCGATGTTCGGGTACGTCTCCGGCGACATGCTCGGCACGCCGCGCGCGTTCTTCGCATTCGGCCGTGATGGCATCCTGCCCCGCGTCTTCGCGCGCGTGCATCCGCGCTTCCATACGCCGGACGCGTCGATCGGCGTGTACGCGATCTTCGTCGCGACGCTCGCCATCAGCAGCAGCTTCACGCAGCTGGCGGTGCTCGCCAACGTCGCATCGTTGTCGCTGTATCTGCTGTGCGTCGCCGGATCCTGGGAGCTGCAGCGCCGCGACGTGCGCACGTCGGGCGCGCCATTCTCGTCGCCGGGCGGACCGATCGTCCCCATCGCGGCGAGCGCCGCGATCCTGTGGCTGCTGGCGCACGCCACGGCGCGCGAGCTCGGGATCGAAGCGCTGGTGCTCGGCGTCGCGAGTGTGTTCTACGCGATCAGAAAAGCTCCGACGTCGTCGCGGCCCGACGTGGAGCCAGGCGTATGAGCGTCGAGACTATACTGGTCGGATGGCCCACACGAATCCCTCGGACGCCGAGATCCGCACGCTCCTGACGAACGCGACGACCATCGCGATGGTGGGTGCCTCGTCGAATCCTGACAAGGCGGCGCACGGCATCATGCAGAAGCTGCAGCGGGTCGGCTACCGAGTGATCCCCGTCAATCCCCGCGAGACCGAGGTGCTCGGCGAGCGCGCGTACCCCTCGCTCATCGACATCCCCGAGCGGATCGACATCGTCGACGTCTTCCGCCGGCCCGAGGACACGCCGCAGATCGCCGACGAGGCGGTGACGATCGGCGCCAAAGCGCTGTGGCTGCAGACCGGCATCGCGAACGAGGAGGCGGCCGCGCGGGCCGCGGCCGGGGGGTTGGCCGTGGTCATGGACGCGTGCATCGGCGCGACGCACGCGATGCTGCAGGTGCCGCCGAAACAATCGTAGGCGGTCGATCGGGC
>Ga0207657_10006134_pt1 | contig 12492 bp, 17 predicted proteins | sample KBSC33metaG_FD_184316 | JGI IMG/M metagenome (GOLD analysis project Ga0207657, IMG submission 184316) | Corn rhizosphere microbial communities from Kellogg Biological Station, Michigan, USA - KBS C3-3 metaG (SPAdes) (version 2) | ecosystem: Host-associated > Plants > Roots > Rhizosphere > Soil ...
GGCAAGCTGCACTTCTTCCTGATGTTCATCGGCGTGAACATCATCTTCTTCCCGATGCACTTCCTCGGCCTCGACGGCATGCCGCGGCGCATTCCGGACTACAGCCCCGCGTTCGAGCATTGGAATTATGTCGCGACGATCGGCTACATGATCACGGTCGCCGGCGTTGCGATCTTCTTCGTCAACATCCTATGGTCGCTCGCGGCCGGGAAGAAGGCGCCGGCCAATCCCTGGGGCGAAGGCGCCACCACGCTCGAATGGACGCTGTCGAGCCCGCCGCCGTTCCACCAATATTCGACGTTGCCGCGGATCGACTGAGGCGGTCTGCAAGCACCAACGAGGAGGCCCCGGGCAACCGGGGCCTTTTTCGTTCGTGCGCTCGATCCAGCGCCAATCATTTTGGTTGTTGGTTGACCGGTGTTATGTGCGGAGCAGTCCCCAAGAATTGAACGATTGGAGGAATCATGCCCCAGTTCGTGATTGAGAGGGAAATGCCGGGCGTGGGCTCGCTTGGCACCGACGACCTGAAATCCGCATCGCAGACGTCCTGCTCGGTGCTGCGCGATCTTGGACCGCAGATCCAGTGGGTCCATTCCTATGTCACCGACAACAAGATCTATTGCGTCTACCGTGCACCGAACGAGGAGATGATCCGCGAGCATGCTCGGCTCGGCGGCTTTCCGGCCAACAAGATCTCGCAGGTAAGGACGACGATCGACCCGACCACCGCCGAGTAAGCTCGGGGCCAGGTGTCGCACGTCTTCATCTCCTACGCCCGGCCCGACGAGCCGCTGGCGCAGCTCATTGCCGAGGAGCTGCGGGGCGCGGGATTCGAGGTGTGGCGCGACGACGAGCTTCCGGCGCACCGCCCCTATGCGGAGGTGATCGAAGAGCGGATCAACGGCGCCCGGGCCGTCGTCGTCCTGTGGTCCGCGGAAGCGTCGAAGTCGCATTGGGTGAGGGCCGAGGCCGACACCGCGCGGGAAGCAAGGACACTCGTCCAGGCGAGCCTCGACGGGACCTTGCCGCCGATGCCGTTCAACCAGATCCAGTGCGCCGACCTCAAGAACTGGGACGGGCAGAAGAGCGCGCCGGGATGGCGCAAGCTCCACGCCAGCGTCGCCGAGCTCGCCGGAGCTCCCGCTGAAGACTGCAGGCGCGTGAAGTCGCGTGACGTCTCGATCTGCATCCTGCCGTTTCAGAACATGAGCGGAGATCCGGAACAGGAATATTTCAGCGACGGCATCAGCGAGGACATCACGACCGACCTGTCCAAAGTGTCGGCGCTGGAGGTCATCGCCCGCAACACGGCGTTCACGTTCAAGGGGCAGTCGGTGAACGTCTGCGAGGTCGCTCGAAAGCTCGGGGTCACGCACGTACTCGAGGGCAGCGTTCGCAAGGTATGCGACCGCGTTCGGATCAACGCCCAGCTGATCGACGGGGCGTCGGGCGGTCACGTGTGGGCCGACCGCTTCGACCGCGACCTCACCGACATCTTCACTATCCAGGACGAGATTTCCAAGGCGATCGTCGCCGCCCTGAAGCTCAAGCTGCTGCCCGAAGAGAAGAAGGCGATCGAGCGGCGTCGGACCAACAATCCCGAGGCATACAATCTCTATCTGCTCGCGAGGCAATATTGGATCACCGGCAACCATGGCGACGCCCGCCGGGAAGAGCGGGTGATGCGCATCTGCAGCCGCGCCGTCGAAATCGATCCTTATTATGCTGACGCCTGGGCGCTCCTCGCCATGGCCCAGTCGAGCTTGCGATATAATTTCGAGCGCGACGTCGATGACGGCTTTGCGGCGGCGAACGCAGCTCTGTCCATCGATCCTGAAATCGCCGAGGCGCGCCTGCCGATCGTCAAGCGGCTGCAGGAGCGGGGTAATCACGAGAAAGCTGCGGAGGAGATGGAGAAGGCGCTTCGGTTCGGGAGTGAGTCCTGGGAGGTGCACAAGGAGGTGGGACGGTTCTACCTCAACAAACGCGACATTCCGACCGCGACCAAGCACTATGAACAGGCCGCCGAACTGATGGAAACGGACTTCCACGCCTGGGCGATGCTTTCGACCTGCTACCAGGCTGCTGGCGATACGGCGAAGCTACGGCAAGCGGCGAAAAGGATGGTGTCGGAATCGCAGTTGGCGGTGCAGCAGGACCCATCGAATGGCGCCGCGCTGGGCATTCTAGCGGGCGGCTATGCGCTGCTTGGTGAAAGGGAAAAGACTCGCGAGTGGATCGACCGCGCGTTGCTGGTCGATCCCGACAACCTCAACATGCGCTACAACTTCGCGTGCGTGCTCTCCATCATGGGCGACAAGGATGAGGCGCTGAAAATGCTTCAGAGCGCTTTGCCGCGGTTGTCCGCCTTTCGGATTCGCAGCGTCGAATGCGACCCCGACCTCGACAACATCCGCGACGACCCGCGGTTCGCGAAAGCATTGAAGGACGCCAAGCAGCGCCTCGGAATCAAGGACGAGCCGGCGATACCTTCACCCGCTCAGCCTTGATGATCTTGACCGGGGGGTCGAGCATCTGGCCCTTCATCGCACCCTCGCCCTTGGTCTCGGAGACCGGAGCGTCGAAAATCTTCTTCACGACGTCCATGCCTTCGATGACGCGGCCGAAAGCGGCAAAACCGGTGGCGTCGCCCTGAGGGTCGCCAGCGTCGAATGCCGGCACATCCGAAAGCAGGATGAAAAAGTCCGCGCGCGCGGTGCCGGCTCCGGCATTGGCCATGGAAATGGCGCCAGCGACATTGTGGAGGCCGGTCTGCGTCGTGGGCTCATGTGCGATCGGCGGAAAGAGCTTGCGCGCGTCGGTGCGGACGCCGCCCTGGATCAGGCTGCTCGTCGGGGTGCGCATCGAGCGGTAGAATTGCTCGCCATCGAGGCGATGGGTATCGACATAATGGAGGAAGTTGGCGGTGGTCACCGGCGCGTGCGCGCGGTCCAGCGCGATGACGATGCGGCCGAGGCTGGTATCGAGCGCCACGGGGACCAGTTCCTCCTTCGGCGCCTGCGACGCGGGTGTTTGAGCGGGCGTCTGGGCGACAACAGGGGCGGCGAGAGCGGCGAAGATTGCCGCGGCGAGGATTCGAAGCTTCATATCTGCGGCATAGCAAAGCCCGCATGAACCGCGCCAGAAGGCATGTCGGCTGGGCTTTTCCTCTTGCGGCCAACCTCTTATAGGCCTGCCTATGCCCACCTTGGAGCTGAGCAATCCAGCCGCGCTGCCGGCCGACTGGCGCGATTTCGTCGCCCTCACCAAGCCGCGCGTGATGAGCCTGGTGGTCTTCTCCGGATTGTGCGGCCTGCTGGTCGCGCCGGTGCAGCTGCCGCTGGTTCTCGGCTTCACCGCGATCCTCTGCATCGCGCTTGCGGCCGGCGCCTGTGGAGCGCTCAACCAATGGTACGAGGCCGACATCGACGCGAAGATGCGGCGAACCGCCAACCGCCCGGTGCCGGCGGGCCGGATGGAGCGGCAGTCGGCGCTCCATTTCGGTGTCGGGCTGAGCGGCTTTTCGGTTCTGCTGATGGGGCTTGCGACCAACTGGTTCGCGGCGGCGCTGCTCACCCTGTCGATCCTGTTCTACGTCATCGTCTATACCGTGTGGCTGAAGCCGCGTACCGCCCAGAACATCGTCATCGGTGGAGCGGCAGGCGCATTCCCCCCGCTGATTGGATGGGTAGCGGCGACCGGCCACGTAGCGACCCTTCCGCTGCTCCTGTTCGCGATCATCTTCCTGTGGACGCCGCCGCATTTCTGGGCGCTGTCGCTGTTCGTCCGCTCCGATTATGCGGCCGCCGGAATTCCGATGCTGCCCGTGGTCGCGGGCGAGCAGAGCACCCGCCGCCAGATCTTCTTCTACTGCCTGCCAATGGCGGCCGCCGCAGTCGCGCCTTGGGCGCTCGGCCTCACCGGCCCCATCTACGGGACTTGCGCGGCAGTCCTCAGCTTGGTGTTCCTTGTGCTTGCCGCGCGCGTTGCCGCCAATCGGGCGACCGAGCCTTCAGGCATGGATGCGGAAAAGCATCTCTTCGCATATTCGGTTTTTTATCTGTTCGCCCTGTTCACCGTCCTCGTCGCCGATCGCTTCCTGCCATGGTGAAGAACGACGACGATGATCTCATCCGCAAGCGCCAGCGCGACCGGGCGCGGGTCGTGGCCTTGCTGCTGGGCGGCTTCGTCGTGCTGCTGTTCTTCATCACTATCGCGAAAACGGGAATGAACTGGTGAACGCTATTGCCCAGAAGAACCGGCGGACGGCGCTTTGGATGGCCCTGCTGGTGGCAGCCATGGTCGGCCTCGCCTTTGCTTCTCCCGCAATCTACCGCACCTTCTGCTCACTCACTGGCTTTGGCGGGACGCCGCTTCGTGCGGAGCGGGCACCGGGCGCGGTCGCTGGGCAGGTCGGGGTGCGGTTCGACGCGAATGTCCACCCGGGGTTGCCGTGGCGGTTCGAGCCCGAGCAGCAAAGGATCGAGATCAAGCCCGGCGCGCAGACGAAGATCTACTACCGGGCGCAAAACCTCAGCGCACGCCCGTGGACCGGCCAGGCGGCCTTCAACGTCTCGCCCGACCAGGCCGGCAAATATTTCAAGAAGATCCAGTGTTTCTGCTTCACCGAGCAGACGCTCAAAGCGGGCGAGAAGGTCGACATGCCGGTGGTCTTCTTCGTCGATCCGAAGATCAAGGACGATCCCGACACCAAGGACATCGACGAGATCACGCTCAGCTACACATTTTACCCGGTGGAAACCGCCGCCGCTGCTCGCTAGAGCGAGCCAAAGCCAAAGAGGGAAGCGTCACGAATGGCCGCCACGAAGAACCACGATTACCATCTGGTCGAGCCGAGCATCTGGCCGCTGATCGGCGCGATCTGCGGCGGCCTGCTGTTCAGCGGGCTCGTCATGTGGTGGCACGAGAATCCCTACGGCAAGTTCGTCTTCGGGCTCGGCATCGCCGGCGTTCTCGTCACGATGTACAGCTGGTGGACCAAGACGATCGAGGAAGCTCACGGCGGCGACCATACGCCCGTCGTCCAGCTTCACCTGCGATACGGAATGATCCTGTTCATCGCCTCCGAGGTGATGTTCTTCCTCGCCTGGTTCTGGGCTTTCTTCGACAGCGCGCTGTTTCCTTCGGCGGTCGAGGCCGTCGGCGGCGTGTGGCCGCCCAAGGGCACCGAGGTGCTCGATCCGTGGGGTTTCCCACTCCTCAACACGATGATCCTGCTCTGTTCGGGCACGACCGTCACCTGGGCGCACCACTCGCTGATCCACGGCGATCGGAACGGGCTGAAGCTCGGCCTTTGGCTGACGATCCTGCTGGGCCTGCTGTTCACCAGCGTCCAAGCCTATGAATATGCTCATGCCCCGTTCGCGTTCAAAGGCAGCATCTATGGCTCGACCTTCTTCATGGCGACCGGCTTCCATGGCTTCCACGTCATCGTCGGCACGATCTTCCTCACGGTCTGCCTGATCCGCGCCTACAAGGGCGACTTCACGCCGCGCCAGCATTTCGGGTTCGAAGCCGCTGCCTGGTACTGGCATTTCGTCGACGTCGTCTGGCTGTTCCTGTTCACGTCGATCTACGTCTGGGGCGGCTGGGGCGCGCCGCACGCCGGGTGACCCCCGACGCGAAGGCTGAACAACAATCGTCGCTAAAGGCGGCGCTTGCGGGTGACTGCCCGCGCTGCGGGGCGCACGGGCTCTTCTCCGGCTGGGTGAATTTCGCGCCGCGCTGCCGCTCGTGCGGGCTCGATTTTTCGAGCTTCAACGTCGGCGACGGGCCCGCTGCCTTCCTGATCTTCATCGTCGGGACCATCGTGGTCGTTTCCGCGCTGCTGCTCGATGCCGCCGTGGAGCCGCCGTGGTGGGTCCACCTGGTCTGGGCGCCGGTCGCCGCCGCTCTGACGATCGGTGGCCTGCGTGTGTCCAAGGGCTGGCTGCTGGCGCAGGAATATCGCCACCGTGCGCGTGAAGGGCGGATCGCGGAATGACCCGCCGCCTGCTAGTCATTCCCACGGCAATCGTCGCACTGGTTGTTGCGGGTTGCGTCTGGGCGGGGATGTGGAATCTCGGCCGGGCAAAGCTTCACAGCGCGGAGCTGCAAAAGGTCCAGGCGGCGAGTCGCCTGCCGCCAATCACCTTTCCCACAGTGCCCGCATCCGACGACCAATTGCCAGTCTATCGCTTTGCGAGCGGCAATTGCCTCAAGGTGGTCAGTCGGCGCACGGACGTCGGGGAGAGCGCTTCCGGCGAGCCGGGCTTCGCGATCATCTTCGATTGTGCAACCGGCTCGGAGGGTCCGGGCATGAGCGTGCAGGTGGGATGGTCAAAGGACCCGAATGCGAGGACGCCCTGGACCGGCGGGCTCGTAAGCGGCGTGATCATCCCTGACAGGAAATCGCGCATCCGCCTGGTCGCGTCGGCCCCGGCGCCGGGCCTGCAACCGAATGGCACTACCAAAGCAACGATCACCGTATCGCCGGCCCAGAACCGGGGGTATGCTTTCCAATTCTTCAGCTTCGCGGTGATTGCGCTGGTCATTTACAGCCTGGCACTGCGCAAGCGCCTGCGTGAGGGCAAATGAGCGGCGAGATGCACGTCCTCGCGAACGGCCTGACCGTTGCGGCCGATCCGCTTCCGGCGGCGGAGTCGGTGGCAATCGGCCTGTACGCAAGCGTTGGCTCACGCTCCGAGCCGGAGGCTCTCGGCGGCCTCGCGCATCTTGTCGAGCATATGGTCTTCAAGGGCGCCGGCGGTCGCGACACCCGCACGCTGGCCGAAGCGGTCGAGGATGTCGGCGGGTCGCTCAACGCCTGGACCGGCCGCGACCAGACAGTCTTCACCGGCCGCGCTCTGGCCCGTGACCTTGCGCTCCTTGCCGAGTTGATTGCCGACCTCGTTCGCGCGCCCCATCTCGAGGATGACCATCTGGCGCTGGAAAAGCAGGTGATCATGTCGGAGCTCGGAGAGGCGACGGACGCACCCGACGACCTGGTTCATGACCATCTGTTCCAGGCGGCGTTTGACGGGCAGGCGATCGGACGTCCGGTGCTCGGCAGCGAGGCGACAGTTGGCGCAGCAACAGCGGCGGATTGTCACTACTGGCTGGAGCAGCAGTTCGTACCGTCGCGGCTGGTTCTCGCGGGCAGCGGTAAGATCGATCCTGCTGAGCTGTTAGCACTGGCGGAGCGACTTTTCGGCGACATGGCGCCGCGGGATCCACCGCGCATTGCGCCCGCGCGTTTCACGGGGGGCGCCCGCAACGACGCCCGCAGCTTCGAGCAGGCCCATTGGTGCCTGGCTTTTGAAAGCGTGCGCGCTGGCGACCCCCGCCAGCCCGCCCACGGACTGTTCGTCCAGGCACTCGGCGGGGGCACGTCATCGCGTCTGTTCCAGGAGCTGCGCGAAGAGCGGGGGCTCGCATATTCGATCTACGCGTGGAGCCAGGCTTTCGCTGACACTGGCCTTGTCGGAATCGGCTGCGCGGCCGAGCGGCGCCAGGCGGCGGAATCGGTCCAGCTCGCGCGACAAGTTCTTGCTGCCACTGCCGAGGGGCTGAGCGAGGCCGAGCTCAACCGCGCGCGAGCCCAGCTCGAGGCGGGGCTCCTGATAGGGTTGGAAACAGCGCAGGGGCGCGCTGACCAGATGGCGCGCTCGATCGAGGTGTTCGGCCGAGTCCTGACACTTGACGAGTTGCTGGCGCAGATCCGTGGCGTCACGCTCGATCAGGCTCGAGACGCCGGGCGGGCTTTGCTCGATTGTCCGGTGGCGGTTGCCTCCGTCGGGACCACGCTCGCGCTGGCTGCGTGACCGACCTGACGACGATCATCGCAGAGCCTTGGGCTGATTGGGGGCTGCTCGACTGCGGCAATGGCCAGAAGCTCGAACGCTACGGCCCGTACAAGGTCGTCCGTCCCGAGCCGCAGGCGATGTGGAGCCCGGCGCGCGAGGACTGGGATCCCGACGCGACGTTCGTCCCCGGCTCGGACGAGGAGGGAGGCGGGCGCTGGGTTCAGCATCGGCCGGTCGCGAAGCAGTGGCAGCTCTCGCGCGGCCCCGTGCGCTTCAATGCTTCGCTGACGCCCTTCAGGCACCTCGGCTTCTTCCCGGACATGGCGCCGCAGTGGGACTGGATGCGCGAGCGGTCGGCGGAGGCGGAGGTGCTCAACCTGTTCGGCTACACCGGTGTCGGGACGCTCCAACTGAGCGACGCTGGCGCGCGGCTGGTCCATGTCGACGCGTCCAAGAAGTCGGTCGAGCAGGGCAGGGAGAATGCGCATCTTGCCGGCATGAGTGACAAGCCCGTCCGCTGGATCGTCGATGACGCGAGCAGGTTCACCGCGCGCGAAGTGCGGCGGGGACGCCGCTACGACGGCATATTGCTCGACCCTCCCAAGTTCGGTCGAGGGCCGACGGGCGAGGTGTGGCGCCTCGAGGAAAATCTCGCGCCGCTACTCGGTGACTGCCGCCGGCTGCTTGATGGCGAGAGTCGCTTCCTGGTGCTGACCGTTTATGCCGTCCGCATGTCGGCGCTCGCAATCGGCGAGCTCGTCACGCAGACGCTGGCCGACCTCGGCGGGACGGTTGAAATGGGCGAGATGGCGGTGCGCGAGGAGGCACGCGGGCTGCTGCTGCCGACCGCGATCTTCGCGCGCTGGTCGCGCTAGGTTCGCGAAGCGCGGATCGCAGCGCCGGCGACGAACGGTGCTCCAGCGGTCAGGAGGAGCGACGCCGCAGCCTCGAGCAGCAGCGCATCGGCGACCGCGAAGATCAACAGTGGCACCGCCAGCGGCAGCAGCAGCAGCCCGGCCAACGAGCCCGCGCGAGGCAGCCCGGCGGTCACCGCGGCGACAGCGACGGCGAGCGCGGCCAGGCCGGGTGTGCCGATCGCTAGCGCGATCTCCGCACGTGCCAATGCGTCGCCGTCCATCGCCAGCAAAGCGGAAGCGGGCACCGTCGATAGCAGCAGAAGCGGCGCGAAGGTCAGCCAGTGCGCAAGGATCTTCCCGGCAGCGACGCTCTCTTCGGCAAGGCCGTGGAGCGCGAGCTGGTCGAGAACGCCGTCCGCGCGGTCGGGCTCGACCAGTCGCTCGATCGGCAGCAGGGCGGCGGTGAGCGCGGCGATCCACAGCGCACCGGGGCCGATCCGCGAGAGCAGCCGGGCGTCGGGGCCGATCGCGAACGGAACGAGCGTTGCGACCAGCAGGAAGAAGGCGATGGGCAGCCACGCGGCGCCGGTAAAACCACGTCGGACGTCGCGCATGATCAGTGCGCCGATCACAACGTCAGCTCCAGCTTTCGCCAGTTACCACCGAGCGGCTGGTGAGAGGCTGCGAGCACGCCACCCCCGCCGGTACGATGCGCGTCAATTAATTCGGCCAGACGGGCGACCGCGTCCGCGTCGAGCGCATTGAGCGGCTCATCGAGGAGCCACAGCGGCGTGCCGGACGCGGCGACGCGCGCCAACGCTGCGCGCTTGAGCTGGCCCGACGAGAGCAGGCGCACCGGCACGTCGGCGAGATGACCAATGCCGACGGCATCCATCGCAGCGTCCGGGCCACCGCCCCAGAAGCGCAGGGCTCGTAGCAGCGACAGCTCGCGGTCGAGCGCGATATGATCGTCGGCGAGCGCCAGCGGCGATCGGTCGACCTGGCCTTGCTCTTGCCGCAGCAGCCCGGCTGCTAGGCGGATGAGGCTCGACTTGCCGCTGCCATTGGGTCCCGCGACCTGCAGCGCTTCCCCCGGATGAAGCGCCAGATCCAGGCCTTCGAACAGCAGCCGGCCGCCGCGACGCAGCGATACGCCAGCAAACCGCAGCAGCGGCTTCACTCCGCGCCGTCCTCGAGCGCGTGCATGTCGTCGTCGGAGAAGCCGAAGTGATGCCCAACCTCGTGGATGACGATGTGGCTGACCAGCTGCTCGAGGCTGACGCGCGTCGAGCGCCACTCGGCGAGAATCGGTCGCGTGTATAGCGTGATCCGCTCGGGCAGGGTGCCGGAATGATTGACGCTCTGGTGATTGAGCGAAATGCCTTCGTAGAGGCCGCTCAATTGCATCGGATGGGAGAGGCCGACCATCCGCGCAGTCTCCGGGTCGGCGACCGGCTCGATCCTGAGGACGACGTCGCCGAGGCTCTCCGAAAAGGGTGACGGCAGCCGCTCCAGCGTCCGCCGCGCAATCTCGTCGATGTCGGCTTCGGACGGCATTCGGCCGGAGAGGCGTTCCGCGGGGGTCATTGCCGGTGGAGGTAAGGGCGGTCGTTACGCCGGACAACCTTGCTCGTTCTGGCGTGGCCGCTTAGAGGGCCGCTTTCCAGCGAATTGCGGAGCGGTGGCCGAGTGGTCGAAGGCGCTCGCCTGGAAAGTGAGTATACGGCAAAACCGTATCGAGGGTTCGAATCCCTCCCGCTCCGCCAATCGGATCAGGCCGCGGCGACGCCCTGATGGCGCGCCGATCGCAACCAGAAGCCGATAGCGCCGAAGCCGAACAGCATCATGACCCACGTGGCCGGCTCCGGAACGGTCGTATTGCTAATGGTGAGCGTATAATTTGGCGTCCCGAACGCACAGTCGCACAGGCTGAATGTTCCGAGCGTGAAGGTAGGGTTCGCGGTCGTGCCGGTGAACAGCTGCGGCCCACCGAGGTTGAGGCTGCCCCCGAGAAAGCCGCCCTCGGCAGCGGTGGTGAAAAAGGACAATTGGCTCCAGGTGGTGGCCGAACCGTTCACGGTCACTGCGACATTCTGGAGTTGAAAGGAGTCGAACGTCGTACTCGCCGGCGTCGGTGAACTGTCGAGCGTGAACGACGCCGTATTGGGACCGGTGAGGTTGAACAAATAGAGTGCAGCGTGCGCCCTCGAGCTCAGCGAACAGACGGCGACAAGCGCCAGCAAATGCAGCGTCACACGGTAGAATTTGCCCACGACGCTACCCCCTGCTGAGCGACTCGGTGCGACAGAGTAGCGGACGTTAACCGCCTGGCAAACGGCCTTGTCCCAGCTTGGGATTAAGCGACGATCCTCAGCTTGCCGCGCTTCCCGGGCGCCGCGTAGCAGACCACCCCGAGCTCGGCCTGGAGCCGTTCGAGTTCGCGCTCCTTCGCGTCACGGGCTTCCTCGGAGTAACGCTTCTCGACCGCCGCTTCCTCCTCGGTCTGCGGGCGGAAGTATGAGATGGTGATGCGATGTCCGAATACGTCGTCGCCGCGAAGGCGCAGCTCGGCGTCCGATTCCTCAGACAGGGACTCGCGAATGGCGATGAGTTTTTCGATGAGCGCATCGATGGACAGCTGGTCCTCGACGTCGACATAATCCTTGACGCGTCTACTCATTGCGACCCTCCCCGGCCCCGGGGCATTTATTACCTTTGGCGCGAATCCGCGCGCAATCACGTTGTTCGATTTATCCCCAGCGAAGTTTCGGGTGTGTGAATCCGATCGTCAGGAAAAAGTCAGAAATGAGTAGCGAATCGATACTTGAACTATCGGCTGGTCGCCTGAAGCTTGAGTTAAGCCCCTGCATTGGCGGCGCGATTTCGGCGTTCGAATGGGTCGATGGAGAGTCGTCGCGGCCGATATTGCGTAAATGCCACAGGCCGCTCGAAAAGGTTCTCGATGCGCCCAGCTTTCCGCTGGTTCCCTACGTCAACCGCATCCGCGGCGGCCGTTTCCGCTTCCGCGGCCGCGATGTGCAGATTGCGCCGAACATGGCCGGCGACCCGAGCCCGCTGCATGGGCAGGGTTGGTTGAACCCGTGGAGTGTCAACGAAGTAGGCAAGACCCATGCACGCTTGAGCTTCCGCCACGAACCCGGCGAGTGGCCGTGGCGTTACGAGGCGGAGCAGGAGTTCGCGCTCGACGATGCGCGGCTGACCGTCAGTCTCTCCTGCCGCAACCTGTCGGACGAGCCGATGCCCTGCGGTCTTGGCCAACATCCCTATTTTCCGTGCGGCTCCGAAACGCTGCTGGACACGAAGGTGACCGATGCCTGGACGATCGACGATCACGTCTTGCCGGTCGCGCGGGTGCCGGCCGAGGGCCGCTACGACCTTCGCAGGCGACTGATTTGCGGCCAGGACCTCGACAACGGTTTTGCCGGCTGGGGCGGCCTGGCGTGGATGTACGACCCGAGCTGGCCTTACGAGCTTCACCTCACTTCGCCCGATGCGGCCTTTTTCCAGGTCTATTCGCCGTCGAGCGGCGGAATATTCGTCGCCGAGCCGGTGAGCCATGCGAACGCCGCGCTCAATGAGCCTGAAGAGCAATGGCCAGAGCTTGGGATGCGGGTGCTCGAGCCCGGCGAAACGATGAGCCTGAGGATGCGGCTTGCCGTCGTTCCGTCAGGTTGAAGCTTTGGAATCGCGCCACTATAGCCCCGCTTCCTGGGCCGCGCTCGGAGACGTGGGTGAGTGGCTGAAACCAGCGGTTTGCTAAACCGCCGTACGGGGAATTCCCGTACCGAGGGTTCGAATCCCTCCGTCTC
>Ga0207657_10006138_pt1 | contig 12490 bp, 7 predicted proteins | sample KBSC33metaG_FD_184316 | JGI IMG/M metagenome (GOLD analysis project Ga0207657, IMG submission 184316) | Corn rhizosphere microbial communities from Kellogg Biological Station, Michigan, USA - KBS C3-3 metaG (SPAdes) (version 2) | ecosystem: Host-associated > Plants > Roots > Rhizosphere > Soil ...
ATCGCCAATCAGTTGAAGCAGCAGTACCCCAAGGAGAACCGCGACACCGATTCCACGGTGATCGAGCTCCAGAACGATGTGTCGAGGCAGTCGCGGCTGCTGCTGGAGGCGCTTGCGGGCGCCGCGTTCTGTGTGCTGCTGATCGCATGCGCGAACCTGGCCAATCTGCTGCTCGCACGTGCGCTCGGCCGGCGCAAAGAGCTCGCGGTTCGCACGGCGATGGGCGCGGGCCGCGAGCGGCTGGCGCGTCAGCTCGTCACCGAAAGCGTGCTGCTCGCCGGCGTTGGCGGCGCGATCGGCGTCGGCGTCGCCTCGGCGGCGGTGCCGCTGCTGACGCGGCTCGTGCCCACGAATCTGCCGACGGTTGGCGCGCCGTCAGTCGACTTGCGCGTGCTGGTGTTCGCCGCGGTGCTCACCGCGCTCACCGGCATCGCGTTCGGGATGATGCCGGTGTGGCGGATGGGCCGCGAGGCGCATCTCGAGGGCCTCCGCGAAGGGGCGCGCGCCGGCGGCGGACGCAAGGAGCGTCTGCGCTCGGCCCTGGTCGTCGCCGAGATCGTCGCCTCGATCGTGCTGTTGATCGCATCCGGGCTGCTGCTGCGCGCGATGTGGCGTCTGCAGGCCACCGATCCCGGCTTCCGCGTCGATCATGTCCTGACGATGCGCACGTCGCTCGCGCTGCCGAAATACGAGTCGACGACGCGCCGTGCCGCATTCTATGAGCAGGTGCTCGCCGACATTCGTGCGCTACCCGGTGTGGCCAATGCGGCGTACACGAGCTTCACGCCCATCGTCATGGGCGGCGGCATCTGGCCCGTGTCGGTGAATGGACAGCCTGAGATGAGGTCGGAAGAGCACACGGCGAGCCTGCGTTTCGTGACGCCAGGATTTTTCGACACGCTCGGCATCCCACTGCGCGAAGGCCGCAATGTCAGCGAGAGCGACACGGCCGACCGGCCGTTTGTCGCCGTCGTCAGCGAATCCTTCGTGAAGCGGTTCCTGTCGGACGAGCGGGCGATCGGCCGGCATTTCACGTTCGGCCTCAGCGATCGCACCGTCGTCGGCGTCGTCGCGAACATCCGTGTACGCGGCCTAGAGCTTCCGAGCGAACCGCAGGTGTACCTGCCGTACAAGCAAGTGGCAGATGGCAACATCATCGGCTACGTCCCCAAGGACCTGCTGATCCACTCTTCCTTGGACGCTGGAGCGCTGATGCCGTCGATTCGCGCGGTAATCCGGCGTGCAGATCCGCAGATGCCGATTTCCAACGTCCGCACCATGGGGGAGATCGTGGACGGGCAGACGGCGTCGCGGTCCGTGCAGCTGCGCGTGCTTGGCGCGTTCGCGATGGTCGCGTTCCTTCTCGCGGCCGTCGGCATCCACGGGGTTCTCTCCTTCGCAGTGTCGCAGCGCGCGCAGGAGATTGGAGTGCGCATCGCGCTCGGCGCTCAGCGCTCCGACATCCTCTCGATGGTCGTCGGCCGCGGCGCGCTGCTGGCGGCGGCCGGCGTCGTGCCGGGCGTGGCGCTCGCGTATGTGGCCGGCCGGATGATGGAAGCTCTGCTCGTGGGCGTCCGGCCGGGCGACGTCGCCACCTTTGCGAGCGTCGTCGGACTCGCGATCGTGATGACACTCGCCGGGTGCCTGATGCCGACGCTGCGCGCGCTGCGCGTCGATCCGATCACGGCGATCCGCACCGAATGAAAAATCGGGTTGGCAGGAGGGGCCATCCAGCCGCTCCCGCCTATGAGTGGCTTCGTGCTTGGCGTGATTTACTGTTCGAGCAGCTGCCGCAGCGCGGTGTCGATGAACGCGTTGTCCACGGGATTGGTGCCGCGTCCGGCGGCATGGCCCCACGTCGAGGGGATCGGCCGCAGCTCCGCGTCTCGCATGTACGGGACCTCGAGCTCGTTGTCGCGGACGCGGAAGTAGAGATCGGTGGTGCCGGGCATCACGATCGCCCTCGCGCTGATTCCGCCGAGGGCGCGCCGCAGATCGCCGCGGTACGTGTCGTTCGCGCTGATGTCGGCGTGCTGCCACGTCCACAGCATCGCCAACAGATCGTTGGCGTCGCGCGATCGATACCGCGTTTCCGACATGCGCAGCACGTCGTCGATCGAGCCCAGGCCGAGGGCGCGGTACTCGGCGTCCCGATAGAAATCCTGCGAGTACACCCAGCCGGCGTAAACGCGGCCGAACGCGTCGAGCCCTTTCAGGGGCGGCGAGTCGTACCAGCCGCCCGCGAAGGCCGCGTCCGCGGTCAGCGCGGCTTTGATGCCTTCGAGGAACACGAGATTGTGCGGCGATGTCTTCGCCGATCCGCAGATGGGCGCAATGGCCCGCACCATGTCGGGAAACAGCGCGCCCCAGTGAAATGCCTGCTGCGCGCCCATCGAGAACCCGGCGACCAGCCTGATGCGGGTCACTTCGAACCGCTCCGTGATCAACCGATGCTGGCAGACCACATTGTCGTAGAGCGTCACGCAGGGAAATGCCGCGCGGTCCAGCGGCGGCGGCGTGTTGCTCGGCGACGACGATCGGCCGTTTCCGAACATGTTCGGGACCACGATGAAGTAGCGTTCCGGATCGATCGCACGTCCAGGCGCCATCATGATCTCGTTGTCGAGGTGATCGCCGCCGAAAAACGTGGGCAGCACGACGACGTTGTCACGGCTCGCGCTCAGCGTGCCGTACGTGCGATATGCAAGCCTCGCGTTGGGCAGTATCGCCCCGGATTGCAGCACGACATCGCCGAGATCGAACATCTCCAGTTCGGGCATATCATCAGACTATGCCTCAACTGTCGAAACGTCTGCTGACCGCGGCCGGCATGGCGATGCTGGCGGCGGCGATTCTTTCCGGACGGACGGCGGCGCCCGCCTGCGACCCGGGCAATGGCGGCCTCACGCTCCCGCCCGGCTTCTGTGCGCTCGTCGTGGCCGACGATCTGGGCGCGGCGCGCCATCTCACCGTCGCGCCGAACGGCGATGTGTTCGTGTCGCTCGAGAACAGCCGCGGCCAGAAAGGCGGCATCGTCGCGCTGCGAGACACGAACGGCGACGGCCGCGCCGACATGAAGGAGCGCTTCGGCAACGAGGGCGCCACCGGCATCGCGCTGCGGAACGGCTATCTGTATTACGCGACGACGACGTCCGTCGAGCGATTCAAGATCGCGTCAGGCGAACTGAAGCCCGCCGCGGCGGCGGAAAAGATCGTCGCCGATCTTCCGAAGCAGGGTGAGCACGCGGACAAGACGATCGCGTTCGATGGCCAGGGCGGTCTGTACGTCAACGTCGGCGCCCCCTCGAATAGCTGCCAGGTGGAGGACCGGAAGCCGAGATCCCCCGGACAGGATCCGTGTCCGCTGCTGGAGCAGCACGGCGGCATCTGGAAATTCTCCGACACCAAGGTTGGACAAACGCAGGCGGGCGGCACGCGGTACGCCACTGGCATCCGGCAAATCGTCGCGCTCGACTGGCACGCGGGCAGCCTGTTCGCCGCGATGAACGGACGCGATCAGCTGGACACAATCGCCCCCGACCACTTCACGGCGCGCGACAACGCCGAACGCCCGGCCGAGGAGCTGCTGCGCGTCACCGAGGGCGCGAACTTCGGTTGGCCGTACTGCTTTTTCGATCTGCCGCAGAACAAGCGGCTGCTGTCGCCCGAGTACGGCGGCGACGGCAAAGCCGTAGGACGCTGCAACACGTTCGCGCCGCCGATCCTCGCGTTTCCCGCCCATTGGGCCCCTGTGGATTTGTTGTTCTACACCGGCACATATTTTCCGAAGAAGTATCAGGGCGGCGCGTTCGTCGCGTTTCACGGATCGTGGAACCGCTCGCCTGTCCAGGAGGGCTACAACGTGACCTTCGTGCCGTTTGCCGGCGCAAAGCCGTCCGGACCGTACGAGGTGTTCGCTGACGGGTTTGCAGGCCGGGCGGGTCTGATACGGTCGAGCGCGGCCGAATATCGCGCTGACGGCGTCGCGCAGGGGCCGGACGGATCGCTGTACATCGCCGAGAGCCAGAAGGGCAGGATCTGGCGCGTGTTTTATCGCGGCGCGCCGTAACCGCACCATTTCTCACGATGACACGAAGATCACGGAGAACGCGAAGCATTGCGCTTCGAAGTTCTTCGTGTTCCTCGTGCCTTTGTGATGGTGTTGGTCAGGCGAGCGTCGCGGCGTACTCCTCGTACGTGCCCTTGAAGTCGTTGATACGCCCCTGGTCGAAGTGCCAGACGCGCGTCCCGACCTCCTCGATCAGATCCTCGTCGTGGGTGACGAGAAACACCGTGCCCTCGAATTTCTGCAGCGCGACGTTCAGCGCGTTGATCGATTCGAGATCGAGGTGGTTGGTCGGCTCGTCGAGGATCAGCACGTTCGGCTTCTGCAGCATGATGCGGCAGAAGAGCAGGCGGGCCGTCTCGCCGCCCGACAGCGCGTCGGTCGGCTTCAATCCTTCTTCGCCGCTGAAGAGCATCTGTCCCAGCAAGCCGTGGATGTCCTGCCGCGCGGCATCGGGATCGAATTGATGCAGCCATTCGACGGCCGTCATGCCCTTTCGAATCGCGCCGGTGTGATCCTGCGCGAAGTAGCCGATCGACACCTCGTGGCCCCAACGAACGGTGCCGGCATCGATGTCGCGGGGCGACGGCTCCAGGTTCGGTGACTCCGCGATCAGCGCCTTCAGCATCGTCGTCTTGCCGAGGCCGTTGCGGCCGACCAGCACGATCTTCTCGCCGCGGTTCACGATCGCGCTGAAGTTCGACACGATCGGGGCGTCACCGAACGCCTTGCTCACGCCCGTCGCCTCCAGGACGACGCGACCCGACGGCCGGTTCATGGGGAAGCGGATGTACGGGCGCTGAATGTTCGATCGCGCCAGCTCGGTCGTCTGCAGCCGCTCGACTTCCTTCTTCCGCGACATCACCTGGCTGGCGCGCGTGCCGGCGGAAAAGCGCGCGATGAAATCCTGCAGCTGCGCGATCTTCTTCTCGCGCTGCTCGTTGTCGGCCTCGACGCGGGAGCGGATCTGCGTCTTGGCGAGCACCATGTCGTCGTAGCCGCCGGTATAGGTGATGATCGTCTCGTAGTCGATGTCGGCCGTGTGCGTGCAGATCGCGTTCAGGAAATGGCGATCGTGCGAGATGACGATCAGCGTGCCCTCGTAGCGGTTCAGGAATTCCCGCAGCCAGTGGATCGAATCGAGATCGAGGTGGTTCGTCGGCTCGTCGAGCAGCAGCGCCTGCGGATGCCCGAACAGCGCCTGCGCGAGCAGCACGCGCACCTTCTGCCCGCCCTGCAGTTCCGACATCCGGCGCTCGTGCAGCGCGTCGGGAATGTCGAGGCCCTGGAGCAGAATCGCCGCGTCGCTTTCCGCCGCGTACCCGTCCTCCTCGCCGACGATGCCCTCGAGCTCGCCGAGACGCATGCCCTCGTCATCGGTCAGCGACGCTTTCGCGTAGAGCAGCTCCCGCTCCGCGAGCGCACTCCAGAGGCGCTGATTCCCCATGATCACCGTGTCGGTCACACGGTACTCGTCGAAGGCGAACTGATCCTGTTTCAAGACGCCGAGCTTCGCGGGCCGCGAGACGGATCCTTTCTGCGGCGGCAGCTCGCCGGTGAGCAGCTTCATGAATGTCGACTTGCCGGCGCCGTTCGGGCCGGTCAGACCGTAGCGGCGGCCCGACGAAAATGTCGTCGTCACGTCGTCGAAGAGCACCTTCGACCCGAAGCGCATCGAAACGCCTTGCACTGCAATCATCGAGAGAGATCCTGAAAGGAGAACGGGTTTTTCTTCGTTGGGAACCTCTCATTTTACCATGCCGCCACGCACGAGCCTGTGATCGCGCCGATCAGATTCGTCACGACAGATTTGGCGGTGCGCGCCACGGTTCTGTAAGCCGGACTGCGCCGCCCACGAAAAACGCCGCAGGATGCGGTATTTGTGAACGGCACAGTTTCCGCATCACGCGCCGTCATGGATCCAGCCCTTGTGCCCGCGGCGGCGCCGGCCGCCCTGACCTTTGAGGACGGCCTCGGGCAGCGACTTCGCGTCGTCGATCCGATGCGGAACGAGCCAGTGGACATGCTGTGCCTGCGCGGCGAGTTGACCGCCGTGCCCGCGTTCGAGTTCGCGCTGCGCGAACGCGTCAGCCGGCTCGCGGCGTTCCGGCACCCCTGCTTCGCGGCGGTGCACAGCGTGGAGCGGCTGAAGGATCGCGCGTCGACGTTGGCGCTGGTCTCCGACAGCACGCCAGGCGTCCGTCTTTCCGAGATTCTCGCGTTCGCCGATCGCGAGCATGTGCCGCTGGACATCGACGCCGCCCTCTGTCTGCTGCGCCAGGTCGTGGCCGCCGCCGCCAAGCTGCACGAGCATGCGTCCGACGCCGCGCACGGAGCCATCGCGCCCGAGCGTCTGGTCGTGACGCCCGGCGCGCGCGTGGTGATTGTCGAGCACGTGCTCGGCTCTGCACTGGAACAACTGCGTCTCTCGCACGAACGCTACTGGCGGGAGCTGCGCCTCGCGCTGCCGCGCTCGGCCGGTGCGCCCCGTTTCGATCACCGCGCCGATGCGGCCCAGCTCGGCGTCGTCGCGTTGTCACTGATTCTTGGCCGTCCGCTGGGCGACGATGATTACCCGGGCCGTGTTGGCGAAGTGGTGGCGTCGGCCTGGGCGATCTCGGCGCGCGGCGGCCTGGAGCCGCTACCGGCGGGACTACGTGCGTGGCTGATGCGCTCGCTTCAACTCGATCCACGTAACGGATTTCACTCCGCAATCGACGCGCAGAACGATCTCGAGCGCGTGCTCGGCGAAAGCGATTATCTGGCGGCCCCCGCGTCGCTCGAGGCATTTCTCGCGTCGTATTACGCCGCGACAACGGCTGCGCCAGTTCCGGCCATCGAGGCACCGGCGCCGGCGCCAGCCGAGCCGATGCCGGTGCTGCCGTCGCCGCCGCCGCCAGCGGCCCAGACACCGGTCGTTCCCGTGATCTCGCAAACGGTCCACGCGTCAACGGCAGCCACGCCGGCGATGCCAGCGTCGACAATCGCCCCACCGACAGTCGCCGCGCCGGCAGTCGCACCGAAAATCGCCGCGCCAGCGTCGTCTCTGCCACTGACCACGGCGCCGACGATGCAAACGGCACCGCCTGCGGCCGTTCCGACCGAGGCGGCTGTGCGGGTGAACGTGGCGCCGTCACCGGCTCAGCCGATTGAGTCTTCGGCGTTTTTGAGCAGACCGCCTGTTCCGGCCGCGCCGCTCGAGACCACTCGTCCGCTTTCTGAGGCTTCGTCGACCGCTGCACCCCCGGCTCCCGCACGCCCGAAGGAGACTGCGTTGCCGTCAGCGAATCACGATCCGTCGCTATCGTCATGGCCGCCGCCGCCGTCGAGACACGACACGCCGCAGACACGCCACGACGCGCCAGCCTCGGGCTCGTCTCGCAAGCGGTGGCAATTGGCTGCCGCTGCGATCGGGCTGCTCGCGGTGGCAGGCGCGGGCATTCCCGTGGCGCGCCGCTACGTGAGGCCGTCGACCGCCGCGTCGGCCAACGGCACGCTCAACGTGAACACGAATCCGCAGGGTGCGCACGTGTTCGTGGACGGGGTGGACCGAGGGCTGACGCCGCTGACCGTCGCCCTGAAACCGGGCGCGCACGGACTGGAGCTGCGCGTCGACGGCGCGGCGCCTCGCACGATGCCGATTACGATCACGGCCGGCGGGCAGCTCGCGCAGTACATCGATCTGCCGAAGGACGCCGCCACCGTGGGGCAGCTGCACGTCCGCACCGATCCCGCGGGGGCGCGCGTGAGCGTCGATGGCGTGGCGCACGGCACGTCGCCGGTGACGATTGCGGATCTCGCGCCTGGCGAGCATGCGGTCGTGCTCGAGAGCGATCTCGGATCGGTGAAGCAGCTGGTCACGATCGAAGCGGGCCTGACGGCTTCGCTGACCGTTCCACTGAGCGCCGCGGCCGAAGGCGCGCCCGTGTCCGGCTGGATTGCCGTGACGGCGCCGGCCGATGTGCAGGTGTTCGAGAACAAGCGGCTCATCGGCTCGAGCCAGAGCGATCGGCTGATGATGGCCGCCGGACGCCACGATCTCGAGATCGTCAACGAGACGCTCGGCTATCGCGCAGCGCGGACGGTGCAGGTCGGTCCCGGACGCGTGACGCCTGTTCGCATCGAGTTCCCGAAAGGGACGATCGCGCTGAACGCGATTCCCTGGGCGGAGGTCTGGGTGGACGGCGTGAAGGCCGGCGAGACGCCGATCGGCAACCTGCAGCTGACCATCGGCCCCCACGAAATCGTGTTTCGGAATCCTGACCTGGGCGAGCAGCGGCACGCCGCGACGATCACGGTCGACACGCCTGCGCGCCTCAGCGTCGATTTGAGGAAGAAATGATGCTCAGCTTTCGCTTCGGCCGCCTGAGCGGCATCATCGTCGTGATGATGCTCGCCGCCGGCGGTATCGTCATCGCGCAGGACGGGGACCTTGCCCAGGCGCGTGATTTGTACGCATCGGCCGCGTACGAGGACGCGCTGAGCGTGCTGAACCGCCTCCGATCGTCCGATCATCCGGCGGCGCAGGCGCGCGCAATCGAGCAGTACCGCGCCTTCTGTCTGCTGGCGCTCGGCCGCTCGGCGGACGCGGAGCAGGCGATCGAAGCCGTCGTGGTCGCCGAGCCGTCCTATCATCCGAGCAACGCCGACGTGTCGCCGCGCGTGCGCTCGGCCTTCACGGATGTGCGGCGCCGCATGCTGCCCGGCATCATTCAGCAGAAGTACGCGCAATCGAAGGCGGCCTTTGACAAGAAGGACTTCGCCACCGCCGCCGACGGATTCAAACAGGTGCTCGCGGCGCTGGCCGATCCTGACGTCGCTGCGGAAGCCGCGCAGCCGCCGCTCTCGGACTTGCGGACGCTCGCCGGAGGCTTCGAGGAGCTGAGCGCAAAAGCCGCGGCGCCGCCACCGCCGCTGCCGGCCGCCGCGCCTGCGCCGACCGTCGCCGCCGCATCGCCGCCGCGTCAGGCTCCGCCGCGCATCTACGCGAGTGAGGACGCAGGCGTGGAACCGCCGGTCACCGTGAATCAGACGCTGCCGATGTATCCGGGGCAGGTGACGATGCCGCGCACTGGAAGGCTCGAGATCGTGATCAACGAGAGAGGCATGGTGGAGTCCGCGGCGATGACGACATCGGTCAGCGCGGCGTACGACACGCTCGCGCTGAACGCGGTGCGGACGTGGCGCTACAAACCCGCCACGATGAACGGCGTGCCGATCAAGTTCCGGAAGGTCGTTCAGATCGCCATTCGTCCGACGAGTTGAGACCGCTCGGCTAAAGCCTTCGCGCGACGTTTGCGGCCATGGCGCATTTCAAGTCGTAGCGCGAAGGCTTTAGCCGAGCGTACATCTACCGCGGCAGCGCGAAGGCGACGATGCTGCTGCCTGAGGGTGCGCCGTTTTTTCCGCCGCCGCAGACAATCACCACGTACTCCCGTCCGTCGATCGCGTAGATTGACGGTGTGGCGTTGCCCGCCGCCGGCAGCACCGCCTCCCACAGCAGCTTTCCCGTGCGCTTGTCGAACGCGCGGAATTTCTTGTCGAAATTCGTCGCCGCGATGAACACCAAGCCGCTTGCGGTGACGACCGGCCCCCCGTAGTTGTCGCTGCCGGTGTTCTTCAATCCTTTCGCGGCGAGCGCGGGAAATTCTCCGAGCGGAATCTGCCAGCGGATCGTTCCGGCGTTGAGATCGATCGCGCTCAACGTGCCCCATGGCGGCGTGATGGCGGGGTAGCCGTCGGGATCGAGGAAGATCGATTCGCCATCGCTGCGATACTTCAGCCAGCTCGGATCGTCCTTCACGTGCGGATCCGCCCCTTTGTCGCGACCGGTGATCAGAAAATCGGCGACGTCGCTGATGTTGCGCGCGCCCATGTCCGGGAAGGCGGGCATGCGGCCAGTACCCTGACGAATGATCGTGGAGATCTCCTCCTTCGTGTGACGGTCGCCGATGTGCTCGAGTGAGGGCGCGGACGGCGATCCCTTGCGATCTTCGCGATGACACGTCGCGCACTTGCTGTTGTACAGCGACGTGTCGTCGTTCGGAATCAACTTGACGATCCACGGCATCTCATTCGCGTTGACGTAGAGCAGACCGGTGTCGGGATCGAATGCCGATCCACCCCACTCGGCGCCGCCGTCGAAGCCGGGAAACACGATCGTGCCGCGCAGCGTCGGCGGGAGGAGGAAGCCTTTCGCGAGCGCGTCGAATCGCGCGCGCACCGCCGCATGCGCTTCCGGGGTGCGCGTCGTCAGCATCTCCGCCGTGAGACCCTGGCGCGTGAACGGCGGCGGCTTCAGCGGATACGGCTGCAGGGGCGACGCCTGTTCGCCGTCGACATCCGATGCCGGCGCATGACGATACGCGATCGGAAACAGCGGCGCACCGGTTTTGCGATCGAGCACGTACACGTAGCCGTACTTCGTCGTCTGCGCGACGGCTTCGACCGGCCGGCCCTGGCGGGTGACGGTGACGAGGCTCGGCGGCGAGGGAAAATCCCAGTCCCAGAGGTCGTGGCGGAGGCCTTGGAAATGCCACACGCGTTTGCCCGTGCGCGCATCGAGCGCGAGCACGCAATCGGCGAACAGGTTGTCGCCCGGACGCGTCACGCCGTAGAAATCGAACGACGCCGAGCCCGTCGCGGCGAATACCATCCCGTTCTTCACGTCGACGGTGACGCCGGCCCACGCATTGGCGCCGCCCGAGATCTTGTACGCGTCCTTCGGCCAGCTGTCGTAGCCGAATTCGCCCGGCCGCGGAATCGTGTGGAAGATCCAGCGCACCTTGCCGGTGTGCACATCGAACGCGCGAATGTGGCCCGGCGAGCCGGGCAGCGTCTCCGGCACCGCCGTGCCAAGAATCAGCAGGTCCTCGAAGATGGCGCCGGGCGTGCTCGCGCTGACGCTGAGACCTTCGGCCGGTTGATCGAGCCCCTCACGCAGATCGATGCGTCCGTCCGCCCCGAACGAGGCGATCGGCTGTCCGGTGTGCTTGTTCAGCGCCCACAGATAGCTGCGGTACGTCACGAACACGCGATCCTGGAACACCGTGACGCCGCGATGGCGGAAGCGGCTCAGCGCGCTCGATCCGCCGCTCGGGTCGAATCTCCAGATCTCGCGTCCGGTTGCGGCGTCGATCGCCACCACCTTCAGGGTCGGCGTCGTCGCGTACAGCACGCCGTCGACGACGATCGCGTTGCTTTGCATTTCGGATCCGGCGAACGCGTCGTGCGAGTCGTACGTCCACGCCACCTGCAGACGCGCCACGTTGCGTCGATCGATTTGCGTGAGCGGCGAATAGCGCGCGTTGCCGGCGCCGCCGTTGATCGGCCAGTCCGCATTGATGCCGAGGGTGACGGCCGCCGTCGACAGGAGCGGCACGAGGCAAACGGTGGCGATCTTTGAAAAGTTGCGCACGGCTGCGCGGATTTTACCGCAGCGGAGCCGTCTCCGGCGTCGGCGAACGTGATACGTTTTTGCGGTGTCTGAATACCGCGTCGAGAAGCGCAAGGCCGACGCCGTCCTGACGCTCGTCGACGGCAGCACGGTGCGCGGACGTTTCTTCATCGCCGGCTCGAGCGCGACGGGCCAGGGGCCGGAGCGGGTGAAGGATTTGCTGACGAGCGAGACGGGGTTCTTTCCGTTCGAAGTCACCGACGCGGGCGTCGCGCGAACGCTGTTGTACAACCGCGCTCACGTCGTCATGGTGGCGCTGACCGGCGACGAGGAGCCGCGTCGAAGCCCGGACTACGAGATTGCGCCGCGGCGCGCCGTGTCGCTGCTGCTCTCCAACGGCGCGCGCGTGCCGGGCACGGTGCGCGTGGATCGGCCGCGCGGACGCGATCGCCTCAGCGACTTCGCGCGGTCCGGCGAGACCTTTCGCTACATCGAGATTCCCGGCGCGACGCTGATCGTGAACGTCGCGCACATCATCGAGCTCTCGGAAACCATCGAATCATGACACCACCGGATGCCACGACCGCCGCGCCCCCCGCGATCGATCGCCTGTTTCACGCGATGACCGCCGCTGGGGCGTCCGACCTTCACCTGACCGTCGGGACGCCGCCGCTGGTCCGCAAGGACGGCCGCATGGTGCGGCTCGACGAAACGATACCGGTGCTGACGAGCGATATCATGCGCCGCCTGCTCGAGCCGATCATGCCGGCCCAGAACCGCGCCCAGTTCGAGGAGCATCACGACACCGACTTCGCGTACGAAATTCAAGGTCTCGCGCGCTTCCGCGCAAACGTCTTCGCCGACCGCAAAGGCTGGGGTGCGGTGTTTCGCATCATCCCGTCGAAGATCCTCACGGCCGAGCAGCTCGGCCTCTCTCCGTTCATCCTGAACCTCTGCAAGCTGAACAAAGGGCTGGTCCTGGTCACCGGACCCACCGGCTCCGGCAAGTCGACGACGCTCTGCGCGAT
>Ga0207657_10006139_pt1 | contig 12489 bp, 11 predicted proteins | sample KBSC33metaG_FD_184316 | JGI IMG/M metagenome (GOLD analysis project Ga0207657, IMG submission 184316) | Corn rhizosphere microbial communities from Kellogg Biological Station, Michigan, USA - KBS C3-3 metaG (SPAdes) (version 2) | ecosystem: Host-associated > Plants > Roots > Rhizosphere > Soil ...
CCGGTCGGCGGTGGGACGGATGGAGTCGTCCTCGGGCGAGGTCAGCACCTTGCCGCGGAATTTGCCGCCAATGATGCGCATTACGCTTTGGGCGGGCGGGGACGCCGCGGACGATCGCCGCCGGGGCCGGATCCACGGGGACGCTTGGCAAACGGCTTGTCACCCGCCGGGCGCGGACCACGCGGCTTGTCGCCGAAACTGCGCTTCGGGCGCTCGGCGCCATCGGCCGCAGGTCGTCCCGTATACGGGCGCTTCGGACGATCGCCGAAATCGCCTTTGGGCTTGTCGCTGAACGCGCGCTTGGGCCGATCCGCGAAGTCGCCACGCGGCTTGTCGCCATAGCTGCGCTTCGGACGGTCGGCGCCCTCGGAAGCCGGACGCCCGGAATAGGGCCGCTTGGGGCGATCACCGAAGTCACTCCTCGGCTTGTCGCCGAAGGCGCGCTTAGGGCGGTCGGCGCCCTCGGTGGCGGGACGACCGGAATAAGGGCGCTTGGGGCGGTCACCGAAGTCGCCTCGCGGCTTGTCGCCGAAGGCGCGCTTGGGCCGGTCGGCGCCCTCGGCGGCGGGACGACCGGAATAGGGGCGCTTGGGGCGGTCGCCGAAGTCGCCTCTCGGCTTGTCGCCGAAGGCGCGCTTGGGCCGATCGCTGAAGTCGCCGCGCGGCTTGTCGCCGAAGCTCTTCTTGAAGGCAGGCCGGTCGCCGAACTCCTTCTTGAAGGGCGGCTTGTCGCCTGTGGGGGAAGCGTCGCGTCTGGGTTTCTTGCCGTAGAGCTTCTGAGTGAATTCAGTCTCGCTGCCATCGTCGAGGAAGACCCGACGCGGCGGGCCGGCGGGGCGTTCGTCTTTCAGCTCGGGACGCGGCGGACGACGCGGATCACGACTGCCTGGGCGGTCCCGGCGCATCGGCGCGTCCTCGGGCCGCAGCTCGTGCGGGCGGTCGGGACGGTCGGTAAAGCGGAAGCGCTCGGTGCGGTCGGCCATCGCCTTGCGCTGCCTGGCCGGCTCGGCGCCGGGCCTGGCGGCGCGAAGGGCCGGATTGGCGGCACCGCGCGCGAGCTTGATAGCGGCAGGTTCGGGCAGCTCGCTGTCGAAATCGACCCCGGCATCGTCGGCGAGGCGCTTGCCCAGCTGCTCGCGCAGCACGCGGGCCTTCACCACCTCGATCCCGCCGATGGGCAGGTCGCCGAGCTGGAACGGCCCGAAGCTGACACGGATCAGTCGGTTGACCTTGAGGCCCAGGGCGGCGAGCACATTCTTGACCTCGCGATTCTTGCCTTCCCGCAGCGACAGCACCATCCAGACGTTGCTCCCCTGCTCGCGCTCCAGGGTGGCTTCGATCGGCCCATATTTGACGCCCTCGACCTCGAGCCCATCCTTCAATGCGTCGAGTTGCGGCTGCGTGATGGTGCCGAAGGCGCGTACGCGATAGCGACGCAGCCAGCCGGTGGCCGGCAATTCGAGCACCCGCTTCAACCCGCCGTCATTGGTGAGCAGCAGCAGCCCTTCGGTGTTGATGTCGAGGCGGCCGATGGAGACGACGCGAGGCAGGCCCTGCTGCTCCAGCGTGTCGAAGATGGTGGGACGGCCCTCGGGGTCCTTCTCGGTGACCACCAGGCCCGGCGGCTTGTGGTAGAGCCAGACGCGCGTGCCCTGGCGGGCGGCCAGCGGCTGACCATCCACCTTGACCTGATCCTTCTCGGTGACGTTGAAGGCCGGGGTGCGGATCACCTTGCCGTTGACGACGATGCGGCCTTCCTTGATCCACAGCTCGGCGTCGCGGCGCGAGCAGAGGCCGGCGCGGGCGATGACCTTGGCGAGGCGATCGCCGGCGAATGGCGAGGGGGTGTCGGGCATTTCGATACTCCTGCGGGACCGGCCCGCGCGGGCTCGGTCAGCGCATCTGCGAGTGAAGTGTTAGGCTCAGCCCTTCTTGAGCAGAGCCTTGCGGATTTCGAGCGGACAGTTCGGATCGTTGACCGAAACGAGGTCACCGTTCTTGGCGAGGCAGACCATGTCCTGCTGGCCGGCGCTGAGCGTGAAGTACTGCTCGGGGGGCGTGAAGATCGAGCGCTTCGAGCTCAGCTGGTACGCCTTCATGCGCGAGGTCAGCTTCTGCAGCTCCGCGGCCGTGAGCGGACGGCCATCGGGGGTGTTCACGTCGACGACGCGGACGTGCCGGATACGCTCGATATCGGCCGAGCTCAGACCCGCGGTATCCACCTTGGGCTGGGCGCTGTCGACCGGCAGCTGCGAAGCGACCTGGGTGCTCTGCTCCGGCGGCGGCAGGACCTTGGTGTCCTTGGGCATCACCAGGGGACCGCGCGGATTGGTCGGATCGGGCTTCACCTCTTGCGGGATGAGGCCGAGGCCGGCGGCGGTCTTGTCCATCACTTCGGTCTCGAAGGTCTGGGCCGAGGTGAAGGCGTTGGTGCCTTCGGTGGTGGTGCAGGCGGAAAGGCCAAGCGAGACGAGGCTGATTGCGGCGAAGGCGGCGATCCGTGCCCCGGTCAACTCAAACGGCATATACGATGTCCTTCCGCCCCAACGGCCCGGAGTGTTGCTGTCGCCCGCTCGAAGCGGAAAACCGGCAGCCACTTTTCCTGAGCGGGCTCCTATACCCCAGACGGTCGCCTAAGGCCAGATTCTGGCAGCAATTGGTTCACGCCGGGTTGGCGGCGCGTTTGCCGCCTACACCGAGGAGATCGAGCAACAACAGCCCGACCCCCAGCGTGATCGCCGCATCGGCGACGTTGAAGATGTAAAACGACCAGTCGCCAACGTGGAAATGAAAGAAATCGGCAACCTGGCCGTAGATCACGCGGTCAAGTGCGTTGCTGGCCGCGCCGCCGATGCAGATGGCGAGACCGGCCCGCACCAGGGCCGACGCGGCGCGCCACCACCAGACGACCAGGGCACACAGCGCGACGACGACGAGGATGGCGATGGCCCAGAGCGGCAGCGACCCCAGGAGCCCGTAGGAGATGCCGGGGTTGAACACCAGCCCGACGTCGAAAAACGGCGTCAGGGGTGTGAAGTACCCCTCGGGCCAGTGCACGAGGTCGACCTGGATGTATTTGTGGGCCCGGTCGGCCGCGAACGCGGCGAGACCAAGGATGAGCGATAGCCAGAGGCCGTTGCGGGTCATTGGAAGTCGGCCTCCGCCTGTTGGACGCGGAGAGAACCCCCACCCTTGATCCCTCCCCTCAAGGGGGAGGGAGACGACTGCGAGCCCGGATGCCGGCGCTCCCCTCCCCCTTGAGGGGAGGGGGTGGGGGTGGGGGTGGCCACTTGCATCAAAGGCCTGCCGTGGCCCGCTCGGCCATCGCCTGGGCATCGCGCTTGCTGAGCTCGCCGTCCATGTCGGTTTCAGCGAAGTAGCGGCGGGAGCGCAGGCATTGCCGACCATGCGCATCGGCGCGGTCGAACACCACGGCCACTCCCTTGACCTCAGGGATCGTGAACGCATCCGCCGGGGCGGTGCCATCCATTAGTTCGATGAACGAGGTGATGCTGATCTCGGCGAGATCGACGCCGTCGAGCGCGGCGCGCAGGCCCGGATCGGTCACGTATACCCTGGGCGCTGCCTCGAGCGAGGAGCCGATGACCTTGTCCCGGCGTACGACCTCGAGAGCGCCGGTGACGACCTTGCGAACCTCGCGAACCTTGTCCCACTTCTCGGCGAGGGCCTTGTCCGACCATTCGGCCGGAACCTCGGGGAACTGCCGCAAGTGCACGGAGTCGGCCTTGTCGGAATGCCGTTCCAGCCAGCACTCTTCCATGGTGAACACCAGGATCGGCGCCAGCCACGCCGTCAGGCAGTCGAAGGTCGCATCGAGAACAGTAAGCGCCGCCTTGCGGCGCACCGAGCTCAGCGGATCGCAGTAGAGGGCGTCCTTGCGGATGTCGAAGTAGAAGGCCGAGAGCTCGACATTCATGAAATTGCTGAGCGCCGCGACCACGCGCTTATAGTCGTACTCGCGGTAGGCCTCGCGTACCGTCGCATCGAGTTCGTGCAGGCGGTTGAGGATCAGACGCTCCAGCTCGGGCATATCGGTGTACGAGACGCGCTCGTCGCCCTTGAAGTGCGCGAGGTTGCCCAAAAGCCAGCGCATGGTGTTGCGCAGCTTGCGATAGCTGTCGACGGTGGTGTTGATGATCTCCTTGCCGATGCGGAGATCGTCGGCATAGTCGGACGCCGCCACCCACAGACGCAGGATGTCGGCACCGTACTGCTTGATCACGTCCTGCGGGGCGACGGTATTGCCCAGCGACTTCGACATCTTCTTGCCCTCGCCGTCGAGGGTGAAGCCGTGGGTCAGGACGCTCTTGTAGGGCGCAAAGCCGTTGGTGGCGCAGCTCTCGAGCAGCGACGAGTGGAACCAGCCGCGATGCTGGTCCGAGCCCTCGAGGTACATGCCGGCCGGGAATTCGAGGTCCGGCCACTTCTGCTTGTTGCGCAGCACCCAGGCGTGGGTGGTGCCGCTCTCGAACCAGACGTCGAGGATATCGTCGATCTTGGTCCAGTTGTCTGGGTCGGGCACGGCATTGCCGAGGAAACGCTCCTTGGCACCCGGCTTGAACCAGGCGTCGGCGCCTTCCTCTTCGAAGGCCTGGGCGATGCGATGGTTGACCTGCTCGTCCTTGAGGATCTCGTTGGTCGCGAGGTTGTAGAACACGCAGATCGGCACGCCCCAGGCGCGCTGGCGGCTGAGCACCCAGTCCGGGCGCTCGGCGATCATCGAGCGCAGGCGGTTCTGGCCGGCAGCCGGATAGAACGTCGTTGCATCGATGGCGGCGAGCGAGCGGGCGCGCAGCGTGTCGCCGGGTTTGCCGAGGATGTCGCGATCCATGTAGACGAACCACTGCGGCGTATTGCGGAACAGCACCGGCTTCTTGGAGCGCCAGCTGTGCGGATATTGGTGCTTCAGCCGGCCGCGGGCGAGCATGGCACCCTTGTCGGCCAACGCGGTGATGACCCGCTGATTGGCGTCGCCCTTCTTGCCGGCATCGTCGAGCACGCGGCCGCCCTCGAAGCCCGGCGCGTCGGCGGTGAAGAAACCGGCGTCGTCGACGGTGTAGGGGATGGCGGTGTCGATGCCGAGCGCCTGCAGCTTGCGGGTGGATTTGAGCCAGATGTCGAAGTCGTCGAGACCGTGGCTGGGAGCGGTGTGGACGAAGCCGGTGCCGGCATCGTCGGTCACATGCTCGCCTTCGAGCAGCGGCACCTCGAACTCGTAGCCGCCCGCGAGTCCGCGCAACGGATGGTTGCACGAGACGACCTTGCTCAGATCGACGTCGGAGAGGCGGATGAACGCTTCGACCTTGGCCTTGGCGAAGGTGTCGGCCGCGAGCTTGTCGGCGAGCACGTACTTCTCGCCCACCGCCGCCCAGTTGCCCTCAGGCGCCTTGGTGACCTCGTAGAGGCCGTAGGGGAACCTGCCCGAATACGAGATGGCGCGGTTGGCGGGGATGGTCCATGGCGTGGTGGTCCAGATCACCACCGAGGCGTTGAGGTCCTCGAAGTCCTTGTCGCCGAAGGCGCCATTGCCGGAGCGGATGGGGAACTTCACCCAGATCGTGTCGCTCTCGTAATCCTGGTATTCGATCTCGGCTTCGGCGAGCGCGGTACGCTCGACCACCGACCACATCACGGGCTTGCTGCCGCGATAGAGCTGGCCGCTCACCGCGAACTTCATCAGCTCGCGGGCGATCTGCGCTTCGGCATCGAAGCTCATGGTCAGATACGGGTTGTCCCAGTCGCCGATAACGCCCAGGCGCTTGAACTCCTCGCGCTGGGTATCGACCCAGTATTGCGCGAAGGTCCGGCACTCGGCGCGGAACTCGTTGATCCCGACCTTGGACTTGTCCTGGCCCTTGGCGCGGTATTGTTCCTCGATCTTCCATTCGATCGGCAGGCCGTGGCAGTCCCAGCCCGGCACGTAGGCCGAGTTGTAGCCCAGCATGGACGCCGCCCGCGTCACCAGGTCCTTGAGGATCTTGTTGAGCGCGTGGCCGATATGGATGTTGCCGTTGGCATAGGGCGGGCCGTCATGGAGGGTGAACCGCGGACGCGCGGCGGCCTGCCTCCGCTGCAGCCCATAGATGTCCATCTCCTCCCAGCGCTTCAGCCAGGTCGGCTCGCGCTCGGGCAGGCCGGCGCGCATGGGAAAATTGGTCTCGGGCAGGAACAGGGTCGCGGAATAGTCGGGCTCGGCCGCGCCCTTCGACATGTCGTTCATCGGATTTCGGCTTGAAACTGCTGGTTTGGGCGGCCTTTTAGCGGGAAAGGCCGGGGTGGGCAAAGGCTGATTTGGCTGGATCGTTAGCTGAAAAAGCCCAGCGTCCGGTCCAGCTCGCCAATCGCGCCGCACTGGCCGAGGGCCTGGCGGGCCTTGCGGCCGTCGCGGGCGATGGCGGCGATCAGCTCATCGAGGCCTTTGTAGACCTCCTGCCCGCGGATATGGCCGACCAGCGCGATCTCGAGGTGCCGGCCATAGATGTCGGCGTCGAAATCGAACAGGAAGGTCTCGAACGGCGGCAGCTCGTTGTTGAACATCGGCTTGCCATAGCTGGCGACGCCATCGAGCAGCTTCTCGCCGAGGCGGGCGCGGACGGCGTAGACCCCCTGCGCCAGACCGAAGGTCGAGCTGGTTGCGATATTGGCGGTGGGAAAGCCTAGCAGTCGGCCGCGCTGGTCGCCCTTGACCACTTCGCCGCCGAAGAACCAGTGGTAGCCGAGGAGATTGTTGGCGAGGGCGACGTCGCCGTCGCCGAGCGCCTTGCGGATACGCGAGGACGACACGGCCTCGGCGCCCTCGGGCAGGAGGTCAAGGATATCGACCGAGAAGCGGTGCACCGCGCCGGCGGCACGCAGAAAGTCCGGAGTCCCCCGGCGGTTGTGGCCGAAATGGAAATCGGCGCCGACGACCACGCCCGAGACGCGCAGCGCCTTGACCAGGAAGCGGGAGACGAAATCCTCGGCCTCGACCATCGAGAGGTCGCGGCTGAACGGCATCAGGACGATGCCGTCGAGGCCCAGCGCAGCGCAGAGCCGCGCTTTGGTGTCGGGCGGGGTCAGGCGGAACATGAAGGGCGCCGGCGCGAAGACGTCGCGCGGATGCGGCTCGAAGGTCAGCATGACGGCCGGCACGCCACGCGCCTTGGCCTGCGATTTCATCCGCTCGAGCACGGCCTGATGGCCGCGGTGCACGCCGTCGAATGAGCCGATCGCCACCATCGCGCCCTTGAGCGGGGCTGGCACGTTGTCGAGGCCGTCGAGGCGGTAGAAGCTGGTCATGAAGCGACCCCCGGGAGGTGCCGGCTATATGGCAAGCGCCGTCCTACCACGCAAGGCGCGGCATGAAGCCCTTGAGGCGGGCACCGCTCGGGGCGACCAGCGCGCGGATGGCCTCGGGGTCGGGCGAGCCGAATGCATCGAGCTCCTGGGCATGGATCGACCCGGTGATGAACATCAGATCCAGCCCCGCGTTGGCGGCGCCGATGGCATCGGTGCGGACGCTGTCGCCGATGGCGAGGATGCGGGTCCGCTCCAGACCGCGCCCGGCCGCCACCGCGGCGAGCCGCAGCGCCTCGTCGTAGATCTGCCGATAGGGCTTGCCGGCCATCCGGATGCGGCCGCCATGGGCCTCGTAGAGGTCCGCCAGCGCCCCGCCGCAATAGATGATGCGACCGCCATGCTCGACCACCCGGTCCGGGTTGGCGCAGATCAGAGGCAGCCGGCGGGCGAGCCAGACCCTGATGCGGTCTTCATACATGTCGGGAGTGTCATCGTCGGTGTCGAGATCGGTGACGACGACCGCGGCGGCCTCCTCGGCAGGACCACGGATGACACCCAGGCCCTCATAGAGCGAGTCATCGATCGTGGCGGGGCCGATGTGGTGAATGACCTTGCCGCGATAGGGCGCGATCATCTCGCGCGTCACGTCCCCCGACGAGACGACGGCATCGTAGGCGTCCCGCGGCACTGCCATCGCGTCGAGCATGTCGATGATCGGGGCCGACGCGCGCGGGGCGTTGGTGATGAGCACGACGCGCCCGCCACCCCGGCGGAACGCGCGCAGCGCCGCGACCGCGTCGCCATAGGCGGCGACGCCATTGTGCACCACGCCCCAGACGTCTGACAGAACGGCATCATAGTTCGGGGCAAGATCGGAGAGCGAGGTCATGGCGGCTGCTTATCCGCCGAAGATGACCGAAACGCAAAGGCGCATCGAGACGACCGAGACCGGTTCCGGACGGCTCGGCGCTGTCGCCTGAAGATTCGCTGACGCAATGATCTGGGAACTGAAGGGCGGGGTCGCTGCTTGTTCCAGCATCAGCGCAAGCGTCGGCGCGCATTCCTCATGGAGCACGACAATGGCCAACCCTACCCCCACGTCTTCGCCAGGGCGCGAGCCGCAACTCGGCACGCAGCGTCCCGATCTCGAGACTCTCAAGTCGGACGCCGGTGACGCCCTCGGCGAGATCAAGGACACCGCCGAAACGGTGGGCAACGAGATCGGCGACCAGGTCCGCAACCTTGCCGACCAGGCAAAGTCGCAACTCAGCGAAGCCACGGACCAGGCCCGAAACGTGGCCAGCGGACAGAAGGACAAGCTCGCCGAACAGGTCGAGACCGTCGCCGAGGCGATCGGCACGGCCGCCGACGAGCTCGAGACCAAGAACGGCGCCGCTTCGCAATATGTCCGCATGATCGCCGACCAGACCGAAAAGTTCTCTACGACCATCCGCAACAATGATGTCGACGCGCTGCTCGGCATGGCCAACGATTTCGGGCGCCGGCAGCCGGTTGCGTTCCTCGGCATGGCGGCGATGCTCGGCTTTGCGGCGAGCCGCTTCCTCGTCGCGACGGCCAATCGGCCGGCCCCGAACGACGCAGTTGACATGCCGACGACAACGGATGCGTCGCGCACGCCGAAAATGCCGTCGCCCGACTATCAGGCGGGAGGGTTGTGATGGCGACCTACGAGGATGCCAACCCCGGACGGTTGGCGGACCTGTTTTCAAACCTGGCGCTCGATTTCACGGGCCTGTTCCGCAAGGAGATCGAGCTCGCCAAAGCCGAAGCGTCCGAAAAGGTCGATGTCGCGGTCAAGGCCGCTGCCAGCCTGGCAATCGGTGCGGTCCTCGCCATCGGCGCGATCGGGGTTTTTCTCGCCGCGCTCGTGACGGGGGGCGCCGCCCTGCTGATCCAGCTCGGTATGACCCCTACCGCGGCGAACTTCGTGGCGGCCATCATCGTGACCGCAGTCGTCGGTGGCGTCGCCTGGACCTTCATCTCGCGCGGGCTCGATGGGCTCAAAGCAAACAAACTCGGCATGGAGCGTTCGGCGAATTCGCTGCGCGCGGACGCCGCAACACTCAAGGAGAGCTTCTGAAATGGCCTACGAAAATGGACGGAAATCGGCCGCGGAACTCGACCGCGAAACTCAGGAACAGCGCGAACGCATCGAGGCGCGGATCGGCGAAATCAAACAGCGCCTGTCCCCCGGACAGCTCATGGACGAGCTGTTGAGCTACACCAAGGATGGTGGCAACCGTCTGGTCAGCAACTTCGGCGCGCAGGTCTCGGCCAACCCGATTCCTGCGGCACTCGTCGGCGTCGGGCTGGTCTGGTTGATGTCGTCCAACGCCGCCGCACAGGAGAAGCCGGCGGCCACCAATTGGTACGAGTTCGACGAGGAGTACCCCTATGCCCGCGTCTCGGCGGGCGGGTTGCGGCGCACCTCGCATGCGGCCGACGACAGCGGCCAGTGGTGGAGCGAATTTGAGACCGACACCGGCAGCAAATACCGTGCAGCCTCAGATTCGCTGGGGCGGCGGGCCGGCCATTTCACCGACGAGGCCGGCAAGAAGTTCGCCGGCTTCATCGATGATGCAGGCAATCGCGTCCGGCAGTTCCAGGATGAGTCCGGCAATGCACTCGATCAAAGCCTGAATTGGGCGAAGCACAGCTGGCGCGACGCGCAACGCAACATGGGGGTGCAACTGGGGAACGCAGTGAACGCGGTATCGTCGGTGGTGGACAGCGCACGAAGCAATGCCGCTGGTGTCGGTGGCGCCGTACAGTCGCAGGCCGACCAGCTCTCCCGCCAGATCACGACACTGTTCGACCGGCAGCCGCTGGTGGCCGGTGCCCTGGCCTTTGCCGCAGGTGCTGCCCTCGGCGCGACCCTGCCCTCGACGCCCCAGGAGGACGCGCTGGTAGGATCGCAGGCCGATGCCGTCAAGCGGAAGGCCACGGTTGCAGCCGGCGAGGCCTATAACGAGGGCAAGCGTCAGGTCGCCGAGACCTTCGGTCAGGTCAGCGACAAGGCGGCGGAGCTCTATGGCGATGCCAAGGACCGGATCAACAAAGAGACCAGCGGACGCGGCTTGCACTGAACTCAGTCCTGCGCGGCGACAGGGAGCGTGGCGGCCATGACGGCACGGCCGCCACGTTGTTTTTGGCGTGATGCAACCGGCGCCATTTGCGGTCGTTCTGTATCGGCGGTGGATCGCCCTTTGTTGGTGAGCATCATGCCTCCTGTTCTTACGGTCTTTGGCTTCCTTGCCTGGCCCCTCGCCATCGGGGTCGCGGTCGCCGTGTTCGGCACGAGTTCGAACGCAGCACTGTCGCTGCTCAGTCACAGTTTAAGCGCCAGTGCCTCGGCAACGATCAAAGCCGGCGTCCCCCCGCCGGTGATCCGAATGCCCAGCACGCCCGTTGTCTCGCCGGAGGCCGCACATGCCAAGGTCGCGGCGCTGCTTTCAGGCCGCGACTACGCGGTGGCGCGCGCTTCGATCGCCCCACCGCAGAGCAGCGGAAGTGCGACAATGGCGGCCAGCATCGGATTGGTGATCCGCTCCCAGCCAAAGAAGACGAGCGCCGCGTTAGGCACCCTCGCGAAGGGAGCCGCTGTCGAGGTTAAGTCGAAACAGGGAGGCTGGATGCTGGTCGAGACGGGCGACGGTGTCACGGGCTGGGTGTTCGGCAAGTATCTCACCGCATCCTCGCGCACCGCCGGAACCTGAGGCGACCCGCCCGGTTCTGTTTCGCGCCGAGCGCAGCCTCTATTGGTCGGCGCGTCGCCAGACGATTTCCTCCTGCATGTCGTGATCCTGCACGATCACCGTCACATCGGGATCGCCTGTGTCGCGCGCCTCCCCGATTGCGGCGGCGACCGCCTCGTCGCGTGACTTGAACGGCGCCGCTATGCTGCCGCGGTAGGTGTATTGCCAGGTATGATTGCGCTCGTAGACGATGAAGTGGCGCTCGGTCATCGGCATCTCCAATGCTAGAACGCCGCGACAGGCGCCGCGTTGCAGAGGGTTTGCGTCGGGGAACCCCGCGATCCGGGGCGGCTACCGTCCTGCCCGCGCCAAGGTGCTGGCGGGACGATCGAGCTGCAGGTCGGGTCGCACCGGGCCAGGCGCGGCGATGAGCGAGCCCTGGGCGAGAGTCACACCGTCCTCGAACAGGTGCAGCAACTGCTGTTCGTCGATGATGCCGGTAGCCACCAGCTCAATGCCGAAACGACGACCATAGGCGGCGACGTCGGACGCGTGGAAGTCGGTGAACATCTCGGGCTGGCGCAGGAAGCGGGTGGCGTCGACGCGAACGGTCTTGAACCCGAAGCCCTGCAATTCGGCATAGTCGAAGCGGAGCGAGGTGGCGGCAGCGAGGGACAGCGCAACACCCATCTTGCTGATGGCGCCGAGCGACGCCTTTTCCTTCGGTCCCAGCGCCTTGAACTCACTCTGCTCGATGGAGAGCAGCAGCGAGCCGAGAATCGCCCGGTTGGCGTCGAAGGCCGCAAGGATGAGCTCGACGGCTTTGGCGCTCGCGAGGGTTGCTCGCGAGATCGGCACGAACAGCGTTATCGGGCTGCCCGAGGTGCGCGAGCGACGGGCGATCACGACGGCCTCGTCGATGGCGTCGGCCTCGAGGCGGGCAATCACCTCCTCGCCGCCATGCCGCGGCATGAAGTCGGGCCGATCGGCGAAGCTGCCGTCCTCCATGGTGAGGCGCGGGACGAGGTCGTAGCCATAGGGCCGCCGCTGCGGCAGGCTGACGATGGGCTCGATGTGAAACACCAGCCGATGTTCCTCGATGGCCTCGCGCAGCAATTCGAGCGGAATGATCGGCTCGGGCAGGATATCGGGATCGGGTTCGGGCGCCGGCTTGACCTTGTCCTCGATCGTGATGCGCCGCTGCTCCTCGAGGTCGGCAACGGTTTCGGTCACGTGCTGGACGACGCTGCCCAGAATCTTGAGGTCCGACTCGATCGCCTCGAGGCGCTTGGCAGCGTTGAGCTCGGCGAGTGCGTTGACGCGCTGGCTGAGCACCGAGCCCGCCTGGGCATCGGTGGACAGCAGCCGGGACAGGTCTTCGATTGCCTTTTCAAGCCGGGTTTCGGCGCGACGCCGCAGCTGCCGCTCGACCAGCAGGACGGCAAGACACCCAAACGCAATGGCGGTGACGGCC
>Ga0207657_10006140_pt1 | contig 12487 bp, 11 predicted proteins | sample KBSC33metaG_FD_184316 | JGI IMG/M metagenome (GOLD analysis project Ga0207657, IMG submission 184316) | Corn rhizosphere microbial communities from Kellogg Biological Station, Michigan, USA - KBS C3-3 metaG (SPAdes) (version 2) | ecosystem: Host-associated > Plants > Roots > Rhizosphere > Soil ...
CGACCAGATCTCGCTCGCGATCTCGCTGCTCGGGATCTCGATCCCGATCTTCTTCCTCGCGCTGATCCTCAAGTACATCTTCGCCGTGCGGCTCGGGCTACTGCCGACCGTCGGTCAGATCTCGGTGCTGATCAACATCCCGCACCCGACGAACTTCTATTTGCTCGACGCGCTCTTAGCCGGGAACTTCGGCGCGTTCTGGGACGTGATCAAACATCTGATCCTGCCCGCGGTTGCGCTCGGGTCGATCCCGCTCGCGATCATCACGCGCATCACGCGCGCAGCGGTGCTCGACGTCCAGAACGAGGACTACGTGAGGACCGCACGCGCAAAGGGACTGCCGCCGCACACCGTTGACTCGCGCCACGTGATGCGCAACGCGCTCCTGCCCGTGTCGACGATCGTCGGTCTGCAGGTTGGGCTGCTGCTCTCCGGCGCAATCCTCACCGAGACAGTGTTCTCGTATCCGGGAATCGGGTCGTGGCTGCAGCAGGCGATCCAGGACCGCAACTACCCGGTGATCCAGGGCGGGATCCTGTTCGTCGCGATCATCGTCGTCTTCGTCAACCTGCTCGTCGACATCTCGTACGCGCTGATCAACCCACGAATTCGCTTGGGGAACAAATGAGCATCGCGCAGCTCGAAGCCGCAGAGGTCACGCTCGAGGCGAGCCAGGGTGGCCTGTGGTCGGAGGCGTGGCGCCGGCTGCGCCGCAACCCGAGCGCGATCATCGGCTTCATCCTCGTCAGCCTCTTCATCCTCGTCGCGATCTTCGCGCCGTGGCTCGCGCCCGACGACCCGCGCGCCCAGGACCTGCCGGCGATCTTCAAAGGCTGTTGCCCGGGGCCGTCGTCGCACCATTTGCTCGGCGTCGACGACCTCGGCCGCGACGAGTTGTCGCGCATCCTCTACGGCGCGCGGCTGTCCCTGTTGATCGGGATCGTCGCCGTCTCGGTCGGTCTCTCGATCGGCATCGTGCTCGGCTCGATCGCCGGCTTCTTCGGCGGCTGGGTCGACACGATCCTGATGCGCTTCGTCGACATCATGCTCGCGATCCCCGGCTTCCTGATGGCGATCGGGATCGTGGCGCTGCTCGGCCCGGGCCTCTTCCAGGTGATGATCGCGATCGGCGTCGTCAACATCCCGATCTTCACGCGCCTCTTGCGAGGATCGGTGCTCGCGCAACGTGAGAACGACTTCGTGCTCGCCGCGCGCGCGGTCGGAGTGAAACGGCGCAAGATCCTCGTCTCGCACGTGCTGCCGAACTCGATCTCGGTCGTGATCGTCGCCGGCACACTCGCGCTCGCGACCGCGATCATCGACGCGGCAGGCCTCGGGTTCCTCGGCCTCGGCCCGCAGGACCCGGCGACGCCGGAGTGGGGGAACATGCTCACGTCGACCGTCCGGTATCTGCAGACGGCGCCGTTCCTCGCGATCTTCCCCGGCGTCGCGATCGTCATCTCTGTGCTCGGGTTCAACCTGATCGGCGACGGCCTGCGCGAGGCGCTCGACCCGAAGTTGCGAGGGCGCGCATGACCAATCGCACTCCGCTGCTCGAGGTCGAGGATCTCGAGGTTCGGTTCTGGACGAGCCGCGGGCTCGTGCACGCCGTCAACGGCATCTCGTTCGACATCGCGCCGGGCGAGACCCTCGGCATCGTCGGCGAGTCGGGCTGCGGCAAGAGCGTCACGTCGCTCGCACTCCTCGGCATCCTGCCGCGCGCGGGGCGCGTCACGGCAGGCAGTGCCCGCCTCGAGGGCAGGGAGCTCACGACCATGAGCGACAGGCAACTGCGGTCGATCCGCGGCCGGCAGATCGCGATGATCTTCCAGGACCCGATGACGAGCCTGAACCCGGTGCTCACGATCGGGCGCCAGCTGCGCGAGCCGCTCGAGACGCACCTGGGGCTGAACAAGAAGGAGGCGCTCGCGCGAGCGGCGGAGCTGCTCGACAGCGTCGGGATTCCGAACGCGCGCGATCGCCTCCGCGACTACCCGCATCAGTTCTCGGGCGGCATGAGGCAGCGCGCCATGATCGCGATGGCACTTGCCTGCGAACCGAAGCTGTTGATCGCCGACGAGCCGACGACGGCGCTCGACGTGACGATCCAGGCGCAGATCCTCGATTTGCTCCGCGGGCTCGTCGAAGAGCGCGACACCGCGTTGATCATGATCACGCACGATCTCGGCGTTGTCGCGGGGATCTGCGAGCGCGTCAAGGTGATGTACGCCGGCACGTTCGTCGAAGGCGGAACGGCCGACGACATCTTCGACTCGCCGCGCCATCCATACACGCTCGGTCTGCTCGAGAGCGTCCCGCGCCTGCACACCCGTCGCGCCGCGGCGCTGAACCCGATCCCAGGCACGCCGCGCAACATGCTGTCGGCACCGTCGTCGTGCCCGTTCGCGCCGCGCTGCCGCTACCGCAAGGAGCATTGCGACGCCGAACTGCCGCAGCTCGAGGAGCTCGAGCCCGGGCACGCCGCCGCGTGCTTCTACCCGGTCGACGCGGCTGCGTGGGAGCGGAGCCAGCTGGAGGCCTCGGCATGAGCGTGAACGGCGGCGCACCGATCGTCGAGGTCGATGACCTCCGGGTCTGGTTCAAGCTGACGAGCGGCGTCGTGCTCGACCGCCACGTCGGCGACATCAAGGCGGTCGACGGTGTGTCGTTCTCGATCGCCCGCGGCGAGACGGTCGGCCTCGTCGGTGAGTCCGGGTGCGGCAAGTCGACGCTCGGCCGGACGATCCTGCGCCTCTACAAGCCGACGGGCGGTCGCATCGTCTTCGAGGGAAAGGACATCACCACGGCCTCCGAGACCGACCTGCATCCGGTGCGGCGGAAGATGCAGATGGTCTTCCAGGACCCGTATGCGTCGCTCAACCCGCGGCACTCCGTCGGCCGCATCGTCGGCGAGCCGCTCCGCACGCACGGCATCGCCACGGGTCGCGAGGTCGGCCGCCAGGTCGCGCAGCTCCTCGGCATCGTCGGCCTGCCCGCCGACGCCGCGAACCGCTATCCGCACGAGTTCTCGGGCGGCCAGCGGCAGCGCATCGGCCTCGCCCGCGCGCTCTCGCTCAATCCCGACTTCATCGTCTGCGACGAGCCGGTCTCGGCGCTCGACGTGTCGATCCAGGCGCAGATCGTCAACCTGCTCGAGGATCTCCAGCGCGACTTCAACCTGACGTATCTCTTCATCGCGCACGACCTTGCCGTCGTGCGTCACATCTCGACGCGCATCATCGTCATGTACCTCGGCAAGATCGTCGAGATCGCGCCCGCGGACGACCTGTACGAGAACCCGCTGCACCCGTACACCGTCACGTTGCTCTCCGCGATCCCGGTTCCCGATCCGAAGGTCGAGCGGACGCGCCGCGCGATCCGCGTCGGCGGCGACCTGCCGAGCCCGGCGAACCCGCCGAAGGCGTGCCGCTTCCATACGCGCTGCCCGTTCGTCCAGCCGACGAGGTGCGCGGACGAGGAGCCGAGGCTCCGCGAGCTGAACGGTCACGTGGTCGCCTGCCACTACGCGGAAGCGATCAAGGCGGGCGAGATTTCCCCCCGGCCGGGGGATACCCCGGCCGGCTGACCCACACAGGATTCGGCCGTGGCTGGGAAGGGCCTGTTGCGTCTGACACCGTTCAGGAACGCCGTGCACAGCGCGGCGCCGGTGGCGCGCTCGGATGTGCTCACCGGCGTCGGCAACCAGCTCGCCTGGGACGAGGCGCTGCAACTCCTCCAACACGACCTACGGGCCGCCGGCAAGCCGCACTCGATCGTGCTCGTCGACGTCGATCACTTCGACCTCACCAACGACCGCCACGGTCAAGCGCTCCGTGACGAGCTCCTGCGAGCGGTTGCGGCAACGCTCCGCGCCGTCGTGCGTGGGGATGACGTGGTCGCCCGAATCGGCGGCGACGAGTTCGCGATTCTGATGCGGGACACGGATGCGGCCTCGTGCCTCGAGCGCGTCGAGCGTCTCCGGAGTGCACTCGACGAGTCGTACCTCCCGAGCGGCCATCCCGTTGCCGCGGCGCTGGGCTACGGGACCATGCCGCCCGCACGGTCGCTCCGTGCCGCGCAGGAGGATGCGGACGCCCGCCTCAACGAGGCGAAGGCAATGCGGGCCTAGCTCCGCGCGGCGCGGAGGATTCGCTCGGCGACGCGCGCCGGCTGGGCGAGCATCGAGAGGTGGCCCGCATCCGGGATGAGCTCGAGCGGCACGCCGAGTGCCGCGGCGCTCGCGCGTCCACTGGCTACCGAGTCGACGCTGTCGTCGGCGCCCCACACGACGGCGCGCCTCACGGTGATCTTCTTCAGGCCGTTGAGCGAGACACCGGGCAGACCGTGCGACACCAGTGCCCGCAGTTCCGTGCTCGTGCCCGTGACGCGGAACGGCTGCTCGAACTCGGCGAGTGTGGCGTGCGGGAACTTTGGCGCGTTCGGCCCCCAGGCGTTGCGGACGACGCGGCCGACCAGCCAGTCCGAGCTCGTCACCAGCCTGAAGGCGGCGTTGAACCACGGGTAGACGAGGACGTGCGTGAGCCATGAGTGACCGCCGCCGAACGGCAGTGCATCACCGTCGAGCAAGACGATCCCGCCGACGTCGCGGGGGCGCTCGAGCGCCTCCGCGGCAGCGACACCTGCACCGAGCGAATGGCCGACGAGCAGTGGGCGGTTGATCCCGAGGCGTCGCTCGAAGCCGTGCAGCAGCGGCAGCCAGCCCCGCAGCGTCGGCTGCACGTTCCGTTGCGTGTAGCCGAACGGCGGCAGGTCGATCGCAAAGACGCGGTGCTTGGCTGCCGCGAGACGTGGCCCAACGGCGTGCCACACCCAGGTCGGCTCGGCTGCGCCGCCAAGGAGCACGACCGGGGTTCCGCGGGTTCCCCAGCGGCGGTATGCGACCAGGGTCGCGCCGACCTGGACGTATGGGCCTGCGTACAGGCTTCGCGCTGGACGCGAGGCTCCGAGCGGCGAGACGTCGATTGCAAACGCCGCGACGGTGCAGAGGAGCAGCAGCGCGACGAGGACCGCGAGGATCACGCGGAGGATGCGTTTCACGCGTAGGCGGGGTCGGCTGCGACGCGCCACTCGCGAACCGGACCGGCCATCACGTTCAAGTAATAAAGGTCGTGCCGCGCGCCCGCCGCGACCGGGTGGTAGCCGCGCGGGACGAGGACGACGTCGCCGTCGGAGACGGCGATCGCCTCGTCGACGGAGCGGTCGTCCGTGTACACCCGCTGGAACGCGAAGCCGTCTTCCGGGCGGAGCCGGTGGTAGTACGTCTCCTCCAGATACGTCTCCCGCGGCGGGTCGTCGGTGTCGTGCTTGTGCGGTGGGTAGCTCGACCAGTGGCCGCGCGGCGTGATCACCTCGGTCACGAGCAGCGACTCGGCCTCCTCGTCCTCCATCAGGATGTTCGCGATCCGCCGCTCTTCCGTTCCTTCACCGCGCGTCAGGAGCGTTGGGCTCGTCAGCAGCCGCGGCGCCAGCCGTCCCTCGGCCGGCGCGGTGCACAGCGCGAGGTCGGCCTCTCCCTCGGCCGTCCACGACACGCCGGGCGGGATGTAGAGCGCCGAGGGCGGGCCGGCGAAGACGTCGCTGCGGCCGAGCCCGCGCCCGGCGATGTCGCCCGCCGTCAGGTCGCACATCCCGGCGAGGACGACGAGGCACGTCTCGCGTCCGGCCTCACTCCGCTCGAACCGACCGGCGACGCGCACGACTTCGAAACCGACGTACGTCCAGCCCGCCGAGCCGGGCGTCACGTGCACCAAGCCGTCCCTGCTCGGGACTCGGAGTCTCACGGGGTCAGCGTCGGTGCGATGATGGACGCATTGTAGGTCGCCACGACCGCAGCGAAGGAGGAGCGACATTGGCAACGCAAACCGACGTCAGGAGCCCGCTCCACGAGACGGTCGCGACGACGGCGACCGACTACTGGAACGACTCGTGCTCGATCGAGGAGCTCACCTACGCGATCGCCAACGGCGCGGTCGGGGCGACGTCGAACCCGACGATCGTCGGCGAGGTGCTGCACAAGGAGATGCACCTCTGGCGCGACCGGCTGCAGGAGATGATCGCGGCGCGGCCGACCGCGACCGAGGACGAGATCACCTGGCAGCTGATCGAGGAGATGGCCGTCAAGGCCGCCGAGCTCCTGCTGCCGGTGTTCGAGCGCGAGCACGGACGGAAAGGGCGGCTGTCCATCCAGACGAACCCGAAGCTCTACCGCGACCCCGCTCGGATCACCGAGCAGGCGATCAGGTTCGCCGGGCTGGCGCCGAACATGCAGGTCAAGGCGCCGGTGACGCGCGCCGGAATCGCCGCGCTGGAGGAGATGACGGCGGCCGGCGTCAGCATCAACGCCACCGTCTCCTTCACGGTGCCGCAGGCGCTCGCCGTCGCCGAGGCGGTCGAGCGGGGCCTGCGCCGGCGCGAGGCGGCCGGTGAGGAGATCGGCACGATGGCGCCCGTCTGCACGCTCATGGTCGGGCGGCTCGACGACTGGCTGCAGGTCCAGGCAGACCGGCTCGGCGTGCTGCTCACACCCGGCGTCGTCAACTGGGCGGGTATCGCCTGCGTCAAGCGCGCCTATGGGATCTACCAGGAGCGCGGCTACCGCACACGCCTTCTCGCAGCCGCGTACCGCAACCACCTGCACTGGTCGCAGCTGATCGGCGGCGACATCGTGCTCACGATCCCGTACAAGTGGCAGCTCCTGTTCAACGCGTCCGACATCGAGGTCGTGCGGCGGTTCGACGACGAGGTTCCGGCGGCGATCCTCGGTGAGCTCGAAGCGAAGCTGCCCGACTTTCGGCGCGCATACGAGCCCGATGGGTTGACCGTCGACGAGTTCGACTCGTTCGGCGCCACGCGCCGAACGCTGCGCGGCTTCATCGCCTCGTACCAGGATCTCGTCGCCGACGTTCGCGACGCGATGCTGCCGAACCCCGACAAGGAGTGACGTGGCGACAGTCAGGTTGACAGCGGCGCAGGCGCTCGTCCGGTTCGTCGCGGCCCAGTACGTCGAACGGGACGGCATGCGCCACCGGTTCTTCGGTGGCTGCTTCGGCATCTTCGGGCACGGCAACGTGGCCGGGATAGGCCAGGCGCTCCTCCAGCATCCCGAGCTGCTGCGCTACCACCAGGCGCGGAACGAGCAGGCGATGGTGCATACCGCCGTCGCGTACGCGCGAATGCGGAATCGTCTCGGCGCTCTCGTCTGCACGAGCTCGATCGGCCCCGGCGCCACGAACATGGTCACGGGGGCGGCGCTCGCGACGATCAACCGGCTGCCCGTCCTGCTCGTCCCCGGCGACGTCTTTGCCGGTCACGGCCCCGATCCGGTGCTGCAGCAGCTCGAGGTTCCATGGGCCGGCGACGTTTCGGTCAACGACACCTTCCGTCCTGTCTCGCGGTACTTCGACCGCATCTCGCGGCCGGAGCAGGTGATCCCGGCGGCGCTCGCGGCGATGCGCGTCCTCACGAGCCCGGCCGACACCGGCGCCGTCACGCTCGCATTCCCGCAGGACGTCCAGGCGGAGGCGTTCGACTGCCCCGAGGAGTTGCTCGCGGACCGGACGTGGCACGTACCGCGGCAGGCACCCGACGTGGCATCGCTCGCGGCTGCGGTCGACGCGATCCGCGCGGCGCGCAGGCCGCTCATCGTCGCGGGCGGCGGCGTGATCTACGCGGAGGCGACGGAGGCGCTGCGCACGTTGTGCGAGGCGACCGGCATCCCGGTGGGCGAGACGCAGGCGGGCAAGGGCTCGCTTCGCTTCGACCATCCGTCGAACCTGGGCGCGATCGGCGCGACCGGCACCTTCGCCGCAAATCGCTTCGCCGCCGCCGCCGACGTCGTGATCGGCATCGGCACGCGCTACAGCGACTTCACGACGGCGTCGAAGACGGCCTTCCGGGATCCCGGCGTCCGCTTCGTGAACGTGAATGTCGCGGAGGTCGACAGCGCCAAGCACGGCGGCGTCCGCGTCACCGCCGATGCGCGCGTCGCGCTCGAGCAGCTGACCGAGGCGCTCCAAGGGCACCTTGTCGACGCCGACTACCGCAGCGAGGCGGCGCGGTTGAACGTCGAGTGGGATGCCGAGGTGACGCGGCTGTACGCGCTCGACCACGGGCCGCTTCCGGCGCAGAGCGAGGTGATCGGCGCGGTGAACGACGCGACGGAGCCGACCGCCGTGGTCGTGTGTGCTGCAGGGGCGATGCCCGGCGACCTGCACAAGCTCTGGCGCACGCGCGACCCGAAGGGCTACCACGTCGAGTACGGCTACTCGTGCATGGGCTACGAGATCGCCGGCGGCATCGGCGTGAAGCTCGCCGCGCCCGAGCGCGAGGTCGTCGTGCTGGTCGGCGACGGCTCGTACCTGATGATGCCGGGCGAGCTCGTCACGGCCGTGCAGGAGCGGTTGAAGCTGACCGTCGTCCTCGTCGACAACCACGGCTTCAACTCGATCGGAAGCCTTTCGCGTTCACTTGGACTGCAGGGGTTCGGCACGCAGTACCGGTTCGTCGACGGGAACCGGCCGGTGCTCGATGGAGACGACGATCCGCCGCCTACGCTCCCGCTCGACCTCGCCGCGAATGCGGCGTCGCTGGGTGCGCATGCCGAGCGCGTCGAGTCGGTCGCTCAACTACGCGACGCGCTCGAGCGTGCACGAACGGCCGACGGGGTGAGCGTGATCGTCGTGGAGGTAGACCGCTACGAGGGCGTGCCGTCATACGAGAGCTGGTGGGACGTGCCCGTCGCCGAAGTGTCCGAGCTGCCGTTGGTGCAGGACGCGCGCCGTGACTACGAGACGGCGCGCAGCGCCGAGAGGAGGTTCTTGTGACGCCGAGGCTCGCGAGCGCGCCCTGCACCTGGGGCGTGTGGGAGCGGACCGTCGACCGCGACGACCTGATCCCACCGAAGCTGATGCTCGAGACGGTGCGCGAGCTCGGATACACAGGCATCGAGCTCGGGCCGCCCAGCTATCTCGGCGCGGACGCCGACGCCGTGCTCCGGACGCTCGACCCGTACGGACTCGAGCTCGTCGGCGCGTTCGCGCCTCTGCGCATCGCGGACGAGGACGGGTTTCGCGCCGATCTCGACTTCCTCGACCGGACGATCGCGATCCTCGCCGCGACCGGCGCCCACGGACCGGTCGTCCTCGCGGGCGACGAGAACGAGATTCGGCTCGCTGCGGCGGGCCGGCCAGACGCCATCCGTGCGACGTCGCTCCGTGGCGACGACTTCAAGCGCGCCGCTGAGCGGATCCAGCACGCGGCCGAGCGGGCGCGCGCTGCAGGTGTCTCGGCCGCGTTCCATCCGCACACGGCCACGTACATCGAGAGCCCTGACGAGGTGTCGGCGCTCCTCGATGCCACCGACGTCTCGATCGCCTTCGACACGGGGCACACCATCGTCGGCGGCGGCGATCCCGTCGAGTTCGCGCGCACGGCGCGCGACCGCATCTCGCACCTGCACCTCAAGGACGTCGACCCCAACGTGCTTGCCCGGGTCCGCTCACAGGAGCTGACTGTCGAGCAGGCGTGGGAGTCCGGCCTCTTCTGCGAGTTCGGAACCGGCGCCGTCGACTTCCCGGCGGTCCTCGGCGCACTCGGCGACTTCGCCGGCTGGGCGGTCGTCGAGCAGGACCGGGTGGCAGTGCAGGTGGACGACTTGCCCGCGGTGCGGGCGGTCGAAGTGCGCAACCTCGCTGCGTTGCGGGGTGTCTGACACCAGGAGTGTCAGGCACCCCGCCAGGGCCAATCGGTGCCGACGGCGAGCGGCCGTCCGGCGACCGCGCTCGCCCGCGCGGCGACACCCACGGCGACCGCGCGCCGGTCGTCGGCGAGGCCGGCACCGGCCGGGGCGCCGCCGGCGACCGCCGCCACGAACGCCTCCAGCTCCGCGACGTACGCGGCCGCGAAGAGCTCGCGGTAGTCCTGCGGGAACCCGGAAGCGTGCGCGCGCGTGGACACCGCTGCAGGCGCGGGCTCGCCGACGAAGATCGAGCCCTCGTCCCCGACCACTTCCGCCCGGACGTCGTGTCCCCACGGGCAGGTGCGGGAGATATGCAGCGAGGCAATGCCGCCGCCGTCGAAGCGGACCGTCACTACCGCGTTGTCGAGGTCACCGAGCGCGTCGAGCTCCGGGTACACCGCGCTCTGGCGCGCCGCGTGCACCTCGACGGGCTCCTGGCCGAGAAACCAGCGGGCGGCGTCGTAGTCGTGTGACGCCATGTCGACGAGAAAGCCTCCGGCGGGGCGCGGATCCTCCGGCTCGGGTGTCCGGACGTCGCGTGCGACGCCGACGACGAGCAGGGGACGCCCGATCTCGCCCGCGTCGATGCGCGCTTTCGCCTCCTGCCAGCGTCGGTCGAACCGGCGGTGGTAGCCCACCTGCACGACGGCTCTGGTCTGAGCCGCCGCCAGCACCGTGTCGTGGGCTGCCAACGAGGTCGCGCCGGGTTTCTCGAGGAAGAGGTGCTTCCCCGCCGCGAGCACCTCGCAGGCGCGCTCCGCATGATCGATCGAGCGGGCGGCGAGGACGATCGCGTCGACGTCCGGCGCCGCGAACAGCTCGTCGTAGCTGTTCGCGCGCACGCCCAACTCCCGGGCGACCGAATCTGCCTGCTCGCGGCGGGTTGAGGCCACGGCTACGAGCTCAGCGCCGGCCACGCGCTGCGCGTTACGGGCGTGGAGGGTGCCCATCCCGCCGAGGCCGGCCACGCCGAGTCTGACCCTTGACACCGCGAACGCGACTATGACAGCGTCGCAATCGCTTGCGCAACCGTTTGAGGAACGGTCATGTAGTGACCCTCGCGGATGTCGCGAGGAGAGCAGGCGTTTCGGCGTCGACGGCTTCGCGCGCCCTAAACGGACGCGGTGAGCTGTCCGATCGCACGCGCGCCGCGGTCGCGGACGCCGCCCGTGCGCTCCAGTTCCAGCCCTCGCAGCTCGCCCGCTCGCTCCGCACCTCGACCACGCACACCGTCGGCTTCGTCGTTCCCGACGTCTCGAGCCCGTTCTACGCGGCCGCGCTCAAAGGCGCGCAGACGACGCTGCACGACGCCGGGTATCGCACGCTGCTCATGGACTGCGAGCAATCCGCCGAGCGTGAGGTCGAAGCGCTGCAGACGCTCCTCGCGCACCGCGTCGATGGGCTGCTCGTCTCGACGGTCGGGCTCGACCGCGCGCAGTTCGACGAGGTGACCGGCGGACGAGTGCCGTGCGTCTTCTTCGACAGCTCGATCGTCGACACCGGTGACGGCAGCGTGATCCTCGACAACTACGCCGGCCTCGACCTGCTCGTCGATCATTTCGTCGAGCACGGCCACCGGCGCATCGGCCTGCTCGCGGGGTCGCCGGCCGAGACCAGTGGCTTCGAGCGGCGGGCGGCCTTCGAGGAGGCGATGGCTCGGCACGCACCAGATGTCGTGAACGCCGGCATCGCCGGCAGCGAATGGAGCCTGAACGAAGGGCACCGGGCAGCGCTCGAGCTTCTCGGGAACGAGCAGCCACCGACGGCAATCGTCGCGTCGAGTGTCGAGCTCGCGCTCGGGGCGATGCGCGCCTGCCGCGAGCTCGGTGTGCGCGTTCCCGACGACCTCGCTCTTGCGAGCTTCGACGACGCGTACTTCGCCGAGCTCCTCGACCCGCCTCTCACGGCAGTTGCGTACCAGCCGCGCGACGTGGGGGAGGCGGCCGCGAACCTCCTGGTCGAAGCGATGCGCGACGACGAGCCAGAGCGGCGGGATCTGAGCTTCGCGGTGCGATTGGTCGTCCGGCGGTCCTGCGGGTGCACGGGATGAGCAGCGCGGCCCCAGCGGCGATCCGCCTGGTCGACGTCTCGAAGCAGTATGGGACGCAGCTTGCGCTGAGCCCGACCGACCTCGAGATCGGCGAGGGCGAGTTCTTCTGCCTGCTCGGGCCGTCCGGGTGCGGCAAGACGACGACGCTCAACCTGGTCGGCGGCTTCGTGAACCCGTCGACCGGCGAGATCTGGATCCGCGACGAGCGCGTCGAGACGCTGCCGCCGCACCGGCGGCGCGTCAACACCGTCTTCCAGTCGTACGCGCTGTTCCCGCACATGACCGTGCGCGACAACGTCGGCTTCGGTCTCAAGATGGCCCGTGTCCCGGCGTCCGAGTCGCGCGGACGGATCGAGGAGGCGCTCCAGCTCGTCGGGCTCGAAGCGTTCGGTGACCGAGTCCCAGGCCAGCTCTCGGGCGGGCAGCAGCAGCGAGTCGCAGTAGCGCGGGCGCTCGTCAACCGGCCGGCTGTGCTCTTGCTCGACGAGCCGCTCGGCGCACTCGACCTGAAGTTGCGGCATCGGTTGCAGATCGAGCTTGCTCAGATCCATCGGGACGTCGGAACCACGTTCGTGTACGTGACGCATGACCAGGAGGAGGCGATGTCGATGGCCACGCGCATCGCCGTCATGTCGGAGGGGGCAATCCAGCAGATCGGGACGCCGAGCGAGATCTACTAC
>Ga0207657_10006141_pt1 | contig 12487 bp, 11 predicted proteins | sample KBSC33metaG_FD_184316 | JGI IMG/M metagenome (GOLD analysis project Ga0207657, IMG submission 184316) | Corn rhizosphere microbial communities from Kellogg Biological Station, Michigan, USA - KBS C3-3 metaG (SPAdes) (version 2) | ecosystem: Host-associated > Plants > Roots > Rhizosphere > Soil ...
CGTAGCGATACGGGGTCGAGACGACCGCGCAGCCGGCTGCAACCGCGAAGGTCAGCGCGCCCGACGACGCCTGGTCGCGATCGAGATACGGCGTTACGAACACAGAGGTAGCGGCGAGGAGGTCGCCGATCTCCGCCACCGTGAGGAAGCGGTCATCAAACTCCACGTGCTCCTCGAGACCGAGCTTCGACACCAGATGCTGCAGTGACAGGCGGTACCGCTCGCCCTCGCGCTGCGCAACGCCGGGATGCGTCTGGCCGGCGATCACATAGAGCAGTTCGGGATGCTGCTCGATCAACCCAGGCAGCGCTTCGAGCATCGTCTCGAGGCCCTTGCCCGGCGAGATCAAGCCGAACGTCGACACCACGAACCGTCCACCCATGCGTTCGTCGCGAGCCTGTGGCGCGGTGTGGTTCGCGCGCTGGACCAGCAACGTCGGAGCGCCGTGAGGGACAACGCGAAGTTTCGCTTCGGGACAGGCTCCGCTGTCCGCAACCAGGCGCAGGGCCCCGTTTGTCATCACGATCACCAATTGCGCGTGGCCGCAGAGCGCAGCCAGGACGCGCGCTTGAGCTCGAGTCGGTTCCGACAGAACGGTGTGCAGCGTCACCACGAGCGGCTGCGTCAGCTCCTCCGCCAGTGAGAGAACATACTCGCCGTCTCTGCCGCCGAAGATGCCGTACTCATGCTCGAGCAGTACGACGTCGACGTCGCGACGCCCGAGGATCCGCGCTGCACGAACATAGTCGCCGCGCGTCGCCTGAGAAATCGTTGCGATCACGCCTGGGCGCTGCGGCCGCGAAGGGTCGTCGACGACGACGACCTTGCCAACCGAGTCGATCGCGTCGACCCCGACCAGGGCGGACCGAACATCACCTGCGAAGGTTCCGATGCCGCACGCGCGCGGTGGGAAGGTGGAGACGATCGCTGCACGCATCGAGGCGGCAGCGTCGGGTGGGCGCCTTCCGTTCGACGCGAGGCTCGAACTGCGTGCGGTGCTGCTGTGCAAACGGCTCCTTCGCGTTCAGTCGATGGGCAGCGGGCGGGCTCCGCGTCGAGCGAGGGCGCTTGCGACGAGCTTGGCGAGCGCGGGCGGGTCGAACGGCTTGGTCACGTACGCGAGTGCTCCGAGTGCGAGGGCGCGCGCCTCGTTGTCGGGGTTGAGCTCACCGCTGATGAAGATGAGCGGGATCTGTGCCGTGCTGTCGTCGTCGCGGAGAGCCTCGGCGAGCTCGAACCCGTCCAGCCCGGGCATTGCAACGTCGGTGACGACGAGATCCGGGCTCTCCAGAAGAGCTCGCGTGAGGCCGTGCCGTCCGTCTTCTGCCTCCAGGACTTCGAGCCCTTCGAGCAGCAGGTTGATCGAACAAAGTGCACGAGCATTGGAGTCGTCGTCGACGACCAGTACACGCCGGGACTTGATGACCATCTTTCCGTCCTCCCTCAGTCTCGAGCTCCATCGCCGCCCATCGCGTTCTGGGCGACCGATTGCTCCGACCTGCTCTGCTGAGGACGGACATCTCGCAGCCGATTTTCTGGGGCAGCGGGGGGAAGATCTGTAGCCTTGGGTTGAGGCCCTGCGAACTAGAGCATAGCCTTATAGGCATTGGCTGACGAAACTCAGCACCTCCGCGTTCTGATCGCGAATGAGCGCCGCGACCGGCTCGAGGTGCTCGCACAGGTCGTTTCCGGCCTCGGGCACGAGGTGATCGCCCGGTCGGTCGACGTCAGAGAAGTCGGCTCGGTGACCGCCCGCGAGCGCCCAGATGTCGCTCTGGTCGGGCTCGGCCTCTCATCCGAGCACGCTCTGACGCTGATCGCGGAGATCGTCCGCGAGGCCCACTGCCCCGTGATCGCGCTGCTCTCGACGAAGGACCCTGCCTACGTCCGCGAGGCGGCAAAACGCGGTGTTTTCGCCTATATCGTGGATACGACGCCTGAGGAGCTGCAAAGCGCGATCGACGTCACGTTGCAGCGCTTCACCGAGTACCACAACTTGCAAGGCGCTTTTGGGCGCCGCGCAGCGATCGAGCAGGCCAAGGGCATCCTGATGGCCCGCCACTCGCTCAATGCCGACCAGGCCTTCGCGATGTTGCGCGACCACTCACAGCACAACGGCCGGCGGCTGGCGGACGTGGCCGCGGCAATCGTCGACAGTCATCTGCTGCTCTTGCCGCCAACTGCAGTATCCGCAGAGCCCGATCCGGCGTTGTAGCTACGGCGCCGCGATTCAGCGGGCCACCAAGCCCTTCCTCAGAAGCGAGGTCGGAGCAAAGCCGGCGCGACCTACGAGTCGTGACCGGCGCCACGCTCGCCTAGAGGAAGGACCAGATGAAGCTCTTCGAGAACGCACTGCGTTCGAAACGGTTGCCTCGCAACGTGACGATGGCGCTGGGACTGGTTGTCGTCGCATCGCTGATGGCGTTGACGCTGGCGCGGGCGTCCGGCGCGGCCGCAACGGCGGTCCCGCTCGGGGCCGCCGGCTCATTCGCCGTGCTGGCGGGGGCGGGCGTCACGAACACCGGGCCGACGACCGTCAACGGCGACGTCGGCACGTTCCCGACGACCACCGTCACCGGAGCGGGATCGCTGACCATCAACGGCACGAACCACGCCGGCGACGGCGTCACCCAGCAGGCGCAGACCGACCTGGTCACGGCGTACAACAATGCCGCGGCCCAGGGCCCGACCAACCCGATCGTCGCCGACCTCGGTGGCCAGTCACTGTCGCCGGGCGTCTACAACTCCGCCTCGTCGATCGGCCTGACAGGCGCCCTGACCCTCAACGCCGGCGGCGACCCGAACGCGGTCTTCGTCTTCCAGGCGGGCTCGGCGCTCACGACTGCATCGGCCAGCTCGGTCGTGCTGGCGGGTGGCGCGCAGTCCTGCAACGTCTTCTGGCAGATCGGCAGCTCCGCGACGCTCGGCACGGGTTCCACCTTCCGCGGAACGGTGATCGCGTTGCAGAGCATCACCGTTACCACCGGCGTGACCGTCGACGGCCGGGTGCTCGCACGTAACGGGGCCGTGACCCTCGACACCGACACGATCAGCAGGTCGGGCTGTGCGACGCCGGCGGCGACGACTGCCGCCACGACGACGGCCGCGACGACGACCGCCGCGACGACGACTGCGGCAACGACAACCACGACCACGGCCACCACGCCGACGGTGACGACCCCCGCGCCGACCGCTGCGGCCAAGCGGGCCGCTGCTGCCAAGGCGGCAAGGATCGCCAAGGCGAAGCGCATCGCTGCTGCCAAGTCGCGGGCGGTCGTCAAGAAGACACCGAAGCCAAAGCCGGTGCCGCCGGTTGCCAGCTTCGGCTTCACCGGTTGACCGACCGCGCGGGGAACACGAACGGGCGCCTGCAGCGCCCGTTCGCCCTGCTCGTGCTTGCTCTCTCGCTGACTGCGCTGACCGCTGCGGGCGCGCCACCCGCAATCGGGAACAGTGCCGCGGTTCAGCACACGCAGGAGCTGGCGGCCCTGCGCAGCTCCCATCGGATTCGCGCAGCGCCCCGTGCCGGCTCGGCGTTGCTCGGCGTCGTTCCGGCCGCCACGCCGATCACGCACCAACGCACGGTGCTCCCGGTGCTCGCGCACCGCGGTGGGTGGCTCAAGGTCAGGCTTCCCGGCCGCCCGAACGGCCACACAGGCTGGATCGTCCGCAAGGCCACGAGCGAATGGGCGACGACATGGCGCCTGGTGATCAACCGCTCGCGCAGGCAAGTGGCCGTCTACCGGTCGGGTCGCCTGGTGCGCAGCTTCCAGGCGGTCGTGGGTAAGCCGTCGACGCCGACGCCTCCGGGTCAGTTCTTCGTCGAGGAGTCGGTCGCGCTCCGGTCGTCCGACGTGGGCGCGCCGTTCGCGCTGGCGCTGAGCGCGCGGTCGGAGGTGCTGCAGGAGTTCGAGGGCGGCCCGGGTCAGATCGCCCTGCACGGGTTGTCGAACGTCGGGGGCGTGCCGGGCACCGCCACCTCGCATGGGTGCGTGCGGCTGACCGACGCAGCGATGCGCTGGCTCGTCGTCCGGATCGGGCCCGGCACGCCTGTGACGATCGGGCACTGAGCGCTTCGAGCCCGCGAGCGGCGTGGCGATTTACGGCGAAGGTGGCCGCCCGGCGGTCTCCGGGACCGCGCCGGTCGCCGTCGGCCGCTGACGCCGGGTCGGCGGGACGCCGCTGACCGGCTGATAGCCGGCGAAGGTCGAGTCGAGCACCCCCTCGCCGCCGGTCAGGCCGGGCAACTGGCGCTGCAGGTCTTGCGCCAGGGCCGCGGGCAACACCGCCTCGAGCACTGACAGGTTGGATCGCAGCGTCGGCGGCTCGACGGTGGCGCCGAGCCGGCCCAACGCAGCAAGCACCGGTCCGATCGCATCCGTCGGGACCTCGAGCCTGATGCGCACGATCGGCTCGCAGACGACCGGCCGAGCCCGCTCGAGCGCCTGCCTGAGGACGAGAGGCGTCAGCTTGCGGAAGTCAGCTGCGGTGCTGAGCGGTCCGCGTCTCGAGGGTGGGCCATCCGGGACGCTGTAGATGCATTTCGTCATCGTGACCGTGCAGTCCGTGACCTGCCAGCCGAAGACGCCTTCCCGGAGCGCCTCGCGGACGTACTCGTCCATGTGCTGCGTGAAGCTCTCGAGCGTCTTGTAGATGTACAGCGGCGCGGAACGAGGGTCGATCTCCAGTCGGACGTCGATCCCCGCGCCGGTGGGTGCAGGGCCTACACGCAGCCCGATCGTCGCGAGGAACGGATTCGACTCCGCGTGAAGGACTTCGGCCGCCTCACCGTTGCGCGTCGGGCGCTCGACGTGGATCAGCGTCGTCTCGCGGAAGGTGACAGCGAGGTCGAACTCGTTCGCGAGCGTCGCCTGGATGACTTCCTTCTGAACCTCGCCGTACAACGAGACCGAGATCTCGTGACCGGTGTCGTCCTGGCGGACATTGATCAGCGGGTCCTGCTCGGCGAGTTGCCCGAGAGCGACCCGGAGTCGTGCGCCGTCGCCGGTCGGAACGACCACGGTCGACTCCAGAGTCGGTGGCGGGAACTGGTGATCGGTGTTGCTTTCACCCGCCTCGCCGAACCGATCGCCGATCTGGATCTCGCCGAGGCCCCAGAGCTTTCCAACCTGGCCGGCGGCGACGGATTGACGTTGGACGGCGGGCCCGCGCTCGAAGACCGCGATCGCCGTCACCTTGTCGTCGAGCTCGCGGCCGAAGTGCAATCGGTCGCGTGTGTGAATCGTTCCCGAGAACATCCGGACGTACGCGACCTTCTCGCCGGCCGCTCCACGCTCGATCTTGAAGACCGTTCCCGCGACCGGCCCGTCAGGGTCGCCCTGCGAGGCAGGGAGCAGTTCTCCGATCGCGCTCATCAATTGCTCCACGCCGACCCCCGTGATCGCAGAGCCAAAGAAGACCGGGTGGACCGCGGCGCGTTGCGTCTGTGCAGCGAGCGCCTCGCGCAGCCGCCTGCCCGGCACGGCCGATTCGTTCTCGACGTACGAGGCCAGGATCTCGTCGTCACGCTCCGCGAGCAGCTCGGGCAGGCGATCGTGTGAAGGGACGAACGAGGCAGTGCGCGTTCCGATCGCGTGCACGGATCCCATCGGGATGATCGCGGCAGTCAGGCGATCCGAGATCGCGTTCAGCACGCGGTCGTCGCCCGCGCCGGGACGGTCGATCTTGTTGACGAAGATCAGCGTCGGAATGCGCAGCCGTTGCAGCGCGCGCATCAAGATGCGCGTTTGCGGCTGAACGCCTTCGACCGCAGAGATCACGAGCACTGCGCCGTCGAGCACGCTCAGCACCCGCTCGACCTCGGCGATGAAGTCCGGGTGGCCGGGCGTATCGATCAGGTTGACGGTGACGTCGCCGATCGCGAACGATGCGACGGCGGACCGGATCGTGATCCCGCGCTGCCGCTCCAGCGTCAGGAAATCGGTCTGCGTCGTACCGTGGTCGACACTGCCGATCTCGTCGATCACACCGGCCGCGTAGAGGAGCCGTTCGGTGAGAGTTGTCTTGCCGGCGTCTACATGCGCCAGGATTCCCAAGTTGAGCGTCTTGTGCAGCAAAGCGTCATACCCTCCGAATAGGTCGTGAAGCCCATTTCGATTGACATGAACGCTTGAGACATTTCCGCCCCTTGGGTCACCGGCGCGCCGGATTGACGAACGAGATCATACGCGTGGTCGTCGTTTCCCTGGACCTCTTGCGCCGGGAGCTACGTAGATCGGGCGTGAGACTCGTCGCCCTCGGCCTCTGCGTCGCGGCGATCGCCGCTCCAGCCGCGTTCGCCAAGGGTCGCATCGCCGTCATGCTCGGTGACTCGACGCCGCGCGTCGGCCGGCCGTTCACCGTCTACGTCCGGACGGACTTCGTGGTGCCGCCGAACGACTGGCTTCGCCTGATCGCGGTCGCGCCCAACAAGAATTGGTACGACGTCGTCGGAGCCGTCATGGGCGACTCCTCGATCGCGCAGGCGAACATCCCGCACGACGGCTTCGAGATCAAGCTCGTCCGCACTGCACCGAGGAATTGGCGCGCGGTCGTCCGCCTGCAGCGTCCCGGCCGCTGGCGGCTCGTTGTTCCGAACGGTACGCACCTTGGGTTCATGGTCCCGCCACCGGCGGCGTGGATGCCGTGGGTGCAGGTTCACCGCTGACCTGGGGCGGCCAGAGGTCGAGCGTCAAGGGACGCTGACCGTGATCGGGTCGCTCTCGATGCCGGCGGCGGTGGTGCTGCGACAGCCGGCAGGGGCAGCGCTTGGGCCGGTGCAGGCACTGAGCGTCGGCGGCGAACCGGCGACGAAGCCTCGCGTTGCGGGCAGTGGAACGGTGATCGCGTAGCTGCCGTCGCGGCGGGTTTCCGCGAACGCGGCAGTCGTGTCGTGGAAGAGCGGCCCGTGTGCGGTGATCGTTCGATTGAGCTGGACGAGCTCGACGATGGCAGATCGTTGGGGATGCCCACTTGCTCGGAGCGTTCCGGTGAGCCGAGCTTGGTGGGCGGAGGGGAGGTAGCGGCCGCGCAGGGTGAGCACGTGCGGGACGGGGAAGCGTGCGCGCAGCTCGTAGGCGGCGGCCGCGTTCAATGTCGCGTGACCTGCTTGTAGTGGGGTCACGATCGCCCGCCATTGGTAGCTGCCGGGTGTCGCCGGCGGCTCGAGGTCGGCGAGTGAGAGCACCAGTGACGCGAAGGCGGCCGAAGGATCGGGCTTCGCACCACTCGCGATCGGAGGGCAGAGCTCGAGTTTGAGCGACGCGCCGAGCGGGTCACCGCTTACCGTCGGAGCGAGGTAGATCGGGACGTCCAGGGTCTGTGTCTTGTGCCTGAGGTGAAGAAGCCAGATGGCCGTGTGACTGCCCGGGCTGCAGGCTTGTGCCGCTCCCTCGGCGGCTGCGTCGACCGGCTCGGCCGAGATCGGGCCGGAATAGACAGTGAAGCCCGTCGCGGCCGTAGCCGGGTTGCGAGCGAAGAGAAAGGCCTTGCCAACGGGGCTTCCGGGATCACGGATCGGCCGGAGCTGGAAGTGGCTCGGGGCGTAGAGGCTGATGCGTCCCGGCCGGCTCGTCTCCCCAACCAGGTCGACGGTCAGATCGAGTGTTCGTCCGCCGGTGGCGAAGTTGCCGCCGAACACCCCGACCGTGAGCGCCCCCGGGCCGGGATCCGTCCGTGTTTGACCGCCGGCAGGCAGTGCCAGGAGAAGTAGCAGCGAGACTGCCGCCAACGAGACTCCGGCTCTCCAGAGGGCAGTGCATGCTTTTCCAGGCTGCGGCGTCATAGACACTGGTATCGGTCTGGGCCGCAATGGACAAGAGGGTCAAGGTGAATCCAAGTTCAACGATAGGCGTTGGAGCGCGCCGGCTCGCCGCCGCGTTCGCCGCCGCACTCGTCGTCTCAGCCGCCGCTGCGACCCCGGCGTTGACCGGCCCTGCGGCTGTCGGCGCACTCGCGTTCACGAGCGAGCTGCACGCATCTGAGACTTACATCGCGAATACCGCCGGTGGCGGTGTGCGCAGGCTCACGAATGACGAAGCCGGAAGCCGCTGGCCGGCGCTTTCACCGGACGGATCGGAGGTGGCGTTCGCGCGCAAGAAGGGAGGGAGTTGGGGCGTGTTCGTGATGAACCTCGACGGATCCGGTCTGAAGAACATCACGGCCGCAGCCGGCTTGCCCTCCGGTTTTTCCGGTTACGAGGACTGGTCACCCGACGGGAAGAAGATCGCATTCAGCCAGGGGTTCCCGGACGGCACGGTGGAGATCCTCGTGTACGACTTCGAATCCGGAACCGCAACCAACCTCACCAACGATCACTCGGTGGATCTGCGGCCACGCTGGTCACCCGACGGGACGAAGATCGTCTACGCGAGCAACGGCGCGGGCGGAGGCATCGATATCTACACCGTCGATGCGAGCGGCGGCAACGTCCAACGGCTGACCTCGCAGGCAGGTTGGGAGATCGAGCCGACCTGGTCGCCCGACGGTACGGAGATCGCCTATACCGCCTACCCCAACGGGCTGGCTGACATCTTCGTGATGCGCGCCGATGGGACGAACGTGCGCGACATCACCAACAATCCGCAGGCAAACGACTTCCAGCCGGCATGGTCGCCTGCCGGGATCATCTTCTCCAGCAGCCGCGCCGCACCAGATCAGCTCTACGTCGTCCGGCCCGACGGGAGCGGCCTGCGGAGATTGACCACCGGCCCGACACAGAACCTCGATCCGAGTTGGTCGCGAGATGGCACACGGTTCGTGTTCTCGAGCTCCCGCAACGCGCGCAGCGAGATCGGGACTCTCACCTCGGCCGGCTATCGGCCGCTGACGCCGGGGCCGTGGCTCGACGGCGACCCCGCGTTCGCCCGCGACAGACATCACCTCGCGTTCTTCCGGAGCCGCAGCTTCGGCCATCAAGACATCTACGTCGCTGACGCCAACGGACGCGGTGCACACAACCTCACGCACGGCCGCGGCATCAACTGGGCGCCAACCTGGGCGCCCGACAGCAAGACGCTCGCCTTCGTACGCTTCGAGAGCTTCGGCGCCCAGATCTGGCAGATGAATCGCGACGGAAGCGGACAGCGTCCACTGACCAGCACCGGCTCCTGGAACGACCATCCGAGCTTCTCGCCCGACGGTCGGCAGCTCGTCTATAGCGCCCGCCGCAACGGCAACTACGACCTCTACTCGCTCAACCTGCAGACTCGCCGCGAGCGCCGGCTCACCCGCACCCCGGGAGCAGAGCTGGAGCCCGTCTGGTCGCCCGACGGGTCGAAGATCGCGTTCGTCGCCTACACGGCCGGCACCTCGTTCACCGACGTCTACGTGATCAACTCCGACGGCAGCGGCCGCCGCGTCATCACGCGCGCCGACTCGAACAACAGCTCACCCGCATGGTCGGTCGACGGGAAGCAGATCGCGTTCGAGAAGGAACACTTCCTCGGACACGACACCGATCTCTACCTGATCAATTCCGACGGCACGAACGAACGTCCCGCCGTCACCCTCGATTGGTCGGAAATCACTCCCGTCTGGATCCCATAGAGCCCCTAGCCGGTTAGCCCGACCCCGCAGCTGCCGGTTCGACCTCGGCCGCCGTCACCTTTGTGAACTGAAGCGCCGCCAGGGCGCCCACGACGTAGCCAACGACGACCGAAGCAATCGCCTCGGCCGTCCCCGGCTTCTGGGTCATCACCCAGACGACGCCGAGCACGATTCCCGGATTCGTGAACGACACGATCCACGTCACACGATCACAGGTCATGGCCCGCGCACGTCCCGTGAGCGGGCCGGGGCCGTTGGCATCCAGCGCACGCTCGAGCTCCTTGGTGCGGCGACCCCCGACGAGCACGCCCTGTGCCGCGATGACGACGAGCGACACGATTGCCACGTCGATCCAGCCGGTGCCCCACGTCCAGAGGTCGCTCGTCATGTACGCACCGGTGAGGAACAGCCCGAGGATCGCGACGGGGAACGCCTTCTCGACATTCGCCGCCAAGCTGCCCCACGGCATGGCGTCCGCACCCGTCTGCGCGGCGCGCAGGCGAAACAGGGAGAGGCCGAGGATCGCGGCGGCGCCGAACCCGACGAACAGAGCCAAGAAGTGCACGAACAGAACCGTCCGGTAGGTGTCCACCATCTCTCCTTTGGTTGCACGCAAGCTGCGCGACGCTTTCGATTAGAACACGGCCCCGCCTGTTCCGCCAGTCACGGTGGGTGTAAGCTGAGCTCGAGATACCAAGGCCGCGTTCCTGATCGAGCGGCCTGCCCGTACCGGGCGAACCGACGAGCTGTCGGAAACCAACAAGGAGGATCGTGATGCTTGCGAGAATCGTCCACCGGCTGTGGTTCCACGCGGCGACGGCCGCCGTGTTCGTGCTCGCGATGGCGGTCGGCTACCGCTACGGGGGCGGCCTCGACTTCGTGCAGGGATGGGGCGGCGGGATCGCAGCGGTGATCGCGACGTTCTTCCTCGTCTTCAAGTCGCAGGGCTACTGGGTCTGGATGATCGTCAATGCCGCCCTCTGGACCTATCTGTTCTTCCACGTCGGCCTGCCGATGCTCGCCTACCTGCAGATCTCGTTCCTGATCTTCGCGGGCTACGGCGCGGTGCAATGGACTCTCGTCCGCTACCGCATCGGCTTCAACCCGCGCGTGCGCACGGACGTGATCGGATCGTTGATCGCGCTCGCGGTGCTGATCGCATCGCTCGTCATCTACTGGAACCAGCCCGGCTACCGGGGCACGACCTGGTGGTGGCTGGAGCTCGGCGGCGTCGTGCTGGCGATCGCCGCGATGTGGATGGACGCCTTCCGCTACCGCGCCAACTGGATTGCGTGGACTCTCTCGAACTGCTTCTCCGCGCCGCTGTTCCTCCACGGCCAGCTCTGGGGGCCGTTCTGGACGATCTTCGTCTACCAGGCTCTGAACGTGTACGGCTGGATCGTCTGGACGCGCGAACAGCGGGACGTGCGCGCACCGAGGCCGGACGTCGAGCTCGAGAGCGATCCCGGCGTCGGCGCGACAGCGCAGCACGGAGCGTTGGCATGAGACGCGGCCTCGTCTTCGGGAAGTTCATGCCGCTGCATCGCGGCCACCAGCACCTGATCGACACCGCGCTGTCGCAATGCGATGACCTGACGATCGTCGTCTACGACAGCGACCCGCCCGGCGACTTCGCACCGATGCCCGTCGAGCTGCGGCTCGGCTGGCTGCAGGCTCTCTACCCGAACGTGGAGAACATCTTGGCGGTCGACGACCCGATGAAGCACGACCCCGACCGGGACTCGCCGGCTCACGCACCCGAGTACGCCGATCAGCTTCGGTTTCTCGGGCCGTTCGACCGGGTGTTCTCGTCGGAGTCGAACTACGACGACTTCGCACGTGCGCTCGGCGCTCAACCGGTTGTCGTCGATGAGGCACGCGGCACGGTGCCGATTTCGGGAACGGTGATCCGCGCCGATCTGTACGAGCATCGCGGCTGGCTGGACCCGATCGTGTACTCGTCGCTGATCCAGAAGGTCGTCTTCGTCGGCACCGAGTCGTCGGGAAAGACGACGCTGGCGCGTGCGCTCGCGGAGCAGCTCGACACGCTCTGGACGCACGAGTTCGGTCGAGAGCTGTGGGAGGCGCAGAACCTCACCGGAACGTTCGCCGACCACTTGAAGATGGCCCGCCGGCAGTACGAGCGTGAGCAGGCGGCGCTGCGGCACTCGCGCCGGTTCCTCTTCTGCGACACGAACGCCTGGACGACCCTGCACTGGTCGCTCCGCTCCTACGGCACCGCCGACGCACGGCTGCACCAGCTCGTCGACCGCACGGCCCACGAGTACCTGTGGGTTGTCTGCGACAACGACTTCGGCTGGATCCAGGACGGCACGCGCGAGATGGCCGGAGCCGAGTCCGAGCGCTTCCAGGAACAGCAGATCGCCGATCTCGACCGCCGCCTGATCCCGTACACCGTCGTGAGCGGGCCTGTCGAAGAGCGAATCGCCCGCGTCGAGGCGCTGCTCGCCGATCGGAATGGATCTTGCCCTTGACGCACTCGAGACGAGCCTCGACCTGATCGCTCCGCGGGCGACGAGCTGATGGAGGTGTTTTATGCGCGCCTGTTCGCCGCCGCACCGAGCCTGCGCCCAGTCTTTCCCACCGACATGAGGCCCTGTGAAGCCACCGCGTTCGACCCTCGTCGCAGAAATTCGGGTGGTTGATACAGAAGTAGCAAAGTGGTTTGCTACGGACGTAGCAAACTCAGGGGTCACGAGGAGGGGAGGGGGCATGGCACGTACGCGATTCCTGTGGCTCGCGGCAATAGCCGCGCTTGCGGTGGTGGGGGCGCTCGGTGTCATTGGCGCGGCGGCTGCGCCACCCGCCGAACCGGACGCAAGTGCAGTCACTCAGTGGAATTCCATTGCGGTCAACACGCTCATCGCGCTTCCACCGCCGGCTGGCGGCGCACCGCCGTCTTCTCAGATCAACGTGGGAA
>Ga0207657_10006142_pt1 | contig 12485 bp, 11 predicted proteins | sample KBSC33metaG_FD_184316 | JGI IMG/M metagenome (GOLD analysis project Ga0207657, IMG submission 184316) | Corn rhizosphere microbial communities from Kellogg Biological Station, Michigan, USA - KBS C3-3 metaG (SPAdes) (version 2) | ecosystem: Host-associated > Plants > Roots > Rhizosphere > Soil ...
CTCCCCCGCAATCAGGCTGGTGATCTCGGCGAACCAGTTGGGCTGGTGGAAGAAGGCAAAGCTCTGCCGCCGTGCCCTGGCCTCCCCAGGGTTGCTCGGGTTGGCGACGCGGTGCACCGTCGACACCCAGCGGTCATTGGTCCAGCGCGCCATGAGATCGCCGATGTTGATGATGAAGGCGCCCGGCACCGGCGGCACGTCCATCCAGCTCTTGTCGGGCCGCTCGATCTGGAGGCCCTTGCTCCCGGCCTGCGGCAACAGGATCGTCAGGCTCCCATAATCCGAATGTGCGCCCGCGCGGAGCTGACCGGGCTGCGGCGCGACGGTCTGCTCGGGGTAGTTGAGCGCACGCAGGGCGCTGATGGGGTGGTCGATGAACGCGGCGAAATAGTCGTCGGGCAGGCGCAGCGCGGCTGCGAACAGCACCATGATGCGCGAGGCGAGGTCTTCCATCGCACGGTAATAGGTCTCCCACGCCGGGCGAAAGCCGGCGGGAGCCGAGGGCCAGATGGTGTCGGCGTAGCAGAAGCTCAACGCTTCCTTGTCGGTGAGGCCAGGCGGCTTGCCGAGCGGCCCGCCATTGAAGCTTTCCTTGAGGTCCGGCGGGGTGGCGACGCCGCGCGAGGCGGCCAGCGCCTCCGAGTTCGGGCCAAGATAGCCGTAGGGGTAGCCGGGGAATGGCGCCCTCGCCTGCTGCTTCAGCTCGACAGGCTCGTCGAAGAAGGCCTTGGCTCGTATCCAGGCGGCATCGATGACCTCCTGCGGCACACTGTGATCGGTGATGGCGAGGAACCCGGACGTCCTGCAGATGCGATCGACTTCCTCTGCGATCAGCTTGCGATTGGTCTTGTTAGCGGCCTCGAAGGCGCGGAGCGCGACGATGGGGAAGAGTTCGGGCATGGCAACGAAGAGCTTAGCCCTGCTCTGCTGTCGGTCAAGCCAACGATCAGACCAACCGACTCTGTTCCATCGCCGCAGCGATGAAGCTAGCGAACAGCGGATGCGGCTCGAAGGGTTTCGACTTCAGCTCCGGGTGGAACTGGACGCCGATGAACCAGGGGTGGTCGGTGCGCTCGACGATCTCGGGGAGCGTGCCGTCGGGGCTGACGCCGGAAAACAGCAGGCCGTTCTTTTCGAGCACCTTGCGGTACTCCATGTTCACTTCGTAGCGGTGGCGGTGCCGCTCGGTGATGCGGGTCGTGCCGTAGATGTCGGCGACGCGGCTGCCGCGGGTGAGCTGGGCGGGATAGGAGCCCAGGCGCATCGTGCCGCCGAGATCGCCCTCGGTCGAGCGCGTTTCCTTCTCGTTGCCCTTGGTCCACTCGGTCATCATGCCCACGATCGGCTCCTTGGTCGGGCCGAATTCAGTGGAGTTGGCGTTCTTGATGCCGGCGGTGTTCCGCGCCGCTTCGATGCAGGCCATCTGCATGCCGAAGCAGATGCCGAAATACGGCACGTCCTTGACGCGGGCGAAGCGCGCCGCCTGGATCTTGCCACCGGAGCCGCGCTCGCCAAAACCGCCGGGGACGAGAATGCCGTGGATGTGCTCGAGATAGGGCGCGGGGTCCTCGTGCTCGAAGATCTCGCTGTCGATCCAGTGCAGGTTCACCTTCGCCCGGTTGGCAATGCCGCCATGCACCAGCGCCTCGCTCAGCGACTTATAGGCGTCCTTGAGGCCGGTATATTTACCCACGATGGCGATGTTGACCTCGCCCTCGGGGTTGTGGAGTCGCGACGAGACATCCTCCCACTTGGCGAGGTCAGGCTCGGGCGCGTCGGTGATGCCGAAAGCGGCGAGCACTTCACGGTCGAGGCCTTCCTTGTGATAGGCGAGCGGCACGTCATAGATCGAACTGACGTCGAGACCCTGGATGACGGCGGTCTCGCGCACGTTGCAGAACAGCGCCAGCTTGCGCCGCTCGGACACCGGAATCTGGCGGTCGCAGCGGACGAGCAGGATATCGGGCGAAATACCGATCGAGCGCAGCTCGGCGACGGAGTGCTGTGTCGGCTTGGTCTTGAGCTCGCCGGCCGACGGAATGAACGGCATCAGCGTCAGGTGGACATAGACGGCGTGGTTGCGCGGCAGATCGTTGCCCAGCTGGCGGATCGCCTCGAAGAACGGCAGGCCTTCGATGTCGCCGACGGTGCCGCCGATTTCGATCAGGACGAAATCGTAGTCTTCGTTGCCCTCGAGCACGAACTCCTTGATCGAGTCCGTGACGTGCGGAATGACCTGCACGGTGGCGCCCAGGAACTCGCCCTTGCGCTCCTTGGCGATCAGGTCGGAGTAGATTTTGCCGGTCGTGATGTTGTCGCGCTTGTTGGCGTGCCGGCCGGTGAAGCGCTCATAGTGGCCGAGGTCGAGATCGGTCTCGGCCCCGTCATCGGTCACGAACACCTCGCCATGCTGGGTGGGCGACATCGTGCCGGGATCGACATTGAGATAGGGGTCGAGCTTCCTCAAGCGCACCTTGTAGCCACGCGCCTGAAGCACGGCGCCGAGCGCCGCGGACGCGAGACCTTTGCCTAATGAGGAAACCACGCCACCGGTGATGAAAACGTACCGAGCCATGGGCCTTCACCTTACGGGCGCGCGCTTCTGATTCGGAAGAGCCGCGAGGCTGCGCCCACAGCCACCGCTCCATCACAAATGCGTCCGGGCCGGTCATCGCGATCGGCCACACTCAAAAAGAAGAAGGGGATGTTTCCATCCCCTTCCGGTGGTCTTCGGTGGCTCCGCCTACTGGGCGGGAGCGCTGCTGGCGGTCGGCGCCGCGCTGCTCGGCGGCGGTGCACTGCTGGCTGGAGCCGCGCTGCTCGCCGGCTCGGCGCTCGAGGCCGCAGCGGCGCTGCTGGCGGCCGAGGATGCCGCCGGCGCGGACGGCGCCTGGGTGACGGGAAGTGCAAGGCCGGGGTCGGTCGCGGCCGACGACGACGTCGTTGCGGGCGCGCTGGACGACGTATCGGTCTGCATCTGGCTCAAGGCGTCGAGGACGGTCGAGGGCTGCGAGCCGGTACTGGTCGCCTGGTCGAGGATGGTATCGGTGCCCCGGTCGAGCTCACTGAGGATGGTGAGGCCGATGGCCGTCGCAAAGAACAGCGCTGCGAGAATGGCCGTGGTGCGGGTCAGGAGGTTGGCCGAGCCGCGCACCGTCATCAGGCCACCGGCGTTGCCGCCCATGCCTAGGCCGCCGCCTTCCGAGCGCTGGAGCAGGATCACGCCGATCAGCGCCAGCACAATAATGAGGTAAGCGACCAGGAGGACGTTTTGCATTAGCGGACGGCTTTCAGCTCAAATGGCGCACGGAGGACGCGCGCCCAAATCGGCGCGGGTCATACACGCCACTCACCTCAAATGCCAGCGGGTTGCGCCGATATTCGGGCAAAGGGTGGGAATTACGCTGCGGAGATAATAGCGGCGAAGTCATCCGCCAAGAGGCTGGCGCCGCCGACGAGCCCGCCATTCACGTGGTCAATGGCGAGGATTTCCTTGGCGTTCGACGGCTTCAGCGAGCCGCCATAGAGGAGGCGGATTCCCTGCCCGCGCTCGCCGAAGCGGGAAACCAGCTGATCGCGCAATGACTTGTGCATCGCGGCGATATCGGCCGAAGTGGGGGTGAGGCCGGTTCCGATCGCCCACACAGGCTCATAGGCGATCACGACGTCCTCATCGGCCGCCTGATCGGGCACCGACGCCAGAAGCTGGCGCATGCAGACTTCGTCGTGCCGGCCGGCCTCGCGCTCGGCACGGGTTTCGCCGATGCAGATGATCGGCGTCAGGCCGGCTGCGAGCCCCGCCAGGGCCTTCTGACGCACCAGATCGTCGGTTTCGCCATGGTTGGTCCGCCGCTCGGAGTGCCCGACGATCACCAGCTGTGCCCCCGCATCCGCCAGCATAACGGCACTCAGATCGCCCGTATGGGCGCCCGACGCCGCCGGATGGCAGTCCTGGCCGCCCAGCACGATGCCGGCGGGCGCCGCAACCCGGTTCATGGCGTTGAGGATGGTCGCGGGCGGGCAGATCGCGACGGTGCAGCGCGGCGGCGCACCGGAGGTCAGCTTGCTCGCCAGCTTCTCGACCTCGACGATCGTGGCACGCAGCCCGTTCATCTTCCAGTTTCCGGCGATCAGGGGGGTAATATTCTGAGGCACTTGGCGGGAATCCTTGCTCTTGCGCGGCAGGGGACTTTGCCATAACCCCTTCGAGCCGCAACGTCACCGCCTGGAATGCCTGCTTATGCTGAACCTAATGCGCCGTTTTGCCTCGACCTGGTTCGGCAAAATCCTTGGCGGACTGTTGCTGATCGGACTGGCGGGCTTCGGCATCTCCAACGTGCTGCTGGACCTCGGCTCGACCACGCTGGCCAAGGTCGGCAACGAAGACATCACCACCACCCAGTTCCAGCGCGCCTACCAGCAGCAGCTAAACCAGTTCGCCCAGCAGACCGGCCAGATGCCGACCTCGCAGCAGGCGCTGCAGCTGGGCATCCCCACTGCCGTCATCGGGCGACTTGCGTCTGATGCCGCAGTGAACCAGTTGGCCACAAGCTACGGCCTGGGTGTTTCTGACGCGCAGCTCGCCAAGATGGTGCGCGAGGACCCGAGCTTTGCCAACAATCTGGGCAATTTCGATCGCGCGCAGTTCCAGCAGGCGATCCAGCAGGGTGGCTACACCGAGGCCGAGTATTTCGACCTCCAGACCCGCGCTGCCCGCCGCCAGCAGATCGCCATCGGTCTGTTCGCCGGTACCGCAGTGCCCAAGACGGCGCAGGACCTGCTCAACCGCTACCGCAACGACACCCGCACCGTCGAGTATTTCACCCTCAACGCGACCAGCATCCCCGACATCGGGACCCCGACAGACGGGGATCTGACGAAATACCTCGCCGACCACCAGGCCGATTTCCGCACCAAGGAAGCCCGCACCGTCGACGTCCTGGTGCTCACCCCGGAAGCACTCGCAGCCCTGCCCGACTACCAGCCGACCGAAGACCAGATCAAAGCCGAGTACGACCGGACCAAGGACTCGCTGACCAAGGTCGAGAAGCGCCAGATCCAACAGGTGGCGCTTACCGATCCGAGCAAGGAAGCCTTCTTCAAGCCTGGCACCAGTTTCCTCGACGACGTCAAGGCCGCAGGGCTGACCGCCACCGATTTCGGCCTCCAGGCCAAGGCCGACGTGGTCGATTCCGCGGTGGCCGACGCCGCTTTCGGGCTCGCCAAGGAAGGCGATTTCGCGATCATTCCGGGGATCGGCAGCAAGCGCGTGATCGGCGTCACCAAGATCGAGGCCGGTGGCACCACGAGCTATCAGGACGCCAAGCCGGCGCTCATCAGGAGCCTGTCGGTGGCCAAGGCCAAGGCCGCCTACACCGACATCCAGGATCAGGTCGAAGAGCTGCGCGCCGCGTTCAAGCCGCTCAAGGACATCGCCGCGCGCTTCAAGCTGCCGGTAACGACCGTCACCGTCACCTCGGGCGGCGCCGAACTCGCAACTGTCGCCAACTTCGTCAAGGACGATACGGCCAAGCTGTCCGACGCCATCTTCAAGGCAACCCAGGGCAAGTTGTCACCCACCGTCGCGGTCAACTCCAACGACAACATCTATTTCGATTTGAGCAAGGTCGATCCGGCGCGCGACCAGACGCTGGCCGAGGTCAAGGACAAGCTCACCACCGACTGGACCAACGCCAAGACGGACGAGGCGCTGAAGGCCGAGGTCGCAGCGATTACCAAGGAGCTCGACGGCGGCAAGTCCTTCCAGGAGGTCGCGGCCGCCCGTTCGCAGTTCGCCACCATCAGCCAGCCGATCACGCGCGACGGCGACAAGACCAACGTCCTGACCCAGCAGGTCGCGACGCAGATCTTCTCGTCGGGGCCCAACAGCCATGGCTGGGCCATCGACGGCGACGGCGAATACCTCGTCTACCACGTCACCGACGTGACCCCCGCGCAGGGCGAAGGCGACAAGAACATCAAGGACTTCCTCGCCAATTCGCAGCGCGACGCGCTCTATGCCGAGTTCATCGGCGGCCTCCGCGACGAGGCTGGCATCAAGATCAACCAGCAAGCGTTGAGCCAGCTGCTCAACCTTGATCAGCAGGCGCAGTGATGCGATGGCGGGCGACAGTTTCGAGAGTTTTGCGACGGCCTACGACGCTGGGCGCTCCCAGATCGTCTTCCGCCGCGTCGTTGCCGATCTAGAGACGCCCATCGGCGCCTACCTCAAGCTTTCCGAGGGGCGCCGCAATACTTTCCTGCTCGAAAGCGTGCAGGACGGCGCCACCAAGGGCCGCTACTCGATGATCGGGCTCGACCCCGACATCATCCTCAAGGTCGAGGCCGGCAAGGCCAGCATCAATCGCAATGCGGCGGTGAAGCCGGATGGCTTCGAGCCGCTCGACACTCCGCCGCTCGAGGTACTGCGCAGCCTCGTGGCCGAGAGCCAGACCGATGTGCCGGAGGGCCTGCCCTCCACGGCGGCCGGCATCTACGGGTACCTCGGCTACGACATGGTCCGGCTTATGGAGGTGCTGCCCGACAGCAACACCGAGTCATTGGGCCTGCCCGATACGATCCTGATGCGGCCTTCGGTGCTGGCCATTTTCGATACGCTCAAAGACGAGCTCTACCTCACGGCGCCGGTCTATCTGCGGGCCGGGATTTCGGCCAAGCAGGCGTGGGAAAGCGCCCATTCGCGCATCGACGAGGCCACGGCGCGGTTGAGCCGCACCCTGCCCTATGCATCCGGCCTGCCGGACCTCGGCGGCATTGCCGTGACCTCGAACACCTCGAAAGAGGAATATGCTGGGATGGTCGCGGCGGCCAAGGAGTACATCCGCGCCGGCGACATCTTCCAGGTCGTGTTGAGTCAGCGCTTCGAGGCCAAATTCGACCTGCCGCCGACGGCACTCTACCGCGCCCTGCGCCGGACCAACCCGTCGCCCTACATGTACATGCTCGACTTCGGCGACTTCGCCGTCGCCGGCTCGAGCCCCGAGATTCTGGTGAAGGTCGAAAAGGGCCAAGTCACCATCCGCCCCATTGCCGGCACCCGCAAGCGCGGTTCGACCCCGACCCGAGACAAGGAACTCGCGGACGAGCTTCTGAGCGATCCTAAAGAGCTGGCCGAGCACCTGATGCTGCTCGACCTTGGCCGCAACGATGTGGGGCGCGTGGCCACGATCGGCTCGGTGAAGGTCACCGACAAGTTCTTCCTCGAATACTACTCGCACGTGATGCACATCGTCTCGAACGTGGTCGGCACGCTCGATCCGTCCAAGGACTTCGTCGATGCGCTGGCCGCAGGGTTCCCGGCCGGCACCGTGTCCGGCGCCCCGAAAGTGCGGGCGATGGAGATCATCGACGAGCTGGAGAAGGCCCGGCGCGGCATCTATGGCGGCTGCGTGGGCTATTTCGGCGCCGACGGCACGATGGACACCTGCATCGTGTTGCGCACGGCGATCATCAAGGACAACACGCTCTACGTGCAGGCAGGGGCCGGAATTGTTGCCGATTCCAGGCCCGAACTCGAGCAACTCGAGTGCGAAAACAAGGCCCGCGCGCTTTTCAGTGCCGCGGAAGAGGCATTACGCTACGCTGGAGAGGCGAGGATCGGGCAATGAAACTCCTCATCATCGATAACTACGACAGCTTCACCTACAACCTCGTGCATTTCCTCGGGGAACTGGGAGCGGAACCGGTCGTCTACCGAAACGACAAGATCACGCTCGACCAGATCGCCGCGCTTGCGCCGGCCGGGATCGTGCTGTCTCCCGGACCCTGCACCCCCAATGAGGCCGGCATCTGCCTGAACCTCATCGAGCGGTTCAAAACGACCACGCCGATCCTGGGGGTCTGCCTCGGCCATCAGGCGATCGGCCAGGCGATGGGTGGCGACGTCATCCGCGCGCCTCAGCTGATGCATGGCAAGACCAGCAAGATCAATCACACCGGCAAAGGGCTGTTCCGCGGCCTCAATTCCGGCTTCGAGGCGACCCGCTATCACTCGCTGATCGTCAAGAGCGAGACGTTGCCCCGCGATCTGGAGGTGACGGCCTCGACCGACGACGGACTGATCATGGGACTGCAGCACAAGGCCCTGCCGTTGCACGGCGTGCAGTTCCACCCCGAGAGCATCGCGTCGGAGAACGGCCACGCGCTGCTGCAGAATTTCCTCAATATCACCCGCGACTTCGGGCTCAAGAAGGCCGCGTGATGGATATCAAGGGGGCCCTCGCAAAGATCGCATCGCGGCAGGACCTGACCGGCGAGGAAATGCGCTCGGTCATGACCACCATCATGTCGGGCGACGCGACGCCGAGCCAGATCGGCGCGTTCCTCATGGGGCTTCGCGTCAAGGGCGAGACAGTCGGTGAAATCGCCGCGGCCGTCTCGATCCTGCGCGAAAAAATGGTGCCGGTTGCCGCGCCCGACGATGTCATCGACATCGTTGGCACAGGCGGCGACGGGGCCGAGACGCTCAATATCTCGACCGGCACGGCGTTCGTCGTGGCCGCGGCCGGCATTCCCGTCGCCAAGCACGGCAACCGGGCGCTCTCGAGCAAGTCCGGCGCGTCCGACGTGCTGCAGGCGCTCGGGGTCAAGATCGACCTCACGCCCGAGCAGATCTCGCGCTGCATTACCGAAGCTGGCATCGGCTTCATGTTCGCGCCGTCGCATCATCCGGCGATGAAGCATGTTGGGCCGTCGCGCGCCGAAATCGGCACCAGAACGATGTTCAACCTGCTGGGGCCGCAGTCGAACCCGGCCGGCGCGCGCCGCTACATGCTGGGCGTCTACTCCAAGCAATGGGTGGAGCCCGTCGCGGCAGCGCTCCTTGCCAACCGGGCGATCTCCGCCTGGGTCATCCACGGCGACTCCGGCATCGACGAGCTCTCGACCACCGGCCCGAGCTTCGTGGCCTCGATCAAGGGCGGCAACCTCACCAGCTTCGAGGTGACCCCCGAGGATGCCGGCCTGAAGCGCGCGACCCTTGCCGACCTCAAGGGAGCCGATCCCGCCTACAATGCTGGCCGTCTGCGCACCATGCTCGAGGGCGCTCGCGATCCCTATCGCGATATCGTGCTGATGAACGCCGCTGCCGCCTTTATCGTCGCCGGACGGGCCGATACGCTCAAGCTCGGCGCGGACCTGGCGGCGCAGGAGATCGACAGCGGCCGCGCCAAGGCAACGCTTCAGAAACTGATCTCCGTCTCGAACTCCTGAGCCCAATGTCCGATATCCTCACCCGCATCGAATCCTACAAGCGCGAGGAGATCGCGGCTGCCAAGACGCTTCGCCCCTGGAACGAGGTGGTGGCCGAGGCGCACGATGCGCCGCCCGTGCGGCGCTTCCTCTCGGCGCTCCGCGCCAAGCGCGCCAAGGACGAGTACGCCCTGATCGCCGAGGTCAAGAAGGCGAGCCCATCCAAGGGATTGATCCGCCCGGATTTCGATCCGGCAGGGATTGCGCGCAGTTACGAACTCGGCGGCGCCACCTGCCTGTCGGTGCTGACCGACCGCCCCAGCTTCCAGGGGGCGCCGAACTATCTGATCGAGGCCCGCGCGGCGACCCAGCTGCCGGTGCTGCGCAAGGACTTCATGTTCGAGACCTACCAGGTGGCGGAGGCGCGCGCCTGGGGCGCCGACTGCATCCTGATCATCCTTGCCGCGGTCGGCGATGATATCGCCCGCTACCTTCTGGACGCAGCGGCGGAGTGGCGGATGGACGCCCTGGTCGAGGTACACGACCAGATCGAGATGGACCGCGCATTGGCGCTCGACGCCGAATTCATCGGCATCAACAACCGAAACCTCCGCACCTTTGAAACGACGCTCCAGACCTCCATCGACCTCGCCGGCGGCGTCCCCAAGACCGTGCATCTGGTCGCCGAGAGCGGCATCACCAACTTCGCCGATGTGCAGAAGCTGCACGAAAAAGCCGGCATCGGCACATTCCTCGTCGGCGAGAGCCTGATGCGGCAGGAGGATGTCACCAAGGCAACGCAGCTCCTGCTCTGGGGCGATAAGGGGCGGCCGTGAGCAAGCCGCTCACCCATCTCAACCAGAAGGGTGAGGCTCACATCGTCGATGTGGGCGGCAAAGACATCACGGCGCGCCGCGCCGTGGCCCGGGCGACCCTCGAGGCCAAACGCGAAACCATCGCGGCGATTGCCGGCGGTGAGCTCAAGAAGGGCGACGCGCTGGCCGTGGCCCGCATCGCCGGGATCATGGCGGCCAAGAAGACCAGCGATCTGATCCCGCTCTGCCATCCGATCGCCCTCAACAAGGTCGACGTGGACATCACCGCCGATGGTGGCCTCATCACGATCCTCGCGACGGTCGAGACCAACGACCGCACCGGAGTCGAAATGGAGGCGATGACCGCCGCCTCGGTGGCAGCGCTGACGCTCTACGACATGGCCAAGGGCATCGACCGCGCGATGCGCATCACGACCGTGGAATTGGTTGAAAAGTCCGGCGGCAAGTCAGGAGACTTCAGGCGGTGATCAGTGTCGATGACGCGCTGGACCGGATCTTCACGCGCATCCCGACGCCGCTGCCCGAAACCATTCCGCTGACCCGCGCCCACAAGCGCGTGCTGATCAATCCGCTGGTCGCCCAGCACACCCAGCCCCCGTTCGATGCCAGCGCCATGGACGGCTACGCGGTGCGCGCCAGCGAGATCGTGCCGGACAAGCCGGTCTTCCTCGCCGGCACCTCGCAGGCCGGGGCGCGCTTCACCGGCATGATGCAGTCGGGCGAGTGCGTGCGGATTTTCACCGGCGCTCCCCTGCCCATCGGCGCCGACGCCGTGATCATGCAGGAGCAGGCGACGGCCGACGGCAACAAGGTGGTCTTCCACAAACCCGCCAAGGTCGGCCAGTCCGTGCGGCGCAAGGGCAATGACTTCGTTGCCGGCAAGGAACTGCTGCCGGCCGGCATGCCTCTCAACCCTGCGATGCTGAACCTCGCGGCCTCAGCCAACTACGCGCAGCTCGAGGTCGCGAGGCGCCCGCGGCTCGCCGTGCTCGCGACCGGCGACGAGCTCGTGGCGCCGGGCAGCGAGATCGGTCCAGACCAGATTGTCGCATCGAACTCCTATGGACTGATCCCCCTGCTCTCGCCTTACGCCGAGAAGGTCGTCGACCTCGGCATCGTCAAGGACGACAAACGCGCGCTCGAGACCGCAATCCTCGGCGCCCTCGATTATGGCGTCGAGGTGCTGATCACCTCCGGCGGCGCCAGTGTGGGCGAGCGCGACTATGTGCAGGACGTGCTGCGCGACCTGGGCGTCCAACTCGATTTCTGGAAGGTCCTGATGCGGCCGGGCAAGCCGCTGATGTTCGGCTCGCGTGGCAAGACATTGATCTTCGGGCTGCCTGGAAACCCGATCTCGGCCTTCGTGACGGCGACGGTGCTGGTACGCCCGGCGTTGCGGCTGATGACCGGTCACACCGATCCCTTCTGGCCGTTCCTGGGCGTGCCGCTCGCCGCCGACCTGCCGCCCAATGGCGAGCGCCGCCACTTTGTCCGCGGCAGGCTGAGCCGCAATGCCGTGGGCTTCCTCGAGGTGACGCCGATCGCCGAGACCGACAGCAACCATTCCTCGTCGCTGGCCGAGGCCGATGCGCTGATCGTGCAGCCGGAGAACGATCCCGGCACGCCCGCGGGCGAGATCGTCGAGATCATTCCGCTGAACATGCTGGCCTGAACGAGGTATTCAGCTCGTCGCCAGCGCTACTTCGAAAATCTCGGCCGTCGGCGACTTCATACCTGTTTCGGCCTCGACCTGCTCACGCACGGAGCTCTTCGCTTCGAGCTGCCGCAGGTTCTCCTCGCTGTTCCAGAGCGAGACCACCAGTGCTTTCCCGGCCGAGCGATCGACCAGATAGTAGAACCCGTTGAACCCAGGAAGGCCCTGCGCTCCCGGCAGTTGCTGTGCCGCGATCCTGGACAACTCGTCGAGCTTGTCGGCGGACTGGTGGATGGTCTGAACCCGTGCAAACATAATCGGCTCCGTGCAGTAATGAGACATACATATCTCATTATGAGATGATAGCGTCAAGGGAGGCGCTCTAGATCAATGACTAAAGGAAATGCCCTCCGCGACCGCACCGCGGCGATGATCATCGACAGCGCCGCAGCGCTCCTCGCCGACCGCGGTGAGGCGAGCGTCGAGGAAATAGCCGTCGCGGCCGGCATCGGGCGCGCGACGCTTTACCGATATTTCGCAAACCGCGATGAATTGCTGAGGGCGATGGCCGCCGCGAGCCTGGAAGAGCTCGCCGTCCGCATCAAAGAAGCTGATCTCGACGCAGTTCCGTTCGACGAGGCTGTTGCGCGTCTGACCCGAGCCATTGTGACTACCGGCAACAAATACGCGGCGCTGGGCCGAGGCGGCGGCCGATATAGCGACGCCTACTCCGATGTCGACGGCGGGGTGATCGAACCCATCCGTGCCTTGTTTCGTCGCGGCAT
>Ga0207657_10006144_pt1 | contig 12483 bp, 12 predicted proteins | sample KBSC33metaG_FD_184316 | JGI IMG/M metagenome (GOLD analysis project Ga0207657, IMG submission 184316) | Corn rhizosphere microbial communities from Kellogg Biological Station, Michigan, USA - KBS C3-3 metaG (SPAdes) (version 2) | ecosystem: Host-associated > Plants > Roots > Rhizosphere > Soil ...
CGCACGGCGGCGCCCACACGGTGACATCCGCGCCGTCGGCGGCGAGACCAGCGGCGAGCAGCTGCGTGTAATCGCTGACGCCGCCTGGTTGCGGCGGATACTCGCCCGTGAGGATCTGCCACGAAGGGATCGCGTCGATCACAGCGGCTCGACCGGCGCGGCCGCCAGCTTTGGAAGCAGTCGGAGCGAGACGAGCCAGCGCTCCCATCGCGGATCGAGCGGCAAATGCTCGAACAGCGATCGCATCTGCCAGATGTACAGCAACCCGATGGCGCCGGCGATCGGCCCGGCGATCCAGATGCCCAGCGTCTCGCCCACCGCGCCGATGGCCGCAGCGAAAGCCGCCAACGGCGCAAGCCGCATCAGCCACGGCCCGAGCAGATCGCGCAGGAGCGCGCCGAATCCGAGCGACGCAGCCGGGCGCAGCAGCACGACGCCGGCAGGCGCGCTGATCAGTAGCGCCGTCGCGAGCGCGGCGACCGCGATGCCGACGAGGCCGAACGCATATCCGAGCGCCACCGCGCACACCAGCTGCGCGCCGCCCGTCGCGAGCGTGACGATGCCGACCTTCAGACGATTGCCGAGCACCGACGCCGCGGCAACCAGACCGTGCACCAGAGACGCCGAGATGATGCCCGCGGCCAGCAGCGCGTTCAGCGTGAGCCCGCCGAAGAATCCCGCGCCGACCCATCGCGTCACGAATGCCGGATTGAACGCGAGCACCACGCAGGCGGCGCCGCCGGCCAGCAGCAGGTGCAGCCGCAGCATCGCGTTGACGACCGGCGCGATTCGCGGCTTCGATTGCGGCTCACCATGCAGCTGCGCGAGACCAATCAGACCGCTGTCGGGCAGCACCCACGCGATCTGCGCGCACATCGCGCTCACCTTCGACGTGCACGCGTAAATCGGCACCCATTCGGGACGTCCGAGGCACGCGATCACCATGTTGTTGCTCGCGGCAATCAACTGCCAGCCGAACATGCCGAACCAGACGCCGATACCGTTGGCCAACAGATGCCGGACGCCGGCGACCGTCGGCCGCGTCCAGCCGGTGAGCAGATGCGGAGCGACCCACGCGACGCGAATCGCGCTGGCGACGTTCACCACCAGCGCGGGCGCGGCGAACGCGATCGCAAGCGCGTATAGTCCGCTTCCCTTCAACAGCATCACCACGGTGATCGCGACGCCGGCGAGGAGCTCCGCCGTCGTGAGGATGCCGTTGAACACCACGTCCTGCATCCCCGACAGCACGGCCGAGAACGCGCGGAAGGGATAGCCGATGATCGTCGCGATGACGACAATCGCGAGCGGCCGCGTCAGCAGCGCGCGGTCCGCCGCCGACAAGTGCAGCAGCGACGGCAGCAGGATCCACAAGACGCCGACGATCACCGCATACGCCAGCCCGACGATCGCGCCGACGAGCAGCCCGCTGGTCAACAGCGTCCGCATGGCCGGATGATCGCCGCGCCCGTCGGCTTCGGCGAGCATCCACGGCAGCACGCCGAGGACGCCGAGATCGACGATCGCGGCGTAGCCCACCAACTCGCCGCTCGCGAGCCACAACCCGTATTCGCGCGCGCCCAGCTGGTGCAGCATCAAGGGCACGAGGACGATGCCGGTGATGATGGCGAAGCCGAATTGCACGTAGCTGAACGCCGCCATCACGGCCGCGCGTGTGAGGCGGCTCACCGCGGCATCCTCGTCGCGTAGGCCTGCAGGTTGAGCGCAAGCGGCGTGTGCACCGCGCCGGGAAGACGACCGGCCCCGTACACCGCCATGCGCACGGCACGTGAAATGGCGGAGGACGACGGCAATTCGGGCGCCGCCGTGCGGACGGCCACGTCCGTGAAGCCGCTGCGCTCGAGCGCCGTTCGCAGCGACGCCGGTGAGAAATGATTCACGTGCACCAGGTTGTCGGCCAGCGACACCCGGTGTCCCGGCCGCAGCCGGGAGAGCACGCGCTCCTTATGAAACTGGCTGACGCCGCACGGCACCTTGATCGCGATGCAGCCGTGGTCCTCGAGCAGCGACGCCGCGGTCGACAGCATCCCGAGCGGCTCGGGAATATGTTCGAGCACGTCGGTGAGAGACACGGCCGCATAGCGGCGGCCCTCCACGGCGAGATCGCGCGCGTCGAGGCGGTGCACCGGAGCACCCGTGCGACGCGCGGCACAGTCGGCGGTGCGCGGATTGAGCTCGACGCCTTCGACCAGCCAACCTTGTGTCTGCGCCAGCCACATGAAGCGGCCCGCGTGTGCGCCAATGTCGAGCAGCGCCCCTTTCGCGGGCTGCCGCCGCGCGAGCTCGCGAAGAATCGTCCGGAAGATCAGATCTTTGTACGCGGCATCGAATTCCTGCTCGACCCATTCGTCCGACCAGCGCTGGTCGTACATACGCGCGAAGAATCCAGGCAGCGTCGGCAAGGCGCTCGGCTGACCGAACCCGCAGGAGCCGCAGCGCGTCAGCGACAGGCGCGCACCGGTGTACGCGGCGAGCTCCGCATCCTGTTCGGCATACGGGCTGAAGTCGAGCCCGAAGTCGTGATAGCGCGTGAGCGTGCGGTCCGCGCAAATCCAGCAGGCCTCGATGGGCACGAAGCTCACGCCGCTCGCTCCACGAGATCGAGGACCTCCTGCGCCATCACGTCCCACGTCCGCGACCGCAGCACTCGCGAGAGCGGCGCGACGCGGTCGGGATAGTCATTCCCGTGCCGGCGCCACTCCACGAGTTTTGCGATCAACTCCGCGGAGTCGTCGGAGTTCGCGATGAGCAGGTCGCGGAGATCGTCGCCGTAGTGCTCGGCGACTCCGGCGGATTCGCTGACCAGCGCCGGGATGCCGCGGCACAGCGCCTCGCGCACCGAGAGTCCGTACGCCTCGTATCGCGACGGATGCACGAGCGCGTCGAACGCGGCCATCATCTCCGGCACGTCGCGCCGAAAGCCGGCGAAGCGGATGCGCTCGGAGACGCCCGCGGTCCGCGCACGCCGCTGCCAGGCCGGCAGCTCGGCCCCGGTGCCGACCACCATCAGGTCGGCGTCCCAGTCGGACCTGGCGCACAGCGCGACCCACGCCGCGAACAGCGTGTCGAACGCCTTTCGTCGATCGCCCAGCGCGCCGACGAATCCGACGAGCGGACGGTCGATCGAACAGCCCAGCGCATGCTTGGCCGCCGCTCGTTCGTCAGCGGTCACAGCTGTCAGACGCGACGCGTCGCAGCCGTAGTAAACGACGCGGGTTCTCGATTCGGGGATGCCGATGCGATCGACGACATCGCGCTGCGTGCGCCGGCTGTTGCACAGCACCAGGCGCGCTTCGGTCAGCGCCGTGCGTTCCGCGGCGAGGTCGCGCCGATGCATGATGGCGCCTTTCGCGCGTTGGAGCCACGCTCCGGGCAGATGAGGCTCGCACGCAGCGTGCAGGTAGTGCACCCAGTTCACGTCCGCCACCCGGCAATTGCCGCCGTTCACAACGGTGTGCGCATGGCGCTGCTGAAGCGACCGTGCGACGCGCCGCCCTTCGGGGCCGAGCAGCGCCGCGCCGATCGCGTGACGGCCGCCAGGCCGCCAGACGCGATGCACCGTCACCGCGGACGATGTCTCGAGGTCGGGCCACGCGCGATGGGTAACCAGATGCACCTCGCGTCGACTCGCGAGATATCGCGCCAACGCGTAGTTGGCCGCATCCATCCCGCCGAGGGGTGTGAAGTCGCCCGCCACGATCACCCACGGCGTGGTCATACGGTGCGAGCTCGGCGCAGCTGATTCGCCATCGCTCCGCAGAGGGCGCCTTCGAAGAACCAGAATTGAATGCCAACGGCGGTGCCGAACGGAATGAAGCTGAAGACCAGCGCGAGCGTGCCGAGATTCGCCGCGGTGACCACGGCCGTCAGCAGTCGATCGTTGCGGTCGGCGAGATCGCGGATCAGTTTCAGCTCGTAGGCGGCGGTCAGACCAAGGGCAATCGAGTACAGGAGCAGCAAAGGAATGCCGCCATCGAGGATCCAGGCGTTCGGCTGGACCTCGGCGAAGAGCTCGCCGCCCTCGGATGTCCCGGCGTCGCCGAAGTAATTGCGCATCATGCCCCAGCGCGCGAGGCCGGCGCCGAACGGATAGTTGACCGCGAGGCTGCTGAACGCCGACTCCAATTGCACGCCGCGGCTCTCGTAATATACCTGCCCGGGATCGCTGCCGAGCAGCGTGAGGAACCGGTCTTCCACGCTCTGGCCGCCGAGCACGATCGAGATCGCCAGACCTCCGGCGAGCAGCGCGCCGGCGGCGCTGAGGAATCCCGTGGCGCGGCGCTTCTCGTTCTGCAGTCCGAGCAGCACGAGGTAGACGATCAGCGTGCCGACCGTCACCATGAACGCCGCACGGACGTGACTGAGATAGATCGCGGAGATCCCTGCGGTCGCGAACGCCAGCGCGGTCATTCGCTTCCACCAGTCGATCGGCTCGACGGCGAGAATCAGACCGAGCAGCACGGCGACGGTGCCCGCGGCGCACACTGCGCCTGGCGTGTCGAACAGCCCCGGCGGACGAATGATCACGCGCCCGTTCGGACCGAGGTATGTGACGGCGGCGAGCGCGTCGCCCGTGTACACGGAAGACAATTGCGGCGGCATCCACCGCGCCGGGTCGTACACCTGAAGCACGCCGACGATCGAGTTGAGGCCGTTGCAGACGAGCAGGATCACGAGGATGCGCGCGAGCTGCCGGGGCGTCTGTACGTAGGCTGGCGCCCAGAACACGGGACAGAAAATCGCGACGTACAACAGCATCTGCGCGACGCCCGCCAAAAGGCTGTTCGTGCCCGGATGCGCGATCATCATCACGAGATACAAACCGATCCACAGCAGCCAACGCTCCGCCGGATGCCGGGCCGGACGTTGGCCGCCGCGGTTGAACCACCAGAGGATCAGCGCGAAGAGACTCACCGCGTACGCGCCCACGCGGAGCGGCAGTCGAAATGCCTGACTGCCAGGCATGAACATCATCGCCGGCAGCAGCGTCTGGCTCACGGCAAACCACTCCGCCACACCCGACGGCAGCAAATCGCCCCAGGTGAATGGCCTTGGCTCGGCCGGGACGGCTTGCGCGATCGGCGCAGCCGTCTGAAGAGTCGGCATGTCAGCGAACGGCATCGGCTCTCATTGCGATCTGCAGACCAGCGCCCGTGCGCGAATCCGACATCCTCGTCAGCGCGTCCGCGAGATGCTGCATCTGCGTCTTCGGATCGCACAGCGCTCGCGCGCGTGCCGGCGCGCCAGACGCGAGCGACAATCGAAACGCGCGATCGATGACAAGGCGCCGGAGGGCGGCCGTGAGCGCTTCGGAATCGTCCGGCGGGACGAGAATGCCGCACGAGGCATCGACGATCTCCATCGCGCCGCCCATCGCCGTGGTGACAACAGGCAGGCCGGCCGCGAGCGCTTCGATGAACGCGATGCCGAATGCGTCCGGCCGCACGTTCGGCTGGCAGTGGATGTCCGCCGCGGCCAGCAGCCGAGGCACATCGTCGCGCTCTCCCACGAAGCGCACGCGATCGATGATGCCGGCGCGTGTGGCAATCTGCCGCACCTCGCGGAGGCAGGCCGCTTCGACCGGCCGCTGCGCTCCGCCAATCTGCCACCAGATCCAGTTCGGCACGTCCCGCAGGCGGCCGAGCGCCTCGGCGAGCGCCGCATGCCCTTTCGCCGGATCGCTTCGGCTCGCCTGCACGATCACGATCGCCTCATCGCGCGTATCGAGGGAGCGGCGAAGCAGGTGTCGATCGGTGGACAACGGCGTCGGCGGTTCGACTGGCGCGTAAATGGTGACGGTGGGCACGCGGTCGAACAGCGTGTGGATACGCGCCGCGGTGAAGTCGCTGTTGCAGATCGCGAGATCGGGCGGCGTGCGCCGGGCCCAGCGTTCGGTCCACGCGCGCCCGGTCATCACGTCATGCGACCAGAAGATCAGCGGAACGCCCATTCGCCGCACGGCTGGCGCGAACATCGCGTGCGCCCACGCGGCGTGACAGATGACGCCATCGAAACGCCGCGCACGCAGCAGCGACATGAGCGCCCGCCGACTCCGCCGTACGGCAAGCGGACGGCTGGCGCGCGGTTCCGGCAGCAGGTGCGTGCGCGTGCCGGCGCGGCGCAGCTCGTCGGCGAGACGTCCATCGAAGCACAGCGCCATTTCGGAGTCGAATGCGCCCGCGCGATTCCTGGCAATCGTCGCCAGCATCGACTCGATGCCGCCGAACAGGTTGCCGGTGTAGACGTGCAGGACGCGCATCAGGCGCCCGGCGCCAGCCGGCGATACACCGGCAGGAGATCCTGCGCGAGGCGCGCGCTGCCGAAGCGACGCTCGGCGGTCGTACGGCCCGCTTCGCCGAGCCGGGCACGCAGCGGCGCGTCGCCGATCAATCGCCGCAGCTGCGCCGCAAGCGTCTCGGCGTCGCCGGGTTCATGCGCGAGCGCGTTGTGTTCAGGCGCGACAATCTCCGCGACGCCCCCCGCCAGGCTGGCAATCACCGCGCGGCCGCACGCCATCGCTTCGACGATCGCCAAACCGAACGGCTCCGGCGCCGTGCTGGCGTGGACCACGATGTCGAGCGAACGAAGCGCGCGCTCGGGTCGATCGACGAAGCCGCAGAATCCGACGCGATCGCCGATCCCGAGACGCTCGGCCTCCGAGGCCAACTCCTCTCGCGAAGCCTGACTGGCTTCGGTTTGATAAACGGCGGCGCCAATCACGTACGCGCGAAACGGGATATCGCGCGATAGACGGGCGAGCGCGCGCAGCAACACGCCGTGGCCTTTCCAGCGAGCGAACGTGCCGAGCATGCCGATGCGGATCGTTCCCGCTGGAGCCGGCGTCATGTGCGCGAGCGCGTCGAGGTCCGCTCGCTCGCCGCACGGCGAAAATCGATCGAGGTCGACCGCGTTGTGAACGACGGTGATTGGCGTCGCGCCGCCGAGCACGACGCGTGCGTCCGTCGCCACGCTCTCGGAGTTCGCCACCACGGCGTCGCATCGACGTACGTTCTTGCGCAGCAGCCGCGCCGTCATCGGCCGCGATCCCAGATAGTCATGCAGATGCCACAGCAGCGCCGGACGAGATGAGGCCCACCCGGCCAGCAGATGCGGCTTGAGACCGTTGGTGTGAAGGATGTCGGGCGCGAATGCGCGAACCACGCGGCGAAGCCTGACGACGTACGAGACCGTTGGAACGGCGGCGACGACCAGCCGCGCGGCAAGGCGGCCGTATACACTCGATCCGCTCGCGCCCGCTTCGCCGAGTCGTGCCACCGATTCCGGATACGGCAGCATCGTCGTCTCGATCCCGAGCGCCGCGGCTCGCGCCTCGAGCGGTCCCGGCGACGGCACGAGGAGGTGCATCGTCCAGGACGGTTCCGCCCGCGCGAGCGACGCGAGCACCTCGAGCAGGCTCGCCTCGGCGCCGCCGATCTGACCGGTCGCGCTGAAGAACATCACCTTCATGTGAAACAACGCCGGCTGGATGCAACTGTTCCTCGCGTCAGAAGAACCGCTGGCGCACCGTGATGGTGTCGTTCGCGAGCACTTTGTCCGTCAGCTTCAGCGGCACATCGACCAGCTTGCCGTTCACGAGGCGGCTGGCGGTGACGCCGCGCGTCGAGCCGCGATCGGTGAGGCCGCCGGCGAGCGCGAGCGCCTGCTGCAGCGTCATGCCCGGTTCCCAGATCAACGAACCGGGATTGCGTACCTGGCCCGTGATGTAGAACGACAGCGCTTTCGGCACGTTGATGATGTCGCCGTCGCGCAGCGTGATGTCCTGGCCGGCCTTGCCGAGCTGCAGATCCTTGAGGCTCACGCGCACGATGTCGGCGTCCTTTTCGTCCGGCATCGCGCGCGATTTGTCGTCCGATGGCGAGGCGACTGGGCGCTTGGGATGGGCGATGACGATCTCGTTGCTGGCGGAGGCGGTCGGCGATCCGGCGAGCGCGAGTGCCTCGAGCAGGTTCAGCGTTCCGGTCATCGGAATTTTTCCGGGGTTCCGTACTTCGCCGATGACGTAGACCTGCTGACTCTTGAACTGATCGACGTCCACACGCACCTGCGGGTTTCTGATATAGCCGTTGGCGAGCATCTCGCGCAGGCGATCCTGAAACTCGCCAATCGTCAGGTTCGCGGCGGAGATGCGGCTGATCAGCGGAAAGGTGATGAACCCGTCGGGATCGACGCGATAGGTATTGGTGAGGTCGGGCTCGTCGAACACGGTGATCTTCAGCAGGTCCTGCGGTCCGATCACGTATTGGCTCGCGGCCGCGTCCTGTTTGGGCGGAACGGCGGCGGGGGTCTGCGCCGGCGGCGCCATCGTCGCGGCAAACAGGATTGCGAGAAGAACATTCATGACCGATTCCACGCTTCCTCGTTAATCGATGCCGACGATCGGAATGCCGAGTTGTCGCGCCTTGCGATACAGATTCGGACGCTGGATGCCGAGCGTCTGCGCGGCATCGGCCATCCGCCAGCCGTGATGCTGCAGCACGGCGGCGATGTAGTCGCGCTCGAAGCGCAGGCGCGCGTCGCGCAGACTGCCGGCCGGCACGAACGCGGCCGCGGGGCGGTCCAACTGCAGCACCGGCAGCACGTGCTCGATCTGCATCGTCTCGTCGTTGGTCGCGCCGGCGATCCGTGCGATCGCGTCGCGCAGCTCGGAGAGGTTGCCGGACCAGGTCATCGCGCTCAGCAGCGCGAGCGCCGCCTGCGTGAAGCTGCGCGGCCGGCCGCCTTGCGCGAGCTCGGCGAGGATGCGCGCTGCCAGCGCCGGGACGTCATCACAGCGATCGCGGAGCGGTGGCACGTCGACTCGAGTCGCGGACACGCGCCGATAGAGATCGGCGCGAAAGCGCTGCGCGTGAACTTCCTCGTCTATCGCGGGCGCGGCGCCGCCGATCACGCGAAACGCCGTCTGAACGCGCGCACCGTGCATGCGAACTTCGCCGTCCCGCAGAATCCGCGCCAGCCGTGCCTGCGCGCCCGAGGGCAGATCGGTGATCTCGTCGAGGAACAGCGTGCCTCGCCGTGCGGCGGCGATCCGGCTGTCAGGCGTGATCGCTTCGAGGTCTCCAGCGGTCGGGTCGGCGGCGGTCCCGAAGAGGTCACGATCGAGAGCAGGCGCGTCGCGCCCCGCGCAGGCGACGTGGACGAACGGCGGGCGGTCATCGAGCGACGAGGCGTCGGCCCGCCGGTCGTGGAGATCGCGAGCGACGCCGTGGAGATCCGTGCCCGGTCCGCCGACGAGGAGCACGGCGGTGTCTACTGCGGCGGCGCGATCCAGCAGTTCACGTGCGCGGCGGATGGCCGCGGACTCGCCGATCAATTCGATCGCCGTCCATTCCGGCATCGCCGACCGAGACAGTTTGTGCTGATGAAATGAGTGCGTCATGAGAGCGGCAACGCGAGGGTCGCGGTGAGCTGGCTCCGCCCTGTCAGTTACAGGCCGGCCTGGAATTGCGCCGCTGCCTGATCAGGACTGCGCACGAGTGCACGCGGCGTCACGTCCAGGCTGACGCCGGTCGTGGACGTAGTCGTGCCGCGGATGCGCCGAGGACTGTCGGGCTGTTTATCGGCAGGTGAGGTTGTATCAGTATGGACGGCGGCTGCGTATCAGCGCCGATACGGATGTGGCGTCTCGAATCAGCTCGGCGGCACAGAATTTGGCGTGCGCGGCGTGTTCGCCGGTCCGCCGGGCAGGGGCGGGAGCGGTTCGTCGCGCGATTCGAAGAAGCTGTTGAGGAAGAACGCTAGGCCGAGGATTGCGAAGAAGCCGCCAATGCCAACGCCGGCGTGCGGCTCGTCGCCGGCAACGCCGATGAGAAACATCAGGCCGAACCCGATGCCGAGCAGCGTGATGCCGGCACGGCGGTGACGGGCGCCGCCGCGATTGATGCGGCTCGACAGGGCGGCGACGCGATCGTAGCGGTTCATCGCGCGGTCGAAGCCATGGGGATCGACCTCAGGCGGCGGCACCAGCCCTTTTTCGATCATGGCGATGCGCTCCTTGATCTCGAGCTCGCGCACGCGGGCACGCATGACGGTGGCAACGATCGCCGACGTGATGCCGCCAATGATGGCGACAATCGGAATCATGAACACCAGATCGCCGGGGCCCCACGCGTTCATCCCGCATCCTCCAGAAAACCGACTCGCCACATTAGACTGGAACGGATCCTGAATTGTTTCACTGAAACAATTCGCCGATCCACGTGCTCTAATACGATGGCGGATGGAGCCCGTAAACGAGCGCGAGCTCGTCGAGCGATGCCGTCGCGGCGATGAGGGCGCGTTTCAGGAGCTCGTCGAACGGTACAAGGACCTGGTGTTCGCGTTGATTGCGCGCACAGTGCAGGATCGATCGCGCGCGGAGGATCTGTCGCAGGACGTGTTCCTGCGGGTCCACCGGGGGCTGCCCTATTTCCGCGGCGAAGCGCGGCTCTCCACGTGGATCTACCGCATCGTGGCCAACGTCTGCCTGCAGGACCATGCGCGGCCGAAGGGCGGCCGCCACACTGTCTCGCTGGACGAAGAAGCGGGGCCGGGACAGGCGACGATCTCGGCGACGGACCGCCGATTCGGCGATCTCGAGCTGCGGGACCGGCTCGAGAAAGCCATCGCGCGGCTGCCGGCGCACTATCGTCTGGTCATCGCGGCGCACTATCTGCAGGGCGTGCAGTACGAAGATCTGGCCGAGGCGCTGCAGCTTCCGCTCGGTACGGTCAAGACGCAGCTGTTCCGCGCGAAACAGCAGCTGCGGCGGTTGCTTGAAACGGAATTGAAGTAGAAGGAGCCAGCCGCTCGTCAGTCGCGTTGCGATCGCTGGCTACCCTGATCCCTGTCATGTTCTGCGATGAAGCGCTCGACGCCATCGAAGCGATCGCGGCTGGTGAGCTGAGGCCGGACGGCCGCATCGGCGACCACCTGACATCGTGCCCCGACTGCGCCGCGGCACTCGAAGACGCGCGCGCGCTCGAGCGGATGCTGCTGGCGCGACCGACGCCGCGGACGCCGCCGCAATTCACCGCGCGCACGATGGCGCGCATCCGCCGCGCGCGATGGCGCAGCGAGCAGTTCCTCGACGTCGGCTTCAATCTCGCCATCGGACTCGTCGTCGTGGCGATCGTGGGAGGGGTGTGGATGCTGTTGCATCGCAGCGGGCTCACCTCGGTGAGCAACGATGCGGTCGACCTCTTCACGAGCGAAGCGGTCGCCCTCGCCCGGCGCGCGGCGCCGTCGCTTCCGCTGTACGCCGGCGCGCTGGCGCTGCTGGCGAGTGCGCTCGGCGTGTGGTGGTGGGCGGAACGCGGGACGGCACAATGAGGCGGGTGAATCCTGATATGGTTGATGGCTGAGCGTGACGCCGCGGATCCGTCAACCGTGGCCACGGCCATGAGCCATCAGCCATTCGCCATTCCCGTGCGTCCCCTGCTGAAATGGGCCGGCGGCAAGCGGCAGCTCCTCCCGCAGCTGCGCCGCTTCTACCCTCCGGAATTCAACCGGTACATCGAGCCGTTCTTCGGCAGCGGCGCCGTCTTCTTCGATTTGTACGGCAGCGGGCGCCTGCGCGGTCGCGACGCGATCCTGATCGACTCGAACCCGGATCTGATCGGCTGCTACGAAACCGTCCGCGATCGTCCGGAGGATGTTGCGCGCGTGCTCAGCGAATTGGCGGCCGCGCACCGCGCGGAGGGACGCGCACACTACTACGCGGTGCGCGATGCGGCGTTCAATCCGGTGCGCGAGCGGCTGCGGCGCGCCGACGGCCGCATCGCCTACACGCCCGAGCTCGCGGCGATGCTCATCTACCTGAATCGCACCGGTTTCAACGGGCTGTTTCGTGTCAACGCGAGCGGCGCGTACAACGTGCCTGCCGGACGCTACGAACGGCCCGCTATTCACGACCGGCTGAAGCTGCTGCGCGTGGCCGAGGCGCTGGCGAGTCCGGGCGTGCGGATCGTGTACGGATCGTTCGAGGAAGCGGCCGGCATCGCCGAAGCCGGCGATTTTCTGTATATCGATCCGCCGTATGCGCCGGTGAGCGCGACGGCGAACTTCACCGCGTACACGACGCCGCGCTTCACGCTGGACGATCAGGCGCGCGTCCAGCAAATGGCGATCGCGCTGGCGGATCGGGGCTGCCACGTGCTGGTCAGCAATTCAACCGCCCACGAGATCGCCGCGCTCTACGACACCAGCGTCGCCGCGCGCGCCGCCGGTCTGCGCGCCGTGCGCGTCCCCGCGCGCCGCGCCGTCAACAGCGACGCGACACGGCGGGGCCCCGTCGACGAATTTCTAATCTCGAACCTGGATCCGCGGGCGCTGCGGTCGTAAAAGGGGACTGTCCCCTTTTTTCCTTTTTCGAAAAAAGGGGACAGTCCCCTTTTCAGACCCCGGCGACCCAGACCAGTTGGCGGCAGTGCGGACAGGCATACGCCATCCGCAAATCGCCATCGA
>Ga0207657_10006147_pt1 | contig 12480 bp, 15 predicted proteins | sample KBSC33metaG_FD_184316 | JGI IMG/M metagenome (GOLD analysis project Ga0207657, IMG submission 184316) | Corn rhizosphere microbial communities from Kellogg Biological Station, Michigan, USA - KBS C3-3 metaG (SPAdes) (version 2) | ecosystem: Host-associated > Plants > Roots > Rhizosphere > Soil ...
CTCTTGATCGGCGATGACCGGATCAGCGCCAACCCCAAACTCAACAATGTCGTCAAGGGATGGAAGGCGGCGCGGCATGATTGGGTGATCATGGCCGATTCCAACGTACTGATGCCCGCAGACTACATTCAGCGCCTTCTCGCGCGCTGGCGCCCCGACACCGGCATCGTCTGCGCGCCCCCGATCGGCTCTCGACCCGAGTCGTTCGCCGCCGAGATCGAGTGCGCCTTTCTCAACACCTATCAGGCGCGCTGGCAGTATGCGGGCGAATCCTGCGGCTACGGGTTTGCCCAGGGCAAGACCATGCTGTGGCGTCGGGAAATTCTGGAAACCGGCGGAAGCATTGAAGCTTTGGGCGCTGAGATCGCGGAAGACGCGGCGGCCACGAAGCTGATCCGGGCGCAAGGGCTCCACGCCCATCTGGTCGAGATGCCGATGGCACGTATCAGTCGGATGTCGCGGACTGACCTGCTCTATGTAGTGATCGTCGCCGTCCTGTTTACCGCCGGTCTCGACGTCGTGGCGATTCTCGGCCCCGACTTCGCTCTGGTATATGCAGCGGACCTTGCGCTGTATGTCGACTTCTTGATGGTCGCGGTGCTCGTGGCGGCGACGACACGCCTGAAGGTTACTGCTCAGTCGATTCAGGCCATCGCCTTGCAACTCTGGCGTCGCGCGAGTCGCAGTGCGCGCGCCAAGGCTCGGCAGAGGGAAACCCGAACGCGAACGGTCGCCAACCGCGCCGACAACGACAGCGATAGCGATAGTGATGCGGCTTCATTCAGAGAAGCCGCCTAGGCCGAGTCCAGCCCTCGCCTAATCAAGCAAGCGCTCGTGCCTCAGTGCACCGGCGGATCGACCCGCGGCACGGTCGCCACCGGCGCGACGGGTTCGTCCGGCTTGCGCGGGGGCATCGCGTCTTCGGGCACTTCGGGGACTTGCATCTTTTCGGTCGGCACGTCGGCGATGCTGCGGACGCGGACGTCGAGACGCTCGCCGTCCCAGACGATCTCGTTGAAGCTTTGCGGGGTCGAGCGGATGCGCTGCGACAGGGTGCCCGCGCCGATCATCCGCACCCGGCCGTTCGGCGTATCGCTGACGATGTCGAAGGCGTCGTGCACGTGGCCGCTGAGCGTCGCCAGCACCCCGCGCCGCGCCAGCTCGGCAAGCGCGTGGTCGCCACCCCGGGTCCAGGCTTTGCCTTTGGTGCCGGCTTCGACCAGAGGGTGATGGCAGGTGACGAGGACTTTGGTTCCGCGCGGCAGCCCGTCGATGATCGCCAGCGTCTGCTCCAGCGCGCGCTCGGTCACCCAGCCGTGCGACCACGGCCAGCGCGGCTGCCAGCGGCGCACGGTCTTGAGCGGGACGATCGCCAGGCCCGGCAAGTCGATCGGCCGTTCGACCAGCCGTTCGATGCTCTGGAACCTTTTGTACGGCGTTGCGAAACGCTCGATCAGGTTGAAGTAGGGCAAGTCGTGGTTGCCGACCTCCACCGTCACCGGCACGTCGAGCGAGCGGATCCAGCGGCACGCGGCGGCGAACTCGCGGTGGCGCGCGCGCATTGTCAGATCGCCGGTGATGGCGACCGCCGCGGGGCGCTTCTCGGCGATTTCCTGCATCACCCAGTCGAGCGAGCGATCGTCCTCGAGCCCGAAATGGATGTCGGAGATGTGGAACAGGAGGGTCGGGCCGGGCATCGGCGAGTCGGTAGCAGGTCCGCCCGCCCGCCCGCCAGCGGGAATAGCGCCGCGAGCGCCGTCGTGAGCGATTGACCGGTCACCGTCGGCGGTTCGTCGGACCGGCGAATCGCTTGTCGGAACAAACGGTTGGCTGGTCGAAGCCGCGGCGACGGCGGGCGCAACCGGGCGTAACCCTTCCTCTGTGCCGCGGCCTCGCAGCCAGTCCCAGCGAGGCGCGGCACAGCCAACGGAGGAGATTACCATGAGACTGCCTGCCTTCGCCTTCGCCGCGCTCGGTTCCGCGATGCTGGCCGCCGGCGCCGTCCCCGCCGCGGCGAGCGACGCGCCCAAGCAGCAGACGACCCTAAGCTATGCCGACCTCGACCTCGGCACCGCCGACGGGCGCGCCGAGCTCAACCGCCGCTTCGACCAGGCGGCGCGCGAGAAGTGCGGCATGGCCGAAGGGCAGAAGACCACCGTCACCCAGCGCTATTGCTACAAGACGGCGGCGGTCCAGTACCGCAGCTACGCTTCGGTGGTCCTGGTCGACCACGACCGCGCGCAGCAGGATAAACGCTACGGCCTCGCCGCCCGCTAGTCGTCCCTGCCGCCCGATGAGGGGCGCCCCGTGCGGGGCGCCCTTTTTCGTTTCAGCGGCCGGCTATCGCCTTGACCTTGTGGAGATAGGTGCGCCCGATGCGCAGCACTTCGCCGTCGGCGAGCTCGGCCGACCACACCCCCAGCCCTTCGTGGCGAAGCCCGCGGATGCGGTCGCGGCGCAGGATCGTCGAGCGGTGGATGCGGATGAACTGTTCGGGATCCAGCTTCGCTTCGAGCCCGGCGATCGTCTGCAACAGCAGGTAGCTGCGGCCCTCTGCGTCGGTTTGCGCGACATGGAGGCGGACGTAGTCGCGCTCCGCATCGATCCGCTCGACCTGGCTCACGTCGATCCGCAGCAACTCGGAACGGTGGGGAACCCAGAATTCGCGCAGCCAGCGGCCGGCGCCCGGCCGTCGCGCCCCGCGCCGCGCCAGCACGCGCTCGACCGCGCGCTCCAGCCGGTCGCGGGCGACCGGCTTCAGGACATAGTCGATCGCGTCGAGATCGAAGGCTTCGACGGCGAAATCTTCGTGCGCCGTGACGAAGATCACCGACGGCGGCTCTTCCGCGCGGCCAAGGTCGCGGGCGACCGCCAGACCGTCCATCCCGGGCATGGTCATGTCGAGCAGAAGCAAATCGGGCCCCAGCTTGCCGGCGAGGGTCAGCGCCGCTTCGCCGTCGCTGGCCGTGCCGACCACCGCCAACTGGTCAATCTCCGCGCACAGCACCTGCATCCGCTCGATCGCCAGCGGCTCGTCGTCGACGATCAGGGTGCGCAAAGGTTGGGCAGCCTCGGTCATGCGGCGTGCCTCGCTTCGGCGGCCAAGGGCAGACGAATCTCGGTGGCGTAGCCGCCCGAAGTCGGGCCGGAGACGATGCTCGCCTCGTCGCCAAAGCGGGCGGCGAGGCGGTTGTGGACGTTGCTGAGGCCGATGCGGAAGCCATCGCGCGGACGGGCGCCTTCGCGCACGGCGCCTGCGCCATCGTCAGCCACGGTGACGACGAGGCGGCCGTATTCCTCCCGCGCCGAGAGCGTGATCGTGACCTTGCGCGAGGCGGGCGCGACCGCGTGCTTGACCGAATTTTCCACGAGCGGTTGCAGGATCAGGCCGGGCACGAGCGCCCCGGCAAGCGAATCCGGCAGATCGTATTCGGCCTTGAGCCGGTCGGGAAAGCGCACCGTCTCGATGTCGAGATAGAGCTTCTGCAGCGCGAACTCCTCGCGCAGCGGCACGTCGGAGGTCGGATCGTCGGCCAGGCTGCGGCGGTAGAAGGTGGAGATCGTCTGGATCATCCGTTCGGCCGCCGCGGTCTTGCCGGTCAAGACCAGCGCCGAGAGCGAATTGAGCGTGTTGAACAGGAAGTGCGGATTGACCTGGTAGCGCAGACTCCGCAGCTCGGCGGCCTTGGCCGCGCGGCGGAACGAGCCTTCGCGACGCTCGGCCTCGCGCGCCTTTTCGCCGGTCAACAGCGCCAGATAAAGCGCGCACCACGCGAGCGACATGAAATAGCGGCCGAACGCGACTTCGACGAGGCTCTCCCACGCCTCCTCGCGATCGATCGTCACCGAGCGCCGCGGCTTGCCTTCATCGAGGCCGGGTACCGAGACGTCGACCAGCAGGTCGCCGGCGGAATCGCGCCGTACGACCAGGCCTTGCTGCGCGGCCATGCGCTGCAGCACACGCTCCTCGATCGGGGCGAACGACAGCTGGTTGGCTTCGGCCAGCGCGAGCGAGACCGGCAGCGAGATGAGCAGCGCGGCGACGATCTTGGCCCACAACGGCCGGGTGTCGAACAGCCGCAGGATCAGCCACAGGCCGATCGTGATGACCACTCCGGCAAGGCTCGCCAGTGCCCGGCGGCCGAGCATTTCCTGCTCGAAGCCGAGATCGAACAGCTCCGAACGGATCGTCACCAGCAGGAAATAGCACAGCCACAGCCCGACGATCGACGCCATGACCGTGGCGAACGGCACGCGCGCGGGGTGAGCCGGGGAGGCCTCCTCTTCCATCAGGCCGCCATAGCCGCTGCACTCGGGGGTTCGCCAGCGCGGATGTCGAACGCCGTCGGCCCTTGGTCGAATGGCATCAGGTGCTTTCGAGCAGGCGCTCCCGGGCGATTTTCCCCTTCCATTCGGCCGGGGCGAGCGTGTGGACGTTGTTGCCTTGGCTGTCGACGGCGACCGTCACCGGCATGTCCCGCACGGTGAACTCGTAGATCGCTTCCATGCCCAGATCCTCGAAAGCCACGACTCTGGCCTGCTTGACCGCGCGCGAGACGAGATAGGCCGCCCCGCCGACCGCCATCAGGTACGCGACCTTGTGCCTGGCGATGTCCTGCACCGCGCCCTGGCCGCGCTCGGCCTTGCCGATCATCGCCAGGAGGCCAAGCTCGAGCATCGGGTCGGTGAACTTGTCCATCCGCGTGGCGGTGGTCGGGCCGGCCGGGCCGACGACCTCGCCCATCACCGGATCGACCGGGCCGACGTAGTAGATCGCCCGGCCCTTGAAGCTGACCGGCAGCGCCTCACCCGTGCCGAGCATATCGGCGATCCGCTTGTGCGCCGCGTCGCGCCCGGTGAGCATCGCGCCCGAAAGCAGCAGACGGTCGCCCGCTTTCCAGCTTGCCACTTCCTCTGGCGTCAGAGCGTCGAGGTTCACCCGCCGGGCCGCCGCGTCCGGCCGCCACTGGACCGCCGGCCATTGATCCAGCCGCGGCGCCTCGAGATAGCTCGGCCCCGAACCATCGAGGGTGAAATGCGCATGGCGGGTGGCAGCGCAATTGGGGATCATCGCCACCGGCTTGCCAGCCGCGTGACATGGCCAGTCGAGAATCTTGACGTCGAGCACCGTCGCCAGCCCTCCGAGCCCTTGCGCGCCGATGCCGAGCGCGTTGACCTTGTCGAAGATCTCGATCCGCAACGCCTCGATGTCGCTCTTCGCCCCGCGCGCCTTCAATTGGGCCATGTCGATCGGCTCCATCAGGCTCTGCTTGGCGAGCCTGACGCAGTGCTCGGCCGTGCCGCCGATGCCGATCCCGAGCATGCCGGGCGGGCACCACCCGGCGCCCATCTGCGGGATCATTTCGAGCACCCAGTCGATGATGTTGTCGCTCGGGTTCATCATCTTGAACTTCGACTTGTTCTCGCTGCCGCCGCCTTTCGCCGCGACGTCGATCCTCACGGTATTGCCGGGGACCATCTCGACCGACAGCACGCACGGGGTGTTGTCGCGCGTGTTGCGGCGAGTGAACGCAGGGTCGGCGAGGATCGAGGCGCGCAGCTTGTTCTCCGGCAGGGTGTACGCCCGCCGCACGCCCTCATCGACGACGTCTTGTAAGCTGCGGTTCGATTCCAGCCGGCAATCCTGGCCCCATTTCACGAACACGTTGACGATTCCGGTGTCCTGGCAGATCGGCCGGTGCCCTTCGGCGCACATCCGGCTGTTGGTGAGGATCTGCGCGATCGCATCTTTCGCCGCCGGGCCCTGCTCCGCCTCGTACGCCGCGCCGAGCGCGCGGATGTAGTCCATCGGGTGGTAGTAGCTGATGAACTGCAGCGCATCGGCCACGCTCTCGATCAGGTCGTCTTCGCGGATCGTCACCATGTCGCTCATCGAGCGAGCCCTCCTGCCGGTCGAAACGCCGCCCCCATAGCCGCGCAAGTCGCCTAGATCAAAGCCGTGCGGCACGCGCGCAACAGCGCTTTGCTTGCAACCGTTTGTGACAATACCCACCATTGCCCGCGGGCGCGCCAAGCCGTAAGGCGCCCCGAACCGAACGATACGGCCGAACGACAAAGAGACCCGAAGACGTGACCATCGTGGAAGACCGTCCCCTCGCCGGCGGACATTCTGCCGCCCGCAAGGCGATGATCGACAGCCAGCTGCGCACCAGCGGCGTGACCGCGCCCGACGTGATCGCGCGCATGGCCGCGGTCGCGCGCGAGGACTTCGTGCCGCCAGGCGCGCGCGGGATCGCCTATATCGACCGCGCGATCGCGCTCGGCGAGGGACGCTGGCTCGCCGCGCCGCTGGTCCAGGGGATGATGCTTCAGGAAGCGCGGCCAAGCCAGACGGACACGGCGCTGCTGGTCGACGGCGGCAGCGGCTATCTCGCCGAGCTGTTGCGCCCGCTGGTCGGCTCGCTGGAGGTCATCGCGCCCGGCGAGGCGGCGGTCGCGGCGCGCAAGAAGGGCGGCGTGACGCTGCTGCTGATCGAGGGCGCAATCGAGCAAGTCCCGCAAGGGCTGGTCCAGCGCCTGACCGACGAGGCGCGCATCGTCTGCGGCATTGTGCAGCAGGGCCTGACGCGGTTGGCAACCGGCCGCAAGGCAGCTGGCGAGATCGCCTTGCTGCCGCTCGCCGAGATCGGCATTCCGGTGCTGCCGGAATTCGCCGCCAGGAAGGAGTGGAGCTTCTGACCATGGGGCCCAGGGGCTTGCGTATCGGCCTGCTGGCAGGCGCGTGCCTTGCCGCCGCGCTGCCGGCGCACGCCGATACGCTCAAGGACGCGCTCGATGCGGCCTATCGCACCAACCCGACGCTCGAAGGCGCGCGCGCCGGGCAGCGCGCGACCGACGAGAATGTGCCGATCCAGCGCTCCGCCGCGCTGCCTTCGGCGAGCCTCAACGGGACTTACACCGAATACGTGCAGCAAGGCTCCAGCGCCTCATTCGTCTCGCCGGCGCGCTCGCTCACCGGGCAGGCCAATCTGACTGTGCCGGTGTATCAGGGGGGCGCGGTCAAGAACGGCATTCGCGCCGCCGAGACCCGCGACCTGGCCGGCCGGGCCAGCCTGCGCGGCAGCGAGAGCTCGCTGTTCAGCCAGGTCGTCGCCGCGTACATGGACGTGATCCTCGACGAGGCCGTCGTCGGGCTCAACGCCAACAACGTCAACGTGCTGTCGGTCAACCTGCAATCGACCCAGGACCAGTTCCAGATCGGCCAGCTGACCCGCACCGACGTCGCCCAGTCGCAGTCGCGTCTGGCGCTGGCGCAGGGCGACCTGCAAACCGCGCAAGCGAACCTGATCACGGCGCGCGAGCACTATGTGCAGCTGATCGGCAAGGCGCCGGTCGACCTTCAGGCTCCGCCGCCGCTGCCGGGACTTCCCGGCACGGTTGTCGCCGCGGTCGACGTAGCCAAGAAGAACAACCCGGACCTGATTTCCGCGCAGGAAGCGGCCGACGCCGCCGGGTTCGATACCAAGGCGGCGGGCGCGGCGCGGCTGCCGCGCGTGAGCCTGTTCGTCAGTGGCGGCGGCACCGACTATCTCGGTTCGGCCGGATCGAGCTTGTTCCCCGGCGCGGTGCAGAATTTCAGCACCACCGTATCCGCCGGGGCCCAACTGACCCTGCCGCTGTACCAGGGCGGCAAGCCGGCGGCGCAGGAGCGCCAGGCGCAGGACCGCGAATCCCAGGCGCTCGAGCAAGTCGTCGCGACCGAGCGCAGCGTGATCGAGCAAGTCCGCGCCGCTTATGCCTCGTGGCAGGCCTCGAACGAGATCATCGCCTCGAGCCAGACCGCGGTCTCGGCCGCCGCGCTCAGCCTCGAAGGCACGCGCGCCGAACAGTCGGTCGGCACCCGGCAGATTCTCGACATCCTCAACGCCGAGCAGGAGCTGCTGCAGGCCCAGGTCCAGCTGGTGACGGCGCGCCGCAACGCCTACGTCGCCGGCTTCACCCTGCTCGCCGCGATGGGCCGCGCCGAGGCGCGCGACCTCGGTCTCGCCGACGAAGGGCCGCTGTACGATCCCGTGACCAATTACGACCGGGTCAAGAACAAGTTCTGGGACTGGTCGCACGATCCCGATCCGGTGACGCAATCGACCCGCACCGTTGACATCCCGCCGCAGGACGCGACAATCCCGCCACAGGTGCAGCCGAAAACAGGATCCTGAGGCATGCGGCAACAGGGTGAGCCCTCGGTCGAGGAAATTCTCGAATCGATCAAGCGGGTTATCGCGCGCGACAACCGCGAAACCGCGCAAGTCGAGCGCTCGCGGCGCGAAGCCGCCGGGGTCGGCGGCGATATGCTGATCGAACGCGACGACGACGAGGTTGAGGACGACAGCGTGTTCGATCTCGCCGAGGCCGAGGAACTGCGCGAAGCCGAGCCGGAGGCCGCCGGTCTGATCCCCGAGCGCACCGCCGGGGCGATGCGCGAATCGCTCGCCGCGCTGGCGCTTCTCGCCGAACCCGGCGCGCAGCCACAGATCGTCCGCTCGGGCGAGACCTCGCTCGAAGGCCTGGTCCGGGACATGCTGCGCCCGATGCTGGCCCAGTGGCTCGAAACCCACCTGCCGGCGGTCGTCGACCGGATGGTCCAGGCCGAGATTGCCCGCATCGCCGGCAAGAAGGGCTGAGCATCCCCGACGCGCAAGAGCTGGCCCGCGCCGAAGCCGCGTTGACCACCATCGGCGGCGAGACGCTGCGACGCCACATCTTCATCTGCGCGATGTCCCAAAAGGGCGAATGCTGCCGCCGCGAAGTCGGCGAGCGCGCGTGGAAGTATCTCAAGAAGCGGCTGAAGGAGCTCGGCCTCACCGGGCCCAGGACGACCATCGGGGGCGGGGTGCAGCGGACCAAGGCCGACTGCCTGCAGATTTGCGCCGCCGGGCCTGTCGCGGTCGTCTGGCCGGATTGCGTGTGGTACCATTCGTGCACCGAGGACGTGCTCGAGCGGATCATCCAGGAACACCTGATCGGCGGCGTGCCGGTCGAGGACTTCCGTCTGCGCGGTGCGGGCTAGTCGTCTTCGTTGAGCGGGTCGGCGATGGATTCGTCGTGGCCGGTCCCGCTCGACAGAAACACCAGCCCCATCAGCGCCGCCATCAGCATCATCGTGACGCCGATGCCGAGCACCGTCGCGATCACGACATGGATCGAGACGAGCGCGCCCGCGCTGTAAAGCACGGCCAGCGCGACGGCGATCACCAGCACCGTCAGCAACCCCATCCAGCGGAGCAGGCGCCGGTAGCGCTTCCACGCGTGAGCCGCTTGATTCGGCTCGTCGAGCGGTGAAGGGCGCGGAGAAACCATCGCGCGCCCGTGCTCCTTCCCGGCGCTGCTGGCAACGGCATGGCGGCGAAGATTCGCCACCCGGCGGCAAAGGTGTTACCCTCAGCGGTCCAAGACATGGGAGACAATGTCATGGATATTGCCAGACTTATCCGCACGCGCGATCCGCACGCCATCGTCACCTGCCCGGCCGGCGCGACCGTGCGCCACGCGGTCCAGCTGCTCGCCGAAAAGCGAATCGGGGCCTTGCCGGTCCTGCAGGGCGGACAAGTCGCCGGGGTCTTTTCCGAGCGCGACGTGCTCTACCGCCTGGCCGAGGAAGGCGCGCTGTGCCTCGACCGCCAGGTCGGCGAGGTGATGACCGCGCCGGCGGTGACGATCTCGCCCGACATGCGCTTCATCGATGCCCTCGCCCTGATGACCCGGCGGCGCATCCGCCACCTGCCGGTGATGAGCAACGGCGCGATGGTCGCTTTCATTTCGATCGGCGACATCGTCAAGGCGCGGATCGACGAGGTCACGGCCGAAGCCGAGCACATGCGGCAATATATCCAGACAGCGTAAGCAGACCGCTTGAGCGCGCTCGCCCGGCTCCCTACATCGGCCCCATGAGAACCGCCCTTACCCTCACGCCCGCGGCCGCCAGGCGCATCGGCTCGATCGCCGAACGCCAGGGCAAGCCGGCGATCCTGCGGCTCTCGGTCGAAGGCGGCGGCTGCTCGGGGTTTCAGTACAAGTTCGACCTGACCGAGGCCGCCGACGGCGAGGACACGGTGAGCGAAACCGATGGAGTGCGCCTGGTGGTCGACCCGATGAGCCTCGATCTCATCGCCGGCAGTACGGTCGATTTCGTCGAATCCCTCGGCGGCGCGGCATTCAAGGTCGAGAATCCCAACGCCACCGCCGGATGCGGTTGCGGTTCCAGCTTCGGGGTTTAAGGTCCGCTCCGAAGGACGGACAGGGTGCGGATCGCCAGCTTCAACATCAACGGAATCCGCGCCCGGCGCGAGCGGCTGCTCGAATGGCTGCAGGAAACGCGCCCCGCGGTCGCCTGCCTGCAGGAAATCAAGTGCCAGGACGCTGACTTCCCCGCCGCCGACTTCGAGGCGATCGGCTATCGCGCCGCGTGGCACGGGCAGAAGGGCTTCAATGGGGTCGCCATCCTGGTCGACGGGGAGGACCCGCTCGAAGTCGTCCACGGCTTGCCCGGCGATCCGACGGACGAGCAGGCGCGCTTCATCGAGGCCGACATCCGCGGCGTGCGCGTGGTCAACCTGTACTTGCCCAACGGCAATCCGCAGCCGGGGCCGAAGTTCGATTACAAGCTGGCGTGGATGGCGCGTCTGCAAGTGCGGTTGGGCGAACTGCTCGAGCGCGAGCGGCCGACGGTGGTGGTGGGCGATTTCAACGTGATTCCGGACGACCGGGACGTCTGGTCGCCCGCGGCGATGGCCAGCGACGCGCTGATGCAGCCCGAATCCCGCGCCGCTTATGCCCGCATCCTCAACGACGGCTGGACCGACGCGCTCGCCGCGCTCAATCCGCGCGGCGGGGTGTGGACTTATTGGGATTACCAGGCCGGCGCGTGGCAGCGCGACCACGGCTTTCGCATCGATCACCTGCTGCTCTCGCCCGAAGCGGCCGACCGGCTGGTCTCCGCCGGTGTCGACAAGGACTTCCGCGGGCGCGAGAAAGCCAGCGATCACGCCCCGGTGTGGGTGGAGATCGCGGAGTAGCGCGCCTCAGCGGTAGAAGATGTGCGTCTGGATCTGGGCGATCTCGGTCTTCTGGTGGGCCCAGCTCGGATTGACGTAAGTCGCGTGGAAATAAAGCGCGTCGGCCGCCTTGCTCTGCCACAGGTTCTGTTGCGCGATCTCGGCGATGGCCTTGGCCCGCTGCCATGCCGCCGAGCTCTCGTCCGCGGTGGGGATCACGCCGTGGTGGACGAAGGAAAACTGCGCCGGTTGGGTGACGACGTCGCAGTAATCGCCCGGATAGATGCCCGACTTGGCCCGGTTGATGACCACTTCGGCCACCGCCAGCTGGCCTTCGATCGGCTCGCCGCGGGATTCGAAATAGACCGCCTGGGCCAGGCACTTGAGGTCGTCGGTCATGTCCGCCTGGAGGGGCATGTCGCCGACCAGCTCCGTGAGCGACGCCGCGTGCGGCACCATCGCCAGGGGGATCGCGCCGGTCGGGGCAGCCATGTTCGGCGCCGCCGGGGCGCCCACCGTGCCTTGCGCGATCCACGCGCTGCCGCTCATGGCCGGCGTCGCGGCCGCAACGATCGGAGTGGTGCTGGCGACGGCGATTCCCGTCGGCACCGCCGCGTGAACCATCGGAGCCTCGGCCCAGGCCGCGCTCGGCGCGGCGCCGCACAGGCCGACAAACATCATCGCGACGGCAACCGCGCCGCGGAGCTTCGAAAATTGCATTAACCCGTCACTCTAGGCGGTGGGCGCCAGACGCAGGCGACGATCCCGTTCGGGCGATCCGTCCCTAGCCTGCCGGCAGCCCCCCGTCTGGCGCTTGCCCGATCTCCCCGGCCTCAATGCCGTCCCGGATCAGTCCGCGCTGTGGAAGCGATGGCGGCCATTTCGCAATCGCAGCATGAGGAGTCAATTCAGGGTTCCCGTTGAATCGATGAACCGTTCCGCATCCGGGATGTCCAGTTCGATAATCCACAAATCGCTATCCTGGCGGGTGCGGCGGTCGAGGTAGTCCCCGAAATCAAAAGGATTTTCGGAATCCTCGCGCTTGGCCAGGGCCCAGCCGCGGGTTCCATCGGCCCGCGGCATTCGCTCGTAGGCGCGGTAGTTTTTCCCGCTTTCACAACAGGTTACCAGCAACGTGCCGGCGTCGCGCTCGCCCTTGGCGATAACCGTCGCGAACCCCCCGGCAGCCTCGACCGCCCGAAGCAGGCCGGCGACTTCGAGATGGGCGGGAACGCGCGCGTCCATCGCTCAGCCGGTCCGATAGCCGTCAAGGCTCGACAAGGGGATTCGCGAGCGCATGAACGTGCCTGTGCCGCGGCCGATCTCGTCGCCCTCGCCATCGACGAGCCGCGCTTCGGCGACGAACACCCGCCGCCTCCCGCTGATCCAGCGCCCTTCGGCCACCACCGGCCCGCCGCGAATCGGCTTGGTGAAGAGCAGATTGAACGCGGTGGTCAGTAGTAAGCGG
>Ga0207657_10006152_pt1 | contig 12475 bp, 13 predicted proteins | sample KBSC33metaG_FD_184316 | JGI IMG/M metagenome (GOLD analysis project Ga0207657, IMG submission 184316) | Corn rhizosphere microbial communities from Kellogg Biological Station, Michigan, USA - KBS C3-3 metaG (SPAdes) (version 2) | ecosystem: Host-associated > Plants > Roots > Rhizosphere > Soil ...
AGAAGGACTGCGATCGCGAGAGGAACGATGTGCGACAGCCGGGATGGCAAGGACTCCCGTTGGGCGGTGCTCTTGACATCGCGCGCCGCGACCCACCAGAAGACGACCCAGCTCAGCCACAGCGCAGGGAACACGTAGTGGTAGGCGAGCGGTATCACGATCGCCTCATGGTGCAGCCGCACCGAACGACGGACGGATTGCGGCAAGCGCGCATGGCATTTCGTGCGCGCTGACTCGGCGCCCCATCGAGGCTGCGAACGATGAAATTGGCGTTTGTTCGGAGGCTCATTCCACGGGCTGGCAGCACTCGGTCGGGAAAAGGAGAAAGCGGCGAGCGCGCACCGCGTGCGGTGCGTTTTCCCGCCACCAGCGCGCGGCGGCCGGATTGGACCGCTCGAGTACTTCGATGGCGGATAGCGTAGGCACGATGTAGCCGCTCTGAACGCGATACCGGACGGCAAGCAGATATTTTAGCCTCTCGCCGATGCTGCGAGGACCGGACAGGATTCCGGCGGCGAGGTACCGGCCCGGACGCTTGCGGCGCGACGGCAATACGAGCCCGACCCAGGCCTGCCGAATCGCGAGCGGCGCCTCACCGGGCGGAACGCTGGTGATGCGGATCGACGCCATGTTCGGACTAGGGCATCAGGCAGCTGGCGCGACGAGCGACGAGCCGCGGGCGCGCCCGCCGACCGCAGGGTCACGGCACGATCGCATACAGGTCGAGCTCCTCATCATCCGGGTGCAGCTTGACGGTGCGCTCGAAGGAAAATCCCAGCCGCTGCAACAGCTTGCTCGACCGGTGATTGTCCCGCGAGAGGATAGCAACGATTCGCCGCAGACCCAGCGCCGTTCTTCCGTAGGCCATCACGGCCGCAGCAGACTCGAAGGCATACCCATTGCGCCAAAACCTGGGCAGAAAGGCAAATCCGAGATCCACGTCATCCAGCCCCTCGCGCTTGATGAGGCCGCAGATTCCGACCGGCTCGCGACCGTCCTTCAACTCGACGATGTAGAGCCCGAACCCTCTTCGCTTATACATGGCCATCGGGCCGTTTTCGATGTAGCGGAGCGCATCCTGCTGTGTCTTGACACCCTTGTCACCGATGAACCGGAGCCACGACGGCTCGTTCACGAGCTCGAGAATAAACGCGCAATCGCCGGCATCGAGCCAGCCGACGCGCAACCGCGGAGTCTCCGCGACACTCGTCCGGGAAGCCTCGGTTCGAGCGGATCTGCCATCCATGTGCGGATCGCTGCTAGTGTTTGAACGACGGAGTGGAGAGCTCGCGGGAGACGGCTACTTGAGCTTCCGATCTTCGCGCTTGGCTGCCTGCATTGCCTCCGGTTCGAGGTCTTCGGCGTAGCGATTGAGACGCACGAACACACCCCATCCGGCAAGCAGCGCGCCCACGGCCAGCAGGATGCTCGCCGCATAAGGCAGTTGCGCCGGATCCTCGTGCAAGGCCTTGAAAGTCGCAACCAGCCCTTCGATCGACAGCGCAACGACGATGACCACCAGGAATCGCGACAAAAAGCGGCGCACACGTGTCGGCCCGCTGATATGAGCATCACGTATGACTTCTTCTTCGGTGATCGTCTGCGCGATCTGGAGCGCGACCACCGCAGCGGCCAGCAAGCCGACCGCTTCGATGACTGCCTGCGCCGCAGCGCGATCCAAGCCTGCGCCGAAGACCGTCCAGCCGATGCGGGCGGCGATCACGATAAGGACGATCGCGGCGCAGACGAACAGAAGAGCCATCAGCGCATGGACACTCGAGAAGATCCGCAAAATTATTTTCATTGGACGATCCTGAGACAATCTACGGGTCGACGCCCGCGCGCTATCCGACCGCACAGCCGGAGGGTCCGCAGACACCGATGTCTGATTCTTTCACCGACGATCTTTCGGGGCACCTGAGTCGCACTTCTTGCAGCTGAGGACATTGCCCAGAGCCGATGTCCTGCCCTCCGGCGTGACTACCCATGGCCGATTGGACCAGGGCGGGCTATGCCGTACGTGTCGATTATGACCGCATTCGAGCTCGGCGACCCAGTGCTGCTCTTCGTCCTGGTGAAAACCCACGATACGCCGATCCATGCGAGTCCGAAGCCCTGGCCGATGTGTGAGCCGAACGTGCGATCGTTCGATCTGTGCGATGGCAGACTGCGCGATTCGCTCAGCCTAGCTCATCTGTCAAGACGTATGGTCATGGATCGCTCGCCAGCCGGCGGGCGTGCGTACCCAGACGAGCGTGAACCATCCCGACTGTTCGGGCTCGGTGCCGCCCGAGAGGATGAAACGGCCGGTCACGAGCGCGGATTGCTCGGAAAGCATGCGGATCCTTACGCTCTCCATGCGCAGGCTCTGCCGGGGTTTGCCGTCGACGAAATAGGTTGCCGCGAAGGAGGCTTCGATCGCCTCGATTGTCGGCCGCGGCCCGGCTTTGGTCATGACGGTGACGGACGGGTCGTAGATGGCGAGGTGCCCTTTCAGATCACCACGATTCCAGGCGTCCGCCGATGCCTGCAAGGCGCCGAGAATCTGCGCCTCGTCTTGCTTGTGCAACGCACCCGCCGCATTTTCACCGGACGCGGCGCAGGCACCGAGCACGAGGCAGCAACCGGCGACGAGGACGGCAAAGGCGCGGTGAACGGTCTGTGCCATTTGGTAGCCTCCGCTTGCCGGCTATCTGAACCGCAGATTGTCGCGCGAGAGCTCGCCGATCGAGGCACGCCCCATCAGCTTCATTCCGCGCTCGATCTCGGTCCGCAGCAGGCCAAGCGCGCGCTCGACACCGGCCTGGCCCGCGGCCGCCAGCGGGAACAGATAGTAGCGGCCAAGGCCCACCGCCTTGGCGCCGAGCGAAAGGGCTTTGAGGACGTGTGTTCCGCGCTGGATTCCTCCGTCCATCATGACGTCCAGACGGTCACCCACGACATCGACGATTTCCGCCAGCTGATCGAACGCCGACCGCGAGCCGTCCAGCTGCCTACCGCCGTGATTGGAAAGCACAATGCCGGTGCAACCGATGTCCGCGGCGCGCTTTGCGTCCCCCGCGGACATGACACCCTTCAGGCAGAACTGGCCATTCCAGTCCCGGACCATTTCGGCCACATCGCTCCAGTTCATCGACGGATCCAGCATCTCGGTGAAGTAGCGTCCGATCGACATCGTACCCCCGCTCATGTCGACGTGCTGGTCGAGCTGGGGCAGGCTGAAGCGTTCGTGCGTCAAATAGTTCAGGGCCCACGTCGGCTTCAGCGCGAACTGGAGCATTCCACCGAACGTGAGCTTGAATGGGATCGAAAACCCGGTGCGCAGGTCGCGCTCCCGGTTTCCGCCGGTGATGCTGTCGACGGTGAGCAGCAGGACGTCGACGCCCGCGTCCCTCGCGCGTTGCAGCATGGCGCGATTGAGACCTCGGTCCCGGTGAAAATAGAACTGGTACATCTGCGGCGTCGAATAATCCTTGCGTACTTCCTCCAGGCTGACCGTGCCGAGCGAGGACACGCCGAACATCGTCGAATAGTTCGATGCGGCCGCCGCCACGGCGCGCTCGCCGCGAGGGTGGAACAGACGCTGCAGGGCGGTCGGGGAGCAGTAGAACGGCACTGCTAGCTTCTGACCCAGCACGGTCACCGACATGTCGACGCTCGCTACTCCCCTCAGGACGTCAGGGACCAGATCGCAGCTCTCGAAGCTCGCCGTATTCCGGCGATAAGTCACCTCATCGTCCGCCGCTCCATCGATGTAGTCGAAGATCGGACCCGGAAGCCGGCGTCTGGCCAGCTCCCGGAAGTCGTGGAAGTTGTGACAGTCGGTCAAGCGCATTTTTTCAGAGCTACGGGCTAGCTTGCGACGTATAAGCGAGAGATCGCCATTCGATGGCTCCGGGCCTTCACGATTCAGCCGGCTTCCGGCAAACCGTCGAAAAAATCAACGATCCCGCTCTCCAGCGAATACTCGGCGCCCACGACCAGAAGGCCATTTTTCTGAGTCAATTGCTCCAGGATCTCCGACCCATGTCGCAGATGATCTGCCGAGGCGCGAATGTTGGCCCGAACGGCGTGTCCGACCAGCGCAGCCGGGTCGTTTCGGAGATCGGTCTCGAGCAACGCTTCCACCGACGGCCGGACGCGGCCGACGATCGAACGCAGACTCCGCGACTGATTGTCCGTGGGCTGCTGGAGCTCTTCCAGGGTTGCCAGAATGGCCCCGCACTGGGAATGCCCGAGAACGACCACCAATTGTGTACCGAACCGCGCGGCAGCGAACTCGACGCTGTCGACTTGAGAAGACGCGACGATGTTCCCGGCGACACGGATGACGAAGAGGTCGCCGAGGCCCTGGTCGAAGACGATCTCCGCCGGCACCCGCGAATCGGAACATCCGAGGATGATGGCGAAAGGCTCCTGCCCCGCCGCCAGCTCGTCGCGGCGCATCTGGCTGGTAAGCGTCTCGCGGCTGCGGACGCCGGATACGAAGCGGCGGTTCCCGTCCCGCAGGCGGTCGAGCGCTTCGCGCGCTGAGATCATCGATGTCCGGCCCCGGTTCGGTTGACGCATTCAGCCGACGGTCGCCGACCGGTGAGGTTCCGTCTTGAGCAAAGAGTCACGCGTCGCTTTCGTTATCCTGGAATCTCGGCTTCGACGAGTTGCGCCAGCAGCGTGAGCGACTCTTGCCAACCGAGATAGCAGGCTTCGGTCGGGATGGCGCCGGGTATGCCTTCCTGCACGACATCCAGCTCGGTTCCGCAGAACACCTTCTTCAAGGACACCGTAGTCCGCATCTCTCCGGCCAAATTCGGATCGTCAAATTTGTCGGTATGGACAATACGTTCGTCAGGCACCAGTTCGAGGTACTCGCCGCCAAAAGAGTGGCTAGTGCCGGTGGTGAAGTTCGTGAACGACATCCTGAACGTGCCGCCGACTTCCGCATGCAAGTGGTGGACCTTGCCGGTGAAGCCGTTGGGCGGCAACCATTTGGCCATTGCGTCGGCATCGAGAAAGGCGCGATAGATTCGCTCCGGCGCAGCACGGAGCACGCGGTGAAGTCGAACGGTGTTGCTGCTCATGATTGCTTGCCTTTCGGTCATTGCAGAGGTGGGAATTCAACCGGCGATCTTCACCCCGGGCGCGGTCGAGCGAACGACCGCCGCCACGAGCCGGGCCAACCGCAGGGCGGTACGCTAGGACTTCGCTTTCTTCGAAGACTTCGACTTGGCCGAACCGTTGAGTGCGACCGCTTGGCGAACGAGCGTCTTGAACGCGGGTCCGTCAACCTCTTCTCCTTCGTGGATGTCGATGGCGCGGCGCACGTTTCCGTCGAGACTCGAGTTGAAGAGACGGGCCGGATCCTTAAGAGACGCGCCCTTGGCGAAGGTGAGCTTCACGACGCTCTTATAGGATTCGCCAGTGCAGATGATGCCGTCGTGCGACCAGACCGGAGTGCCCATCCATTTCCACTCCTCGACGACGTCCGGATCCGCTTCCCTGATGAGCTCGCGCATTCTACCGAGTGTTGCCCCCCGCCAGTCCCCGAGTTCGGCGATTTTTTTCGAGATGAGCTGCGATGCCGACTGGCCTTCGCTCACGCCCGATTTTTTCATGTTCTCATCCTCGAAGTTCCGGATATTACATCAGCAATGCGACGCAAACGGCGCAAACGGCACCGTTGCTCACCGCGGCGACCGCAAGGCGCCAATCGCGGCCAGGCCGAGCCAGGGCGATGACCGCAAGCAGCAGCCCAAGACAGCCGATGCCGAGACTGAGCAGTTCGGCAAACAAGCGCGTGAGGCCCTTGTTGGAAAAAGTGATAACCACATTCGGCGCCGGCTCGGTGACAAAAAACCTGGCATACACGAAGCCCAGCAGCAGCAACAGCCACGCAACGATGCCCAGCGCGGTCGCGACCGACGCGATCCTTGAAGTTGCGCTAGCCAATGGATGTGCCCCGGCGAATGCTGTCCCGCAACAGCTGTCGGAAACGCGGATCCTCGCGGAGCGCGAGGCCGACGCGCTCGCCTATGATCCTGTTCGCCGCCGGTGTGCAATGGCTGCTGTCTTCAAAATACTTATTCGTCGGCGGAAGTGATCCTACGATGTCGACGAGCAACGCCCCGGTTGAAGCCGCCACTTCGCGATAGACGCGGTTGAATTCGTCCTTCGTATCCAGCAGAGCGGAAATCGACATGTAAGGCTGATAGAACAGCCGCGAACCGGACGACCATATCTGCGCCAGCCTGCCGTCGCTGCGCTGTATCTTCGATTCCCGCGTCAACAGCACAACAAGGGCTCCGCTCTTCTGGCACATGGCCACTACGTCGCGCAGCTTGTCCTCGAACTCGCGCGAAAGCTCTCTCAGCTCCTGCGGCTCGAACTTCAGTTTGCCACGATCGCTGAGCGCTCGCAGCTGGCGCAGTACGACGACAAGGTTCTTTTCGATCCAGGCCAGCACTCCCGACCGGCGGGCCAATCGGCTCGGGACATAGTGAATGCCGGAATATCCGATCTTCACGCGCGCATGGTCGGCGGCGCTGCCGCTCGCACCCGGAACAAGGACCACGACGTCGGGTCGAAACTTCGAAATCGAATCCCGGAACTGGACCGTCACCTGGCCGATCCCGTTTCCCGGTATGCCTGCATTGATGTAATCGTATGCCGGGACGTCATCCCCGGCACGCAGCGTCTCGAGCGTGTGATGCGGCCAGGTCGTCTCGTTGCCATCTTTCCACGAACCGAACGCAAACGAGTCGCCGAGGAAGGCCAGGCGGATCGTTCCCTTCGCCTTCTCGAGGGGGATCTCGACGCTGCGATAACCCTGTGAATTGGCCTGCACGCAGGCGTACCGGGCGCCCGGTCGCATCCGGCGCAGGCCCGTCGATCTTTCAAGGACGAACAAGTCGAACACATCCCTGTCGCGGGCCCTGTTCAATACGCGCCCGCGGGATCTGTCGCCGCGGCCGCCGCCCGCCGGGCGAGCGATGCGCTCGTCGATCGAGTCCGCGGGCAAGTCGGGACTGCGACCCGTTTTGGGCCAGTGTCTCCGTTCGTCGATGATGGCTGCCATCGTCCTGATCCTGCTCGCATCGCTGAATACGAGGTCGATGCTCAGTTCAACGTCGAACAGCTCGTTGACTGCGAGGATCAGTTGCGTTGCCGCCAGCGAGTCGCCGCCGGCCAGGAAGAAGTCGTCGTTCGGACCTAGCTCGTCCTTTTGCAGCAGCCATTTCCAAAGCTGCGCGAGCTTCGCTTCGGTCGGAGTCGTCATCGGATCGGCACGCGCGTCCACGGCGGACGGCGAGATCGGACCGAATGTCTCGAACAGCTTGACGAGCTCGGAGCGCAGCGCCTTGCCGGATGGCCCCCTCGGGATCCTTTCGACGAACAAGAAGCTCCGAGGCAACTTCACGGGCTCGATGCGCTGACGAAGGAAGGCGGTGATGTCACGGTCGCTCAGTTGCGAATCCGGCATCCGGACTACCGCCGCGGCCACCACCTCGCCCAGCATTGGATGCGGCACCGCGAACGCCGCCGCGTCGGCGATCTCGGGATGGGCGGCGAGCGCTGCATCGACGTCGATCGGAGAAATTTTTTGTCCGCCGCGATTGATCATCTCCTTGATCCGGCCGACGAGGCGCAGATAACCATCCTCGTCCAGGACGCCCACGTCCCCGGTTCTGTACCAGTCGCCGAAAAACGCTTCCTCGTTCGCCGTCGGATTGCGCTCGTATCCGTCGAAGACGTTGGCGCCGCGAACGGCTACCTCGCCCGGCTCCCCCCGTTTCACCGGATGGCCGAGGGCGTCGACAATCGATATCTCGCTGTGGGCGGTGGGAAGGCCGACCGACCCCAGCTTGCGCCGCTGCGGCGGCAACGGGTTGCCGCACATCCGTCCCGATTCCGTCGACGAATAGGCTTCGATGACCGGCACGCCGAAGATCCGTTCCAGGCCGGTGACGATCTCAGGATTGAGAGGGCCGGACGTTGCCCGGATGAAACGCAGCGTGTGACCGGCAACGGCGGAGGCGTCGCGTTTGAGCGCCTGATAAACGCCGATATTGAAGTTGTAGCTGGCGACATACCAGGTCGGCCGAAGCGTTGTCAGGTCAGCGATGAACGCCGGGAGATCGAATGGACCCCTGTCGTCCGGATGGGCAACGCAGCCGCCTGCGAAGAGAGCGGTGCAGGAATTGGCAATACCACTGCACAGGAAAAGCCGGTTCTGATTGAAGCAACGGTCGTCCTTCGTCAGTTGGTGCAGGAGTGCGGTCGATTCGCAGCGCGACACCATATGCCGATGACGCAGCGGAACGAGCTTGGATGCACGCGTCGTGCCGGAAGTGGCGAAAACAAAAGCGATGTCGTCGGCCCGGGCGGGAGCAGGGACGGCGGGCGCGCGATCCTGCGCGCACGGAAGGTCGAGCGTGACGCACCCCGCGGAGTCCGAATCCCGTCCATGACCGACCTCGATCACGCGCATTCCCCGTGCGCGCGCAACGTCGCGCACGGGCGCGTCGAGCCGCGCATCGACGATGACGGCTTCGACGCCACAGGCATCGAAGTGGCTTGCGAGCTCGTGCGCCGAGTACTCGTTGCTGACCGGAACGGCGATCGAGCGCTTCACGACGCCGAGAACCGTCGCCAACGCTTCCGCGCCCCCGCGATGAACGACCGCGAGGCGACTGTCCCGACCGAAACCTGCATGCTGGAGCTGGGCCGCGATGCTATCGGTCAGACGCGCGAGCTCGCCATAGCTCATGTCCTTCCGGTTCCGGGCCGCGATCGCGGGGGCCGTGGGCGCAACGCGGCCCCAATGGTCGACGATCTCGCCGATCGTGGATCCGACGGCGACAGCTTCAGGTGCGGGACAGAATGCTATGTCGGCCATATCGCAACCATGACGGGCCCCGTCCTATTCGGATCGGCTTGCATGCAGGCAAGCCGGAATTATATTAGTCTCGACCCGTGCGTGATACCCGCCGGACGCCGCTGATCCGCTTTCCTGCCCGGAAAGCTTTGCGCTCCCGGCTTTCGGCGTGAACGTCAAGCATTCGAGCCTCGGCAAGCGGATGGCGAAAGGCGCTGTGTGGACGGTCCTGATGCGCCTCACGCTGCGCTCGATCGGTATCGTGAGCACGATCGTTCTGGCCCGACTGCTCGTTCCGGCGGACTTCGGTTTGGTGGTCCTCGCGAGCATGCTGATCGGTTTTGTGGAATTGGCCAGCGAGTTCGAATTCGCAACGTACCTGATCCGCACGCAAGGCATCGATCGCAGCTATTACGACACGGCATGGACGCTGTCGGCATTGCGGGGACTCCTGGTCGCCGCTTTGCTCGTGGTCTGCTCATCCGCTGCCGCGGACTTCTTCGCCGAACCGAGGCTGCGGGACGTCCTCTACGTGCTGTCGCTCGCCAGCCTGATCAGCGGCCTGGCCAACATTGGAATCGTCGATTTTCAGAAATCGCTGAATTTCGATCGGGACTTTCGCCTGACGGTGCAGACGAAGCTGGTCTCTTTCGTCATCACGGTTCTGCTCGCCATCGTGCTGCGCAACTACTGGGCCCTCGTCATCGGCATGCTGAGCGGCCGCTGTGCAGCGTTGCTGTTCGGCTACACGATGCATCCTTTTCGCCCGAGGATCAGTCTTGTCCGGACCGGCGCGATCCTGCGCTTTTCCAAATGGGTGATCGCGAACAATCTTCTCTACTACGCGCAGCGTCAAGGTTACGCATTCGTCATCGGCAAGATGCTCAATTCGGCGTCGGTCGGCCTGTACTCGGTCGGACGGGAAATCTCGGCGATTGCGACGTCGGAACTCGTCGTTCCAATCGGTCGCGCGATGCTGCCTGGGCTTTCCGCGCTCGAGAAGGAGCCGGCGGCGATGCGGCGCACCTTCCTGGATGGCCTCGGGGTGATCGTCATGCTCGCGCTGCCGCTCGGCGTTGGAATCGCGCTGACCGCCGATCCCTTGGTGCGAGTTGCGATGGGCCCGAACTGGGTGGGAGCCGTCCCCGTCGTGCAGATCCTGGCGGTCGTCGGAGTCGTTCGTGTCTTTACGGCCACCAGCGATCCCCATCTTCTCGCGCTCAACCTGCCGCACCTGACGACCGTATTGGCGGCCTTTGGCGCCGTCGTCGGAATCGTTTCGATGCTGTGGGCGGCATCGATCTGGGGTCTGGTCGGCGCCGCGTGGGCAACCAGCGCGACCGCGATCCTCCAGATGCTCCTGAACTACGCGATCATTTGGCGGGTGAGCGGCATCTCGCCTGCAGCGGTTGGGGCCGTCGTCTGGCGGACCGTCGCCGCGTGCTTGATCATGTCCGGCGCGGTTTTGCCGCTGCTCGATTATTGGCCGCGCACCGGCGAGATCTTGTCGCTTCTACTGCAGTTGTGTTGCGCCTGCGTCCTGGGCGCCTTTGCCTATGGCGTGGCCCTCTGGCTGCTATGGCGTATCTGCGGCATGCCGGCCGGCGCGGAAAGGCATGCGCTTCAGACCGTATCCGGCCTGGCGACGCGCATCGGCTTGCGGCGCGCAGCCGATCGTACTTGAGAGCGCCAGGGGAGGTTAGGCGGAACCGGCTGCCAAGTAGCTCACGCCCAACCCGCAAACGTACAGGCCGACGCCGAAGGCGATGTGTGCCATCAGGCTTCTAAGTCTGGCCTGCGCCGGACCGGGCGCCCGGGATGCCGCGATGCCCAGTCCGAACGACGGTTGCATGACGAGAAACGGTATCAGCACGGTACCGATGCCGAAGAGCAGGGCGGGTAACAACGTCGGCCGCGCAAGCCAGTCCGCTGAAACAAGGCCGACGAGCACGATCGCGTATATGACGCCTATCGCATAGTGGGCGATCCAGCCCACTGCACACTCAAAGCGCCGAGGCGCAGAATTCGCGATGCTCTTGTGCGCAAACGTTCCCTCGGGCATATGGCGGAACCAACGTCCAACCAAGCAATAGTTGGCCGAGGGAGTGCCGAAAGCGCGTTTCAGCAACAGTGCCCAAAGGTCCATGAACAGCGTTGCGCCTAGCCCGACCGCGATGGTGCTAAGGAAGTCGATGAGCAGCTCGCTGCACGCCTGGCACCCGGTTCATAACGTGTACGTCTTGCCCACCGCAGAGGGGACAACGACGTTCTCGCCGAATTTCTCGACCAGAGCATGCGTCGCCCGCCAGCCGGTGCAATGGCCTGGCGCGATGACATCGAGTTTGAACGAGGCGAGGTCGCGCACGGTTTCCGGAATGATCGTCTCATTTGCGGCAGATAGGTGAAATCCGCCTGCCACGGCATAGAGCGGGATGGAAGGAAACGACTCGCGCGCGTGCGTCAGAACGTTGACGACACCGGCGTGCGAGCAAGCGGTGAATACGACAAGACCCCTGTCCAGCACGTGCACGGCTAGAAACCGTTCGTCCATGATCAGTGGATCGGGTTCCCACGTGCCGCCGTCGGACGATCGCCGCAAATGACCGGGGAATCCTTTCTCGTATGCCGTGACGCGCGGTATTTCACCGCTGATCCAGAAGAAATCATCTAGCACCAATTGTGGCTTGTCCGAGCTAAGCACGCTTGCTCCCAGCGCGCCGAGCAGCTGTGGATCCGGAATTGCCTTGATCGGCAAGATCGCGCCGGATGCCAGCGTCAGTGCGCGTTGGCGGAACATGCCGGGATGAACATGCACTTTTACCGGACTTCCCTGCCGAGCGGCGACAGCCAAGCGAACCGCTGCCGGCAATCCTCCGGCATGATCCCAGTGTCCATGAGAAAGGACAATACTTTCAATGCTCGAGAAGTCCACACCCAGGCGCGGAGCATTTCGTTCCAACACATAGTCATCCGGACCCGCATCGAACATGAGGACGTGGGAGGTAGTTCCGCGGCGTGCCGTGATCAGCAAGGACAGTCCGTGATTGGCGCAGCACTGAGCTTCGCCCGATAACTCCTTCATCCCGTTTCGCATCAACCGGGGCCATTCGAGCGATACGTGTTTCGGAACGGACGACAGACTGTCCAGGCAGTTGTCCACCAGAACGAGAATCTCGATTCCGTCAACCGGCTGCAGCGTCATGTGCGGGCTCCTCCAGCCATTGGCATTTTATGTCGGCGTGCTTCAAACTTGTGCGGCGGCCGGTATGCCGGCGCCACGTTAACGTCAATCGCAGCCGGCCTTCCCCGCCGGCGCAGTGGGCCGCGGATTCGCGACGCGGGAGGCGGCGGAACGGCAGCGGGCGCGCCCGGTCCAATTGTCGTTACCAGCGGAGGTCCCATGTCGAAATACATCGATGCCATTGTCATTCCCGTTCCCCGGGCCAAGCTCGAAACCTACAAACGCATGTCCACCGAATGGGGCAACGCCCACCTGCGCCACGGCGCCTTGTATTACTCCGACTCGATCAGCGACGACGCTCAGCCGGGCAAGCTCACGTCGTTTCCGCAGGCCGTGCAGCTCAAGGACGACGAAGTGATCGC